>SPKZ01018270.1_pt1 | contig 29410 bp, 41 predicted proteins | sample 2456571 | NCBI WGS metagenome assembly SPKZ01 (sample SAMN11192286, study PRJNA482655) | marine metagenome | biome: ENVO:00000447; feature: ENVO:00000244|ENVO:00000211|ENVO:00000569|ENVO:00002023; material: ENVO:00002151; isolation source: ocean water from marine abyssalpelagic zone ... | reverse complement strand
TTTTTTTTTTTTATTTGTTTACACTGGGACACATATAAAAAACGTTAAATAGTTTGATATATAGATTTAGATCTAAATATGAAAACAGTGTGTCAACTGTGTCCCACTTTACTACAAATGTCACACTGTGTAGTGAAACAGGGGTCTAAAAGGGTGTAAAATGTCCTGTTTCTGTGACAGGTTATGTAGTTTAGTACCATAGACTTATGGCATATAATCGCTCTAAGTGCAGACTTAGTGGTATACAAACCGCAAACTATAACCCTGATAAAGGAACCAAGACACCATGAACATCGCACAAACTATTATGACCACTATCAAATCCGCAGTCGACAATGTGTTATCCTTCTTTGACTCCGGCGAGAAAGTCGAAGCAGAGAAAGTCGAGAACGAAGTAAAGCATATATATAAGACCGCACAGGAAGAAGCTGCCAAAGAAGACAGAGAGCTCACACAAGAAGAAGAAGCTGAGTTGTCGAAGACGTTTGGTACACTACTTGAAGAGAAGGTCATAGAACGCGCTGAGAAGCTCAAAGACACTCTTCCTGAAGGCACAATCATTCCTATTACTGAAATGGATCTGAACGAAGCTATAATCGACTCAAGACCTAGCCCTGAAGAAGAGGCCCCACAGATACCTAAAGAACGCATTTACAAATTAAACCGCAAAGCTAGACGCTTCATGAAAATAATGAATTGGAAAGAGGACATGACTCACAACGGATTAGTTCCACCTGAACAAGACGTCCACCCAAGAGTCTACCAATTTGTCAATACACTCATGAATGACAATACTCTGACTAAGGAAAAGAAGCGTGCTAAGTTCGCTAAGTTCTTTGCCCTGAATCGTGTCACTGTCTAAGCATAAGAGGGATTGGAGCTCTAAGGACGAGCAGGATTTTAAAACTGTCAGACAGTGGCACGACCAGTTACTAATTAGTTACCGGAATATTTGTCGGCTACCGTCAATGACTAATCCAATGAGTCGTCTGTACTTCTTCTTTATGCAGAATAGAACAAAAATCAATCAAATCATACACATATATGACCGTCTTTGTGACGGCTGGAGAACGAAATGAACAAAAGAATCTGTAAAAAGATACTCAAGTACAGGATGTTGCCTGAGTTGCACGAAGAACCAAACGGCAGAATGTCCCAAAAGGTGTCTATACCTATGACATATGAGACAGGTAGAGCTAGGGATCTTCAGGTAAGAGCACTGGACTATTTAAAATCTAACGTTTTGAGGTATACGAAATGAACATCATATATTTAATGGGCGTACTGCTTGTCTTAGGACTATGTTGGAAAACTTGTGCGACAGCTAAGCCAAAAAGTAAGACCCCTCATGTGCCAAGACTGGGTCATTTGATCAAAGCGATCCAGATAGTCGAATCTGGGCCTCGAAAAGAAGGTGATCTAGTTTTCCTTGAAAGAGGTAGAGCTGGAGAGATTGGTCCATATCAAATAATGCCGATAATGATCAAGGAGATCAATGAGGTATTGAGTGCAGAATACACAGATGACGACTGGTTGTGCTATGACGCAGACAAAATAATTCGTCGGTTCTTCAATGTACTATGTATGTGTCAAATGAGTAAAGATGCTACTTTCCCTACAGAAGAACAGCTGGCCAGACTATGGAACGGTTGGGACATACACATGGAGAAAGAGTCCACTAAGATATATTGGGACAAAGTCAAACTACACCTGCCTGAAATAGTCCTAGATGATCTAGTTCACGAAATCAGACTATTGCTCAAATATTCTGAAGAGACGGTGGAAAAATGTACTCCATAGGAATAGATCCAGCTGCCAGTAAGAACCAAGCTTTGGCAATTCTTGACACTAAAGGCAAACTGTGTTATATCCACACTATCAAAATGGGAGTTAACCACAGATCCAACGCAGTAGCTCTTACAGGACTGTCTGACTGGATAGATACGACAATTGGTAGTCTGACTCCATATAGTGCTTTAGTAGAGTCACAGGAGATCTATGTGGGTCAGGCTCACAAACAGAAAGCTATTATTAAACTAGCGAACTACAGTGGTATGATTGCACAGTGTATCGCAGTAGCAGGTAATTGTAAAAAGGTAGACTATGTATTGCCAAAACAATGGACCAATCAAGACAAAGCCAAGAATCAGTTCTGGATCTGTAAAAGACTCGGATTGACTCCTGTGTTCCATGGAAGTGGTGTTGGACGATATTGTGTACCAAAAGAAGGCATACTCGGTGAGACTCGTGTGACTGTTCTTTGTGATGTAATGGATGCCATTGGAATTGCTTTTTACTTACATGACAAAACAGCTACTAAAAAACGTAGGGAGGATATTTTAAATGGATGATCTTAAGAAAGACCTGAAAATTGGCGATCTCCTAATCCACCAAAGAGTCTGGGCAACTAATGATGTCTTAGTTATAACATCTGAAACAAAGACTCAGTGGAAATGTAGTTACAAAGACATAAGAAGTGATCAGTTATTCAGAGCCAGAAAGGATGATCTACGTGTCATCGGAAGTGGGTGTAATCGATCTCTTTATATTCCAAAAGAAGGTGAGGTAGAAATAATCAGCAACAGGGATGATATTGACGCCATATATCTTAGTGTAAAAAACATGACAGATAAGGCGGCTCTAAATCCAGATGCGTCTCTTGAAGTAATGGAAGAAGTACGTAAACAACTTAACCTGATAAAGGGAGCATTATGTCTGATAAAAGCACTGAACAAAGACTCAAAGAGTTAGAAACTGTCATCGAGTACTTAGTTCCAGCAAGTAAGAACGTGAACAAGGCTCTTGACTCATTTGCCGATGAACTGCAGACGCATTCAGAAAACTATACGTCAGCTCTTGGCGAAATGTCAGATATAAAGAAGAAGATCTTTCTTCACTTCTGGAACACCGCTGCCAATACGGTAGAAGACACATCTGACTACCAGAAAGCAGAAGGTATGGAGAGTATTCACAACACAGCAGCACCACCGAACATGAGTGAGTACTTCGATGAAATGGCGAAAGAAATGGGTTGTCATCCTGATGATATAGAGGGCAAGATGTTCTTTAAAGACGAGGAGTCATATCAGAAGTTCCATATGGCGTTCCAGCTATTGTCAGGTCTGAACTCCATGCTCGATCCCGGCGAATTATTCGATTTTGTAACATATATAGACTAGATTAAGGAAACACAATGACAAAAGATTGGTGCAGAATAGTAAAGACAGACGAATATGATATACTTGCATACTTAGGTGAAAATGAAGATGGAGAAGACGCAATGATACTGAAGTTCCCTTGGAAATATGGAATGGCTGAGATTGTCAGTGTATTCAAAGACGACATGGACCCAGAAGAAGCATTCGCCAAAATTACAGACGACATGTTAATAGCAACTGCTGAACTACTCAGATCAGAAGCGGGATAACTAAAAGGAGGTCACATGAGTAATATATTTTCTGATCTCCACGAACACATTGTCAAAACTACGGAGCTCAAAGATGTAGTTGGATATACAAAACAACTGCTTGATGACTTAGCTGAGTCTCTCAATGGAACATGGGATGACTTTGGATTTGATCGATGGGTCAGCCTCGCTATGATCTTGAAGATTGAGATCGAAGACGAGGAGTTGGCATACGATCTATTTGAGGACTTCAGCGCCAAATTTGAAGAGTTCGATCAAGACGAAACAATGTCTAGATATGACAGTATTAAGGTAACATCTGAAGACATTGGCATTGGCAGTCTGGTTCACTGGACCAAAGAGGCAGCTGACTCAGATTGGCAACCACAGAAGTACACTAAATTCTTCCAAGAAGGATCTACTTCACCTCTTCAACTCGTCAAACAAAAGCGCGAAAAAAAGAAGTCTGACCTTCCTACACATATACCACTTTGCGAAAAGTCTAAAATGCCGATGGGAGATCCAATTGACGCACAGAACTTCTCTATGGTCATGCAGGATGCGTATTATGCCACAGCCAGACTGCCTTACTCTCACCAATATGTTAATCTATACACAGGTGAAGGCACACCAGAGCAATATATATCAGTCAACCCTCTCGACAAATCAACAGGAGAAAGAACTCAGGCATCAGTGTCTGACTTTCGGTACTGTGTTCTAGAGTTCGATGACATTCCGTTAGATGATCAAGCATGTATTCTTATGATGGCTCAATTCCCTGTAGAGGCTATTGTCTTTACCGGCAATAAATCACTACACTTCTGGTTGAGAATAGATGCCGATAACAACGCAGAGTTTAAAACTAGGACTAGACTTATTGATAAAATTTGTCAGGACTTCGGTTTTACTCCAGACACAAAGGTTCTATTTGACGCAGCAAGTTGGGTCAGATGTCCCGGAGTTGAGAGATATTGCTTTGATAAAAAGAAAGGTAAAGTAGGACTGACAGGTAAACAACAGGAACTCCTGTGGGTATCTAAGTCAGTAGGTTATGACGAATGGTACAGAACTCAATACCCAAGTCTTCTAGAGGATAATACTGAGATAGTAGAAATCCCTGAAGGAGTCGCTGAGACTGGCTACCCTAGCAGTAAACCTGACAACTTTTCTAGAACACAGAAGAAGTTCGAAGAAGTAATGCCAGCAGACTTCATTACACAGTTCGAGTCTACACTGGAGTCATCGGAGGACAAGGAAGTAGTTCTTGTCGCAATGATTGATATTCTACGTAAGACATATTCAAAAGCTACAAAGAGGTCAAGACTTAGTGCAAGTGACATATTCTTTCTTCTTCAGGACATAATAGAAAGAGTACCGATTGCGGCTGAGATCGACAAGCTGGAGCTATTATACAACGTATGTGTTGAGGTAACTACAGAGCAGGACGCAGAGTTTGCGGAGTATGCTAAAAAGAAGCTGGATCAATACGCTGAATATGTCAAAGAGTTAGAAGGAGACGACCTTAAGGATGACAGTCTTATACAGGCTATTATTACCGGTTTCGCTATGGTTGAACATGATGAACAGAAGCTGACGGAATATGTGCAAGGCCTAGACAAATTGTTCATAGACGCAGGTATTCGACCCTTAGTGATGGTTCAGTCAGAAATACATAAGATGTCAGATCCTGCAGGTATAGCTACGGCTGACCAAGTACGGAACATCTATTTGTACGGCGGCAATTTAGTAACTGTCAATAATGCAAAAATATCTGAGGTTGATCCTGATATATTCCCTAGCGTTATCGGCAGAAACGTCGCATTCGTAAGGCAGACTGAGAAGGGTTTCAAGATAGCTGACATGCCAGACATGACTACTAGAAAACTAATGAAGTCAAGAGAGTTCCTTGATCATATAAATGAGATAGTACTGTTGTCAGAGGTTCCTGTGTTCTTTGCAGGGAAAGAGTCGAACAGAATTATTACTGGATATGACAAAGAAGCCAAGACTTTGGTGACTGGTGCTAATAATGGCTATGGTCTCATGGATCTAGAAGAGGCAAAGAAGATCATCCTTGATCTATTCTGCGACTTCAAATTCGTTGTACCGTCTGATCTGTCAAGAGCTGTCTCTGGTTTAATACTACCCGGGTTAGCATATGCAGGACTTCTCGAAGGTGGAAGCAGGCCGAATATTCATACAACAGCTGACGGTCCCGGAGCAGGTAAAGGAACACTGACTAAATTTATGACTATACCTTACACAAGAAAATGGAGCGTTATAACTTCTGACTCTTGTAAAGGCGGCATAGAAGAAGCAGTGATCACAAAGCTCGGTGAAGGTGAGTCGATTATTATAATTGACAACCTGAAAAAGTCCCCGAAGATGTCTGAGTTCGGCAGTCCCACTCTTGAAGCCATGATTACTGCAGACAGTCTGACAGGACGTGCTGCGTTCATGAAGGCTGCGGAGTACGATGTGTCTAGAGTTATCATGCATTCAAATACGAATGGTATAGAGATGACTAAGGATATGAGTGACCGGAGTATGCAGATAGCGATCAGAAAGCACAATGATCCAATTAAGAAATATAACGGTGGTTTGGATAACTGGATTCGTGCCAGTAGTCCTAGAATACTATCAGCAGTCTACACTGTCATTAATGAATATGTTTTACAAGGAAAGCCCAAGCTCGTCTGTAAGGAGTCACAGAGATTCGAAGACGTAGCGGCCATACTGAATTACATAATTGTTAAGATAATGGGACTGGACGATATTTCTATCGCTTCTACTCAGAGAAAAGATCAGTCAGCCAGTGATTCTTCAGACGTACTCAGAGCAATCTGTTTCGCTGTAGACGCACAAGGTAAACTCGAGACTAAGTTAAACTCTATGGATATTTATGACTGTCTTGTAGATCACGGAACAGATAATGTTCTCGGAGTCTATTTCAAACATGATGACTATATTGATGATTCTGGTATGATGCTCACGCAAGACGCCAAGAAGAAAGTCAGTATTATTATAGGCAGAGCTCTAAGCAGACCTATGAAAAAAGGTAAGGCTCATGTAGAAGAATATACAGTTGAAAAGAAAAGAGGCAACAAAGGTTATAAGTATGAATTCAATAAATGAACATTCTAGACTAATAGGAATGTCTATGTCCTACCGAGGAGCTCCATATGTCATTGAGTCTTTTAAAGAACTCGAAGATATAATGTTTGTGAGAGACTCAGACAACAATATTGTAGAGCTTGACTATGTGGAGCAAGTTCTGGAGGAAGCCACACTGTATGAATCCTAACACGGCTTACTGGTTCGGTAAAACAGCCCGTAAGAAAGGATGGAAGCCAGAAGTCGACGGCAAGTGGGCTTATGAGATGCAGTTATCTGTATCAAGAGCCGGAGAACTAGATAAGTGTCCCCGTAAATGGTTTTTCAAAAAGGTCGAAAAGTGTAAGGTTCCTTATACAGCCTCGACTCAGTTTGGAACAGCCATACACCAAGTCAATGAGAGGTATTATCTTGACGAAGAGATGTATCCTAAAGACTGGTGGAGCGTCATAGACGATTATGGAAATCACGCCGGAGATCTAGGGACCGAGGAGCAAGCATTGCTCAGACAGCTCGTAGACAAAGCAATCGACGAAGGCTTATTATTCAGACATCCCGGCCTAAAGGCTGAATGGAAATTTGAAGACGAGATAGTAGAAGGTGCATATTTCGAAGGAAGTATAGATGCCTGTTATGATTTCACTATTGTAGACCACAAGTCAGTCAAATCTTTTGACGACAACTGGAACAAGATAAGTGATAAGAAATCGTCACGTTGGCTGGGAAAAGACAGTCAAATGCTAATATATGGTTACTACTGGGCAAAATACCAAGAGTTACAAGGCCTCGAAATACCTGCCACTATTGAGCTAATCCACAACCAGTTCAACAAAGAGACAGGAGAAGTCAGACAGGTAACTGCACTGGTTCCATTTATTAAATGCATATCAGAATACCAGAAGATCCAGAAGTCAGCAATGAAGATGCTCAACCACAACAGATTGTTCAATGCTGGTGACTGGGAAAAAGTAGAAACATGTGACCGTAGAGCCAGATATTCACCCTGTAACTATTGCAAATATAGTGATATGTGTGACGGCAAAGAAACAGTCGATATGTACAAAAGAAATATCGTAGAAAATCAAGCAGAAAATCAACGCAATAAAGAATTAAAGGATAAGTCTATGTCAGCAGGTTTTAAAGGTTTTTCAAATAAGTCAGGCGCTACACCAGAACAAGAAGAAGCACTCAAAGAAGCACAAGCTGAGATCTCAGGTGAAAGCCCGACACCAGTCGAGACAAAACTGGAAATCGAACCAGAAGTCAGAACACTAGAAGAAGTCAGAGCTGCCATTTCTACATTCAAAGAAGTGTGTGATGAGAACGAAATGGGATACTCTGGTAAGAAGTGGGACAAACTACAGGCAGAACTGGCTCCATTAGAAAAAGCTGAGAAAGCTGAGATCGCTAAACAGGCTAAGGCAGAAGCTGCCAAAGCCAAGAAGGAAGCTGAAGCCGCAAAGAAAGCTGAAGAGCTGGCACAGAAGTCTGCAGACAACCTCAACAAGGAGACGGAAGATGCCGAAAAGACAACAGCCGCACCAAAGGAAGAAAAGGCAGAAGAACCAGAAGTCAAAACTAAACCCCCTAAAGCAAAAACCGACAAGCTCACGGCAGACAAGCATTTCACAAAAAAAGACCCAATAATCTGTATTAACTGTCAGCCTCTTGGAACAGCTAATAAAAAGATCATTCAGGTCTTAGTCAAGAAGTACACAGATGCCATCGCTGAAGCAAACAATGACTGCTACTACAAGCTAGACACATGGCTTCGTAGAGCACAACTGCGTCATGACGTAATTACAGCCTATGAAGCAGGTTTGTTCGATAATCTGAGTATCATTGTGACAGGACCTAGTCCGGACGAACAGGAAGCCGTTAACGCACTTCTGTCTGCAGGGATCTATGGATATGTCGGTTAAAATAATAAAAGAGACAGTGCAGGGCGAAATGTCTAGTGCTCTTCATATTGAATGTAGTGAGCCTATCAACGAAGTCCTTGGAGCTCTTTGGAAATATGAGAACTCGGACACACCTCCTGCACCTAAGCCTGACACTGATCCAGAGGCTATAAAAGACTTATTCATTGTTGGTGACTATGTCACAGTAATATCTCAGGAAGAGTTCGACTTAGTATGGCCAGACTTCTCAATCAATAACTGGAGAGTAGATCATCATCCTCTCAGAACTACAGGTTGGGAATCTAAAATGGAGTTCGAGCTAGGTAAAGAAGGTAGAATCACAAGGGTCGAGAAAGATGCCATAACTGTGATTGGAGCTAAAAGCGGTCTTAATCACTACTGGCCAAGAGTAATGTTAAAAAGGAAGTAGAATGTTTAAAGTATCAGCAGAAGACTTACAGAAATTCAAATCTCAACAAATGGATCGAATTCTTGCATTGCCAATAGTACGACCTGTTTCAGATAGGATTCATAAGAAATTCTCTGATGCTACTTTACTAAAGACAGCAAGTTTCGACGAGTTACTCGATACGCAGTCAAATTCAATAATTGCGTATATGCTGGCTGGAGGACTATTTGGTTACATAGGTGTAGGCTTTGGTAAGACATTGATCTCCATAGCCTGTGCCAATGCTGCCTACAGAAAAGGACACAGAAAAATCCTCATTCTAGTTCCACCATCTGTATCAAGACAACTGATCAAATCTGACCTACCTAGACTCCGTAAAGAGATCGGCATAGACATGCCAGTCAATATTATCTCCAGTGCTACACAGCCAAAGAGATTGATTGAGTCAAAGAAGAGATCAGGTTGTTATATAATGTCCTACAGCCAGCTTCGGGGAGTAGACACAGACATACTTCTTGAGAACATACAACCAAGTGTAATAATTGCAGATGAAGCTCACACATTGTGCAATATAGGTAGTGCTCAGTCTCTAAGGGTAAAGCGACATATGGACGCATTTCCTGAAACTGAGTTCGTGGCACTATCTGGAACAATGGCAAAGAAGACTCTGACAGATTACTATCATATAATTAAGTGGTGTTTAAAAGAGAGGACTCCTTGTCCACTTGTAGTTGCAGAACTCGATCAATGGAACGAAATTCTCGACGCTACGTTCTCTGAATACACCGCTTCAGACATATTGGACCCTCTGTTACAATGGGCCAAGAGGAACTTCCCAGAGGAGAAATGGAGAACCAATGAAATAGCAAGTTATAGACGGGCATACAGATATCGGGTTGAGACTGCGACAGGTGTTGTTTTCTCAAGTGAAGCCGAAATCGGTACATCCATAATTATGCACAACGAACCGGCAAAAGAGACAGAGACTGTCGAAGGCTGGGAGACTCTAATGGAGTTCGTGGATCAAGTAGACAATCTAGATATGTCACCTAGTGGCGATCAGATCGATTACCCAATGCACAAGTTCCGTTACAAGTTCGAATTGTCAGGAGGATTCTACAATAAGTTAGTATGGCCTGACAAGGAGGAAGTCCAAGAATACAGGAAGCTGTCGGATAAAGACACAGAGGACCTGTTCGCTAGATCTAAGGAACATCACCAATTCCTACAAGACTATCACAAAGAACTGCGTCACTGGATCAAAGACCACAGCTGTAGAGGATTTGACACTCCAATGCAAATAGGACAGAATATGTTTAACCATGGAGCAGAGAATGTAGGTCAGTCTCTGTATGACTCATGGTGCATACCAAGAAAGCTCAAGTTTGACGGAATGCTCGAAAGAGATAGTCTGCCAATAAGAGTCTGTCCTTACAAGGTGAATCACGCCGTTCAATGGGTGAAGAACTTAAAACGTAAAAAAGGTGAAGGTGTTCTGATTTGGTTCTACAATAAATGTATGGGTGAATGGTTATACGAGGCTTTCAAATTAGCTGGTATTGACTGTGTATATTGCCCGTCTGGACCTGCAGGAATCAACAGAATTACAGAAGATGAAAATAAGAGTAAGATACTCATAGCGTCATCCGGAGCCTACTATCAGGGTTTCAATATGCAGCCAGTAAAACATGTATTATTGACACAGTTCAGACGTGAAGCACATATAATGGAACAGTTGTTAGGAAGGAACCACCGAACAGGTAGTCCCTATGACGAGTTGACCTTTACATTTTGCAACACAATGGACTTCGATCATGAAATGTTTTCAGCAGTATTAGCCGACAGTCTCTTCCAGCATCAGACTGGAGTAAGACAGAAGTTGATATATGCAAGCTACACAGAGAATCCAAAAATTGTACCAAGTGCTGTATTGACCCAACGTGGTATTATAGCAAAAGAAATAGATTACAAACTAGAAAAAGCATTAAATGAGAGATTCGAATAAATGAATTATTTTGGCGACTTAGGCGACACAAAGGTTTCAACTGGATCAGGTAGTACAAATCGTAAATATACAAATCAGATCCCGGGTAGTTTTCTTATCCGTGTAGATCGATGTAAGATGATCAAGAAGGACGAAGGCGACGGTTTACCTGCCATTGTTCTAGAAGGTGAAATCGTACAACACGAAGACCCAAGTTTTATCGGTGCAGCTATTCAAGAAATGGCAGACAAAGGCAAACAGCAGAAGAAGTTCTTCTTCGAACTAGCTAAACGTCTGGCAGCAATCGATCTATATATGATTGAAGGCGTCATTGACTCATATGATCCAAACGCAGATGTCGATGGAGAAGTATGGGGTGCAGCAGTAGAGCGTGTTTTTGGCGGTTGTGACGAGGCAACTGGTAAACCTGACGTAAGTCATGACACTTCGATCAAGGGTATGATTATTCGATATAATAACAATCCTATCAAAGAGAAAGACGAGCAAGGCAACTACACTGGATCACTGGTAGACGGTAAGTACTGGAGCAATCAACTTGGGCCAGTATCCCCTGAAGCATTAGCTGAAGAACTAGATCCAAAGAGTATCACTGGAATACACCCCGGTTACCTTGCCAGCTAAACAATATAGTGAGGAGGAGGTATTTCAACTATACCTCCTCTTTCACGACACTTTCAATTATGATCCAGACACAGGTAGTCTTACTTGGAAGAAGGTTTCTAAGTACCACAGAAATTTGATTGGCAAAGAAGTGGGGACTATCCATAAGACAGGATATAGAATAGCTGATTTCAATGGATCTAAATGGAGAGTCCATAGAATCTGTTACCTCATGTATTATGGAGAATTGCCTGATATAGTCGATCACTCAGAAACAGATGGATCAAAAGACGATAACAGAATATGTAATCTTAGAGATGGATCTGACGGAGGTAACCAGAGGAATACGACATCTCATAAAGGAGCTACATCTCCATATCTGGGAGTCAATTGGCATACAGCTTCTAATAAATGGCGTGCTCAAATAAAAACCAAAGGGAGAAAACCTCACATAGGTCTTTTTGACTCAGAGATCGAGGCTGCAAAAGCTTACGACACAGAGGCCCGTAAATATTTTAAAGAATACTCAAATCCTAACTTCCCAGAGGAGACACGATGAATACAGATGGGGTGGACAGAACGCCAATGACATCAGAACAATGTAAAGAATTTAAAGTACGGAAGTCTCACTATGTCAAACGAAGTAAGAATTCAAAGCGTGGTAATCGAACCAAGATACGAGGTGAGAAATCTGTGTTTGATGACAACTTCGACGGTATAGACTGGAGCAAGAAATGATATATTCAAAAGGTGAATACGTAACTGCCTCTAAGACAGACAGCCGTAAAGGTATTACTGAAGGTAAAGAGTACAAAGTTACTGACAGTGATATGTTTGGAGTAAAGATAAAAAATGATGTCGGCACTATATGGCGTATATCATATTCTCTTATTAAGCCTTATGTAGAGAGAGGGAGCACTGACTTAGCTTCAGGCATGACTCTTCTATTTATCTTCGACACAGGAGATCCTGATATAGTAGCAATCGTTACTGACTCATGGGCACTGGAACCAGAGAACCATGTAGTCATAAATAACAAATGCTTTACAGTAAGATCTATCATAATGGGACTATCAGACGAATGTGTCTGCGTTATCAGACCGAGTGATGATTTGACAACAAAGCGATCTAAGTTGTTATAAAGAACGTACACCCCTAACACCTTCTCCGTGGAGCTACACGTGCAGGTTTAGGCTAAGTAAACGGACGTCAGTAGGAAATAGACTAGTGCATTCATAAGACGCTAGACGAAAGCCCAAGATCGGTCTGAGTACTGAACGACGAAAGTGCACAAGTAGTCGAGGAGAGAAAGAACTCTACGGTGAAATACGGACGACGCATCGAGCACACAATTGCACTCCTTACTAAGGGAGTGGCACTGGATACGACGGATGTAAGAGCAGATGATAGGATACAGCACTGCTATAACAAAAGCTGGTCCATATGCAAAGGTGGACCGAATGGCAACGTCATTTACATATGAACATATGTAATATCTTCGGGGATACCTGTACAGTATCTAGGAGTATACAGGTTCGAATCCTGTCCTTTGCACTAGGTTTCCAACATACCTATTCAGATGGTTGTAGATACGTCTTCGGACTAGATGGTCGCCGCTGAGAAAATTGGAAGTCCAGATGACATGGAGGTCACACTGGCATTAGAACGAAAAGTGACTCCTCAATTTACGGACGAAAGGACAGATAACCGATATAGCTACCGGAGTAAGCCTGTCTGAGTAGTCCACATTTTATGACCGAGTGGAGTAAGGAGAAGAGAAGGAGAAACAGTGTCCATGAACACTACGTATTTGACTCTAATAGACTCACTAGAAGAAGTTCTGATGGAATTGCAATCAAGTCAGAAACGAATTTAGAGGTAGCTGGTTCGACTCCAGCCTCAGTCACCATTTTATACAGTAACATCGACAAAGGGATTCGCTACCTTAGACGTTGTTGTGTCCTGCTGGGAGACATAAAACTCCAGCCCCATTTTACATATTACCATCCAAGGAGACAATAGCTTTATGAAACTCAGGACCGCCAAAAAATTACGCAAGAGAAAGATGATTTTGTGCTGTGGAAAAGGCAGACTATTTGACCTAAAGTGTCGGGCATATATACGGACAGAACAGGTAGAGCATTTCATATGTGACATCAACAAAGTAGTCAGAGAAGTCAAAGATGACAGAATGTTATTTAAAAAACTAAGACGGGAGTTACAGCTTGAGAACGAAGAAGCAGAAGCAGCTATACAATCAAATCAAGATAGTCAATAGAAAACGAAAGCGTCATGGAATTCTGGTACTTAGAGCTCCAAGTAGTTGGATGTCAGAGACTGCTGACCCGGACACGATTAGATTCATAACAGAGACAATTAAAACTATTCGTGCAGGACATGCTGTAGTACTTCCAAACGACAGAGACGAAGATGGCAATCTGATTATCGAACTGATCAGAGTATGAGTTACAAGACACAGGAACCTCCTAAAACGAACGAAGGTTTCGTAGTTACCTCAATGGGCTACGGTTTGTCAAGAGACAGTGGTGTGTCTGAATACCGTATGCCAAAGATTTTGAACAATACAGATCTCTTGGTAAAAGAGAGTGACAAGACATCCAGACAGGAGCCAAGAGCTCTGACACTTGATGAAATAGATATTGACATAGTCTACAGAAGAATACTCAGACAAGGAGAGTAATATGTTTTTAGAAGACGAAACTCCGTTCAAGTGTTGTCGATGTAAGAAGACAGTTCCACATTCACAGGCTTGGTGTAAGTTCGAGGACATGATGGACATAGATAAAAAGAAATGGTGGTGTGACGCGTGTGAGGACGAGGCCAATGCCAAACCTGACAACACCTGACTTAATAGCACTTAGTCTCCTGTACCTCGGTATGAGAATATGGATAACAATTGAAATGTGGGAGAAACAAAATGACACCGAAGAGAAAAACAGTTGACAAAAAACTGTCAAAGAGAGTAAATTTTATAATCAATACAGCAGGTTGGTTCATGATTGGACTGTGTCTGAGCAGAGTCTACAATAACACAGAGACCACAGGAACACTGTTCTTATTAGTAGCAGCTATACTGGCGATCAATACGGAGTTCAGAATCCATGACTAGAATAATTTGGCAGTGTAACTATTGCAGTGATATAGCCATTAGTTACTCGAACCTAAAACACGAGATGAACTGGTGTGACTGCAAGAAGTCAGGCATCGATCTAGAGGAAGAATATTGCCGAGGTGTCGGAGATGTTAAGACACTAAGTGTAAAAGAAAGTATAGACGGGAAATGGGTGAAAGTAGATGGATGACAAAGAACTCGTTAAAATAGTCTGTGGAGATAAGACTTGGTGGTCAGTGTACGAAGGGTTCTCTGGTAATAGCTACAAAAAAGCGACTCATTATACTTCAGAAAAAGATGCTTTAGACAGAATGGGTGAAATAGATGATGGTAATACAAAAACCTGACGGCGGTAAAGACTCTGGAGTCACGAGTTGGGGAATAGAAATTAAATCCTTGTTCTCAATTGTCCTCCTGAAGTTCGAACCCAATAACAGAGAGAACTATCATTCACACGCCTTCAACGCATTGACACTGTGGCTCAAAGGAAGTGTGTCAGAATGGGTCAGAGAGGACGAGTGGATAACTCGTATAAAACTCTTCGAGGCAGGGAGAATCAAATACACTCCTAGATCCAACTGTCATAAGATCTATTGTGATACGACAGCTTGGGCCATAAGTCTGAGAGGTCCATGGAGCAAGACGTGGACAGAAGTAACTCCTGAAGGAGACATAATAACACTAACTCATGGGAGAAAAGAAGTATGAGTGAAAAATACTGCATTGCTTTTGACTTTGAGTCAGAATTAATGGCGGCTAACAACCTCGCACCTCGCCCTATTTGCATCAGTGCTGCCGCAAGACTACCTAGTGGTGAGATAGAGGCTGTGTTAAAAGGAAACGGAGATCCAGATTTTGAGTCGTTCATATGTGACTTACTTCTAGACACCCTGAACAAAAAAGATCGAATACTTGTTGCACAAAATACTAAATTCGATGTTGCCATAATAGCCAAGCATTTTCCATATCTACATAATGTAGCAGTTCAACTATACAATGAAGGACTACTCCAAGACACTATTCTAAGAGAAAAGCTGATCAACCTGACAACTACTGGCATAATTTCAGACGAGGCGACTGAGGAAGAAGCTACAGACGCCGAAGGATACAAGACTCTCATATACAAAAAGAGACGTATTGATTATGCTCTTTCTGGCCTTGTTAAGAGATACCTTCACAAAGATATATCAGATGGTAAGAAGGGGCCAGATGTGTGGAGAATGAAGTACAACCTTCTAGACAGTCTAAAGGCGTCTCAATACCCGAAACAAGCCAGAGATTATGCCATAGACGATTCGAAATATTTGGTTACTATTTTTGAGAAGCAGGAAGCAAAAAGACAACATATTATAAAGACGATGTACTTCGATCCATTGGAGACAGTAGCATACAGGTGTGCTCTTGACTTTCAGATGTATTTAATGTCTATGCAGGGAGTAAGAACCAATCAGATAAAGATCATGGAAGAGGAAGCGATCCTTGCTGTAGAACTACATCATGATAAGATGCAGCTACTATTAGCTAACGGTATCCTCAGAGCATCTGTTGAAGAATCTATTTCATATAGATACAGTCATATAAAAGGATGTCATAAGCACAAACATCCTGTAACGGAAGAGTGGTTATGTGACTGTCCTAAAAAAGCAGCCACTAGACATATAGTTGGGTGCAGTAAGAAGAAAGACAAGGCGACTGGTATTAACCTGTGTGATTGTCCAGATATGATGAAGGCCGGGAAAAAAGAAGGTATCCGGACAAAGATATTCAAAGAGTTTGTATTCGATCTATGGCTCTTGAATCCTGACATGAAACTCCGGTGGTCAGACGCTGCTCTCAAGAATGACACATTTATGAATCTACTGAAAATGTATGACGAAGAATGTATTACAGTAGCACAGTTCCAGAAAGAGTTCGGTGATAGTTTTGCTGACAAGATGGAACAGTTTGATCAAGGCTTACTACCGGCGTCAGAAGTTGAACTACATGCGCCGGGAACCTACAAGAGTTTCATCTCTACGTCAAAAAAATTCCTCGAAGCAAATAGCTACAAGGACAAAACACTTCAGGAATATCAACACAGACAAAGTCTACAGAAACTAGTGACGACTGAGATCCCCAGAATGAAGACAAAGTCTGGCAAGATCTCGCCAATAATACATCCAAACTATGATGTACTAAAGGAGACAGGTCGAACCAGTAGTTACGCTTCCAAGATATACCCAAGCTTCAACGCACAGAATGTTCATGCAAAAATGAGATCCTGTTACAGAGCTATGGATGGTCATTGGATTCTAGCGGTGGATTACACAGGTCTTGAATTTGTGTCAGCTGCACAGAATACCCTAGTCACAATGGGTAAGTCAAAGTATGCGGATATTATCAACGCTGGTTGGGATGCTCACAGTTACCTAGCCTGTCAATGGGCCATTAGGAACGAGAAGTGGTTTGCCGAACTATGTAAACTTTCTAAGTCTACATCTAGTGACGATATATACCATGAGTTCATGCACTTCAAAAAGAACCCTAAGATCATTGAGATCGGTGGGGAAAAGAAGGACTTTTGGAACCACTACAGGAAGTCTTCGAAGCCAGTCGGTCTTGGAGTATTAGGTGGAATGGGTCCAGCTACAATAGCTGAAGTTTCTAATACAGTATACAAATTCAGCATGTCTCAGGAGCAGGCAAAGCAGTACAGAGAAGTCTGGAGAATGATCTTTCCTGACGAAGCTCAAATGCTTAAATCTATTCCGAAGAGACTCAAAGACTACAAGCACTCAAGTAAAGGAGATGACAGATATGTCTACACAACAGCAATGGGGCTTAGACGTCCTAACTGTAGCTACACGGCATCTGCAAACGGAGATATGCTTCAGTCTAATTCCGCTGAGGGTGCAACCATGGGATGTATGTGGGTATCAGATGAGAGTTATAACCCGACATCTACTTCGATACTCAGACATAATTTCAAACCATGGGGATTCATCCACGACGAAATTTGTGGGGACGTTATTGCTAACAGAGAAGTGGCTACTAGAGTGTCAGAACGAGTGGTTAAGTTACTCGTGCAATCACTTAGTCAGATCTGTCCTGACGTCACGCCTTCCGCGACAGCAGAACTTATGTTGGTATGGTCTAAGCAGGCCTACGAGGTTAGGGACAAAAACGGACTAATGTATCCATATGAACACGCAGACAATGGGAAGAAATTTCCCGAATTTAAAGATCTAACACTTAAAAACTTAAAAGAGGTTGCCTAATGGGAATAGAAAATGTACACAAGAGTCCTTTATCCAAAAGAGGGATGAGACGTCCTAAAGCAGTAATGCGTCGGTCACAAGTAATGGAGCCGGGATTTGAAGAAGGTTTCAAGAGACCGGCAGGACAACCTGCACCTGTAGACGCATTGAGTGCTGCAGACAGAGCTGAGCTAGAAGAACTAAGAGCGGCCAGAACACGAGGGGTCGCTACGTCAATCCAGTCTCCTGCACCTGCACCAACGCCTGAACCAAAGGCCACAACATACCCTGCCGTACCAGAAGTAGAACTTGAACTCGAAGACGACTTGGGTGAATATGACGAACCATTCAGCGTCGGTGAACTAACAGAAACAATTAGAGATTGTATTGCTGAGTTAAAAGAGTCTCACGGTCTGACATTCGAGCTGGTTATGAAATGAGTACTATAGAAGATATTAAAGATGTAGCCGGAGTGGTCAGTGATATATTTGACAATGTGTCAGACATCTTTGGTGGACAAGACACACCTAAGTCTCCTGAAGAAGAGACTGAACACCCTACTCTACGGGAGTCAGAAGAAGTCTGGGAAGGGGCAAAGACTGAACTGAGAATTGATAATGGAAAAGTCTACGAAATAGTATTCGACGAAGACGGTGTTCCACTGAGATCCATTGAGGTAAAACTAGATCCATATCCTCCTCTAGATGAACCAGAGATTGAGGACTACTTCTATGACAGTGGTGTTGAATTAGACAAGCTGACTGAAGAGGAACTAATCGACGGACTTGAAGACTGCAGTAAAGAACTCGCTAGTCTTATTAACGAGTGTAACAAAAGAAAGATCCAACTGTTCAACTGGAGTGGTGACAAATTAGAACCACGTGATGTTATATTCACTAATATTGAAAAAATACTAAAAGGTTAACTTATGCATGAATGGCCAACTGATAGAGAAATAATAGATGGTGTAGTCATAGCTGGCAGTATTACCGAGTATGCTCGTCAGTTGGGCATTGCACGTAAGACTGTTGCGTACCAGTATGAAAAAGCTCTGCTCACTGTAGACAAAGGCGACATCTTGATGATCGCCGACACACAACAGAGACCTGAGTCAAGAACTGAACACCTGTATGCTTTGGCAAGATATATCGCACATCACCAACCAGCCTGTATTGTCCACATTGGAGATCACTGGGACTTCCCATCACTGTCTTCATATGCCAGCATGTTGGAGAAAGAAGGTAAGCGTCTGTATGACGACTTAGAAGCCGGGTTCAATGCGTTCAAGCTCATTATGTCAGAAGCTGACAAGATCAAAGGATATAATCCTGAGAAGCATTTCACTATGGGTAACCACGAGAACCGATTGAAAAGGTTTGTAGATGGTCAGCCATTCTTGGAAGGTTGTTTTGACTTGAACAAATTTGTCGATGATCAAGGCTGGGTTGTACATGGATTCAAACAGCCATACTGGAGAGACGACATTTGTTTTACTCACTATCTTGAGAATTCAATGTCAGGTCGTGCAGTAGGTGGTAGTATTGAGAACAAGTTGAACAAGTTCCCACACAGCTTTGCTATGGGACATCAACAACAGTTCCAATTCGGACGTAGACAGAACCTTCTTGGCAAGCCGCACTTTGGTGTCACTGCTGGAGCTTTCTATCTACAGGATGAAGACTACCGTGGATCGAATAATACAGAGGTTCGTGGATTCGTACACTTCAAAAATTACACAAACAGATACGGCTACTCAGACTATGATATCGAGTATGTCTCAATGGAAAGATTACTGGAGTATTACTAATGAAAAAAGGACACATAAACTCCATATCCGGATATATCCAGAAACAGGCTGAACGAGCTTGCGGTATATTCCGAGAGAGGTGGTTTGTAAAAGACCACGAAGATCGGCTCAAGTGGTGGGGTCTCGACCCCTGTCCGTCGGAACCTGTGGTCTATAGTTTAAATATGGACCCGGGTTGTCAGGCTACAGTCGCAGAGGTCAATGAGTTAATAAGGGAAGTACCTAGCTTCATCGGAAAAGGACAGACAGTGACTGTTGTTATACCAGATGGAACATATGATATGGGGGATACCTCTCACAAGTTCCATAATGACGGAGATTTAACTATGTGCGCGGAGAGCCTGTTCGATGGGATTGATTAATTATGGTAACTTCAAACTAATGGTTGACGGGATCGAATTAAAAGGATTCTGTCAGGAAGACATCTTGTTAGACTCGGCAAAATTACTGGAAGAGAGTTACGCGTCAGCAATGACTTGGTATATGGATGAAATGTTAAAACAAATGAAAGAGGATAACATGGCACAAGAATTTACAAAGAAAGACTTGAAAGACGGACACATAGTAACCTACAGAGACGGGAGTGAGCGTCTCGTATTTAAGAGACAGCTGTTCAAGATAAAGGGTGACATCCTTGAACGATCTGGTGGTCTAGAAAAATCCAATGAAAATTTAACATATAACTTCATGAACGGTCTTGACATAATTAAAGTCTGTCACATGGGACAGATTCTGTGGGAGAGATTGATCTGGGTTAAGATCGACGCAGTGACAGCTTGTCAACTACTTGCGACACGTGGAGCTTTCTCCTGTAAAGAGAGTGAGACATCGGAGGCAATAAGTGTCGACACATGCGTCGGGGCTATGCTCAAACACAGCTTAGGCTGTCATGATGAACAAGAGTTGTTCCAGACTAAGTGTGGTGGTGATCCATGGACAACTTGTTGGGTGAGTAAAAAGTACGTTGATGCCCTGCCCTCAGTTTGATATAAAAGGCAGTCACTGTGTTGACTGCCTCTGTACCACTAAGACTTGTTACATATGTAACACAGAGAAACCATTGGCAGACTTCCGGATTACAGAAAGAAAATATGTATTAAACCTAAAGTCACAGAAAGGCAGATGTTTTAGATGTCTTGAGTGTGAGAAGGACTTATGATAACTATCAAACTGATCCCCGAGTGCCCTCTTGACGCATATGTTCTAGAAGACTTAAGGAGGAGATTGGACGAAGATGAAAAATTCTGACTTAAAAGAAACAATAACATCGATGTTGACAGGCTTGGTGATAAACTACAGTTTGACTATATTGATGTTCGACAAATCACCGAGCTATGTAGCCGGAGCCACAGCAGTCTTCTTTGTCTGCAGCTTTGCACGTAGTTATATAATTAGAAAGATTTTTAGACGACTGGAGGACACATGAAAAGAATAATGATCGACTGCGAGACACTGTCGACTGAACACAACGCTGTCGTATTATCGATTGGGGCGGCTGTGTGGGAAGACGGGAAGATAATCAACAAGTTCTATCGGGAACTAGAGGTAGACACACAGAAGGCTCTGGGACGACATATTAGTTCCTCAACGCTGACTTGGTGGAACGCCCAGAAGACGCCAATGCCAGAAGGCAGTGCAGATGTCAAGAAAGCTCTCTCTAACTTAATGGTCCTGTGTTCTGACTGTGACGAAATCTGGAGCCGGGGGTATACAGACGATATGTGGATAGAAACACTGTGTAAAGATTTTGGAATACTGAAAGGTTGGAAATACTGGCAATGGCGTGATGCTAGAACCGTAGACACCTTTGGAATATATCGTCAAGATAAACCACCTGTGTTGCACAACGCACTGGACGACGCTTGTCAACAAGCCATGGATGTCCAATATGTACTTGATCAGGTAAATGAACTTGAACAAATATCTGAGGCATATGGATTCTGGAAAAGACTCTGGCTGTGTTTTGCGGGTGGGAAATGAAAAAGAAAACCAAAATCAACTACCTGTTGCGTCGGGAATGGGAAAGAATGCAGTCAGATGCCAATAAGGATAACGAAGAGTTCGATGAAGTAGCTCTGTTCGTGTCAGGAGACATCAGACTGTGGACAAAGAAAAAAGACAGTTTATTTACTCGGTTTTTGATCTGGTTGTTCAGAAGTGATGAGAAGCCGTATGTCTTTAAAGAGCATCATTTTAAAAATGTATGTTGCTACGAACAGTTCTGTAGAGACATGGGTCTAGATGTAGATATGTATAATGATCTCGAACTAAAGGACATAGTATCATGAAGACAGTTGTGTGCCTCAATGGACCACCAAGGACAGGCAAAGACACCTTAGCCAGAATGTTTGTCGAGAACTGTGTAGCTACTCGTCACTGCGAGAACAAGGCTGCTCTCATACGTCTTTGTCTAGAAGTCTCTGGAGTATCAAAGACAGAATGGTATGCAAGGTATTCTAGAAGAAGGGTAGACAAGTCTGCTTGGTTCAAAGATGTTCCATGGGACAGCCTGCCAAAAAACAAGTTCTACAAAAATAAACACTTCTCACAAAGAGAGTTCTTGATCTATATGTCAGAAGATGTAATCAAGCCTCATTTTGGAGAAGCGTACTTTGGTAAACGAAGTGCAGACCTCGTCAAAGACGACGAAGAGAATGACACATTTGTCTTTAGTGACGGAGGGTTCTATCCGGAACTCCTTGAACTAGCAAAGCTGGAAGACACAAAAGTCATCTTAGTCAGACTGCGCCGAGAAGGATGTAATTTTGACAATGACTCACGTGACTATCTTTATTCAGAAGACATAGAGATGCATGACATATATGTCGGAGAGAACCAGATTGACAAAGCATACGAACAAATATATAACTTAGTATTTTGACACAGAGATATATTTTGTGACAAAAAACCCCACTCATATGAGTGGGGTTTTTAATTAGGCTGTCTCTACAGGGGGACAGAAGATTTGAACATACGAATATGTCGCTTCTGTCACACTAGAAATAGTGTAACCTTGGTCTAGAAGTGTCGCTTCTAGGTAATCGACAATAGGTGTAACATCTTGTGCACAGTCAATAATGAGACGCCAATAAAGACGGCCCTGTGCTGTGACTAGGTCAAGAGTTTCACCAATTGTAGTCACACAGTCACCAACAAGATCTAGTGTCTTACCGGCTGCGACAACAACGGCTGCTGTGTCAGTCACTGTTGCATTCAAGTCGTCAGTAATACTTGCGATCTCGTAGACAGCTAGACTATCTTGGATCTTTATAATATCACCTACTTCTAAGTCAGTCGTAAATGTAGTAAGCGTTCCAACTAGAGCTCCAACTGCCTGAAGTTCGACAGTACCTGTTACAGTGACTGTCTCTGCATATGTCCCAGCGATCTCTGGGTACTTTGCGACAATAGCTGTTTCTGCTATCGGTCTATTTGTGTCTGAAGTGTTTGACATATTATGTTCCCGGTGTTGTGTTAAAGTCTGGGTAGACGACGTATGTAATAAGGCTATTACCATTACCAGCTGTACCGTGAGCTGGACTGAATGTCACACCTGCACCAATATTACCACTACCTGCTGCTTGTGTTGTGATCTCTGCCTGAGCTTCTGCATATATTTCTGCGTTAGTTCCTGCGTTAGTTCCTGCTCCAGCTGTCCATGTGTCATTACTGCCGTCAGCTATTTGGATAGAGTTGGCACGAATGCTGCCATGGCCAAGAGCTACTAAAGCACCTTCACCATTGTTGGCAATTTCTGTGTCTGCTCCGAGGATACTGATTGTACCTCCAGTTGTAATTACGCCAGATTGTCCATTACCAATTACGTCACATGGTTGAGAGATAATGTTACCCATTCTGTCAGATACTATTCCTGCGTTGGCATTACCTGAAATAGTTGTCCAAGAAGTCTCACACCAGCCGCCAATATTTCGTATACCACAACGTCCGTTACCAGAACTTATGATGCCGAAATTAGATGCATTGCCTTGACCGCTTCCAGACTGATTAGCTCTGTATGATCCATAGTTGACAACTCCGTTCCAAGCACTTCCTGATACCTGAGTACCACTGATAGTCATTGATCCACCGACGCCACATAATACCGCATCTTGGTCATTACCTTGGAGGTCCATATTCCAACCGACCATACCACCGCCATACTGAGAGAGTACTGCAGTAGTGCATCCTGTAACTGTTAAATAATTACAAAGAACACTGGAGTTGACATTTGCCAAAGCGCCCCAATAGAATCCATGGATAGCAACTTCTGATCCAAGAGTAATGTGACCTCCATATGACTGAGTGTTGTTAGTGAACTCGTCTGGATCACCGTGACCGCAAGAGACACCAGAAGTGCCTGTAGTCTTATCACCAATGATCGCGACTTTATTGATATTGGCAACACCACCTTCGTTCGAAAGACCAGAACTATTGGTGAACTTAAATATTGTATTATATCTAGATCTAATTAAAGCTTCGTTCGCCGTTAGATCAGTTCCTCTGGCAGTAGTTCTAGAACCAGCTGATGCATTGGCTCCAAGAGTACCAGCATCATTGTTGAACTCATCTGCACCTTGTGTTGGGATTGTAGGATTGTCTCTGTCTGTAGAGTAGTCTGCAATCTGCATTCCCTGTGGCTTGTTGCCTGACAGGTCTGCACCGACTAAAAAGATCCTGTCTCCAGATGGGTGTGCCACATTGAGAGCTTCTGTAAAAGTATATTCACCAGATAGAACATAGATAGTCACTGTGACTGCATTGGGAACAAGTCTGGATGACATATAATCATATGCTTTTGTCGGAGTTGCCCAAGGGTTGCCAGAGCTACCGTCACCTGTGTCATCATCGCCGGATGTCGAGACATAATAATCTGTGTCTTCTTCGACAACGAAATCAAGAAGTGTAGCTAGTGTGTCAATAGAGTCAGATGCCCAAACTAGTTGAGTATAGACTCGGTACATCCACATATTTAATCTGGAGAAACTTGGCTTCTCTTTCCACTGCCACCCTTCGGTCTTCATACGACTGAGGGGTTCTGTTTTGTTCGCTGAATTATTTGGTTCTACCGTGAGACTTTGTGAGGCCCACTGGTAGTCTAGGTCCGGGTTTGTATTAATTTCTGCCATTGTGTTCTCCTATTAAGTTTTTGTTACGTAAGGGTCTTCTAATTCGCATGGGTCGTGTCTTAGCTGATAGCTTGCCCAAAATGCCCCTGAGTCTGAATTGTATACATCGTCATCTGATCCAAAGCCACCGCCATCTCCGTCTGTATCGAGAGTGAACAATAGATCTATATCCATGTTTGGATCGTCAGCTAAATAGCCGAACATACATCCTGCGTCGTCATTGTAGTCTTCGTCATCTGCGCCAAAACCGGCGTCAGTGTCATCTGCATTATCGTCGTCATCTGCGAAGCCAAAGCTCCAAGTACAGGAGTCATCCAATACATGAACGTCTGCTCCAACACCTGCCGCCAAAAGATCGTCACAAGACAGGACTCCTGAGTAGTAGGTTCCTGCAGATGACAGTGACAATAAGTCATCTATATTCTTGAAGTAGACAAAGCTTGTTCCATGACTACTTGAGATCACTTGGACATCTTTATCTGTGATGTCATCTGAGTGTCCAGTTTTCCGGGAAAGTATACAGAGGACATCCTCTAGTGTAGCTTCATTTGTGATCACTAATATCTGTGTTTCTAGATCATCTCTGTAGTCATCGTCTGACTGAGAAGTTAATCTCTGCCTACCGATCAAACTACCGATCTGATCCAACTGTTCACCAATGGCCGTGTCTAGCCAGACCTCTGTTTGGAGTGCCTGAATATCTGTCTGTATATCATCGTACTCATTTGAACAAATAGTCATCAGACTTTTAATATTCTCACAGTCGTCCAATTTGAACTGCTGGATAATATTCGTATTGATGTCTTCTAGATGTGTGGTGTACTTGGTGTTTATATTGTAAAAATTCTCGTCGTATCTATCTATTCCTGAAGCCATGTTATGCCCTCGTAACGGTTATATCATCTGCATCCAGAATAGCCTTTTGATAGTTTGCAATAGGTAGACTTGTGTAGGTATCATCACTTCCTACATAGAAAACTTCTATGTCTGCTGATTTAATACCGGCCACTGTGAAGATTGGAGTGTATAGTCTTTCTGGTAGTACATCTTTGCCGAGGCTGTATTCCTCTAGACCGAAGTCATAGACTGCGTCAGCTATTTGATCTTCCCCATTTGACGGAAAGACTTCTTCAGAATATAGATCATATGTAATGACGACTCTGATAGAAATGTACTGAGGTCTTGAGTAACCGATTAAGTGCTCTGTTCCAGCTTGGTCAGTATATGTGCCACTTGTACTTCCTGTCGCTCTAATACCTTCTGCTTTAGATCCAACAATAGTGTCGACTATGTCTTGATCATCACCGTTCTCTACGACACATTCTATTGAGTGTGGAGGCATGGGGTCTGAGTCATCTCTCTGGATATAGCAATTTGTAAGGTTCTCGATAACGACAACTTCTGTTACGCCGTCAAGCAATGCCAAATTTGATCTAATAGAGAATGCTGTTTTGTTCCCTGCGACGCCGTAGTTCAAGAAGAAGTTCTTTCTGAACTCTGTGTCAGTTTGTGCACCACGACCCAAGGAAGCATCGTTTGTATTGTTTACAGTAATGCCTGTGTAATCTGTTTGATTGAGTGTTCCAGCCGGGGCTGCTACTGACCCTTCTGATTGAGCCGTCGCTGTTGTGTCGATATATCCAACTGCAGGAATTGTGATCTCTTCGTCCAATAGGAATATTCTGTCAGCTGCGTCCTCTACATAAAACTCTGTGTTTGCTGGGATGACATCTGAGACAGTTCCTGTAACTGTAACAATGGCTGTCGAATTGATCTTGCCTTGTCTCTTTACATTCAGGTTCATATAGAGTGCATCTTGTGCAGCTCCTGTCACTGTGTACGGATTTCTGGAATCATATAACTGCTGTAGGTCTTCCCAGATCTGGTTCATCTGTATAGCATTGACGCCAATAAAATGACCCAGAGCACTGTCTGAAGTAGTATCGACTAACGGGCCGAATTCTTCCTGAGCACTTGATTCCATATCTTGTACTATATCGTCTAGGGATTTTCGTGTGTACCCTGTTGAATCTAGTGGCATATTTCCTCCTACGCTGCTAGGCTTAATTTTATTGAGACTTCTTCTATAGCTGTAACTACAATGAAGTCGAGATCATACTCTCTTGTCTGAGCATTGAAGCTAGATTTCCAGTAGCGTATTCTTGAGACGCCTTCTGTACCCTGTACTCTCTTTCTTAATTCTTGATCTACGATGTATTTGTCGGCATCTTTCTTGAAGACTTTCTGATACCATTTAGTACCAGCTGACCTATCTAAGATCCATTCTCTGTAAAACGTCTTGAGTCTTATTTGAACTCTCTGTGCGATGGCTTGGCCACCCTCTCCGACTGTCTGTACTTGGTTGTCTGAGACATCGAGATCTCCTGTCGTTAAATCTATTTTTAAATCCATAATAGTTCCTATATAGGATGGTGAGCATTTAGAGCTCCACCGACACCTGTTGCAGATATAATACCTGTTGCCGTGATGTTGCCTGTGACTGTCAGATTACCATTGATAGCTGTCTCTGAATTGATCGTAGTAAGGCTGGCGTCTATGGTGACATTGCCACCGGCTTTGACGTCTACGTTACCACTGGCAGTAGTTGATACATTACCACCGGCGTCTTGTACGACACTGGAGTTAGGAGTAGATGAAGTAATGCCTCCGTCTTCCTGTAAAATTATGTTGTTCTTCTTTGCACTGTCGTCTGAGTTGTTAAAAATGTGCAGGTCTTCAGATGTACCGTGGGGATTTACAAAACTCGAGAACCCAATGAGTGCCACGGCGTCACTGAGTTCATGCATTCTACCTGTGTCATTTTTGATCTTATCGAAATCTGGAACGTCTAGACCAGATGTGTCCATGTCAGCCAGTGTCCAAGATATATCTCTTGACTGGAACATGAGTAAAACTTTGTCACCCTTACGGATGGGAAATTGTATTGCTGCGAAAGCAGTAGACGGGCAGATAACTGGGACATTGTCAATCTCTTGGAACTGTGTCTGCGAGTTATCCACCCACCGTAATTTTGCCAGAGGGAGGACACTTGCTTCTTGCTTGTCTGCATCATATGCTGTGATCACAGCTGGCAGTGAGGTCCATAAATTATATAGATCCATTAGCCTCCCCCTTGTGTGTTTAGTTTTTCTGTCAATTGCTGAACTGAATTGTTCGACTTGTTATCGTAGAACGCAGTGTCTGTTCTGGTCGCTGATAGATCCATGAACCATGGAACACCTTCGTAGTCTCCAGTAATAGTAATCTTCTGCACGCTCTGTTTGATTTCTTCTTTTACTCTCTGTCCTGTCTCGTCTATCAGATCTTCTGTTAGAATAAGACTCCCGGGTTTTATGTCAGGATCAATGAGGATTCTGTGAGTATAGTCGACTGGAGCTTTCGGATCTATTTGGTTGTCATCGTCAATGGCTGTCTTTGGAATAGTCAGCATTCCTGATTCATCCGTCAATCTTATGTATGGTTTTTTCGGTTCAATGAATCCACGTCTTGTCAATATGATTCTGTCGTCTACCATGGACCAGCCAATTCTGAAAGGTCTGAGTAACACACCGATAACTGTCGATGCAGATCCAGCATACGTAGAAGTGCCCCTTATCTCATTACTGAGGTAGATCCCACTCGTACCTTCGTCAGCTAGTTCCATTGCTCTCAGTGTCTTAATGGCGTCTGCCACAGCTACTTGGTTGCCGGATTTCTGTCTGATTATATTCAACATCCATTCGATCTTGTCAGCATGTGTCACAAGAGACGACTGTGTCTTCACCGATATAGGAAGGTAGTTTAAAATGTCACCTGCTACTGCTATGATAGAGGTTCTCTTTCCTTCAGGACCATATCCAGTTATGGCGTTCTTTATTTTACCATAGAATATTTGATCAAGATCTTCTTCATCAATATTGTTTCCATAACCTACAGACAGTCTGATGAAACTATCTTTTACCATGATGTCTGCAATCGTCGTATCTGCCAGATTGAATACTGCTAAATCCATTTGGCCAGCGCCTTCTGAAGTAGCGACAGGAGTTGACTGACCTGCCACGATCTTGAACAGGATACGCAATGGATCTGCTTGGCCTATAGAGGAAATAACCCGGGTCTTGAATGCGTCAATGTTGACACTGGCCAAATTGTACAGACCGCCCTTCTGGGATATTCTCTGACTGGGGTTTATAATCTCGACTTTGTATTGTCGGACAAATAATGATTTCTCTGCCATAATATCTCCTACTGTCCAAAGTCAGTTTTTCTCTGTTTGATGAGTGTGTTCAATTCGGCATGACCGTCACCAATTGTTCCATTGACAACTCCGTCAGCTACTGTCTGTGATGTCTCATTGATCCAGTCTGATTTGACAGTGTCTGTCGCAAATGTAGACTTGAGCCTTGGATCGATGAACGGACTTGTTCCTGATGCTGTCATAGAAGTCAGGAGTCCAGAGTACATTCTCTTTAGACTGTCTAGCTGATCTTTCGTATTAGCTTTTCTCTTCTTCGTGTCATCTGTAATTTCAGACTCAGGAGCATAGTAGAACTTTGTCTCTGAGTTTGTCGTCGCTGATCTCTGTTGTTCAAAGGACAAAGTCACATAGTAAGCCTGTGAGCCGGGACCTGCCTTCAACGGATTAGTGAAGTTAGACATCACCATGTTTTCCA
>SPKZ01003418.1_pt1 | contig 29414 bp, 25 predicted proteins | sample 2456571 | NCBI WGS metagenome assembly SPKZ01 (sample SAMN11192286, study PRJNA482655) | marine metagenome | biome: ENVO:00000447; feature: ENVO:00000244|ENVO:00000211|ENVO:00000569|ENVO:00002023; material: ENVO:00002151; isolation source: ocean water from marine abyssalpelagic zone ... | reverse complement strand
TTTCGTCTCGTATTACCGCTGCATTCGGTGGTGGCGCTTCAACTATTGGTGTATTTTTCGAAAAACCGGCAACAGAAAGAAAAACGGGTACAGCAGGTTGGTATAACAGTGCTGCATTTGAAAAATATGCAGCAGAAGAAGGCCTATATGCAAAGAGCATTAATGGCGATGCGTTCTCTGACCAAGCAAAACAAACTGTAATTAACCTTATTAAAGAAGATCTAGGTCAAATTGACCTCGTTGTTTATTCATTAGCATCTCCAGTACGTAAGTTACCAAGTACGGGTGACGTTGTACGTTCTTGCCTGAAACCTATTGGTGAAACGTATACTGCGAAAGCGGTTGATACTAATAAAAATAAGATATTTGAAGCAAGTGTTGAACCTGCAACAGAGCAAGAGATCCAAGACACCATTACCGTTATGGGTGGTGAAGATTGGGAACTATGGATGTCTGCATTATCTGATGCTGGTGTATTAGCGGACGAATGTAAAACGGTTGCTTATAGCTATATCGGTACAGAAATCACATGGCCTATCTATTGGGACGGCGCATTAGGCAAGGCGAAGCAAGATCTTGATCGTGCCGCTCATGCTATTGATGCTGACTTGAAAGCAAAAGGTGGCAGTGCAAACGTAGCTGTACTTAAGAGTGTCGTCACACAAGCAAGTGCTGCAATTCCTGTTATGCCACTTTATATCGCAATGGCATTCCGTGTGATGAAAGAGCATGGTTTACATGAAGGCTGTTTAGAGCAAATTTCACGTCTATTCCGTGGTTCACTTTATCCGCAAGGTGTGAGCAGCGCCAAATTAGACGACGAAAATCGTCTACGCATGGATGACTGGGAACTTCGTGATGACATTCAAGCGACTTGCGTGAAGTTATGGGACGAAGTGACAGACGAGAACTTATTTGAAACGACTGATTATCAGTATTACAAAGATGAATTCTTAGCATTATTTGGTTTTGGTATCGAAGGCGTTGATTATGATGCTGACGTAAATCCGATTGTTGATTTTGCAGTAATCACGCTTGACTAAAATTTACCTGTGTTGAACGGTCGCGCTTAATTTAGCGAGCCATTCATCAGGTACAAGTATTAACCGTTCAGCCTCTTTTTGATGTTCAAATCGAAGAAGCTGTAGCGGTTTTTTTTCGCCCGTTTTTTGATGTTGGTAAATATCAAGCTCTGCCTTTGTTCGTGTTGCGAGGTAATCAGGTTTCATTATTTGATACCAATGGTGATGCATACATTCTTTCTTAAAATGATGATGTGTGATCCAACGCCAATTGCAGTTATTCGGCAATAACTGGTTTGTTAGCGCAAGCGCAGGGTGTGCCTGATATAAGCGGCCTTTGAGTATTATTTTTTCATTATCAATATTGATATTGTGTTCGCGTAGTAATCCTTGTGCTGCGTCTTGCTGACCTAACTTAATCTGATGTTTTAGCATATGATTAAATTTAATGTCGAAACGATCTTTGATGTTAGCGCCATACCATAATGGCGGGCTATTATTGGCGCTAGGATAACCGAGATAAAATTTTACTGCGACTTCGAAATGGGTTACCTGATTAGTGGTGTGGTCTTTGACAATAAAATCAAACTCTCCATACGTTAAATGTTCATCTCGTACTTGAGTATGAGCGAGCAAGACGTCAAAATTTGGATTGTCGGTAAAAAAGAAATGCCAAAGCTTTTCAAAATATAAGCCTAATTTTATCGCTGGCTGAACAAAGTTAAGTAAAGGCGTAGGATCGTTATCTAATGCAAATAGCCGAGGTAAGTAGTTCGTGTATTGTTGATCGAACCAAGCCGGTGAAGTTAAATAGCTATCATCAAGGTTGATCATTGTGGGGCTTGCAATTGACCACGCCAAGTCTCGTACCATGGGATGGTTAAAATTATACTTGTAGGTGTCTAAAATACTTTCTTGCGGCATGTTATTTGCTTCAAGCTCTAACTTAACGTATACATATAACCTTAGATTAAGATCCAACAAAAAACGAGGAGCCGGCATGGCCTCACTCAATAATAAAAAACTTGAAAATATTTTAACTGAATTTATGCAGCCACACCGTGTGCGTGACTTTACTGTCAACGGTATGCAGGTTCAGGGGCGTGATACGGTGACTAAAGTGATCACCGGTGTAACGGCATCACAAGCATTAATTGACGCTGCTGTAGAGCAACAAGCGGATGCAATTTTAGTCCATCATGGTTATTTTTGGAAAAATGAATCACCAGCGATTACGGGTATTAAATACAATCGTATTAAAACGCTGATTAAAAACGATATTAATTTGTATGCTTATCACCTGCCGTTAGATATACACCCTGAATTGGGTAACAATGTTGAATTAGCTAAGCTATTAGGTATTACGGTTCGTCGTGGCTTGGAACCGTGGGATAAAGCGAGTGTTGCTTTAGTGGGTAAATTCGAAGAGGAGATCTCGACGGAAGAACTTACTCAACGTATTGAAACTCAACTTAACCGTGCGCCATTGGTTGTCGATGCGGGTAAACCCATTAAATCGGTAGCTTGGTGCACTGGTGGTGGTCAAAGTTATATTGAATTAGCGATTGAGCAGGGGATTGATGCATTCATCAGTGGCGAAGCGTCCGAACAGACAATTCATTTAGCGCGTGAAGCGGGCATGAGCTTTTTTGCAGCGGGTCATCACGCAACAGAGCGTTATGGCGTTAAAGCGTTAGGTGAATGGTTAGCAGAAGAAAAAGGCTTGGACGTGACCTTTATTGATATTGATAATCCGGTGTAACTAAATGGGCTTACTTATTAAGAAAATGTCTTGATGAGTAAGCCTTTTATGTATATATAAATTACATATTTAGCTTGTTGTCATACTCGGTCATATGGATCGTCAGTTTTAAATCGATGAGAATATTCCGAAAACGGCGTGGTGCAGGTTGTTCACATAGCGCTTTGATATCACAGGCCAAGGCTTGAGTTGGACAGGCGACTTGGCGGTAATATTCGGCGTAAGATTCTGATAAATGAGCATGAGCATAGCGTACCGCATAAGGGTCAATGGTTTTAATTTTGTTCTCGTAGCGCCTGATGACCTGTTCAACCGCTTTTAACTGCTTAATTCGATTTGTTATAACTGTCTTTTTGCGTAAGCAAGCTGCTAATGGTTTCTTAATGCAACCGATGGCAGTGTGTAATGCTATTTTTAACCACAAGTCCCAATCTGATACCAACTTTATATTATGATCAAATCCGTCTAGGGCTAAATATAAATCCCGTCGAACAAGCACTGTTGATGTGCCTATTATGTTCTCCGAGAAGATCGCTGCTGCCCCTTTAGGGATGACAAAGGCATCCGCGCTATGTTGAAGTATTTGCCGTTTAAAAAAATCACTATGCGTAAAGCTATCATGCGTTACTTCACTTTTATCATTCATTAATTCACAGTTAGTAAAGCAAATGCCAAGTTGTGGGTTTTCTTTCATAAACTTGAGTTGTTGTTGCAGCTTGTCTTTATACCAGAATTTATCGGCATCAAGGAAGGCAATATATGTTCCACTCGCTACCCGAGCTGCATGGTTTCTAGCAGTCGAAGTACCTTCACCACTTAATTTTAATGCGATAATATTATTGTGTTCTCGGCAGAGCTGGCAAATCCATTCCCAGCTACCATCGGTTGAACCATCGTCAACAATGATGACTTCTATATTATCTATATTTTGTTGCCAGATACTCTCGATTGCTTGAGGTAGAGAAGGAAGACAGTTTTTACTTGGAATAATGACACTCACTGTTGGTTTCATATTCGCCCCTACTTATTCTATCAATTACAAATCCTTTGCATTAATAGATAGCTTAGTCGATTAAATTAATTACGGCTGAGATGTTTTTAAATTTGCCCTCATATTTAAACATTGTTTTTATATGGTCTAGTCTTGATACATAGTTAACGGATTACAAGGAAAGTACTTATATGGATATGCTTGGATCAATAAAGCTATGGTTAAAACATGATGATAGTACGATAGCTAAAACATGTCATCGCTGTATCCGTAAACTGATGCATTTTTCTATTCCTGTTATTCCTTTACTTCACCCTTGTATGCTTCGAATACACCTCCTTATTACCAATTTATTCGCCAATATACTGCGCGTTTTATATTGGACCCCGTTATTTAAAAGTCGCTTAGTAACCAGGCCGAGTAATTTATATTTATATTCAGGCATGCCATTGGTGTTAGGGCATTTAACCATTGCAATGGGTGACAATTGCCGAGTCTCTGGTATCTCGACATTCAGTGGACGGAGTATGAATGGGCAGCCTTCTCGCCTGATTATAGGGAACAATGTCGATATAAATTGGCAAAATAATATTGCGGTTGGTGGCAATATATTGATTGAAGATAACGTAAGACTAGCTGGACGGGTATTTTTGGCTGGTTACCCTGGCCACCCCGTTGATGCAAAAGAGCGCGCGGAAGGCTTACCTGATCACGAATATCAAGTCGGTGACATTATTTTAAAGCGAGATGTTTGGTTAGCGACTGGCGTCAGTGTCATGCCTGGCGTGACTATCGGAGAGGGAACAATTGTTGCCGCAGGTAGTATCGTCACCCATGATTTACCCCCAGGCGTACTTGCTGGAGGTATACCGGCTAAGGTTATTAAATCACTATGAATAATTGGCAATGGATTGTATTTGGTGAGGACTGGGGACGCCATCCAAGTAGTACACAGCATTTGATGAAATGTATGACAAGTAAGCATGAAGTATATTGGGTTAATTCAATCGGTTTGAGACGTCCGAAGTTGACGGATGGTAAACGTATAATTGAAAAACTAAAACAACTGAATAATGCCAATACGAATAATTTTAACCAGAATAAAACACTTGCTGATGTTGAGGTTAAACCGCTAGAAATCCTTGCACCAATTGCCTTACCGTGGCCTGGAAATCGTATTGCTTATGTGATTAATCGCTTGTTATTAACCTATCAAACTCGAGCGCTTTTGGCCAGGCATGTAGTAGATAAAAACTTACCGCGTATTTTATGGTTATCATTACCAACGGGGCGCTGTGTCATCGATGCATTAGAAGAAGATATAGTCGTTTATTATGCTGGTGATGACTTTAGTGCGCTGCATGGTGTTGATCATAAACAAGTCAATTTTGAAGAGACTGAACTTGTAAAACATGCTGATATTATCTTTGCCGCAAGTGACAATATTGCCCGTCAGTTTCCTCAGAGCAAAACTTATTTGTTACCCCATGGCGTAGATTTAACACACTTTTCATCAGTATGTGAACGTCCAACTCATTATCCTGACTCAGAGCTTGTCGTTGGCTATTATGGCAGTATTACCCGTTGGTTAGATTTTGAATTAATTACTTTTCTTGCGTGTGCTAGGCCCGATATTACATTTTTATTTATTGGTAAAATTGAGTTCGACGATTGCCCAATTTTTGAGTATGACAATATTTCCCATTTAGAGGATATGCCTCATGGAGAGTTGATTCAATATGCTGCTAATTGGCAAGTATCATTAATCCCATTCGTTGACAATGAACAAATTCGGGCGTGTAACCCTTTAAAATTAAGAGAATATTTAGCCATTGGTCACCCCATTTTAAGCACTAAATATCCAGCAGTTATGGAATTTTCAGAATGTATTTATATAGCTGAAAATAAACAACAGATGCTAGAACAGTTAAATGTTGCATTAACTTTATCGCAGGGAGAGCTAACACAGCTTAAAGACGAATCACGAAAAATGGTTGAGAGTTCAACTTGGGAAGCTAGATGTGATTATGTGTCGACGTTATTAATTGAGAAACTAACAGATAAAGACAACATTGGATGTAATTAACAATGGTCTTTGGAGTAAATTATGAAAGGATTTATCCAGAATAAACATATCCGAACAGTACTATTGTTCGTCACGTTAATATCGCAATACGGATGTGCGAACTCTCCAACGGTTATTCCTATGGCAATGACTGAGATAGTATCGGTATCAGATCCAGATAAATCTGAAGGAATAGGACCGAGGAAACTCAATTTCATTTTTGAATACAAGCAAGTCGAGCTAAGCAGAGAGCAGCGAAATCAGTTACTTTACCTTTATGATTGGCAGCATGGTGCGATCATTAGTTATGGTAAAGCAAAAGCCGAAAATGCCTATACTGGTTTGTCTATAGGGCATAAACGTGTGCAAGCTGTTAGCCAAGCTTTAGCGAACAGTCAGCAAGTCCTTGAGGTTAATTATGATCCGACACTCGCTGCGGACTCTGTGCTTATTGAAGAAAAAATCATTCAAACAATGCGTATATCTGCAGATAACCGAACGGATTTAGTTGAAAGCTCTAGGTTGTAAATATGGGTATTATTATATGGGGTAATATTTATCGGTTTATCGAGATAATATGGCGCCGGCGTTATTACCTTGGTATTTCGATTGTGATCGCTATCATTTTGTCATCGTTAATCAGTATTATGACACTTAAGCGATTTGATGCGCATACATCGATATTAGTTCAGGAAAGTGCATTACTTAACCCATTTTTAGAAGACTTATCAGTATCTTTCAATCTTGAACAAAGGATCGTTGCTTTACGTGTGTTAGTACATAGTCGACACATACTATTAACCGTTGCTAAGCAAAATGAGTTAATCAATACAAATAGCAGTTATCGAGACAGAGACTTAATTGTTGAGCAGCTTTCAAATGCAATAATTTTAACGTTATCTGGTACAGATCTCGTTATTATATCTTTGACTTGGGATGAGCCAGACCAAATGGAAGCAATTTTGAGCTCTGTTAGTCAATTGTTTATTGATAGTTTAATGGCACCAAGTAGAGCATCGATTATTTCATCGGAAAAGTTTCTACTTACACAGCTCGAATTAAGGCGTGATAAATTGGTCGTAGCAGAGGAAAAGATGGCCTCTTTTCGTCGTAAACATCTCGGTGTTTTACCTGAGCTATTTATTCAAAATAACCAAACTTTATTTTCAATATACAGCGACATTAGGGGGAAAGATATTGAGTTATCAGGGGCTTACGGTCAGTTGAATAGCTTGAAACTTAAATTGGCGCAAACGAATCCGGTGATCGGTGTTGTTGAAGAGCAAATAGTTTCGGCAGAAGCAAGATTATCATTATTAAAAGCAAGTTATACCCGTAATCATTCTAAAGTTCAGTCTGTTGAATTACAGTTAAATAATTTAAGAAATGAGCAAAATAAATTACTCAGTAAAAATGTGAAGTTAACAGATGAACAGTTAAATCAGTTGTGGAATTTGGCTTCTGTTGTTGATAACGGAGGTGGTGAAAGTAAGCTCCCCTCACTGTTATTATCTCAGTTAGAAAACTTACAAGCAGCGCAATCGCGCGTTATTCAATTAGAAAATGAAGTTGCAATGTTACGTCAACAATCTAAGCATTTAACCAGCAACGTCGCGATGGAGGCTGATGTGGCGAAAGAACTCAGTGCTCTGAAGCGTGATCTAACCGTTAATACGAAATTGTACCACGACTTGTTAAACCGTCATGAGATGGCAAAAGTGACTGGTGAGCTAGGCCGTCATGAAGAACCTGAAAAAATAAAAGTAATTGATAGGCCCTTTACGCCTGGTTATCCCTCCAATCTACCGCTATTCGTATACATTATGATTGGTCTACTTGGTGGTATCGGTGGTGGTATTGGGTTGGCGATCATGGTTGAATTATTAGACGATACGATATGGCACGTAAAAAAAATAAGTGTGTTTGGTGATATTGACATTATCGCACGATTACCTGCAATTGATTATGAAAAGGATGTCGATAATGAAAGTCATGGTTGAAATTATTCAACACCTAAAACCGGGTGGTATTGAAAAGCTAGTCATTGATATCATGCGATTACAAGATTCAAATGTCAAGGTCTACATCGTTGCGTTAGAGGGCGATAAATCGGCTTGTTTAGCTAACTGGCCAGCATTGAAACGGTATCAAGATCGCTTGATTTTTTTAGAAAAACAACCAGGATTTAAACTCTCGACAGTAAGGCGGTTACGTAAAGTATTAAGAAAATTAGAGGCTGATGTTATACACACTCACCATATCGGACCTTTGCTTTATGGGTGTATGGCAACGCTAAAGTCAACCAACATACAACATATTCATACCGAGCATGATGCTTGGCATTTGTTGGATAATAAGCAGTTACAGATGACAAAGCTAATGTTGCGGTTGAGTCGAATTACATTAGTCGCCGATGCTTCCACTGTTGGAACACAACTATCAGAAATGCTTGGCAGTCATGTTGCTCCTATCACGATCTTAAATGGCATTGATACGGAAAAATTTTTACCGAGTCTAAATCATAAAACCTATAAAAATAACGCCCGTGTTTTTAAAATAGGTTGCGCTGCAAGGCTGGTGACTGAAAAATCGTTGGATGTATTAATTCAAGCGATCGCGGACATCCCTAATGCTGAATTATATATTGCTGGTGATGGCCCTGAAAAACAAAATTTGGTTAATTTAGTGCAGGAATTAGACCTGTCAACTAAAGTTAAATTTATTGGCTATACAGATGATATGGTGGGATTTTATCACCAGTTAGACCTATTTGTATTGACGTCATCGAATGAAGGACTTCCTTTGTCGATATTAGAAGCTCAGTCTTGTAACGTACCTGTCGTTTGTAGTGATGTAGGCGGTGTACATGAAGGGGTATGTAAACAAACTGGTCGATTAATTAAACATCATACTGTTAATGAATTTCATATTGGAATAAAAGCACAGATGAAACGGAGTAGTGAGTATCACCCTCGTGATTTCATTACACAAAATTTTGATATCAAAAAGATGATCAAAGCTTATAACAAGCTTATTGAGGAGTAGCTATGGATTGGCTTCTGTTTGGTACAATATTATCGATTAACTTATTTGTTTACCATCATTGTGCTTACCCTTACATTTTGCAATTCTATGCAAAATGTAAGGTCGGAGAGAAAAAACACGACACATTTAAATCGCGCAACTATGTTTCAAATGATGGTGATGATGGGCTTCCTATCATCACCATTGTTATGCCAGTCTATAACGAAGCTAAATACTTAGGGGATAAACTAACAAATTTACTGATGCTTGATTATCCGGCCGATAAATTAAATGTTGTGCTCGGGTTTGATGGTTGTTCAGATAACTCTGTTGAAGTCGCGGAGCAATACTTAGCGCAGTTTAAATTCCACGACATACATATCGAATTAGATGTAAACGAAGAAAATCATGGCAAGGTGCATGTCATCAATAAGCTCTTGATACGACATAAAGCAACGTCCGATATTTTAGTTTTAAGTGATGTCAGTGCATTAATTTCCATTGATGCTATGCAGATATTTGCTTATCGGATGGCTGAGGAATGTGTGGGCATTGTGACGGGTGACTATCAGTTATATGAGCATGGATCGAAAGGGGAAGCGCATTATTGGAACTACCAACGTAATATTCGTAAAGCAGAAAGTATAACAGGGTCAATTATTGGACCGCCTGGTGCTTTATATGCAATTAAAGCCGCGTTATTTGAAACGATCCCGTTTGATACCATTAATGATGATTTTGTCTTCCCCATGTTATTGGTAAGCCGTGGATATAGAGCCGTTTTGGATGAACGAATTTCGATTGTTGAAATGGAGGCTACAAGTGAATCGGATGACTTTTCACGACGAACCCGCATAGGAGCTGGTAATGTTCAACAAGTGCTTCGACTTAGAAGTTTACTGTCATCGCGACATGGGTTGACGGGGTTTAACTTTTTTAGTGGTAAATTTTTACGGACGCTAATGCCGTTTAATTTAGTTGTGTTATTTGCGTTCACATTTTTTCTAACAAATAGTGAATCTGTCATTGTTGCCAATGCCGCTTGGTTCTTATGGATAAGTCAATGCTGTTTGTATGGTGGTTCGGCTGTGGGTTTGTTGTTTGATATAGCGCCTGTACGTCAACCTTGGGCATCTCTTTATTATATAGCAGTAGGTTATATGGCTAGTTTTTATGGTGGAATTCGTTATATTTTTGGTTTAGATCGAGGAGCTTGGATTAAAATTAATAGTGAAAAAGAGAATACGAATGATTTTCAGAAAAAAAGCGTGGTTATTCCTAAACGAATTTCTGACATTGTCATTTCAATCGTTGCACTGTGTATTATTGTTCCTTTTGTCCCATTCATCGCACTCGCTATTAAATTGAACTCTAAAGGTCCTGTTTTTTATCGCCAGTTGCGGGTCGGTGAAATACGCCATGAATATGTGGAAGTATTTATGCTCATTAAATTTAGAACGATGGGGCTAGAGTCTGAATTGAAATCAGGACCTGTTTGGGCACAAAAACAAGATACAAGGGTGACATCCGTAGGTAGATTCTTGCGTAAAACGAGAATCGATGAATTTCCACAATTGGTCAATGTATTACTTGGCGATATGGCGATTGTAGGGCCAAGGCCTGAACGACCGGTTTTTTGCGGAAAGTTAGAAGAAAAAATTCCGTATTATTTAGAGCGTACTCACGGTGTTAGACCCGGTATAACGGGATTAGCACAAATTTCCCAAGGCCCAGATACTTGTATCGAAGATGTCCAAAATAAACTTTATTGGGATCATACATATGCTTTAAACCTAACGAGTTTTAGTCGTTGGCTTAAAGCAGATGTCATTATTATATTAAAAACGTTTTTAACGATGGTGGCGTTAAAAGGTAATTAATAATACTACGTTTATTGGGCTGCCTCTGTTTCTTCAGGGAGTGGTGGCTCATATTTTCTTATTTGAATTAGCATGCCAAACATAGGGTGATCAAGATAGTGTATTTCGCCACTGCGGATCACGCGTAATTGCTGCATTGGATAGCTATTTAAGAAGGGCACTTTTTTATCACGTAGTTGTGTATTATTAACAAATTCGCTAAGTTCAGCATTATTTTCGATGACGTCATCAATCTTAAAACCTTCTACTTCAGCATTGATTTTAATTTGTTCATCAGTGAATGCTATTTCATTGTGCTCTGCTTGCTTAGGTTCTAAATGAATGCCAAGTAGTTCCAACAAATCGATATTTTCAGCATTCGTGATTATTTCTTCTTCCGTCGATTTCATCCCATCAACTTGAGTTGCCGAAATAACTTTGGTGCCTTCTTTACGTACAAACAAGTTTGTTTTTGCATAAAGATAATGTTCTAGATATATCGTTAACTCACCATCAATTTTCCAAACCGGCGTTGTCGGTTCTGCTGGAGCAAGTGCAGTAATCATTTCAACACTACTTGCTTGAACGATAACACCATCATCGATGGTAGCTGCATTATCTAAATCAATTATATTTGATTCATTGATAATCGTGCTCGCATTACCAGTAATGGCTGTCGTTGTTTGTGCTGATGCTGTAACGGGCTGGTTTATCACATTACCATTCAACTGGTACTGTTGCTGGTAATTTTGGCCCGCAAACAGACGAATTGGTATTGCGTCCTTCCGTGTTTTAGGCTGCATTCGCCATGCTGAATGCAAAACAACATTGTAATTAGCATGATTGTTTAGTGCTGAAAATTGTTCGTTAAGTTGCAACTCATTTGCTGGCACAATCTGTAGGGCTGGATCTTTGACGCTATTTTTTAAATTAGCACCATCAATGACAACATTCGTTGATTTAATTATATCGCTGTTTATATCTGTTTTAGCGACAGTTTGTCGGTCGTTATCTTCACCGTAAATAGGTAATGTATCGCTATCGTCGATAAGTGTAGGTTGTAAGCCTGCTGTGGTTGTATCGCTAGCGATAGCTTGCGTATCGATATTATCGTTGCCGTTTGGGGTGATCAAATTATCATTGTTAATGAATAATGACATCGGATCTTTATTTTTTTTTGAATAAGTTGGGTATACGGCTTGATCCCAATGTTCTGTTACTTTAGCTGGGTTGATATTACGTTCGAATAAAATAACTTCGACTTCAAACCAACGTTCTTGATCTGCAGCGTTCACCGCAAATGAACTGCCAACAGATAAACCGACTAATAAACTGATTAACGACTTTTTCAACGTTTAACTCCTGCAATTTTATTTTTTGCAAATTCAACTAGCATTGCTTCTACTAACTTAACACGATCTTTTGCATCCGGTGATTTGATTGCAAACTTCAATTTTGATGGTCCATCCATGCTATATACACGAGGTTGTTGCTGGATTAGACGGATAAGATAACCTATATCAACCTGATTATCTTCACCAAAGCTAATATAGCCACCAGCGGGACCTATTTCAAGTCGTTTAATGCCTAGAGGCTCTGCTTGCAGTTTTAACTCGGTTTGACGGATCAGGTTTTTAGCATTGTCAGGCAATAAACCAAAACGATCAATGAGTTCAACTTGAACTTCACGTAATTGCGATTCATCTTGGCAACTTGCGATGCGTTTATAAAGTGATAAACGCATATTGACGTCATGAATGTAATCATTCGGTAATAGCGCTGGTACACGTAGTTCAATTTCAGTTTGATTTTTAAGGGCTTCTTCAAGCGAAACTGATTTACCTGCTTTGATGCTTTTCACTGCTTGGTCGAGCATCTCCATATACAGGGAGAAACCGACAGAGGTGATTTGACCACTTTGTTCATCACCCAATAGCTCACCAGCACCACGGATCTCAAGATCGTGCGTTGCTAAGGTAAAACCTGCACCGAGATCTTCTAGTGCAGCGATGGCTTCAAGCCGTTTTTTAGCGTCACTGGTGATGCGTTTCGGGTGTGGCGTGAGCAAGTAAGCATAGGCTTGGTGATGAGAACGACCAACACGACCACGTAATTGATGAAGTTGTGCTAAACCAAGGTGATCTGCGCGATCCATAATAATTGTATTGGCAGTTGGGATGTCGATACCCGTTTCGATAATGGTTGTACATACCAACACATTGAAACGTTGATGATAGAAATCAGCCATAACGGATTCGAGTTCACGCTCTGCCATTTGTCCGTGAGCCGTAACAATACGTGCTTCTGGTAGGAGTAACGCCAGTGATTCAGCTGTTTTATCTATGGAGTCGACATTGTTATGTAAGAAGTAAACCTGACCACCACGCATGATCTCACGCATGATCGCTTCTTTGACCACATTGTCGTCGTACTGACGGACAAATGTTTTGACGGCTAAACGTTTTGCTGGTGGTGTTGCGATGATAGATAAATCACGCATGCCATTCATGGCCATATTCAGGGTTCTTGGAATGGGTGTTGCTGTTAGCGTTAAAATATCAATGTCGGCACGTAGCGCTTTTACTTTTTCTTTTTGACGCACACCAAAGCGATGCTCTTCGTCAATAATAAGCAAACCAAGATCGGAAAATTCAATTTTATTACTGAGTAGTTTATGTGTACCAATCAGTAAATCAACTTTCCCCGCCTTTACATCAGCTAAAATCAGCTTTTGTTCTTTGGCTGTTTTAAAACGAGAGATTACTTCGACACGTACTGGCCAGTTAGCAAAACGATCTTTGAAATTTTCGAAATGCTGTTGTGCAAGTAAGGTAGTTGGTACAAGTACGGCAACTTGCTTGTCGTTCATCATTGCCATGAAGGCCGCGCGCATTGCGACTTCGGTTTTACCAAAACCAACATCACCACAAACCAGACGGTCCATCGTTTTGTCTTGACGCATATCGTCTAATACAGCTTGAATCGCGGTTTTCTGATCGTCAGTTTCTTCAAACGGGAATCCATCGGCAAAGGCAGCATATGATTCTTTGTCGCATTTATATTGAAAACCACTTTTAGCAGCGCGTTGTGCGTAGATATCCAATAACTCTGCAGCAACGTCTCGTACACGTTCCATTGCTTTGGTTTTTGATTTTACCCAGCTATCACTGCCTAGTTTATGCAGTGGTGCCGATGCTTCACCCGCGCCGCTATAACGACTGATAAGGTGTAGCGCTGAAACAGGCACATAGAGTTTGGCTGCATTGGCGTATTCAAGGGTTAAAAACTCAGTGGCCATGCCCGCGTTTTCAATGATTTGCAGGCCGAGATAACGTCCGACGCCATGCCCGATATGTACCACGGGTTGCCCGATACTTAATTCAGTGAGGTTTCGAACGAGTGCATCGTTATTTGCTTGTATTTTTTTGTCGGTACGACGGCGCTGGATGATCTTGTGACCAAGCAGTTCATTCTCACAAATGATAGCGACATTGAGATCGTCAATAATAAAGCTATTTTCACACTGACTAACCCAAATACCAATCACAGGCTTCGCTTTCAAAAACTTAGCGATACTGGTGATTGCTTTAGGCTTTAGTTTGGTTTTATCAAGTAGCTCTAGCAGTGTTTCACGACGACCTTCAGATTCAACACTGAAAATTATTTTACCGTCAAACCCGTCGATAAATTCAAGCAAGGGTGCAAGTGGGGCTTTTTTCTGATGGTTAACTGATATTTCAGGTAAAGCGCTAAAGTTTAAGTTGGTATTACCTGCTTTTTCACTCAGTAATTCATTGCTTAAACTTACTTTACTGTACTGGCCAAGTGCTTGGAATAGTTCTGAAACAGGTAAATAAAGTGAACTTGGCGTCAGTAATGGACGTTGAATATCATGGCGGCGGTCTTCGTAGCGTTTTTCAACGTCTTGGAAGAATACTTCCGATGCCTGATGTAGTTCACCTACTTGCGCAATAGTTAGTTGTTTAGGTAAATAATCAAATAGCGTGGACGTTTCAGTTAAGAATAACGGGTGATAGTACTCAATACCTGTGGGTAAGAAGCCTTTGCTTACTTGCTGATAAATGGATTCAGCTTCACGCGATGGCGTGAACAATGCTCTAAATTGCTGACGGAATAACTCTATCGCTTTATCATCTGTTGGAAATTCGTGTGCGGGTAATAAATTAATGGCTTTAAGGGTACCCTCCGAGCGCTGTGTCTCGGTATTAAAACCGCGTATTTCTTCTACTTCATCATCAAAGAAATCAATTCGAAATGGAGATGGACTCCCCATTGGGTACAGATCTAGAATCGAACCACGCGCAGAAAATTCACCGTGCTCTAATACTTGGTCTACTGCATTGTAACCACTGGTTTCTAACCGTTGGCGCATCGCATGCATATCAATTTTGTCGCCTGTTTTGACGATCAAACTATGCTGGGCTAAAAAGCTAACAGGGGCGATACGTTGCATCAAGGTATTGACCGATACAATGATCAGCCCGTTGGTCGTCTGCTGAAAACGATGCAGGGCATGAATACGTTGCGAGATAATATCTTGGTGTGGTGAGAAGTTATCATATGGCAGCGTTTCCCAATCAGGGAAGGTAATTAACGGTTTATCATCCGCTAAAAAATGACGTACTTCTTGTTCAAGTTTTAATGCACTTGGGGTATCTGCAACAACCGCAAGGATAGGGGCATTGGTTTGTGAACACAGCTCTGCAAGTGTGAATGCGAGGCTACTGCCAACAAGGTTACCGTAGGCGATCTTATCGCCTTGTTTTTTCGGTAACGGTAGAGAAAGAATAGCTGTTGATTTCATAGTTATCAGTAATCTAATCGTAATTATTGAGGATAGTGTTGTTGGTCAATTTACTGACCACTTTCTTGGCGTTGCACGGCACGTTGTTTAAGCTGTAACTGTTGAATACGCAACGTTGCACGAATTAATATTTCTCGGTCGATATCACGGATCCGAGTATACGATGCGGTGTATTCAATGAGCGTGTCATCTGAGTTTTGGTCCTCATGTACCGCGTCGTGTTCTTCACGTTCAGAGATAATGCCATAGCAATATATCGCCGAAGAGTCATTGGGTAAGAATATCTTAATGCGTACTGCTTGCTCTAATGCGAAATCAGCATGCGCTAGAAATTTGACTTCACCAGCACCAAACAGGGTTGAGTGAAAGCGAGATTCTGGGTTATCTTGTTGTGCAAGAACATAACCCATGATCAAGTTGATTTTATTATTTTGCATCTGTAAAAAATCAGCAAGTGCGTCAGCTTGTTCGCTGATGTTTCGAATTGAACGTAAGGCATTGCTGTCGATTTCGGCAACGTCATTGGCCATTTTAAATGGGATTGGCATTTCGTTTTCGAGTGCTAATCGAGACGTTGGGACTTGATCAATAGAAACAGATTCAATATTGACAGATAAACTGTGCTTAATAGAAAAATATTGTTGAGTCACTTGCTGGCATCCTTTTCGAGATTACTAACCTGTCATTGTGGCATATTTATTTTCATTTATCTTGTTTAGTTTATTGTATTACGCTTTTAAGGCGCTGTTTTAAACCAGAATAACTAATCGCTCACAAGTTGGTACAGAGACATGATTTTACTTGCTCATTAGTGGCCATGTCTCTAGAATGAATAGCAGTTTTTAGCAAGGTCTTCTTAATCATATTTATGTATTACCCTCTAAGTTTATTCATCGGCTTGCGTTATACTCGCTCGAAGCGCAACAATCGATTTGTATCATTTATTACCTTATTTTCGACTGCTGGTATCACCATTGGTGTGTTGGCATTGATTACAGTACTTTCGGTAATGAATGGTTTTGAGCAAGATCTTAAAACCCGTATTCTCGGTGCGGTTCCTCATGTGATAGTCACGGCAAAAGCAGATGCGATTGATGCTGATAAAAGCTTGGCTGAATTAGCTAAGGACCCTTTAGTTGCGGCTGTTACGCCATTCTTACAGTCTGATGCCATGGTGCAAAGTAAAAGTCAGATTCAAGGCGCACAGTTACAGGGTATTGACCCTGGGTCTTATCCGCAATGGGATGTGATACGCCAGAATATGCTTATCGGTGAGATTTCATTATTGCAACCGGGCAAGTACAACATCATTATTGGTCGCAGTATGGCAAAGTCGCTGAATGTTAAATTAGGTGACAAAATTAGACTGATTTCAACAAAGGGCAGTGTCTTTACGCCGATGGGTCGCATACCAAGTCAGCGTAAATTTACCGTGGTGGGGATATATTCTGTTGGTTCTGATGTCGAAGCAACACAGGTATTAGTGAATATTACAGATGCCGGTAAGTTAGCGCGTTTAAAATCCTCGAGCCCGATACAACACCGTGTGTTTGTATATGACCCATTTTCTGTTAATGAATTAGCAAGTCGTGATTTTTTCAATGACTTTGACTCAATGGATTGGCAGACGGCACGTGGCGAGTTATTTCAAGCAGTAAAAATGGAAAAGAACATGATTGGTTTATTACTGTTCTTAATCATTACCGTTGCCGTGTTTAATATCTTGTCATCTTTGGTCATGCTCGTCACAGATAAAGAAACGGATGTGGCGATTATGAAAACCTTAGGCATGAATCGGCCGACTATTGTGCAAATCTTTGTGATTCAAGGGGCTTGGACCGGTGTGCTTGGCGCAATGGCTGGTGGCATTATGGGCATTGCATTAGCGGCTAATTTAAATGAGTTTATGTCCCTTATTGGGCTTAATCTTTTAGCGCAAGCATCTGGCGGTGCACGTTTATTACCTGTTTTATTTGATTGGTCGCAGATCGCGTCCATTATTTTCGGTGCGATTGTATTAAGTTTACTCGCAACACTTTATCCTGCATTTAGAGCGGCAAATGTTAAACCTGCCGAGGCATTACGTTATGAATAATCCTTTATTAGTTTGCAATAATATCGAAAAAATTTACCAAGAAGGTAACCTTGATACTCACGTATTAAAGCAAGTGTCATTAACGGTCGACAAAGGTGAATTGGTTGCGATTGTTGGTCGTTCAGGGTCTGGTAAAAGTACGTTATTACATTTGATGGGCGCGTTAGATACGCCGACTTCAGGTTCGGTATACCTTAACGGTGTTGATATTCACAGCATGTCAGAAAAGCAACAAGCGGCGATGCGTAATCAGAACATGGGTTTTGTGTATCAATTTCATCATTTACTGAATGAGTTTTCGGCGTTAGAAAATGTGTGTATGCCGTTATTGATTGCTGGTATGAAAGTGTCTTTAGCGAAACAAAAAGCATTGGCGATACTAGAGCGAGTGGGGTTATCTCACCGTGTTGAACATAAACCAAGCGAACTTTCTGGTGGTGAACGTCAACGTGTTGCGATTGCACGCGCATTGATCAATGAACCTAATATTGTGTTCGCAGATGAACCAACGGGTAACTTAGACCAAAGCAGTGCTGAAACGATTTTTAGTTTGATAAAAGAGTTAAATGAGACGTGTGGTACGGCCTTTATTATCGTTACTCACGATGAAGAACTCGCTAACCGATTAGGACGTACTTTGCATATGGCCGACGGTGTATTAGCCAACGAGAGTGAAATACCACCGGTAAGTATTGCGATGGAGGAGGTATAATGTTTCGTCCATTAGCGGCTTATATCGGATTAAGATATACATCGTCTAAGCGTCGTAATGGTTTTATTGCGTTTATTTCAGCGTCTTCAACAGTGGGGATTGCTTTAGGTGTGATGGTGTTGATCATTGGCCTATCGGCAATGAACGGCTTTGAGTATGAGCTTAAAAACCGGATCTTAGCCGTTGTGCCTAATGGTGAACTTGAAGGGGTGAGTGAACCTTTTGATGATTGGCAGAGCGCACAGAAGACATTACTCGCGAATCCCGAAGTTGTCGGCGCAGCCCCCTTTATCAAACTTAATGGTTTATTACAAAAGGGGAATGAGTTAAAGGCGGTTCAACTTCGCGCGGTTGACAGTGAAGCTGAAAAACAAGTATCTGAAGTATACCGTTACGTTGCACAAGGGACGTGGGATAGTCTTAATGATCCGACTAATAACCGACGCGTTGTGCTTGGCCGAGGTATCGCAAAAGAGCTTAATTTAGAGCTTGGAGATACTGTTACGGTATTATTATCGCAGCAATCAGGTCAATCCTTTAAAGCGCCACGCCGTTTTAGCTTCACTGTTTCTGGCATTATTCACCTCAGTGGTCAATTAGATAACAACCTTGCTTACGTGCCTTTGAGTGCAGCCCAAGATATTCAAGACAAAGCGTTTAAAGCTGATGGTTTGAGTATTAAAGTCACTGATATTTTTGCGGCTAATCGTATTGTCCGTGAAGCGGGTAATCAGTTAGATCATTATTTGTATATTCGCAGTTGGATGACGACTCAGGGTTTCTTATATCAAGACATTCAGATGGTTAAAAGTTTGATGTATGTGATTTTGATTTTAGTTATTGCCGTGGCTTGTTTTAATATTGTCACCACGTTGGTGATGGCGGTGAATGATAAGCGTGCTGATATTGCCATTTTAAAAACCATGGGCGCGTCAAATACGTTACTGCGTTTGATCTTCATCGTACACGGCGGTATTAACGGTATCCTAGGTGTTTTATCAGGCTCGATATTGGGTATTTTGATCTCAGAGAATCTAACCGTCATTATTAAGTTTATTGAAGGCTTGATAGATCATCAGTTTTTATCAGGTGACATTTATTTTATCGACTTTCTACCATCTCAGCTGTCAGTAAATGATGTACTAGTGGTTGGTGGAGTAGCGATGATTATGAGTGTTATAGCGACTATTTACCCGGCGAATAAGGCGTGTTCGGTACAGCCTGCGCGTGAATTAGGGAATAAATAACACGCTCTTACGTACATTCTTTCAGATATAAAAAAGGCCACATCGCTGATTAAGTGATGTGGCCTTCTCATTTTAAACACTTATTTTGTGCGTGATGCTTTACGTTTCTTCCAAGCGTTAATTATTTTCCAACGCCATAACCAGCGGATACTAAAATAACCAATAATAGAGAAGAATGTACCGGATACAAAACAGCCAAGTAGAAATGCTGGACCGTATAAAGTGATCGCTTGCATTAACCAATCCATTGTTAGCTCGAATGAGAATGGATGGACAGGCACTTGCAATAGCCATGCACCTAACTCATAAGTGGCATAAAACATCGGTGGCATGGTAATGGGGTTTGACAACCACACAAGAGCGACAGATAAGGGTAAGTTAACACGAAATAAAATGGCAAAACCGGCGGCTAACAACATCTGAAAAGGAACAGGAACAAATGCTATAAAAAGGCCAACAGCGAAAGCTCCAGCTGCAGAGCGGCGATTTAAATGCCAAAGGTTTGCATTGTGTAACAGATCACCAAAGATCTTAAGGTGCTTATGTTCTTTGATTGACTCTGGGTCTGGGAGATATTTCTTAATTAAATTCTTAGGCATAATTCTAATCAATCGTCAGGGGTAATGAATGACCTTAAAGGCCATACTACTTTCCATTACCATATTAATAAGTATGTTCTTTGTTGATATTGAACGTATTCAATTTATCACGATAATGACAGTCGTTGCCTTTATCATTATTTATGTGAAAGTACCACCTATATTAGCACTTCTGTTTGTTGTATTAAGTTGGTCTGTTTTGTATAAAATTATCGTCATAAATGAAGCTAATGCGTTATTTTACAAAACATCATCTCAATATAAACAGTCATCGATGAAAGTAGCACAAGACAATATCATAACAGCTGAGCTAATAACATTAGTAAATAAAAAAAACCTACTTTCGTTTGATGTAAAGGTTATCGAGATCAATAATACAGCGTTGTCTTTTCTACAACCTAAACTGGCTTTGATATGGCCCAATCCAGACTATGACTATCCAGGGGAATTGGGTATCGGTCAAGTATGGCGGTTTAAAGTACGATTAATTAAACCAAAGGTTAATGCGGATAATAATACCTTCCCATCATTTAAATCTAGATTGTTATCACGGCATATTCAATATATAGGTTTAATTGAAAAAGGTGAGGTGATTCGCCCTCAATTGAATTTGCGTGGTGACTTGTATCAGATGTTTAAATCGGTATTACCGGTTAGTGTCAACCCGATGTTGTACGCGTTAACATTTGGTGATCGTAGTTACATTGACAATGAACTTTGGAGCCAGTTTAAACTGCTTGGTATTGGTCATCTAGTGGCAATATCAGGCTTACATATAGGCCTTATTTTTGGATTTTGTTATCTTTGCTCGCTGCGACTATTGAGGTTATCTGGTATCCATCATAGTCTTGTGATTAGTTTATCGATAAGTCTTGTCGCCGCCATCTTTTATGCATGGATCGCGGGTTTTTCATTACCTGCGCTACGGGCTATTGTTTTGCTGTGTATCCATTGTTTATATCGCGTTCAATATTACAAAGTGACTTTATTTCAATTGTTCGCAGCAATGTTGTTGGTGACTTTACTATTGGACCCTTTAATGGTCTTTTCGATTAGTTTTTGGTTGTCATTTTCAGCAATGGCGTCTGTATTTTTGTTAGTTTGGGTTAGCCGAAAAGACACCGTAATAAGGAATAAAAGTCCAATAAAGCAGATGCTAAAGAATGGTTACCGAAAATTAACAAAAGTCTGTTGTAGCCAAGTGTTGTTAACATTACTGCTATTGCCCATCCAAATCACTGTTTTCTCAGGGTTCAGTTGGTTATCAGCCATCGTTAACCTGATCTTCATTCCCATTTTTAGTGTACTCATATTACCGGTATTGTTGTTTGCAGTCATATTATTGCCGGTCATGCCGATGGTGAGCCGTGTATTAATTGATACTGTTAATGCACTTTTGAATATCATCCAGGAGATATGGGGGGAATTGACGACGAATGATGTGATTTGGATTGAGTTAGGAGGGGCATTGAATACGGTCTTTTACAACAGCTTGTTGCTTATGTTTGTATTATTGATGGCTGGTCTCATATTTAAACCGTTACAAGTGGCCTTTCATTCTTTATCCTTGTTATTATTACCCTTAGTTTGTTATAGCTATATATTGAGTTAGGAGATGTTATGAATAAAACCTTTAAAGCGGGCCTATTATCAGCGTTCTTATTTCCAGGTGCTGCGCATTGGTGGTTAAAGAAGTATGTCGCGGCGGCTATATTTGCAGTTTCTGCAGCGCTCCCATTGTATTACATCATGGATATTACTATAACGCAGACACAATTAATTGTAGATGAAGTGATGCGATCTGGTGGCAATATTGATTTGTTCAGTATTAATCAGTTAGTGACACAGCAGATGGCGAGCATCGATACCCAAGAGGTTCACTTGGCAACGATAGCGCTACTCTGTGTATGGCTCGTTAATATATTCGATGCGATTAGACTTGTAAGAAAGCGTGAGCATGGATAAGCGACATTCAACTCTAAATAACGTTTCTAAATAATTATGTATCATAGATTGCAGACAATGCTTGCTCTAATGTATCAAAATGAAAAGTAAAACCAGTATCGAGTAATCGAGTCGGTAATACACGTTGGCCATATACAATTAGGTCAGCTCGTTCGCCCAGTAATAACCGTAAAAGCAGTTCCGGTGTCGTTAAGCGTGCCTTTTTACCAAAGCAAGCGGCTAATTTTTGGGCGAAATTAGTATTCGTTACCGGGTTTGGTGAGGTAAGGTTAAAGGCTCCACTGGCTGATTTATGCTGTAACAAATAATTGATTGCAGCAACCATGTCGTCAATATGTATCCATGACATGTATTGGTGACCTTTTCCGATGGGACCGCCAAGTCCTAATTTAAAAGGAAGTGCCATTTTTTGTAATGCGCCTTTATCTTTACCTAATACAATACCCGTGCGTAATATAACAGTGCGGGTTGACGGGCAGCACGTACGGGCTATTTCCTCCCAATGTTCACACAGCTTACTGGCATATTCGGGATAATGATTGAGGTGTTTTTCATCGATGCTGTTGTCACCTTGTCGGCCATAAACGCCAATGGCTGAGCCACTGATAAAAACGTGGGGTGTGATCGTCTTTGTGGAAATAAAATCAACCAGATGTTGTGTTATTTCCCAGCGACTGGACTCTAAAACATGTTTGTGTTTAGCACTCCACATCTTATCCATAATGGGAGAACCAGCCAAATTGATTACTGCATCGATATGGATTGCGCTGGGTAACTCATGTAACTGCGAGATGAACTTGATGTTGTCTGTAGACATATGTGAAAAGATTTTTTTTGCATTATTAACATCGCGGGTTAATACAGTAAATTCATAATCAGCTTGAAAGGTATTAATAAATGCTTGGCCGATAAAGCCAGTACCACCCGTGATCAATATATGCATGCTTGTTACTCAGTTAGTTATACTACCTTCAGTGTAGGTCATTTTGGCCTATTTCATACTATTGTTTACTATTTGATGTAACAAAAAAGCAAGCGAGGGTATGTGCCTAACTTGCTTTTTTTGTGGGGTTTTATACGTAAAATCAGCTCGCGTTACACAATACTAGCATACGTTTTTTTGCTTTTTCGATAATGTTACATTGCGGTAAACTGGTAACAAGTAGCGCTGATTCATTTGATTTTCTGATGACAAAATAAGTGTCTTTTGTTATGTCTTGAACGGCGACGTCTAGTTTTACTTTACGTTCAACCGCGACACCGCGTGAATAAAACTGAGCAGAGAATGGGCGTTTATCAATATAAATTAATTCGCTGTTCTGTGCTTGTTCTGACCAGGTTTGCATTAGTCCTTTCTCTGATTGTTTACTGGTTACTTCTGTGCGTAATAAAATTGCGACAAGTAAGATTAGCACGGGTGCAATAAAGCCTGTTTTATATACTTTGTTTGATAATGGATTATTACGTTGATAGGTTATCATCAATAACGAAAAAGCGGGTAAGCAAGGCATTACATAGCTAGACAGAATATTACCGCTAAATGTAAACAGTAATAACGGTGCTAACAACCATGCCCATAAAAAACTAGTATAGCTGAGCTCTGCTGTATCATCTTGCTCTGTTTGTGTTTTAGTTTTTGCTCTCTTGGTTACCTGTAAACTTTTAATCCATTGATAAATAAAAATCGGTGTCCAAGGTAGTGCAGACACTATGGCGAATACCCAAATGGTGCCTTTTATTTCTTTATGCGCGGTGCCATATAAATCACCTTGCCAACCACTGACTAAGAAACGCTTAACATGCTCGCCAACAATAAAGTAATTAAGGAAGCCCGGTGATGAATACTCTGCAATCATGTACCAAGGTAAGCTTGTCGCAAGGAAAAGTGGAATACCTGTTTTCCACGGTAAGCTACGGAATATACCGACCCAAGTTTTGTTAAATAAGGCCCAGATGAACAAACTCATACCAATTAAGACTAGCGCTAATGGACCCTTCGCTAACATACCGACGGTTAGGCCAATAAAAAACAGGTGTCCCCATAAGACTGATTTTTTTTTATAGTTAAGCCAAAATGCAGCCATGCTTAACGTAATACCTAAAGTCAGCGCTGTGTCAGTCATGACGGCGCCTGTCACCACAATAAACGTCGTTGTCGTTGCAAGGATACCTGCTGCTAGCCATGCCTCTTGCTTACGCTCTGCGGTGCTACGCGATGGAATAATGCTATAAGCAAGCAAGCCGACGATGAATAGTACTAAGCCACCAGCGAGTAGATGCGGCAATCTAACGGCGAACTCATTTAAACCAAATAGCTTAATGCCGCTCGCGCTCATCCAAGTGAATAGGGGGGGCTTGCCCCAGAATGGTACATCGTAATCGTACATTGGCGTGATCCAGTTACCTGTTTCGGCCATGATCCTGGCCATTTCACCATAACGCGCTTCCGTGGTGTCCATGAGTGGGAAAAAGCCAAGGGTAAATAACCTGACTGCCATTGCTGTTACAACGAGTATGATTGCTATTTTGGTCAAAGAGAGATTGTTTAGTGCTTTAGACATGTTACGACTAGCCTTGTTTGAAATTGGTATTGTGTGTTTGATTGGTACTTACCTGCTTGTTTACGTTAGAGCCTGTACTTGGTTCCGCAGTCTGCTCATTCATAACAATAAAGTTGGGTCTTTGTTTCGATTCTATAAATAAGCGGCCAACATACTCACCCATTAACCCAATCGACAATAGCTGTATGCCGCCAAGTAATAAGACCACTGTCATGAGTGAAGGGTAGCCCGCCACGGGGTCACCCCAGAACAGCGTTTTACTGACGAGTACAATGGCCATTAATACCGAAATTATAGATGTGACTATGCCTGCTGCAGTGGCGATTCGTAATGGCCTTATGCTGAAAGAAGTAATACCTTCAAAGGCGAGGTGAATGAGTTTGGTATAATTCCACTTCGTGATCCCTGCTTGGCGCGCATCACGGTCGAATTGTAATGTACAAGTATTGAAACCAGGCCAAGATAGCAACCCTTTCATGAAGCGATTACGTTCTGGTAAGTTATTGATGACATCAACCACTTTACGATCTAATAATCTAAAATCACCCACATTACGGGGCATTTCAATATCAGCCAGACGATTAATTACCTTGTAAAATAGGTGTGCGGTCGTGCGTTTTAGCCAGCTTTCACCGTGGCGTTCTTTACGCTGCATATTCACAACATCGTAGCCACTTTTCCATTCTGCGACCATTTGAGGAATTAGCTCGGGAGGATCTTGTAAGTCGGCGTCCAATAGAATCACCGCGCGGCCTGTTGTATTAATCATACCCGCGGTCATCGCGGCTTCTTTACCAAAGTTACGACTGAGCTTAATGCAACGTATTATATGATGACGGGCTGTAAAATTAATGGCCTGAGACCATGAGTCATCACAACTACCATCATCGACATAAATAATCTCGCAAGGTTGTCCGATATAATCAAGTACAGCGGCAACACGCTTATGACAAGATGTTAGCACTTCATCTTCATTAAAAAACGGGATCACAATGGACAATAATGGCGGTGAGATGGCTTTTGGTCCATCTCTATGTTCTGTAATAGATGTGATACTGGCTTGCATATAGCATTTCCAAACTGGATAACAATAGCCGCAGTCTAGCGAGCCGAGTGTAGAATTAATGTTTTCGACATGTTTTTTACATTTTCTGTATTTTTTACATTAATTCGACATGGTATTTGCCATAATGATTTGGTATTTATTTTATTGGATTAAGTGACGATGAAAATATTATTAGTGGAAGATCATCAAGATATCGCCGGTATTATCTTTGATTTTTTTGAAATTAAAGGTTACACCTTGGATTATGCGCAAGACGGTGTGCATGGTTATGAGCTCGCTAGTAATAACTACTATGACTTAATTATTTTAGATATACAGATGCCTCGTATGGATGGTTTAACGGTTTGTCAAAAATTGCGAGAGCAGGGGGATGATACGCCAATCTTGATGTTAACTGCCCGTGATACCCGAGAAGATACATTAGCAGGCTTTGATTGTGGTGCGGATGACTACCTTATTAAACCATTTGATCTTGATATTTTAGCCGCCAGAATCCAAGCGCTACATCGTCGTCGTAGTGGCAATCATACGGCCAAAGTATTAACTTTTAATGAATTATCGTTGGATTTAAAGACCCATGTTGCCACGCGTAACGGCTGTAATTTTGAACTTAATCCGACTCAATTTACTATTTTAAAATTATTGATGATGCGTTCACCTGAAATTGTCACTAAAAGTGAGATAATCAATGCGATTTGGGGGCAAGACGAACCTGAAGGTGATATTCTTCGTAGTCACATCTATCAATTGCGCAACCAAGTCGATAAGCCGTTTCAGCAGCATTACATCAAAACCTTATCCAAGATTGGCTATCAATTAGTATCTCGTTAAGTCATTCGGTTCAATAAGATAATAGTTAGGTCAAATAAGGTAATCATAATGGCAAAAGTCAGGTCTGCGAAACAACTTACATTCATTTATTTTTCTATCGTTGCTTTTGCGATCATTATGATCCACGCCACAGTACTTGATTCTACACTTGAAAGTATTGAAAAATTAAGTATTCAAAATAGGCTGTTATTACAGAAAGAGTCGATTGTTGAAAAAATGAAATCCAGCCCTGGATCACGTGTTGTTAAAATTAACGAATTTACAATGGGCTATGTTGACCGGGTTACACTGCCTACGCTCGTCGACGAAAATATCTTACTGCCAGTAGATGAAGCGGTTGAAATTCAATTGAGTAATTCATTAGGCACCGAATTCTTTCTGATGAAAATGGCGGTATCCGACAAACATGATGAGTTTATTTATGTTGTTCATACCGATCCTGCTTTTGAGTTGGGTGAAAAGGAGATCATGTGGACACAATCATGGCAGTCTTTAACTTCTTTATTTTTACTGCTGGTGGCGTTGCTGGTGGTGATGCGAATATCAGAACGGTTAACGGCGCCGATATCTGTGTTTGCTAAGCAGATTGCCAATCGCTCACCTGACGATACGCGTGATATTGAATTGCCGTCAGGACTCGCAACGAAGGAACTACTGCAACTTGTTGATAGCTACAATAAGAACCAACAACAAAAAAATGCGTTAATTGAGCGAGAACGGGCGTTTAACCGTATGGCTAGTCACGAATTACGAACGCCATTGATGGTGATGAAAGGCGCGACTAATTTACTGAGCTACAGTCATGAACCTGAATTTATCAAAAAACAGCAAGTGCGTTTACAAAGTGCAACCAATGAGATGAACGATTTCATTAATGCATTGTTATCGTTAACAAAATCAGAGAAAGATTTAGAGTTATCACAACGACAACTGCAAAAAGAAGAAATAATGATTATTGTGGATGCACACAGTGCGTTATTAAACACGAAACCTGTTGTTGTGAATGTTGAGATTAAACATGCGCCTATCATTATTATTCCTGAGGTAGCCCTTAAATTATTATTGGGTAATTTGTTAAAAAATGCTTTTGCCTGTACAGAATCGGGAGAGGTCAATATTGTTGTAGATAGCGACAAAATCTCAGTGGTTGATACGGGTGTAGGTCTTTACAATAAGCAACGAAATGATGAAGGGCATGGCCTAGGGTTATTAATTATCCGAGATATCTGTCGTAAATATAATTGGATATTTGAGTTGAATAATAACGACGTTGGTGGTTGCAGCGCTATTATTCATCTTTTCTAGTAAGGATGATTATTTGCTAAATACCCAACGGTCTGCGAGTACATAGTTAATCAGCATGCCAAATAAAATACCGGGAATAATTGCAATGATGGCTGCATTTCCTGAAAGTGATAACCCGGTGATTAATACCCAATAGCAAAGTAGGTTAGGGATTGCACCAAAGCAAGAGGAGCAAACAAATCGACTCCATTCTTGCATCAATCCGCTGTTACTCACTAATGGTTGAGTTTTAAACGTAAAGCTTCGGTTTAATAACCAATTGCTATTCACGGCGAAGAAAAAGGCAATTAACCGAGCGATAAACAAAGGCATTAATGTAGAAAACAGCATCATTACACTTATATCGACTAAAAATCCAATCCCCCCGACACAAGCAAATTTAATGTATTTGGTATTCATGTTTAATGTACGCCAGTCAGTTTAAAAGTATAAAAACTAGCATCAAACATGTCAAAAAAATGTAAACTCTCGGTGAGTACTTAAAGAGACGTTCGGAAATATACCCAGGTTTTACAATAAAAAATCTTCATAGATAGGATTGAATACAGTGGCGCTATTGATTAATGCATTCGCGGTTAAGGCGGGTACACCATACACTTCAGCTCTGACTTGATGACGGGCTTTTATCGTATCAAGCAGGATAGCAAAGTCACCATCTCCAGAGAGCAGTACAACCGTATCAACCGACTCTGCGACCTGTAGTACATCGATGGTGATCCCCACATCCCAGTCACCTTTTGCACTACCATCACTGCGTTGGATAAACGGTTTAAGCTTCACGTCAAAACCGATATGTTTGAGCGCATCTTGGAATTTACGTTGTTGATCATCACCCTTATCAATGGCATAGGCATAAGCTGTAACTACGTCGCCTTGCAATAATAAGTGTTGCCAGAGTTTTCGGTAATTAAACTGGCGGCCATAAGCTTGGCGAGTGGTGTAATAAATATTTTGAACGTCAACAAACACAGCAATTTTTTGCACAAATGACTCCTAGGGTTCGATATTAATGAGAGTTAAGGTTTATTCGCATACTTAGCAAGGTATTGGTCAAGTGCATTACCAAACGCCTGTTTATCTTTTGGGCCTAAAGCAGCTGGGCCACCCGTCATTTCGCCACTTGCTCGCATGGTATCCATAAAGTCTCTTATATTAAGACGTTGACGAATATTGCTTAATGTATATTTTTCACCACGAGAGGTGATCACATGTGCGCCTTTTTCGATGACTTCTGCTGCAAGTGGTATATCAGAGGTGATAACAAGATCATCTTTTGCTACTTTCAACACGATATGATCATCTGCAACATCAAAACCTGAAGGTACTTGTGTCATCGAAATATAGGGAGACGCAGGGACGCGTATCCAATGGTTTGCAACGAATACTAATGGTACTTTAACGCGAACTGCCGCTCTAAAAAGTATTTCTTTCATTGGGATGGGACAAGCATCAGCATCAACCCAAATTGTAATATTGTTTTGCATA
>SPKZ01011479.1_pt1 | contig 29422 bp, 22 predicted proteins | sample 2456571 | NCBI WGS metagenome assembly SPKZ01 (sample SAMN11192286, study PRJNA482655) | marine metagenome | biome: ENVO:00000447; feature: ENVO:00000244|ENVO:00000211|ENVO:00000569|ENVO:00002023; material: ENVO:00002151; isolation source: ocean water from marine abyssalpelagic zone ... | reverse complement strand
GCAACGGAAATTAAATTACTACCAATCACTTATAGCGCACAGGTGAGTAGTTATTTAGTGGCGGAGTTTGTTGAAGATAGTAATCCTAGTCGTCCCTTAGTTATCGCTAATGTAGTATCACCTAAAACAGCCGAACAAGTCTTAGCAAAATATTATTGGTTGTTAAAGAATACTAAGTTTGATGAAGCAGCAAAACAATATGCTGTTGATGATGCTAGTCAATCGAATTTTATTAAGGCTATAAAATCAAAAAGCATAGATTTAGCAGGGTTTTCTAATCTTGCCGAAGTTCGTATTGATCACATTCAGCGATGGAATTCATTTGTCTATTATTGGCTGACTTTTAAGAGTAATAAGGGACAAAAATTATCTCTTCGGCAAGAACTTAACTGCACCATTGAATGTAAACTTGTTTTTAATAGAATATTTTATACTGATGATGTTATTGATTTATTAGAGCTCAATTATTTTTCCTATAGAACGTTAGCTGGCAAAAAATACAGAGCTATGAATGCCGATGAACTAAACGGATTTTCTAAGATCACTATCCAACATCCAAAATCTTCCGGTGATGCAGATAGAAGTTACCCACTGTCATTTTATCTTAATATTGATAAAACATATAAAGACAAAGTTGTGAATAGAAAGAGTGACTGTAAATCAACTTATCAAGATCGAATTGAGTTGTCAGTTTGCCTGTTTATCAATAAATTTGACTCAATTAATGTGTTAGAATCCGAAAAACTTTCAACCTTTATCGATAAAATAAGAGGGGGAGAAAGTAATGGTCCCGTAACCCTTAATAGTTTTTCTGACAATAAAATAAAAAAAGAATTCTACCAAAATAAGTCATTTGTTCATTGGGTAAACAATTGGTCATCGGTCAAACTGGTTGGTAGCATCGAAAATGACGTTACCTATTTTTTGTTTTTTAAACCTATGTTTACTGATGCTCGCGAAGACCCTATACAAATTGTTACTTTTGATAAAATAAGTGATCCAAATTTTTCGACTGTTATTTTTGGTGCTAACTATGAAGATACATACGATTATTTTCAAAATAGTCTGTTTATGACTGAGTTATCTTCGGTGCTGAATAAATAATGAAAAAATTGAAACACGCTGGCGCGTTTACGTATTGTTATTCGGGTCTGTTGATCTTTGTCGCTCGTTTATTTTACGTTTCGTAAGGCTGTATTTTATACGTTGAAGTATGGTGAGCTATGTCGCCGCAAGCTGACCATACCAGTGAAAAGATACAAGTTAGGGTCACTACTTGCTTGGCAGCGCTAATAATTCCCCGTCATATTGCGCGGCTAAATAAGCAACGACAGCCCAGGCGGCAACATTTTGTTGTAACTGGGCTGGATCGATTTTGTCTAAGGTATCATTGGCGGTGTGATGATAATCGAAATAGTCAGTACCATTTTGATGTAAGCTAAATACAGGCACGCCTTTGACGGGTAAAATTGATACATCGGGACCGCCACCGGCTTTATTATTGCCTTGGTTAATACTTAATGGGTGTAACACTTTACTAATGCTAGCGGCTAAATCTAAATTATCTGGATGAAGCTGAGTGCTAAATTGCCAAATGTTGCGGGCGCCGAAATCAGACTCTCCGGCTAATTTTATTTTATGCAGTACCTTAGCATTGGCATCACGATATTCCTTGGCGCCAATTAAACCGCCTTCTTCGTTAGCAAATAGCACAACACGGATGGTACGTTTTGGTTTTAGTGCTTTAATTGCGTGAGCAGCAGCCATCGTAATACCAACACCTGCGCCATCATCTAATGCACCAGTGCCTTCATCCCATGAATCGAGGTGGGCACCAATTAAAATATACTCATCGGGTAATTCACTACCAGTAATTTCACCAATCACGTTATAAGATGTTTTAGGCGCTAACATTTCACTACCAAGCTTGAAGGTAATAGTGATTGGTTTACCACGTTTGTTCATTGCGACGAGCATATGGGCATCGGAGGTTGATAAGGCTGCTGCTGGGATAGTTTTTTGACCATCTTTATGACGCATACCACCGGTGTGTGGCATTCTTGATTTGTCGGTACCTACCGAGCGGATTAATAAGCCAACCGCTCCTTTATTTGCTGCAGTTGATGCGCCAATAGCACGACCGGCGACGACTAAACCGTATTCTTTACCTTCACGATGACGATGCATCCGAGCATCAATATAAACAATTTTCCCGGCCACAGTAGCATCGTCGGCCGCTTGTAATGCTTTGACAGAATCAAAAAACACGACCTCTGCAGTGATACCGTCTTTAGGGGTAGCAATGCTACCGCCTAGTGCGGTAATGGCTAAGGGTTGAGGAAAAGGTGCTGTGACACTGGCACTAGCATTACCGCGCTGCCAATGCTTAACCGTGACCGGTTGCTTATATACTTTATCAAAACCCAGTTGATTAAATTTATGTTCGGCCCAAGCGACAGCACGGGCATCGGCACTAGAACCAGCGATTCGAGGACCTACCTCAACAGTTAATGATTCAACAATGTCATAGCCTAAGTGACCACGAATAGCGGTATCACGTAATTGACTGGCTTGAGCCAAGGACTGCTGACTGGTCGCTGCAATACTAGGCATAGCAAAAGTGCTAGCGAGGAGCAGCGGAAATAATAATGATTTCATTGGTGTTCTTATTATTGAAAATAAAGGAGGAGATTATGATACAACGAAAAGAGGAGCGAGGGGAGGTGACAAATGTAACAAATTTAGACATAAAAAAACCGGCCGAAGCCGGTTTTTCCATTTAAGCATTAAGCTTCAATTACATTGCGTTGATTTGTGCACTGTAACGAGACTTATGACGAGCAGCTTTATTTTTGTGGATCAGGCCTTTAGTGGCGAAACGATCTAAAATAGGCTGTACTTCAGTGAATGCTTTAGTTGCAGCATCTTTGTCACCAGCAGCGATAGCTGCAAGTACTTTTTTCATAGCTGTGCGCATCATTGAGCGACGGCTAGCGTTATGCTTACGGTTTTTTTCTGACGTGATAGCACGTTTCTTAGCAGACTTAATATTAGCCAAGGTGAACTCCTAGAACTGTTCGATTTGCGATACTTTATAAAGGTCGGGGATTATGCCCGTTTTATAACCCAATATCAATCGCATTGTTAAAAGAAAGACATAACTTTGTCAAATTTTACCAAAATAGGCAAAATTTAGTCACCGCTTTGTTGTGATAAAAGTGGCGAGCATTTAGATTGACCGTTATGATAACGGGCGAATTCTATCAATATTTATTCGGCAGTCCTAGCACTAATTCACGATTATTATCAGATAACGGTAAAATTGTTGGCTTGTTATCGTTTTGGGCACAATTTTTAGGCCGAATGTAACTAATTTGGAACCATCCTTTGAGTAAAAAATTATTAACCTCGGGACTGATTGTTAGTGTCATGACTTTAGTGTCTCGAGTATTGGGGCTGGTGCGAGATGTTATCCTAGCTGGCTTACTAGGTGCAAGCGCCCACGCTGATGTTTATTTACTGGCAGTCAAAATCCCTAACTTTATGCGTCGGTTATTTGCGGAAGGGGCATTTGCTCAAGCCTTTGTTCCTGTACTCAGTGAATACCAAAATAAAGACGATCCTAATAAAATGCGGGAACTGATTGCTTATGCGTCGGGCACATTGGGTACTATTGTTACGGTGGTAGCTATTGCTGGTGTTATCGGGTCGCCAATTTTAGTCGCGATTTTTGGCTCTGGCTGGTTTGTAATGGGCTTAAATGGTGATAATGAAGCGTGGCAAAAATTTGAACTTGCGACCATTATGCTTAAAATTACCTTTCCCTATTTATGGTTTGTGACCTTAATCGCGTTAAGTGGTTCGATCTTAAACGCGATGGGGCGATTTGCTGTCTCTTCATTTACGCCAGTTTTCCTGAATGTTGCGATCATTGCCACGGCTATTTACATTGCCCCACAGTTTGATGAGCCCGCAATCGGTTTGGCTTGTGGCTGGTTTATCGGTGGTTTAGCCCAATTGTTATTTCAAATCCCTTTTTTACACCGTGCTAAGGTGCTGGTTAAGCCAAAATGGGGCTGGAATGATCCAGGGGTGGTCAAAATACGCACGCTAATGATTCCCGCATTATTTGGGGTGTCGGTTAGTCAAATTAATCTATTAATTGATACGGTTATTGCAACATCATTAATTACAGGCTCGGTCAGTTGGTTGTTTTATTCCGATCGCTTATTGGAGTTTCCACTGGGGTTATTTGGAATCGCCATTGCAACGGTTATTTTACCCAGTTTGTCACGTCATCATAATCGCGACTCGGCCAAAGATTTTCGTCAAACCATGGATTGGGCGGTGCGGATGATTCTAATGATGGGATTACCAGCGGCGATGGGATTGATGATTTTAGCGCAGCCCTTAGTAACCGTGCTGTTTATGAATGGTGAATTTAGCAGCCGCGATGTCATGATGGCCAGTTATAGCTTAATGGCCTACAGCATTGGTTTATTAAGTTTTATGATGATTAAGGTCTTAGCTCCTGGCTTTTATGCCCGCCAAGATACTAAAACACCGGTCAAAATTGGCATCAGAGCAATGGTCGCAAACATGGGGTTTAACGCCATTTTTGCCATTAGCCTCGGCTATGAATATGGCTTTATTGGGCTGGCGTTTGCAACATCTTGTTCAGCAACTTGTAATGCATTTTGGTTATATCGAAAGTTAAAGGCTGATGATATTTATCAATTTAGTGCGACAACGCTGCAATTTATGTTAAAAACGTTAGTGGCGACCAGCGTGATGTTAGCGTTGGTGTATTACTTCAATCCCAGCGCTGAAACCTGGTTTGAGTTTGATAAAATGACTCAAATTTGGACTTTAATTCAACTTATTGCCGTCGCGTTAATCAGCTACTTTAGCGTGTTAGTTATCACAGGCTTTAGAATTAAGCATTTATTACGGGCATAAAGGGATAAAATCAGCTGATAACTGCTGTTATATGGGATATAATTTGCCAGTTTTGGGGTCCAAGGGAACAATCTAGTTGATGAAATTAATTCGTGGCATACATAATATAACACCAGCGCATCGTGGCTGTGTGTTAACCATTGGCAACTTCGATGGTGTTCATTTAGGACATCGTGAGGTTCTTAATGGGTTGAAAAACAAAGCAAAAGAATTAGATTTAGCCAGCACAGTGATGACCTTTGAACCGCTACCACAAGAGCTATTTAATGGTGATAAAGCGCCAGCTCGGTTATCTCGCTTGCGGGAGAAATTACGTTTATTGAGTGAACTCGGGATAGAACGCTTATTATGCGTCCGTTTCGATCAAAAATTTTCGGCGATGTCCGCCCCTGACTTTATTGAGCAATTATTGGTTAACAAGCTCGGGGTTAAATTTTTGGTGGTCGGTGATGATTTCCGGTTTGGTCACGGTCGCCATGGCGATTATGAGATGTTGGTTAAAGCTGGTCGACAGTTTGGCTTTGAAGTGGTGAGTACCCAAAGTTTAAAAATGGCCAACTCAAGAGTCAGCAGTACCCTGATTCGAGAAAAACTAGCACAGGGGGATATTGAACAAGCGCAACAAATGCTTGGTCACCCTTATATTATCAGTGGCCGTGTGCGTCACGGTGAGAAAAAAGGCCGTACTATTGGCTTTCCGACCGCTAATATTGCATTAGCCCGCAAAGTTTCACCATTACATGGTGTCTATGCGGTGAAAGTCATGCTAAATGGCATTAATTATTCAGGGGTTGCCAATATTGGGCAACGACCGACAGTGAATGGCACTCGAATGCAATTGGAAATTCATTTGTTTGATTTTCAAGATGATATCTATGGTGAGACCATCGATACGCAAGTGCTTTACAAAATTCGTGATGAATTTAAATTTGATTCTTTCGATCAGCTTAAACAGCAGATTGCAAAGGATGTAGTTGACGCTAAAGCTTTTTTTAGTGTTGAAAAATAATATTTTTAGGTGTGATTATTAATGAGTGATGACAAGAAAATCGATGATAATAAAGTCGAATACAAAAAAACGCTAAACTTGCCAAAAACTTCATTTTCAATGAAGGCGAATTTAGCTAATCGTGAACCAATGATGCTAAAAGCATGGGATAAGGCTGGTTTATACACCAAAATCCGTGCCGCGCGTCAAGGCCGAAAGAGCTTCATATTACATGATGGCCCTCCGTACGCTAATGGCGATATTCATATTGGCCACTCGGTTAACAAAATCCTTAAAGATATTATCATCAAGTCAAAAACCATTGCTGGTTTCGATGCGCCATATATTCCAGGTTGGGACTGTCATGGTTTACCAATTGAACTCCAAGTTGAGAAAAAACACGGTAAGCCTGGTCACAAAATCTCGGCTAGTGAATTCCGAAAAAAATGTCGTGCTTATGCTCAGCGTCAAGTAGACGGTCAACGTAAAGACTTTATTCGCTTAGGTGTGTTTGGTGACTGGTTTAATCCTTACCAAACCATGGATTTCAACTTTGAAGCCAACATCGTGCGTTCAATGGGTAAAATCATTGCTAATGGTCACTTGCAACAAGGCGCTAAGCCAGTGCATTGGTGTTTAGATTGTGGTTCATCGTTAGCTGAAGCTGAAGTTGAATACGAAGATAAGCGCTCGCCAGCGGTTGATGTTCGTTTTACTGCGGTTAATGAAGCCGAAATTCTTGATAAAATGGCCATCGATCCTGCGCATGCCGGTAACGGTACTATTTCGACCGTTATCTGGACCACCACACCTTGGACCTTACCAGCTAACCGCGCATTATCAATGCACGAAAAAGTTGAATATGTATTAGTACAATGTCTAAAAGAGGGCGTTGAAGAACGTTTAATTTTGGCTCATGACTTAATGAACAGCGCGATGGAGCGTTATGGCGTTGAAAAATTTAATGTATTAGGTCAGTGTGATGGCCGTGCTTTAGAATTAGTGCGCTTTAACCACCCATTTTATGATTTCGATGTTCCGGTTATTTTAGGTGAGCATGTTACGACTGACTCAGGTACTGGTGTTGTTCATACCGCACCTGGTCACGGTCAAGAAGATTACGTGGTTGGTCAAAAATATAACATTGAAGTGGCAAACCCAGTAGGCGCTAATGGTGTTTATCTAGACGATACGCCATTGCTTGCGGGCAAACATATCTTTAAAGCGAACGACGAAATTGTTGAGATGCTGAAAGAACGCGGTGCATTAGTGCATCATCACGCCTTAATGCACAGCTATCCGCATTGTTGGCGTCACAAAACGCCAATCATTTTCCGTGCAACCCCACAGTGGTTCATTAGCATGGATAAGAATGGCTTACGTGATAAAGCCATGGGCGAAATCCAAAAAACTCAGTGGATCCCAGATTGGGGCCAGCAGCGTATTGAAAATATGGTCACCAGCCGTCCAGATTGGTGTGTGTCACGCCAGCGTACTTGGGGCGTGCCATTAACCGTATTTATTAACAAAGACACCAACGAATTACACCCTAATACTGCAGAGTTATTAGAGCAAGTGGCCAAGCTAATCGAAAAAGAAGGCATTCAAGGCTGGTTCGATCTTGAGCCAAGTGAATTCTTACCGGAAGGTGGCGATACTTACGTTAAAGTAACCGATACGTTAGACGTGTGGTTTGACTCAGGCGTGACTCACGCTTGTGTGGTTGATGCTCGTGAAGAGCTAACTGGGCCCGCTGATCTTTACCTTGAAGGTTCAGATCAACACCGAGGTTGGTTCCAATCATCATTGATGACTTCTGTTGCGATGAATGGTGTTGCACCATACCGTCAAGTATTGACCCATGGTTTTACTGTTGATGGCCAAGGCAAGAAAATGTCGAAGTCAGTTGGTAACGTGATGTCACCACAGCAAGTGGTTAATCGTTTAGGTGCTGACATTTTACGCTTATGGGTTGCTTCGGCGAACTATACTGCTGAAATGTCGGTATCAGATGAAATTCTAGATCGTAGTGCCGATTCATATCGCCGTATTCGTAACACCACGCGTTTCTTATTATCAAACCTAAATGGTTTTAATCCTGAAACAGATTTAGTCGCCAGTGAAGATATGGTCGCGCTAGATCGTTGGGTGATTGGTCGTGCTTATGAGGTGCAACAAGAAATTATTGAAGCTTATGAGCAGTATCAGTTCCATGTTGTAGTTCAGAAGCTCATGCATTTTTGTTCGATTGAACTAGGTAGTTTCTACCTTGATATTATCAAGGATCGTCAGTACACCGCTAAAGCCGACGGTTTACCACGTCGTAGTTGTCAAACTGCGATGTACCACATTGCTCAAGCAATGGTGCGTTGGATGGCGCCTATCTTAAGCTTTACCGCAGATGAAGTGTGGAAACTATTACCAGGAAATACTGAAGAGTTCGTATTTATTAGTGAATGGTATGAAGGCTTAACGGCATCAGATAGCAACGAAGACCTAAATCCTGAGTTTTGGCAGCAATTACAAGATATCCGTAATGCTGTCAACAAAACTATGGAACAGGCTCGTCGTGATGAAGTGATTGGCGGTAGCTTACAAGCTAAAGTCACCATCTTTGCTCCACAAGCGATTATCGATAGCTTAACCAAGGTTGAGTCTGAATTACGATTCATTCTGATCACTTCTGATGTAGCACTCGTAGCTGGTGAAGCGGTTGAGCAAGCGATTTCTACCGACATCGAAGGACTAAGCGTGTTGGTTGAAGCGTCTAATGGCGAAAAATGTGAGCGTTGTTGGCATCATCGTGAAGATGTCGGTACACAGGCGGTTCACCCGACCTTATGTACTCGATGTGTCACCAATATAGATGGTGATGGCGAAGTACGTCACTATGCTTAAATCAGTAGATTCGTTGCCGGCTAAGCCGGCAACCATCGCACAGAGCGGCTTGGTGTGGTTATGGTTATCGGTGATTTCATTAATCGCCGATCAACTGACTAAAACTTGGATTATTGCCAATTTTAAATTGCATGAGTCCGTGGCTGTGATGCCAATGTTTAACTTAGTCTATGCCCGCAATGAAGGCGCCGCTTTTAGCTTTTTAAGTGACGCTGGTGGTTGGCAGCGTTGGTTCTTTACCGCGATTGCTTTATCTATTAGTGGCTTATTAATCTATTGGCTACGTGGATTACACCGCAGTGCCAAGTTGCTATCCATTGCTTATGCGCTGGTATTATCCGGGGCATTAGGCAATTTGATTGACCGATTAATGTATGGCTATGTGGTCGACTTTTTAGATTTTTATTATCAAAACTCCCATTGGCCAGCGTTTAATATTGCTGATATGGCGATTTGTGGTGGTGCAATGCTTATTATATATGACGCCATTACTTCAAAAGAACAGAAAACGAAATAGTGAGTGAAGTTGAAAATCCAGTAGTTGTGACCACCACCAGTGAAATTGTTTTTCATGTCACGATGAAGTTATCCGATGGCTCCGCTGCCGATAGTACTAAGGTTAATAACAAACCTGCTAAACTAACGATTGGTGATGGTAGTTTATCGCCAGCGTTTGAAGCACAATTACTTGGCATGACAAAAGGCGAATCAACAGAGTTTACCTTACCTCCTGAAGATGCATTTGGTCCGGTTAATCCCGATAGTATCTATCACTTTGAGCGAAGCCGTTTTGAAGCAGATACCTTAGAGGTTGGTGCTATCATTATGTTCGAACAACAAAATGGTGCTGAAATGCCAGGTGTTATTCGTGAAATCGTTGGTGATTCTGTCACTATTGATTTTAATCACCCGCTCGCTGGGCAAGTGATTACATTTAACATTGATATTATAGATATTACTTAGGTTATCGCTGATGAAAGTCAAAATTGTAAGAGCTAATCCCCGAGGATTTTGTGCCGGTGTTGATCGTGCGATTACTATCGTCGAACGGGCGTTAGATTTGTTTGGTAAGCCGATTTATGTCCGTCATGAAGTAGTTCACAACAAATATGTAGTGGACGGCTTACGTGAACGTGGTGCGGTGTTTGTTGAAGAGCTTGATCAGGTGCCAGACAATAGTACGGTGATCTTTAGTGCCCACGGGGTATCTCAAGCGGTACGCCAAGAAGCAAAGCGTCGCGATTTACGCGTGTTTGATGCCACTTGTCCATTAGTGACTAAAGTACATATGGAAGTGGCACGTTCGAGTAAACGTACCACCGAATGTATTTTGATTGGTCATAAAGGTCACCCAGAAGTCATTGGTACGATGGGGCAATACTCTAACAAAGATGGCGCGATGTATTTGGTTGAAACGGTGCAAGATGTTGAGGAACTGATTGTTGCTGATCCATCTAAATTACACTATGTCACGCAAACGACCTTATCAGTAGATGACACTAAATCGATTATTGATGCCTTACGGCGTAAATTCCCTGAAATTGAAGGGCCCCGTAAAGATGATATTTGTTATGCCACGCAAAATCGCCAAGATGCGGTCAAAGATATTTCGGCTAAGGTGGAGTTATTATTGGTGGTTGGTTCTAAAAATAGTTCCAATTCCAACAGATTACGTGAACTCGCTGAAAAACACGACACAATAGCTTACTTAATCGATAACGATCGTGACATTGATCCAACGTGGCTTCAAGGGATTAATTCCGTTGGTGTAACTGCAGGTGCCTCGGCGCCGGAAATATTGGTACAGCAGGTAATCGACAAGTTGGTTGAACTGACTGATGGCAACATCATCGAAAATCCTGGTATCGAAGAAGATACGGTGTTTGCGGTACCGATAGAATTACGTTAGTCCTAAATTTTCGATGCTAAAGAGCCTCCAATTTTATTGGGGGCTTTTTTGTATATATAAAATATGCGACTAGACTTCATGTAATTATTTGGGGGAAGTGTATGAAGTATCAAGGAAGCTGTCATTGTCGTTTGGTCCAGTTTGAATTTGAAAGTGAAAAAATAACATCGGCACTGCAATGTAATTGTTCTATCTGTATTAGGAAAAATGCAATTATGTCGAGGTTTTACATTGAACCTGCTGATTTTAAAATTACTAAAGGGCAAAAAACATTATCTATTTATCATTGGGGCGACGAGGTTGTTAACCATTTTTTTTGTAAAAACTGTGGGATTTATCCTTTTCATGATACAACAGATTACCCTGGAAAATATCGAATCAATCTTGGTTGTGTCGAAGATCTAGATTGTAAAGGTCTCGATATTTTGCAGTTTGATGGCAAGCATGAACTGTGATGGTTGAATTTGATTACTTGGAGTGTGAAAGATAAATGAGTTTAGCTAATAATTTTAGAATGATGTCACATTACAATCAACGCATGAATGATCAATTATTAAATTGTTGTTATAAACTATCGGTAGCAGACCTCAATAAGGAAACACATTCATTTTTCTCAAATGTCATTAGTTATTGGAATCATATTATTTTTGGTGATTTGATCATGCTAAAGCGTTTAGGATTAAATGATATTGGAGGGCTTTCTTTTGCGACATTTGCTAATTTTCCTGAGCCGAAATCAGCCAATGATATCTACCATACCACTATGAGTGAACTGCTATTATTAAGGCAACAACTTGATGAAGTCATCGTTCAGTGTTTTGCCGATCTCAATGATCGCGATTGTTTGGCATTGATCAGCTATAAAACCACAGAAGGTGTCGCAATAACAAAGTCTGTTGCTGATTTTTGTCAGCATTTGTTTAATCATCAAACTCATCATCGTGGCCAATTAACGTGTATATTAAGTCAACTTGGTGTTGACTATGGTTGTATGGATTTACCGATAATAGTGCCTGAGGGCAGTGGTAATTAGAGTAAAACGAGGGATAAAAATATATGTCGTTGTTAATTGCAATGATCTCATTCTCATTGGCTATGTCCATTTCACCAGGGCCGGTCAATATGGTTATTGTGTCTTCGGGTGCTAGCTATGGCGTGCGTCGTACTTTTTCCTTTGTTACTGGTGCCACCATCGGTTTTACCTTGTTGTTATTATTTATTGGTTTAGGCTTTTATAAAATCATTAACCTATATCCATTTTTCTTAAAATATCTCGCGATAGCTGGTTCGATGTTTATTATTTATATGGGGTATTTAATTGCCTCATCAACGCCTGAACTAAACATTGAAAAACAGCAGCAACCAACGTTTATCCAAGGTTTTTTATTGCAATGGTTAAACCCTAAAGCATGGATTGCCAGTGTTGCTGGGGTCTCGTTATTTTCGGTACCAGATAGCCATCAAGCCTTTTTAACCTTCTCATTCGTCTATTTTGTCGTGTGTTACTTATCACTGTTTACTTGGTCGGTATTTGGCGATAAAGTCACCGTCGTGCTTAATAGTGAGTTTCGATTACGGCTTTTTAATCGCTTGATGGGTGGCTTATTAGTGATCACCGCAATTTTTCTGCTCTATAGCCAATTTAACTAACAGTTGAATTAGTCTCTAAGCTAGACCAAAGGCGGTCAATGATATGTTGAGAATAGTAAAATCTCGTCCAAACGTTACCCAGAAAAGAAACAAAAAAATGCGCATCAGCTTTTAACTGACACGCATTACCAATTGTTGGAGATTTTTTTACGTGAAAATCTTTATAAGACAGGTAAAGTAATGTTACCTGTCACAACTTCACCAGATATAGTCTGATAAGCATACTCAAAGGTAATGCTATTTTCTGAACTAACCGTATTATCATATAAATAAATATAAGTATTGCGAGGCATAATAATGCTATCAGTAATAGCAAATCCTCTAAGGATATTACTGTTTGTATTATCGTATTCTATCGTTTCATTGTCTGCAGTTTTAACGATATGACTTGGAGTTAGATTTTGTAATTGGCTATTTTCAATGATGTTATAAGTATTTACATCATTACGAGGTATGCCATTTTCAGTAATCACAACAGACTTTAATGTTAGATTAGTCAACATTGACAACGCTGATTCAGGTATAGATATATGTATCCTACTTTTCTGATGAGTGCGAGTTGATAACTCCCCAGCGGTATTTTGGGGAGTAATTATTTGTCCGTTCGTATAATAATTATTATTATCAAGCTGAATACTCTGAATATCAAATATGTCGGTAACGGTCTTTTTGATCGTGAAAACATTAGAGTTGTCGTTATTAATGTTCACCAATAATTTGGTCTTACCATCGATCAGTTCATTCATGATGTACTGATACTCGAAACCTGTCACTAGAGGCTGCTTAGGTATAACGGTAACAAGAGTATTGTTGAGTGACAAAGTGTCGATAGTAGCAACATTGAGATCTCTTTTTGAAAATAACGTAGTGCCAGGCAATATCAAGTCATTATCGTCATCATCCCCTTTAACTATAAAAAGAACATTTTTCTTAATCAGCGAAACGCTATTTTTTGTTAACTGGATCGGTTGAGAATAAAATGCTTTATAGGTAGTGTTATCGGTAGATAATTTAGTTGATTGGGAAACTATTGCGATTTCTATCGCTGAATTAGTTATTAACTCCGGTTGAATAACAATGTCTAAAACTTCAACATCATCAGGAACATAATAGAGATTACTCGTGTGATAATTACTGTTAGTGTAGTAAGAAGTCCGGATTTCCAATCGTTGTTCATTAACGCGAGAAATAGAAATCCTTTCACTATTATAGCGTTGATCATTAATCGTTATTGCTGGTAATAACACATTGATAGCGCTATTGAATTTTACGTTTCCAACATACTGTTGAGTTTTTTCATCAAAGGTAAACGTTAATTTACCATTAATATCGTCATTTATTGCAACAACTACTTTATTTAAACTGTTTAGCTCACGATCAAGTACTGATATGCGTAACTCGATTGATTGATATGCTTTTTCTTGTTCTTGCTTAACTAAATAGTAAGTACTAATATCGCTAATTTTACTGATATTGATTAATATACCTTGGTAATAAGTTACTCCTTCTGGAATATAATCTATTTTGCCATCGTTGTTTAAATCTAAAGATGAGTAAATATTCGAAGATAAACTTTTTGGTAGCATAATCTCATATTGTTCCGTGACTTTATTATACACCGACCTATGGTAATACTCTTCAATATCACTAATCGCACCGACACGATTGCTTTTCACAACATGCGAAAATGAATACATTTTAATGCCTAGAATTTTATCATTACTCTCTGATTCCAGTATGGTAAAACTAGCTAATTGACCTTTTTCAACTTTAAGTAAGCCCATATCCTGAAAAACAACACCGGTCGTACCATCGCGGGTCGTGCCATAGTAGGTTCTGCTTAGGAATGAATTATCGGTACTTTTAATTAATACTGTATAGTCTGATTTAAAAGGTAATTTAGTTAGTTCAAAAGAGCCGTCTGTTGCTGTAGTTACTGCCTCAGACCAAGTGTTACCAATTTTTACCGTGATAGTCGCATTTTTTTCTACTGCTTCTGTCGTGATATTGGTTACTGTACCAATCAAGCTAATTGATGCTTGCTTAGCTTCATTTTGTTGCTTTAATATTTCATTTTGTTGTTGAAGTGTACTAACGACCTCAGCGTTATTATTATTATCTTTAACTTTAAGACAACCGCTAAGAGAGGTTATTGCGATAGCAATGGCCAGATATTTTTTGTAGCAATACATTTATATTCCTTTATTTTTTACATCGATAAGCTAGGGTGGCAGCCTAATTTTTAGTTGGTATCATGTCAATTAATTTTGTTGGTATTATCAGGTTTTTTTAAAGTATGTCATCACTATTCATTAATAGCCGTTGCAGAGTAGTATTTCAGTTCCCACTGAAATACCTAGGTTATGTTGATCTTAGGTATCATCGTCTCTGTAGTTTTTTCTCAATAGCCCATTAAAATAATAAACCATTTATTATTTATCTAAGCTAGACCAATTGACACTTGCTGTTGTCGGGGGTTTCGCGGTATAAAGATGTAACACATAGATAACATTCTAAATAATTCAAAGTTAATGAAACAACAAAAATTCAAACGGATCGTCGTTAAGTTAGGCACCAGTGTTCTTACTTCAGGTGGTAATGCGCTCGATCGCGCTCACATGGTTGAATTAGTACGTCAAATGGCGGTATTACATCAACAGGGCTGTGAGATTGTATTGTGTACCTCTGGCGCGATTGCGGCGGGGCGCGAACGTTTAGGCTTTCCAGCATTGTCCGACAATATGTCAACCAAACAAATGCTAGCAGCCGTTGGTCAAAGCCAATTAATTCAAACCTGGGAAAACCTCTTTAATATTTACGGGCTGCATGTCGGTCAAATGTTATTAACCCGGGCCGACCTAGACGATCGGGAGCGTTATCTCAATGCTCGCGATATGCTTGACACGCTGTTGAAACACAAAATAATCCCGATTATTAATGAAAATGATGCGGTTGCGACCACCGAAATTAAAGTGGGGGATAATGATAATTTATCGGCATTGATGGTGGGATTGGCTGACGCCGATTTGTTGATGTTATTAACTGATCAAGCAGGATTGTATGATGCGAATCCGCGCACTAATCCTCAGGCTAAGTTAATCGCTCAAGTAGATGTTATCGACGATAAATTACGGGCGATGGCTGGCGATAGCGGCACCACTTTAGGCACTGGCGGCATGGCGACTAAGATTCAGGCCGCTGAAATAGCAAGGCGCAGTGGTGCTGTCGTGGTGATTGCCGCGGGTCATAGTGATAATGTGATTTTGAATATTGCGGCAGGAAAAGCTATCGGCACTTATTTTTCAGCAAACGAAAATCCCTTAGAAAGTCGTAAGCGTTGGTTATTAGCTGGCCCTGGCCCAGTGGGGACATTAACCATTGATGATGGCGCCGCCAATGCGGTGATTAAGCAAGGCAGTAGTTTGTTACCTAAGGGAATTAGTGCAATAAGTGGGCAGTTTAATCGCGGTGATATGGTGACGTTGGTTGATCACCACGGGAGTAAAATTGGTAAAGGATTAACTCGTTATAGCAGTGATGACTTAGATAAAATTAAAGGGTTACATTCAAATAATATCGAACCCACCTTGGGTTATGGTTATGGCAAGGTCGTGGTACATCGTAATAATTTAGTGGTTTTATAATTGGGCAATAAAATGGATATGAATAAGTTAGGCGAACAAGCATTAGCAGCAAGTTATCAATTATCTCAAGCATCGACGGCACAAAAAAATCAACTATTGTCAGCGCTAGCTGCTGGATTAATCAGTCAGCAGTCGCACATTATAGCCGCCAATCAACAAGATATTTTACAAGCGCAGCAAGCAGGATTGTCAGAAGCATTAATTGATCGGCTATTGCTTAATAGTGAACGCTTACAAGCGATGAGCGATGATGTGTTACAGCTATGTCAGCTTGACGATCCCATTGGTGAAGAAACCGAATCTAAATTACTCGAAAACGGACTACGGCTGTCAAAACGTCGAGTGCCGATTGGCGTTATCGGCGTTATTTATGAAGCACGTCCTAATGTCACTATTGATATCGCGGCTTTGGCGTTAAAAACCGGTAATGCGGCCATTTTACGGGGCGGAAAAGAAACACTAAACAGTAATTTAGCGCTATTAAAAGTGATTCAGCAAGCGTTAGCGAGCACTGGGTTACCCGATGCTTCGATTCAATATATTGATAATCCAGATCGTAGTTTAGTGACTCAGTTATTAAAAATGGATCGTTATGTCGACATGATTATTCCACGTGGTGGCGCTGGATTACATCGTTTGTGTGTTGAGCAAGCCACTATCCCTGTGATCACTGGTGGCATTGGAATTTGTCATTTATTTGTTGAAGCGTCGGCTGATTTAGCCAAATCAGTAGCGGTAATTAATAACGCCAAAGTTCAAAGAACATCGGTGTGCAATGCGTTAGATACGGTATTAGTACAACAGGATGTTGCTGCACAATTTTTACCAATGCTGGCATTGGAATTAAACAAATCATCGGTCTTATTTAAGGCTTGCCCTAAAGCGTTGTCCTTACTGCAAGATGAGGCTATTGCTGTTGATGCCGCTGGTGCTGATGATTTTGATCAGGAATGGTTGTCGTTGACCCTCTCGGTACGCGTTGTTAATAGTTTTGAGCAAGCTATTGGTCACATTCGTCAACATAGCTCGCAGCATTCAGATGGTATTTTGACTGAATCACTCGCGCGGGCCAACGAGTTTGTCAATCAAGTAAACTCGGCGGCAGTTTATGTTAATGCCAGTACCCGTTTTACCGACGGCAGCCAATTTGGTTTAGGGGCTGAGGTGGCGGTTAGTACTCAAAAATTGCATGCCCGCGGCCCAATGGGCTTAGTTGAACTCACGACTTATAAATGGATTGGGCAAGGGGACTACTTGATCCGCGGTTAAGCTTGTTCGGAGTCATCACGAACAACGCCAAAATGCAGATGATTGAACTCATCTGCGCTCACTGGTCTTCCGAGATGAAACCCTTGGGCTATATCGCATTTTAAATCGCTTAATTTTGCTAATTGCTCTGGAGTTTCAACACCCTCTGTAATGACCGTTAGCTTTAGGCCGTGCCCCATTAAAATTGCCGCAGAGACGAGTTCCAGATCGGCGGTAATATCGGTCATATTATGGGTGAAACTGCGATCTATTTTTAGGGTATTAAAAGGGTATTTACGTAAATAGCTTAATGAAGAGTAACCGGTACCGAAATCGTCCATTGCGACGCTAAAACCAGCATCACTAAATTGCTGTAAAGTTTGCTCAACATTGCTATCACCACTAATTAAGACACCTTCAGTGATTTCTAATTCAATAGCTTCAGGGGGTAAATCATATTGCTCAAGCAGTTTTTTAATATCATCTACTAAATGCGGATCTCGACATTGTCGCGGTGAAACGTTAATAGCGATATAAAACTTCGAATTAAACTCTCGACGCCATTGTGCTATTTGTGCAATGGATTTTTTGATTGAGAACATCCCAATATCAATAATCAATCCGGTTTGTTCTGCGACATGAATAAACTCTTGTGGTTCCACCTGACCCAACTTTGGGTTATACCAACGTAATAGAGCTTCGGCAGCAATCACCTTCATGCTTGGCAATTCAACAAAAGGTTGGAAGTTGAGATAAAGTTCATCATTGGTTAACGCTAAGCGTAATTGTTGCTCAATGAATACACGTCGAGTAATCTCTTTGTTCATTTGTTGGGTGAAAAAGGTCAAGGTATTACGACCAGAATTTTTCGAATGATACATTGCGCAATCTGCTTGTTGCAGTATTTCATCGGCGGTTAAAGCATCGTCGGGGTAGGTAGCGATACCAATACTGACGGTTGAAATAAACTCACGATCATTGAGCACAAAAGGTTCTCTAAATTGATCTAATATTTTATTAGCAACTAGACTAACGGCAGAAAAGTCCGGTGATAAATGGATCAAAATGATAAACTCATCCCCTCCTAAGCGCCCTACAATATCACTTTCACGGACCGTTGATTTTAGTCGTTGAGCGGCCTCGATTAATAGCTGATCGCCTTGTTGGTGGCCTAAGGTGTCATTAACTTTTTTGAAGTCATCAAAATCAAGAAAGATCACCGCGATTTTTTCTTGGTAACGTTTTGCTTGAATTAACATAAAATCAAGTTTTTCTAAGGCTAAAAATCGATTAGCTAAGCCAGTTAAACTATCGAAATGGGCCTGATATAAAATCTTTTGTTCTTGTTCTTTTTGTTGGGTGATATCATTTTTAACCACAAGATAGTGATTAATATTATGGTTACTGTCGGTAATCGGTGAGACATGAACCTGCTCCCAACAGATTTGACCATCTAGCTTTACTCTTTCCATTTCTCCTTGCCACGATTTTCCTGAAGCAACATCTTTGACCAAATTATCATAGATATAATCTGGAATTTTATCGGAACGCAAACGACTAATCGGTTGTCCGGTGATCTCCTTGGTACATAAGCCAGATGAACGTTCAAAGGTCGAATTCACGTATTCAACAATCCCGTGCTTATCGGTAATAATAACTGACATAGGACTTTGTTCTAGCGCCTTACTTAATGTGTCAGCATGATCTTCGGCGAACTTTTGAGCGCGTAAATCAATGTCAACGCAATATATTTCAGGCTGGTCATCAATGCCTTTGATCATGATGAGACTCGAGTAAATACTGACTGGATTACCATGGGCATCAATGAGCGGTGGATTGAACTCAGAGTTTATTTCATTTTTATCAAACCATTGAGTCATGGTCTCAATAATATAGGAGTGATGAGATGAGGGGATAATCAGTTCTTCAATTTTTCGGCCCAGCGCTTGGCGAGCGGTATAACCATATAATAGGGTACTAGCTTGGTTCCAAAAAATAACTTCTCTTTTCCTATTATACCCTTGTACTGCAACATGTGACATATTCTCGAAAATATGACGAAAACGTGTTTCGCTGTGTTTGAGTATTTTATTGTTGTTATGGCGCTGTGTAATGTCACGGCTAATACCCACCAGTCCTTCTACTTTGTTTAATTGATCACAAAATGGCATTTTAAAGGTATCGAATAATACTTCTAGTCCATCAGGGTAAGTAGCCCATTCTTCATTTTTCGACCCTTGAGGTGTTGATAACGCAAGCTTATCCTGTTGTCTAAATAATTTAGCTAAATCATATTCAAAAAAATCATAGTCGGTTTTATTGAGTAACTGTTGCTCTGAAAAACCAATAAATTTTTCAAAGGCTTTATTACATCCTAAATAATTACCTTGGGGATCTTTATAAAAGATAAGGTCTGGAATGCTGTCAATTAAACTTTTAAGTAGGGCGCGTTCGCGAGCCAGTAATCTTTTATTTTCAACTAACTCTAAGAAATAATCACGTTTAGCTTGTTGGCGATTAAGCAGCGTGCCAAGTGCCAGAGTACTTAATGGCATAAATAGAACAATAATGGGATAAATCATCTCAAATAATGGACTATTGGTGCTGATTGGTTGTAACAACAAGCTGATATAAGTAACAATATGAATGATAAAACCAATAAAAAACAAATGAATGAAACGCACTGTCGATTGGTTTTTATTAAGAAAAGTTCGGCATGACAATCCGATAACCGTACTGGATATGATCATAAATATACTAGGAATTAGGTCACTGCTATGTTGATAAATGCAATTGAGCAATAGGATAACAATGGCAATTAAAGTGACATTTCGGCCAAAATAAATGGCGCACAAGCAAATTAATACCATCCTCGTATCAACTGTTATACCGGAGTTTGATTGCCAACTTATTGATGTAATTGCTATGCCAAGTAGGCTGACGAGTAACGCGGTAGCAAGATCATGATGTAGTTTGTTTTGTATTTGGTGGATGTTAAAACAATCGTAAATAACTCCGAGCGCTAACAGTAAAATAGCGTTATTTAAGAGACCTATATAACTTTCCATGTTTTTTAACCTGCATTAATTATCCATTGCATAACATTAGTTTGACAGGGATAGCAGGGAATTTAAAGCCTTTAAACTCAAGTAAGCCACTTTAAATGGCTTACTTGATCTAGGCGAGGTTAAACGCGATCTATTCGCGCACCCAATGCGGGTTTACCATGACGTTTTGGTGACGCTTTGGTTATTTTTTTCTTGCGTTCTGGCGACTGTTTTTCATTGGTCAATTTAGGTTTATCACTCGTAAACTTTGATTTTTCCTTAGTAAACTTAGGTTTTTCACTGCTAAAAGTCGCTTTATCCTTACGAATATCCGGTTGTTTAGGGTGCTTGGTCGCGAAACGTTTGTTGCCATGACGGCTCGAATCACGGACACGCTTAGTCGCTGCCACTCGTTCCTCTTCATATTCACTCGGTACTAAACAATGGCTCTTGGTGCCAATCAGATATTTGTGGCCCATTCGGGTTAGTGCCTGACGAATCAATGCCCAGTTAGCAGGATCATGATAGCGCAGTAGCGCTTTGTGTAAGCGGCGCTGTCTTTCACCTTTAGCGACAAAAAGTTCTTCACCTTTCTTTTTGTATTTGACCCGTTTTAGAGGATTGGTTTCAGAGTGATACATCGCGGTAGCATTACACATTGGTGACGGGTAGAAATTCTGAACCTGATCACATTCAAACTCATTATTCTTAAGCCATAGCGCTAAATTAAGCATGTCCTCATCGGTACTGCCTGGGTGTGCAGAGATGAAATATGGGATCATATATTGCTTTTTACCCGCTTCGGCACTGAATTTATAGAACATATCTTTAAATTCATCATAAGTACCCATGCCAGGCTTCATCATCAGATCGAGCGTGCCTTTTTGCGTATGCTCAGGGGCTATTTTTAAATAACCACCAACGTGATGGGTCACTAATTCTTTAACGTATTCCGGCGACTGAACCGCTAAATCATAACGTACCCCAGAGGCAATAAGAATTTTCTTAATTCCTGGTACTTGCCGAGCTTCACGGTATAAATCTATCGTATGTTGATGATCAGTGTTTAATTTGCTACAAATCTTAGGGAATACACACGAGGGGTGACGACAGTTTATTTCTGCTTTTGGATCAGAGCAGCCCAAGCGATACATATTGGCTGTTGGCCCACCTAAATCTGAAATTGTTCCGGTAAAACCGGGCACTTTGTCTCGAATATCTGCTATTTCTTTTAAAATAGACCCTTTCGAGCGATTTTGAATAATTCGACCTTCATGTTCAGTAATTGAACAGAACGAACAACCGCCAAAACAACCACGCATGATATTAACCGATGTCTTAATCATTTCATAAGCGGGAATTTTAGCCTTGCCATAACTCGGATGTGGCACTCGGGCATAGGGTAAACCAAACACAAAATCCATTTCAGGTGTGGTTAAAGGAATAGGTGGTGTATTGACCCATAAATCGCGGTCACCGTGTTTTTGAATTAACGCACGCGCTGAATATGGGTTGGTTTCTAAATGCATAATTCGAGCGGCATGGGCGTAGAGAACTTTGTCACCTTTGAGCTTTTCAAATGATGGTAATCGCACGGCGGTGGTTTTACTGTCGTGACGCGACGGTCGTACCGTGACAACTTGTGCTGAAGCCGCGGCCTTTGTCGCCACTTGGTCAGTATCATTCTTACAACTGGTGTCTGTTTGGTACGGGTTCTGCATTCTCGGCACCATCGCTTTATTTGGCTTTTCGATTCGTGTGGAATCTACTTCACGATAGCCCGCTGGTATTTCTTTGATGATCACCGCAGTACCTGCAATGTCATTGATGTCTTCAATCGGTTCGCCCTTGGCGACACGATAGGCAAATTCGATGAGTGCACGTTCTGCATTACCATAAAGCAGAATGTCAGCTTTGGCATCAAACAGTACCGAACGACGAATTTTATCTGACCAATAATCATAATGAGACAAACGGCGTAAACTTGCTTCAATGCCGCCAATAATAATGGGCGTTTCTTTGTAGGCTTCACGACAACGCTGCGAATAGATAAGTACAGCACGATCGGGGCGTTTTCCACCGGCGTTATCGGGGGTATAGGCATCATCATGGCGTAATTTACGGTCGGCGGTATAACGATTAATCATCGAATCCATGTTGCCAGCAGTAATACCAAAAAACAAATTGGGTTCACCTAATGCCATAAATGCGTCTTTATTATCCCAAGCCGGTTGAGGAATAATACCCACACGATAGCCTTGCGCTTCAAGCACTCGCCCGATCACGGCCATACCAAAACTGGGGTGATCGACATAAGCGTCACCAGACACAATAATAATGTCACAACTATCCCAACCTAGCGTATCCATTTCTTGACGAGTAGTGGGTAAAAACGGTGCAGTTCCAAAACACTCGGCCCAGTAAATTGGATATTCATTAATGGGTTTAGCGGTAGGTTTTATCATCGATTGCTCTTTATTATGCTGGGGCGGCGATTATAGCGAAGCGACTAGTTGATAGCTAGGTAATGTCTGCCGATGATAGCAATAATGTGAGCCCTATTGTATTAAAAATAACCAATAGAGATCTTGCTCATAATTGTGATTCTTAATGCAAATAATAACTATTGTTAATATTGATTTAATTGTGGTTAGCTGGGATAATTTAAGCTTAATAATTATGTGGTTGTAGTAGATATGCTAATGGTTAAAAAATATCGGTGGCTAGGCAGGATTTTAGTGGTGACAGGTACACTCATGATGTTGACTGCTTGTGGTAAAGACACTAATGATGCACAAATTCCTGTGGTTGGTAATATTGAATTTCCCAGCTATGTTGAAAAGCGTTATCGTAGCGAAAAATTAGGGTGTGTTGATTTAAACCTTAATGGAGTTTGTGATAGTGGCGAAGACTTTGAGATTAACTTAACAAACAACAATAACCCCACCACCACTAGCCCCGTGGTTAAAAACTATGATGATTTGCTGTTAACGGCGGTTGCAAATAGTAAAATCATTACGCCTTTTACCACCTTAATTAACAATGAAGTGATGTTTAACCCATTGGTTAATGGTGATGTAACGTTAGCAAAAGCTTATTTAACCTCCAAATTTAATTTTAATTTTTCGCAACTAGATCTTATCGATGGTCCAGAAAAAGAAGCCAATGAAATTATTGATTCATTGCTCAAGTCGAATAAGTTACTTAGTAATAATCCCTATTTAAATATTGCGGCGGCGGTTGATTTAATGGTGTATGCCGGTAATTTTGTGGTTGAGCCATTGCAAGTACATGTTGATAAATTAAAGCATCCTCAATTAATTGTTCGCGATAGTTTTACGTTGAACTCGACTGGCCGGGTAAAAGTCAGTAAATTTGATTTGCACCCGATCACTGGCCGCATGATCATTATTGCCGATGACAATACACGTTTGGCGTTAAACGCTAATACGGGTGCTTACTCAGTGATTAAAACCGATAGTATTCCCGCTCAAACGTCTGTGACAACAGCTCATTATATCGCACAAAAACCACAACGGGATGACGATGATCATGACAAAGATGATCACGATAAAGATGATCACGATAAAGATGACGATGATAAAGATGACGATGATCATGATTACAGCTGGTACGAGGCATATTTAAAATGGCTAGAGGGGAAACAAGGCACTAAATTTGATGATGTCTCGATAGTTAAACAAAGCATTGCGACTAACAAGTTTTATTTGTTATCTGCTAGTGTTGGAAATCGTTCAACTGATACCTGTGAAGCAACAGGTAGCCAAGGCTTGTTTCTGATGGCGATGACTCAAAAAGTTGCTGACGTTAGCGTGACTAAAGTCTCAGCACAACGAGTTAGCACAATTTCTAATTTTGTTAAAGCTGACGCGTTCAGTGCGGCAACGAATACCGATGTTGATATTTTCACCCCGAAGCCTGATACCACAACCGGCACCACACTTCCTGATCCTATTCCCGATATCGATAACAGTGAAGCCTCTTGTTATAGTAAAGCCTTCAAATCAATGGCGATCACCGATGATTCAACGGTAATCGCCGTGGTGGCTAGAGGGCTTAGTAATGAAAGTATTCATCGATTGTCAGGTGATACATTAAGTGAACAACTAAGCCCTGGTTATGTATTACCAAGCGGAATTAATCTTGGCGATGTCGCTATTTCTAACGATGGTCAATATATTGCTTTTACTGATTTGAGTAGCGGCGCTATTTCACTCGTTAACTTTAATACCATGAAGTTAGTGGCCAAATACAATGCTTCTAGCTATCAGTTAACTAAATTACATTTTATATCTGATCATCAATTAGTCGCGATTGGGCAAGGAAGTAACGATGCTGGTAGTGATAATCAAGTATTGTTGATTGACTATGACATGAGTCGCTTAACATTGTCACAAACCGTTGCATTAACGCATAAAGTGAACAAATTAACAGTCAATAAAAATTCGCTGTTAGTGGCCGTTGCCAATGGGCAAGATATTAGCCTGTTAAAGATAGAAAATAATAAATTAGTGCTTCAAACAACTTATCTCGACGCCAGCACTGATATTAATCAAATAGGTCTCCTGTCAGATAAAGTGATATTTAGCGCCAACGCGGTGATTCATTACATTTCGTTAGAGGGGATATTTGGCTCAGAGTTAAGAGCAGCTCAACGCTATTTAACCAAAGGGCTCATCACGAGAGCTCGCCAAATAAATAACAACGCTAGTTTAGTGTTGCCACGTACATTTACCTCGTTGGGGTTAAACAGCGTTAACATTGAATGGCGCACTAACAATCCAGAGCAGCTTGATGTCATAACTGGGCGTTTAACTCGTTATATCACAACCGATTTAACGGTCACTGCGACGATTAGCGGATTATTTAGAGGGGAAATACACCGCGTCGAAAAGTCATATCAAATAAACTAGTTAATTATCATTCCTGTAACCATTTTTGTGGTTACAGGTGTTTAGGAGTAATAAAGTTACTCGATTCAATCGTGATTATTTCGTGTGTTAAAATTACTCTATGATAGAACCTGACTCACTTTGGGGCACATAGCGCCATAGAAATAGTTGTGCCACTGTTGGTTTTTGGATTAGGTTTTGTATGGTGAATCTCAAATCAAGCTTACCTGACCCCATTTATTTAATTTATTAGTTAATTTTAATATGTATACTTAGTGTGATATTGTTAATTTCATAGAAAAAACAATATGATGAACAGGGATATGTTTTATTGCTTACCCTCCATCGGGAACTTTAGGAAGAAGAGAGCATTAAATAATTATGGCTATTGAGTTTAATGAAATTAATGACCCTAAATCGTGGGAAGCATATTTTAAATCTTTATTAAAATATCGCTATGGTCAAGAGAATGTATTTGATATTCCTGACCAAAATGAAGGTGACTGGGGGGTTGAGTGTTATACAGCTTGCGGTAAAGTTTTCCAATGCTATTTTCCCGAAAAAAACCATTCAGTATCGAAATTATATGAGAATCAAAGAAAAAAAGTTAACGACGATCTTAAAAAACTGACAGTGACGAACGCTAAAATATGGCAAGAAATATTTAGTAATCAAGGGATTAAAATAAAGACATGGGTGTTGGCAACCCCGCGATATAACAACAAGCTATTAGCTCAATATATTGCTAAGAAAACCAAACAAACTAGAGAACTTGGGTTAAGTTTTATTGATGATGACTTTAGAGTCTCAGTGCAAACTGCTGATGACTACCCAGTTGAACAACATAATCTAGCAAATTGTTTTACTCAGCTAAAAATTGATGTAGATGAAATATCCGATGAATATTTAGCAGAATGGATATGTGAAAAAGTTGGATTTTTAGCCGATTTACACCCTAAACTGATGATACTTGCCGATGGGGATGAAAAAGAAATACATAATCAAAAATTGGCAATCTCCAATTTTTACTTAACTTACCAAAATATGCTTGATGTCTTGGAACGGGATTTCCCCCAAATTCATCTGACAATCATTGATTGCGTTAACGCGCGTAAACAAAAATTAAAACAACGTATCTCACTTTTCGGAAAAGGTAAGGCTCCTTCAACTATCCTGGAAGATAATATACAGCAGTTAGAAAATGATTTAGCACAGGTAATGCCTAATTTTTTCGGCGGTACGCGCTCTGATATGTGTATAGGTGTTATAGCCAGCTGGTTAATTGAATGCCCACTGAGGTTTTAAATGGATTTAAAGCAACTTGTTACTAAAAAATCGTTTTATATTAGCGAAAGAAAAGAATTCATATCTTGTGATTTAAGACCTACTTGGCGTATTTCTCTTTTAGTGTTAATTCTGAGGTTAGTAGGCAGGGGAAATAAGGCAACACGAAATAAAGTTCACATTGCTAATTGGGCACTAAAAAACAACGAGCATATTGACAGTTATTTGCAGTATACCGTGCAGAAGAAAGGCAAGCGTCCGTTTATAAATTTAGACCCCTCTATGGATAAAGCGATTGATTATGCTCTTTACTCAAAACTAGTTTCGGTGGATAACAATAGAATTAAATTAACGGCTGAAGGCATTAAGATAGCTAACAGCTTAATTAAACTTGAGGTTTTTGAGGTTGAGAAATCAATTCTTTTACAATTAAAGCCTGCATTATCTGAAGATAAAGTTACTAAAGCACTTGAAGGGAAGTAAAAATGTCATTGAGCTTAAAACGCCTGCTTGTAAAAATTAAAACAATGGGAGGAGGCCCATTTGGATTAGATATTACATTTGATCAGGGACTAGTGGTTATCCGCTTAGATAATACACATGGTAAGTCAACTTGCTTAAATTCTATTGCATATGCGCTGGGTATGGAGAAAGGTATAGGGGCTACAAGTCGCTTCCCATTTACCCCCGTGATGAATAAAGCATTAGTTTTTGAAGGTGAAAGCTACACTGTTGTTAGTTCAGAAGTTTTTTTGCAAATATCAAACGGAACAGAGATGTTTAGCTTGCAGAGAGATATTTTTGACGTACACGGTGATACTAATATCATAAAGGTTCAACAAGGAAGTATTGATGATTTTGTACCAGAGCTCAGTGAAAAATATTACATCAACAAACAGAATGATACTAGCAGTGAGCGTGGTTTCTATGCATGGCTATGTAAATTTATAGGTTGGAATCTACCTACAGTGCCTAAAACTGATGGCGGTGAAAGTTTGCTATATCCAGCGACTATTTTTCCTCTATTATTTGTTGAACAAAAAAGGGGGTGGACTGGAATTCAATCTACATTACCCTACTATTTTAAGATCAAAGACGTAAGAAAGCGTGCGATTGAATTTATCATGGATCTAGGTGTGCATGATCTTTTAGTAAGAAAACAAAAGTTAAAAATTAAGCACAGTAATCTGCTTAATTATTGGCAACAATGGCACATGCAACTAAGTAATAAGGCAAAATTGGTTCGTGGTGAAGTTGTAGGTCTTAAAAAGCATCCTCATAAAGAGTTTTCTCAAATTGCCATCGAAATTGGGATAACACATGATAAGCGTCAAATTTTGCTAGACGACTTACTAACTGCCAAAAGAAATAGCCTCAAAACAGTGAAAGATCGACGAGTACAGGAAAGTAATACTGGATTTGATGTTCAACGTGTTAAGGCGTTGATTATGAAGAAAGAGCTTTCACAACAAGTCACCCAAGATAACTTTGACGAAGCCAGCCAAAGGCTTCAACTATTAGCTAGTAACCTTACTTCTGTTGATATTCGTTTAAAGTCACTCAATGACAACAAGCGTAAATATGAGGATCTTAAGAAAGTTAACGAATTAGGTTTATTAGACGGGCTTAATGTAGTGGAAGGTAGTTGTCCTGCATGTGAGCAACCTGTAGCTGATGCACTTTTACCAAATATCGTTGAACACGATGTTATGTCAGCAGAAGAAAGTTTAGGATATTTAAAAAATCAAATTAAAACATTTTCATTTATTCTGGATAATTCCAGACAGGAATTTGAACATCAGCAGCAATTTGTTAACACGACTAGAGATGATTTATTTGAGATTAAAGCTGAAATACGACGATTAAAAGAGAGTATTACAGATGTTAGTAAAACTAATTTAGAAGAATTTATACGTGAAGAAGTTAAGCTTGAAGAGTCTATTAAGTTATTAGAAGAAGTTCGCGTATTTAGAGAACGAGTAAAAGATGAAGTGAGTAAGCTTCATCGTGAAATAACTATCACAGAAACTTCTATTAATAAAATACCTAAAGATGGGTTAACTAAATTAGACAAGAGTAAATTATTTAAGTTAAAACAAATCTTGATTGATCATGAAAAGGAATATGGGTTCAGCAGCTTTTCGCCAAACGATTTGAATATATCTTTTGACTCTTATCTACCCACACTTGAAAATTATGATTTGGGCTTTGATACCTCTGCTAGTGATGGCATTAGAATTATTTGGGGCTATTTATTGGGGATGTTAGAGCTATCTCGCGATTATGAAATGAATCACCCTGGCTTGTTAATTTTCGATGAACCTCGTCAGCAAGATGCTGATCCTGTTAGTTTCAGTTCTTTACTCAAAAAAGCGGCAGGTACTAAGCAACATAATCAGCAGGTGATTTTAGCTACATCTGAAAAAACAACGTCATTAAGTGTGGCAACACAAGGTTTAGACTTTAAGCTTATTGATTTGACCGAAAGTGGCGAAAAAATAATGAGGCCACTGCCATAATTATTATATTCCATTTTTATTGCCCTAAAAAACAGCATAATCTGTTTTTTTCGGTTCGTAGCGAATAATATTGGCTGTTGATTGCTAACATAACTGCAATGAGCATTAACGCCCACGCATTTAGGAAGTAATTTATCACTAAAAATGCGATGCCGCGCATGTTAATTTGGCTCTCTTAGATTGAATTAACATCGCATCATACAGGGTGGTGTCATTAGAAGATGTACGATGAACTTAGAAAATTGCAACGTTAGAAGAAACTAGTTCTATCTCGTATATGGACTCCACGTATTTTACAACTAATAATTTCACATAAAACAGAATAAGATGCGGTCGTATATACGGCTTTTTATTGAGAGAGCT
>SPKZ01017085.1_pt1 | contig 29654 bp, 35 predicted proteins | sample 2456571 | NCBI WGS metagenome assembly SPKZ01 (sample SAMN11192286, study PRJNA482655) | marine metagenome | biome: ENVO:00000447; feature: ENVO:00000244|ENVO:00000211|ENVO:00000569|ENVO:00002023; material: ENVO:00002151; isolation source: ocean water from marine abyssalpelagic zone ... | reverse complement strand
CCGCCGTTCAAGCATATCCGTCCTTGGGTAAGGCACGGGTTCAAGATCGGCGTGCAGGGCATGGCGTTGCTGCATGGTCATTCGTTCTGGTCGTGTGCTCCAGGGTTCAAGCTGTGGAACGAACACAAGCCGCATATCGTCGGGCAAATGACGTTCAGAGAGGATTTCCTTGGGAAAGGCGGTAATCCCAACATGACCCTTGCCTGGTCAATATGGCTATCACCAAAAAACGACGGTGAGTGCGCCTATCGCCTTTGGGGGAAGCCAATTATTGGAGGATTATTCGATGAGCGGTGAGAAAATCCAGTGCCCGTATTGCGACGGTGCCGGATACGGACGACAAGCGCAGAAGTGCGATCACTGTGACGGTCATGGATATCTGATTGAGCACACATTCAAGACAGCTGTCAAAGTAGGCTCAGATCGTCCGTTGTGGTGGCTGTCTATTGCATCGCATCAGGGCGAACTTGGTGACGCCATTGAACGTCTGATTGACGCTAAGACCGAGAAAGAGCGGACATCGGCAATCGACGACGTGCGGACCACTTATCGGAGGATTCTGGATGAGGCCAGAGCATCTTGAAGCGTGGCGTGGACTTATGGGGTTCAACCGAACGCAAGCAGCTGATGAACTGGGTGTGTCTGTCGGTGCTTACAAGGCATATGAGACCGGATCATACCCAAACGGCAACGATGCGCCGATTCCTTTGACCGTGGCTCTCGCATGTTCCGCTATTGCGTTCGGCTTACCGCCGTACAGGGGGTTTGATTGAATATCCAGCATTTGAAGAATGCCGGGGAAGTGGCGCGGCAATACAGCAGTGGCGGAACTAACGTCCTTGTGATCGTCGACCGCGATTTCATCCGTATTGAGACGTCGATTCTGACAAAGGGGCATGTACTCAATGAGAGTCGGCGGGTGCTTTACGCTCACTTAGATCAATCAAAGCACGATTACCTAACTGATCAAGTGCATGATGCTGTTTCAGCGTTACGCCGTATGATCAGGAAAATAGACGGAGAGCAAGATGCGTTTTGAAGAAGTAATGAAAGGACTTGTTGAGGGAAAAAAGTTTAGAAGAAAGTCTTGGGTTCATGGTGTGTATGTAAGATTTTACAGACGTCGTCTTCGTATGTTTAGTGAGGCACATGATGCTGTAAACGATTATCACGTTGTCCCTGAAGACTTTACTGAGAATGATTGGGAGATAGTTACAGAACACTTTGCTTTCTCAAAAGCCTTTCGACTGATGAATGATGGGTGCACGGTCAAAAGGGGAGATTTTATCCTTGTAGAGGATATCTATACACAACACCTACAGATGCACAGGCAGTCAGACGGAAAACGCAGGGCTATTACAGCAGATGATATCAATTCCCAACAATGGGAATTGGTTGACCAGAGATAACTTGTGTGCTGTAACGGTCTTGCGCACGCCACGCACCGGAGCGCGTCACAGATCGTTCAGCCCGATCTTCCCCGTAAGTGACGCGCTCCCCCCTCCTACATTCCAGAAAGATTGATGCGCTTGCGCCTTTTCTCCGCTTGTGAAGCCTGTTTGATCCAGTGGATTGAGCCAGACGTTCCATAGCGCTCTTCTCTGGGAATCTCTGACTTATCCCGACCGCCAGACATTTGCTTGTCTAGGCCAAGTCCCATAAGAGCCAGCGCAGCAACAAAGTCATCATGTTGACCGCGTGGGCAATGCAGCAGTTCTGTCTTTGCGTTGCCGTACCACCAAGCGAAACTTGGAAAGAAGACCTTCCCCGCATCCATCAGGCCACGAATGCTGCTTGCACGCTGCAAAATGTCCTGTGCTTCGTGAATGCCCTTCCACACAGCGTAAATGCCTCTGTCTTCTTGCCTGGACTTGATCAGGGGCATTAACGCTCGATCAATCAGACCCTTCGCGTGAAAAATGCTGTTTGGCTTGATGTCGTGCATCTCGAAATGGTTGAGAATTTCGTCAATCAGCAAGTCTGACTTGCGTTTCTTCCAAAAGATGTTTGGCAGGATCCAGAGATTCCGTTCATCGTCCAGGCCAGCGGTAATCATGACCGTCGAATCGTTCTTGCGCTTCACGCCTAGCGCAAAATCAACAGCGGCATATATAGACAGCTTGGAAGGTATCTGGTTGGCATTGTTGTAGGGTCTAATCATGTGGCGTTCAAAGTGCACACCCTCTTCTGGCGTCGGGTTGCCTTGATACAGGCAAGAGAAAGTGTCCGATGAGCGCTCGCGTTGGGTTTCCAAGCGATTGATGCTGAACTTAGAAGGCCACAACGCCTCACCAGGTTCGCGACCAAGAATGTCGTTATCACCGGCAATCGCAGGAATATTGATGACCTTCCACTGCTTGGCGCTTCGTTCGACATAGAAATCAGACATAGGGTTTGTCATGCGGCCAATCAGGTCGTCATCGTGCCAACGTGTCATCGTCATAACTGCACGCGACTTGTCGTGCATCCGGGTATCCGCAACTGAGTTGTAAAAATTCCACACATCGGTGCGCACGCGCTCGGATTCTGCTTCAAGCATGTCTTTAAAAAGGTCGTCCAGGAATACAAAGTCTCCAGCCCGACCAGTCACCGAGGATTCGCGGCCAACGAAGTACATCGCACCGCCAGCGGTCGTTCTAAACGCGTCCTGCGCTTCCGATCCCTTCTCCAGCTGCACATCAGGGAAAATCCGCGACCACATCTCAGACCGTATCATGCTGATAGCTTGCCGCCCAAAGTCCCGCGCGAAAGTCTGATTGTAGGTTCCGATAATGAACGACTTGTCTGGATTGTGACCTAAAAACCACATCGGCGCTTTGCGCGTCGTGATTTCAGACTTTCCGTGCTGTGGTGGAAGCGAGATCGCCGAATGTGGCTGCAGAGGGTCAAAGGGACGCGTTACGGTGTCTGCCATCAACTGGTGATGTTTTTGAACCTCGTATCTACTGAGATGAAACTTGTGCTCAAGTCCGACCACCGGGAAGAACAATTTCACGAACGTAATGAAATCGGTTCTCGCTTTCCGGCAAAGCGCATTATTCAACAGTTTCTGGTCGTCACTGGCATTGTGATCAATGCTCAGATTGAGCGGGGTTGGCCGTCTTGGTCTAACCACAACAAATCCTTTCGTTGACTGTCTGGTAGTAATTCAGCATATTGACAGCGCATTGCAAAACGGCAAGCAATGCGTTCACGGCAGGTGCACGCGATGGCTATCCCTCCATCCTATTCGATCACGACGAATTTTGCCTCGCTGTACGGGCAAAACCCCGCCGCGTATGATCAGCAGTCATCCCCGCGCCTCGACACCGAACTTGCAGACATCCAGACGTCTTTGAACCAGACCATTGACGGTCTGAACGAGATCAGGGCGTCTGATGGCACGCTTGCCACTGGCATTGTGGTTTCCGCGTCAATCGCGCCAAGCTTCTATGATGATCTCGCCGGTGAATTTGCTGCTGCAACTCAGGCTGATAGGCAGGCTTCAGAAGATGCTGCGACGCTTTCCCAAACCAGCGCGGCACAAGCCGCTAATTCTGCGTCGGATGCGCAAAACTCCGCTTCAATCGCCACTGCTCGATCATCGGACGCAAGCGCTAGTGCGACGACGGCAGCAACTCAGGCCGCCGATGCACAGCAATCGGCTACGGACGCCGCGCAAGCACAGGCCGGTGCGCTTGCAGCGCAAAGTAATGCGCAGCTGGCGGCGGCCAATGCATCAACCGCAGAGCAGGGCGGAATTAGCGCGCGGGATTCGGCAATTGCAGCACGGAATGAGGCGGAGTCTTTTGTTGCTCCCGCATCGTCGCACGTCAATGACCTGAACAACCCGCACCAGACGACGCCAGAGCAAGTCCGCAGCTTTGATCCACTGTGGAATGCCAATAAAATCTTCGACAAGCCAGTCACGACAAACACGCGTGCGCCATCAACCGTCGTTACATTTGACGGCGCGCAAGACGCGTACACTCACTCCACAATTAATGATTTGCTGGGTGCGGGTGACGGCTTCATTGGTGTCTACCCGATCAACTTCAGCAACATTGATGATGGTCGGATTCTGGTATTCAACGAACTTCCGGGAAATCCAGGTGGAGAGTTCATCTTCCTGGATCAGGCAATCGGTGGCGGCGGTGGAGCGACAGTGTTCACTGATCTCGGTGACACTCCATCAGCCATCACGGCAAATTTCTTCTTGCGCGGCTCTGCCAACGGACAGGCTTTGGAGTACGTGCGGGCCTATACCGCTGATGAGATCGACCAACAGCAGCTTGCTGATGCGCAAGCGCGCGATCTTCTCCAGGTGGCTATCAACGCCAATACGGCGGCGATCCAAAACCTGGACGTAAGCAATATCGATGCGGCAATTGACGACCTGCAACAGGATGTCCAAGATATCCAGAACGAGTTGCAGACGGTTGATAACCGCTTGGACAACATCGAAGCTGGTGGCGTCGGTTCTGGTTCAGGACTTTCAACGCAGCAGCTGGCTGTAGTCGCGCAAATCGCGCAAACTTCAGGACTGCAGGCCGCATGGGTGATGTAGGACAATGGCAACAAATCGCGACACGTTCCAAGCGGACGGTCTAAGCGACACTGTCAAACTCTCTTTCGCGCCAATCTCAGTAAACAACATCCTCGTGACCATCGGCGGTCACATCCAGGATGTGAACAAGTACCAGATTGAGCCAGACGGTTGCACGATCCGCTTTGCGGCGATCCCGCCAGCAGGGACACAGATTCTTGTTGCATCGTTTGGCCTAGGCGCGGCGGACAGTGCGTTACTTCCGATTTCTCAAACAGTGATCGCGACGACGGCTGGCGCGCTGCTGTATCAGGTTCCTGCTGATCGCTTTGTGCTGGTCGCGGGCTTCTCAATGACCAATGACACGCTGTTGGTTAATGGCGTTGCTGAAGTGATCGAGATTGACGCTTGGATAGTCCGGGCCACGGTACGGCACAACGTGTTGACCAACGGAACTATCGTCGCTCCGCGAGGGAAGATAGAAATCGTCCGCGACAACAAGATCACGCTGAACGCCAACGATCAGCTTTTCGTTTCATCGTCGGTAGATGGCGCGTCGACCGCGTTTCTCTCTGGCTTGGGGTATGCGTTATGACTGTTGGCACGACTGGTGAGAGTTACACAGGGTATGCGCCGACGTCTGGTGCGTCTGAGTACATCCGCTTTACGGCGAACGGCGGAACAGACACCTTCACCTTGCCTTGGCAGCCAGGAAGTGGCGCAGGAGTTGAGGTGTATGTAGGTGGTGTTCGGCAGTTCCCCGGTTCTGGGTATCGTCTGGCGGACAATCAGATCATCTTCAGCAGCGTAATTCCGCAGGGAAAGCTGATTGACATCGTTGGCTGGACCTATGGTCTGGTGGTCGGCAACGTGTCTGCTGAGTCTGTTGGAATTGAGCAATTCAAGACTGACTTGGTCAACCAGCTCGGATATCAGCGGCTGTTCTTCAGCATCGGCGAATTGAAACCGGTTCTGACACCAGCAGTGCAGATCAAACCTGGATGGCGCGTTCTTGATGACCGCGATTACGACACGGTGATCTTCTTCGAGTTGCTGGCTGCGTGCAACGGCCTGGAGCGCGCCGGTAGCGTGCAGGGCACGTTCAAGCTTCCCGATGTCTGGGGGCGCGCGATGGTGATTGCTGGCGATCAAACCGCAGAGACAAACGAGCGGTTGCCTAACACCAAGTTCGGTCAAGAACAAACGCAGCTCATTGAAGGCAACATTCCAGAGCACTTTCACGAGGTGACGCAGTCAACCAGCGTCACAGCTGGAGGCGTTCTTGCCGCTCCGCCGATTGTTGGACCGACGTATGATCTTTCGCCGTTCAACCAAATTGAGGACACACCAATCAGGGTCAACCAGCTATCCACGAACCTGAGTGACTACTTTCAAACAGCGCCGGTTGGTTCGGGTGAGGCATTCGACAACGCACAACCTTCGTATGCGTTTCCAGTTCTAGTTTTCACGGGAGTTTAGGTCGTGACAGACAGCATCTTCAAACAGCTTGGTCTGGACACTACAGACCGTGAAGGGATTGATCCTGCGATTGATGGTGACAGCATCATCATTGATCCAAACGCAGTTCCACCGCTCACGCTCACGGATGTCTTGACGAACATTCAGTCTGCGTTAGAGCAGAAGGCGGACTTGAATGCACCTAACGGTGTCGTTGTGGATGAACAGCTTCCAAACCTCGCGACATCAGAACAGTTCGACGTCAACTCGCAAGCCGCACAGCTTGCGTTGAATGCGCGTCGTGGTGATTATGCCGTTCGCTTGGACCAAAACGGGATCGTTTATCGTTTGGCGCGAGATTCCGCAAACGTCTTTGCAAACTGGACGATTGTTTACGATCCGAACCAAGGCAGCGCAACGCCTTCTGGAACGACGGTCGATGAGCAATTCACTCCAGGGCTGAATCAACTGACATTCAATCTGTCGCAGATTCCGCTGAACATCATCATCGTCACTGTCAACGGAGACGTGTTGTCAGAAGACGATCAGTATACAGTCGTGGGCCAAGCGCTGACACTTCAGAACCTTGGTTACGCGCTCGACAGCACGGACTTCGTCCGTGTCGTCTATACCGCATAGGGGGTCACAATGACCACAAAGGGTAAACAGATTCCACTTCCCACGGGCAACCTGCTGCAGGGTGATGCAACCGGTCGCGGTGTGGCGCTTCCACCGGGTGCAGATGGTACAGACCTGCAGTCGATCGGTGGTGTCCTGACATTCGTGCCGCGTGCGACTGTCGCGGCGGTTGACCCGACTTCGGACAATGACCGAGTGGATACGGCGGGCACCGGTCGTCGCTATTTCGTCGAAGCTGCACCGGTCTGGTACAACAACGCTGGGAATCCGGTTCGCATCTTTGACCTGATTAACGACACTCCAGGTGCAGCTGTTTGGAAGTTGCGCGCTGAAGGGTCTTTGTCAGTGTTCAACTATCGGGGCAACATCGACGCCTCGAACAGTGCCGCAGCTGGCCTGTTGACCGGGATTCTTACTGATCCCAACACAGCAGATGGCGACGTGTACCGCGTGACTAACACTGGTGGAACGAAAGACTTCAATGGGCAGTTCCCTGGTGTGGCAAATCCTGCTTTCGTTAGCGCGACGTTTGAGGTCGGTGACAACATCGTTGTGTTCAACGGTGGCTTTGACAAAGACGACAACACTGATCCTTTGGGTGTCACGGTCTTTCAAGCGAACCGCTTTCAAGAAGCCGGGCCTGTAGTCGCGCAGACCGGTGCTTTCGCGCTGGCAACGACCATCCCGTCCACGCTTCAAGGCGGAAACGCCGACAGCGTCAACGTTTACATCAACGGTGAGCACCTTGACTTTGGTCAATTCTCACTGTCTGGTGCCGGTCCCTATACGGTGACGATTGATGCGGCTCTGCTGGGTTACCCAGTGGACGCAACCGACGTTATCAAAGTGACCTATCTGGCGGGCTAACCCAATCGGGTTGGTTTGTTGAGTGATACGCGGGGCGGCTTCGGTCGCTCCGCTTTCTCATAAAAGGACAGCCGATGTCTAGCAAAGCAAGACAGATTGATGCGGACTTTGGGGCGGCGACGCGCCAGACACGGAGTCCTATTCGCAATTTTACAGAGCGATCCGTTGAAATCACCGCGACCAGTGGAACGGTGCCCCTAGACGTTTTCACCGGCACACAGTTTGTCGTTGTCAACAACCTGACTGGTGGAATTACTTTCGATTTCACTGTTCTGCCACTAGCTGGCGAGTTTTCTGCTGGTACGGTTGAGTTTGTGGGTAGCATCTCAGGCGAGACAGTCTCAATCACGACCAGTGCTGTTGGGTGGACTGTTGAAGGACCAGGGGGCGCCGCGCCATTGTTCAACGCACGTGGTTCATTCACCTATCGCACAGTTCCTATCGGGGCCGGTGGCGTTATCCGTGTCATTGACAGCGGTCAAGACTTCCAGATACTCCCGTAAGCTGTGAGGCGCGGTCATGATGGTTCGGCTATGCGCCCGCGCCCAGAAACCCGCGCAACAGTGGGCGGGGCCAGCAGCGGACGACCAGTACAATCTCGAAAATGCGACGCGCACGTACGTGGTAACTGCTTTCGTTGATGAAAGCATTGTGTTTGTCGACGACCAGATCAGCACAGGGGTGTTTCTCAACAGCGGTCAAACAGCAGCGCTGTCAGTGCCGCCAGGTGGCAAGGTTTCATGTCGCCCGACAGCGTACAACAACCTGAACAACAGATACCCGTTTGCTGCGTACATCCAGAACGCATCCAACCGTGCACAGCAGCTGATACCGGAACGTTTTGCTGGTCACATTTTGCCTTTCTCAATCGAGCGCAACGCCAATGCAACGCGCGTCACAGTCAAAGCGCTAGGCGCAACGACAGTTACGCTGTCGGATGAAACAACTAATACGGTGCTTGCGACGCAGTCTTTGGCAGCAGGGCAATTCGCGCAACTTGTCGCGTCACTGCCAAGTCAAGATCGCGCTTATGCTGTTCGATCAGGCAGCGCTGATGTGCTGGTTGGCACATACGACGACAACCAAGACTGGTCGCCAGCACTTCGCAGTATTCCTGGACAGACGCTGTATGGCTTCCGCTCACAGCAGGTGAACCTGTCAGGCGTTCGTGAAAACATCGGATCAACGCCGTACACCCTGCGCAGGGACAACACCGCGACGGCGTTCAACCAAGACCTGAATGAAGGGCAAAATTCCGGTGACGATTATTACGCGGCCAATCCAGCGCACTTCGACAATGGCCGTTCGCTTGAGGGCCCAGCGATGTCCGTCACACCGGTCAACCCGACAGACATACTCGCGATCCGGTCCACCGCGGACGGCAACGGCACTGAGGCTGCACCGTGGTTCATGGCTGGTGACTTTTCCGACACCTATTTTGTGTCTGGCGTCGGGCAAGTGGCTTGGGTGTCGTGCATTTCTGCGATCCCTGGAAACGTAGAGATCAGGCGCATTGACAATGACGCTCTGCTTGCATCAGGGAGTCTCACCGGCAACGCCACGGCGCAAGTCAAACACTACTATGCGACATCGTTCACGACTGGTAATAATATCACCGTTCCTTTCAAGATTCTTGCTGATGTGCCGGTTGGGGCGTGGGCTGATTTGAACAACTCAGACGAAACATATCTGATCGGCGCGTCGCGCGTCGGGTAGGAGACGACACAATGATCATGACCCGGCCAATTCAAATTGCTCAACCAGCAGGGCCGTTGCCGGATGCTATGTTGTCCCTCGCTGCGTTCAACTTCCAAAACCAGCTGTATTCAGATGATGGTGAGGTTTCCGCAGCGGTGAGCGCATCGCCGTTGTCGAATAATTTCAACCAAGCGCACATGGTCAAGGACGATGTGACTGGTCGCGTGGTCGTTTCTCACAATCGCGACAGCAACAGCAACCAATTCTGGTATTCCGACGACAACGGCGGTACGTGGCAAGGCGGGCAAATTCTTTTCAATTCTCAATCGTTTCCTGCGCGCCCTTATGCCAAGGTTCACGCGTTCGACGGGATTTGCCATGCGTCATTTTCAGGTGCTCTGGGAAGTATCGCGCGGTCGGATGACGGCGGTGCGTCTTGGGCACTTCAGCCAATCCCGACGTTCTCCACGATCCGAAACTACAACGATTTTGCATACTCGCCGTCTCTACGGCGTTGGGTTGCCGTGGGACAAGATCGGTACTTTGCCTATTCAGACGACCAAGGGCTTACATGGCAGTCGGCGGCTGCGCCGGCCATCGCGTCTAACCGGGAATTGACCTGCGTCACCTGGAACGACATTTTCAACACCTTCATCGCGGTTGAAGTGAACCAGAATGCGTGGACGTCACCAGACGGCATCACGTGGACACAGCGGACGATCCCTGCAGCAACCCTGATTGGCAATTTCACGTATGAGATCGCAGTCAACTGGAACACAGGCGTTACCTGCGTTTCGACTGAAGCCAATTTTGGCAATCGGTCGCCAATCATCGTTTCTGTGGACGGTGGCCAGAACTGGACGACGACTGGTTTTGGTTATGTTGATGGCATCGGGTACAAGCTGGTCTACAACGGCGATCGCTTCTATGTGCAGTCTGGTGGTCCGACGTTCACCAACGCCACAGATGCGGCACAGTCTGTTGATGGGACTAACTGGACCGCTGTTGCGACTCCACATCCGCCTCAACAAATCTCTGTCGCTTCTCTGCGGTGCGCGCCTGTTGGCGGAAACTTCATCACATACGGCAGCGAAGCTAACCCTTTAGAGTTCCGCAATCGGTTGGGGCAAATTGTTTCAACGGCTCCGTCACCTTGGACGGGTGCGCCAAGTTCAGTATTCCCCTCGCACGGCATCAAATTGTCTGCGTCTGAGTATCTGCTGCTGGGTTACGGAAGCGTCGGGGGTGGCTTGTTTGAGCTTGTTTCAACACGTTCAACTGACGGCGGTCAAACGTGGAACGTCTCACAATATCCAGCGCTACCGACCGTTAATGGTGCTGTCACTGTATCAAATGAAATCGACCAAAGCCCGAACGAGATTATACGCGTTTGGGATGCTGGAGGTGTCTTGAGGTCAACTGACGGCGGCGTATCGTGGGCCGTGGTGCCTACCCCGCTCACGGTTAGGGGGAAGGCTATTGCCTATTCTCCGACGCTTAATCGCTGGGTAGTTAGCGGAACAAACGGGACGACAGGCACCGCGTATTCAGACGATGGCGGTTTGACGTGGACACTGACAACCGATCAGATTTTTGCAACAGACCTGATTTGGAACGGAGCGACGCAAGAGTTTATTGGCACGCGAGGCACACAGCTTGTGCGTTCAAGTGATGGTGACGCTTGGACATTCATCCCACTTGCCCCGGCATTTGGGATAGGTGGAAACCAGCAAAATGGCCCATTTATTGCCGTGACGAATGACAGCATAGCGTTTGCCGGTCAAGCGCAAGGCAGCCAAGGAACGCGCGAGTTCGCATATTCCTCAGACAATGGGGCGACTTGGACTAATCCCAACAACGCACCGATCAATACTAGCCCTGGACATCTCCTACAGACCATCCAAGGACTGTTCTATACCGAGTTTGGGTCACCGTTGCGGACGAGTGCCGTGGGCAATGGCTGGTCAAATGTTGACGGCGTTGTGATGAATTACAACGCAAGGCTCTTAGAAATATAGGTGCGACATGGGCGACGCAGCGTGGAATTTCTTTAGCGGTCTTGAGCCTTGGATGGGCTTTGCGCTTGGAGCGCTCGCTATTTTCGGGTTTCTCATTTGGCCTAAGCTTGTTGATCTTTTGCGCGAAAAGCCGGAAGACAGAATTGCGCCAAAAGGAACACGGCCTGCACATGCCGCGATCATCACAGAACTTCGACAAAGCCGCGCTCAAGTCACCGCGATGCGGGGCGAAATGTCTGCAATGTCTACCAAAATCGATAACACGCGTGATGATGTACACGAGATGCGAGGGGATGTTAAGGACGTGCGTGATCGAGTTAGTAGGCTGGAGGCTACAACCGACCACATGGGAAAGCAGATTAACGAGACCCGGACTGACACCAAGCAGATAATGCTGGACACGCAGCAATCACGTGATCTCTTTACGCGCATTAGATCAGACATCGCCGAGGCGCAGCAGAACCGCGCCAAGGGTGAGAAGACTTGGCAGACTGCAGTTGGTGACGACTGATGGTTGGTTCGTGGAAAAATCGTCGGCGCGTTTTGTTCTCAACCCTGCTATATTGCGCGTGCGTTGTGCTTTACATCGTCGTTTTTGGAAAAGACAACTCGACAACCGTAATCACTGTGCAGATGTGCTTCGCGCTGGCTGGTGTCTTGATCCCAGCCTATATGGGGTTCGCGACTTGGGACGACAAAAACGCACGAGGGTTCAATGACCAAGCTAACCGACAACTTCACTCTGCGCGAGATGACCAGGTCACGCACAGCGGCGAAGAGGGGCATCCAGAATATTCCGAACGGTGAGCAAATTCGTCGATTGCGCGATCTCTGTGAATTTGCCCTTGAACCAACGCGCGCCATCGTTGGTCATCCCCTGCACGTCACCAGTGGTTTTCGATCACAAGCGCTCAACAAAGCAATTCGCGGTGCCAAGACATCACAGCACATGCGGGGCGAGGCTGCTGATATCGAATGCTTCCACTTGAGTACCTATGATCTAGCTGTCACGATCAGGGAAAACGGAGTGCCGTTCGACCAGTTGATACTTGAGGCTTACACTCCAGCGCATCCAAATAGCGGCTGGGTTCACGTTTCTTTCACAACAGAGCGGCGCAACCGGTTCGAGGTTCTGACATGGACGCCTCGCAAGTGGCGCATGTTGACCGGTGGTCGGGCTTACCGGAAAGGTCTGCACAAATGATCCCTATTCCGTCCTCAATTATGATCCCGATTATCGTTGGCTTGGTCGGCGCTCTTTTGACCGGGGTTGCCGGTGGGACCGCGTTGTACTGGCGCGGCGAATACTACAGCGCGATCGACGACAAGCGCGAGATGGAGTTGCAGTGGGCAAGCGCGGTCGCACAGAGCCAGGAAAAAGCGCGCAAGGAAGCGCAGCGAGAAGCACAAGCCCAAGTGCAAGCATCGGAACAGCGAGCGCAGTACGCGGAGCACCGGGCAACGCAAATGACGCAGCTGGCCACAATCATAGGACAGAGCAATGAGAACGCTTGTGTTGGTGACGCTATCGTTGGTGCTATCCGGGTGCTTTACGAAAACCCAAACCCTGCGCCAAATCGAAGTCCAACGGTGCTCAATAGATAGATCATATCTGACTTGCCCCGCGCGACCGCCAAAACCCGCCATGACGGATCCAGGCATCGCGCAGTGGATATGGGACATCGCAGACGCTCACCACCAATGCCGCGCACAGCTTGAAGCTGTGCGCGTTATTTGCTTCCCGGACCTTGAACAATGAACACAGAAAAAGACAGCATTGAACGCCGCATCGACGAAGTGACGCGCGCTCATGAGAAGTTCAAGCCTGACTTTGAACGGATCCGGCAAGACCAAGAGATGCTGTCAGGTAGACAGTGGCCGGTAGGCGCGGACCCAAAGGACGACAGGTACGTCGTCAACATCGTTCACCGGCACATTCAGCAGCGGACATCCGCGCTGTATGCCAAGCAGCCAACATTCGTCGCCAAGTCCAGGCCGCGTCTTGATTATCGGCTGTGGGACGGCAAGGCGCAGAGCGCACAAGAAGCACTTGTGATCGTTCAAGCTGCTCAACAGGGAATCGCTGAAGGCAAACAGCCTGAAGGAAATGAACTGCAGATTGTTGCGCAAGCGCAGCAATTGGTGGATGAACTGCAGCAAGTGCAGCAAGACCAAGCAATCCGTGAGCGCATCGCGAAGTCTCTGGAGATGGTTTACGAAAGCGACATTGAAAACCAAGTCCCAAACTTCAAGGCGCAAGCCAAGCAATGGGTGACACGTGCTTTGACCTGCGGCATTGCCTGGGTTCGCATCGACATCCAAGGGCCACAGGCGATTGAGCGACAAGGCACGCCAACGCCAGAAATGGTTGAGCAGCACGTCACGCACCAAATGCTTGATGAAAAGGGGCGGGACAAAGACACGCCGGAGGTTCTGGCGACCGCGATGCAAGAGGTTCAGGGACAGCAGACGATGCGCCAAGCGTTTCTGATGCACCGCTTCCCCAAGACCAACAGCGTCATCGTGGACCCGATGTGCACCGACCTGCGGACGCTGTACGGCTGCAACTGGATGGCTCAAATCTATCGGATGACTAAGGCGGAGATTAAGCAGACGTTTGGTGCTGATGTCCAAATCAAGGGGCATCGCCGAAACTCTCTGATGACGCCAAGTAAGCGATCAGAGCGGAGCAAGAACAAGGACGAGCGCTATGACGTGTTTGAGTTCTTTGATCGACGTGACGGACTCGTTTACTGGATGGTCGGCGGGTACGACAAGTTTCTGACTGCGCCAACCGCGCCGAGTGTCAGGGTTCCGCGATTCTTCCCGTTCTATGCTCTGGCGTTCAACATGATCGAGGACGAGAAAAGCATCTATCCGCCATCAGATGTCCGCTTAATGCGTCACCAGCAAATGGAGATGAACCGGGCACGGGAAGCGTTGCGCGCTCACAGAAAGGCGAACCAGCCACGGTATTTGGCTGATGGTCGATTCTTTGAAGATGAGGACATGGATAACATCGAAGATGCGCAAGCACACGATGTGACACAGGTTAAGCCGGTCAACGATGGCAACATTGCTGAAGCAGTCGTGCCGTTCCCGGTCAAAGGGATCGAGCCTGCACTGTACGACACGAATTACGTGACAGACGACGTGACACGTGCGGTCGGCGCTCCAGAAGCGGCGTTTGGCAATGCGCAGGGTTCGGCAACATCACAGACCATTGCAGAGACCACACGCCAGACAGACCTTGGAAGTTCCGTTGATCAGCTTGATGAGACACTGTCTGACATCGCACGTGATGGATCGCAGGTTCTGTTCGACATCGTGACGCCAGAGCAAGCAATGATGATCACTGGTCCAGGTGGCGCTTGGCCCACCTCACCGGAAGATGTCGACAACATCAATATGTGGCTTGAAGTGGTCGCAGGTTCTTCTGGTCGACCAAATCGCGCTGTTGACCTTGCCAACTGGGAACGGGCGTCAAACTTGCTTGTGCAGCTGCCAGGACTGAATGGCGAAAAGGTAGTTGCTGAAATTCTCAAGGTGATTGATGACAAAATTGATATCACGGCACTAACGGCACCAGGACTGCCTAGTATTGTTGCGCAGAATGCTATAGCATCCAGCACTCAGACTGCAGCAACTCAACCATCAACTGGTGATCCAGCGACAGACCCCGCACAGCAGTCAAATAGAGGTCAAGGCGCACCAAATGTGGAAGACAACGAAGTGTCGCCACCACAGGACTTGCCAGTTTCCGTTCAGGACAGCCAAGGCACATGATCATTAAATCTCACGCTCACAGACGCACATTTACTCCAGACGACGGCGGTTCGGCCACACCAAGCGGCATGGAGGGGATGCGCGCTGTGTTCGACAGCGCAGCAACGGAAGCTGGACAGCGCAGCGATGCGCAACCGGCACCGGCACCGGCACCACAGGCGACGCAAACAGCACAAACTCCCACACAGTCTGTCTCCGAGCCTGCGCCAGACACGACTGTCGCGCCGACTGCAGACGCGGGACAACCTGCGCCGGCCGAACCGACGCAGCCAGCGACTGACAGCGATCTCTTCGCTTATCTGAATGAGCACCAACCTGATCACGTCAAGCGCATCCAAGCCACGTATGAGCAGCGCGACAACTTCCGATTTGAAGCGGAGAACGCGCGCCAAGAATTGGCCCAAGCACATGAACGCTTCCAGGCGCTTGACAGCAGAGTTGCGGTCGCCCGTGATGCGGGTATGGACGATGCGGCGATTGATGATCTGATGGCTTTTGGTCGGACCCTGCGCGCCGATCCTATGGCGGCTTTCCAGACGATTGAGAACCTGTATCGCCACTATGGGAAAATCGTTGGCGCGGTTCTTCCTGATGACCTTCAAGGGCAAGTGGCAAACGGCTTCATCACTGAGGCTGAAGCGCAACAGCAAGCACGTGTGCGCGGCCAACATCAGGCGATGCAGCACAAGATGGAATTTGAGCGGAAGCAACTTGAAGCTCAACAGCAGCGCATGACGAGTGAACAGCAAGCGCGCCAATTGCAGTCACTTGAAATTGCGCTCGACAACTGGGGGCAAGGGATCACGGCAAGTGATCCGAGTTTCCAGCAGCTAAAACCTGACTTCGAACGCGAGTTATCGTTCCTCGTAATCAACGAAAAGAAGCGCGAGCCAGAGTCAGTCCAAGAGGTGCACCAGTGGGCACAGGAAGCGTGGACCAATGTCAAGGCACGCCATCCAGGCCACAGACCGGCACCACAGCCAGGACACATCCCACCGCAGCACACAGGTGGTCCGCCAGGGACAGCACCGGCACAGTCGGCGCGCGGCGCTTTTGATACAGCTCTGGCTGCGTTGGGGAAGTAATAGGAGCATGACACATGCCCTTCACCGCACAGGAAATCCAACACATCTCGAACGCTGTTCTTGAATATTTTATCCGCGAACAGCCCAAACTGCAGACCGCTGAAGTCCGCCCGTTCCTGAATGATCTTCTGGAGCGTGCCGACACCTTCCCCGGTGGTCGTGCGAACATCATCTTGCCGGTGTACGGCGCAATCGCAACATCGTTGATTGGTTACGATCACGATGATTCGGTGCCATACGTCAACCCGGCCAACTCGCGTCAAGCTACCTATCCGTGGCGTGAGCATCACATCGGGTTCAACATCACGTTCTCACAGCTGAAGAAAGCCGGTATCCGCATTGCGAACTCTGCAACGGGTGAAGGTGTTTCCAAAGCATCGGACATGGAGAAGGCAGAACTTTTCGACATGCTGGTCTACAACATCAACGACATGATGGAAGGCTGGGAACGTGGAATGTCTGGCTTCCTATGGGGTGATGGTACTGCGGATCCGAAAGCGATTGTCGGCGTTCGTTCCTTCATCCTGGACAACCCTCTTGCTGTTGGTGCTGTGGCTGGTATTGATCCAGCCGTTGACGACTGGTGGCAGAACCGGGCGATCACAGCGACTGCTGCAGCTGGACCGTATTCAACGCCAGGACCAATCCTCGCAAACGTGGCGGCAACAAACAGCGTCTTGATTGAGACGTTGACACGTGAGCAACGGCAACTGCGGCGGTTCAAGTCTGTCGGTCGACGCCAGACGCCGGAGAACCGTCCAGCGGGAACTGGGGTTGTTCTGTACTGCGGAAGCGGTGCTTACAACCGGATCGAAGACGAACTACGTGCAAAGGGTTCGTACAGCGAAATGGGCTTCACCAATCGTGATAACGATGTTGGTGTGTCGTCCATGACGCTCAACCGTGATGAGATCGTTTACGAACCGGAACTGGACAACATCGGTCGTCCGAACTTTGTCTATGCGATTGATCTTGATGCAGTGCGGCTGCGTCCGATGGAAGGTGAGGAACGAGTTGATCACTCACCAGCGCGTCCAGAAGACATCTATGCTCTGTATCGCGCGCAGACATCCACTGCAGCACTGACGTGTGAGCAGCGGAACTGTAACGCCGTTTACGAAGTCACTCTCTGACGGCGAGTAGGGCGGGAGAAATCCCGCCTTACGCTTTTTCTCTCAAAAAAATGGAGTACATCAAGACATGAGACCCGTATTTGTCGACGCACAGATTTATCCGGGCGGTGTGAAGGAAACGCAGGTGACAGTTAGTGCGGTGTCTATGCCGCAGCTGTTGGTTTTGGCCTACATCCACCGCAATCAAGAAGGTTCAGGCGTTCACAAGATTCTGAAGACCTACGAAATGAAACAAGGTGCTCCAGACATCTCTGAACAGGCGGAGTGGAAGCGGCTTGCCGGAATCTACCGCGCGAAACGCGTGGAAGAGGTTCTTGGTCCATTGACGTCACCGAAAATGCCTTTGACGATCAAGGACTATGAGCTACAGCTGGCGGTCTTGATGAAATCCAACCACACGGAATCGGACGTGGTAGCGGCGGAGATTGATCCGGCAATGTTGGTCGATAGCGCTGGGCAATCCCCGGTGGCAATCTCTGACAAGGCGTCGGTGTCGACCAAGCCGGTGAACGTCGGCGCGCCACAGCCTGCGCCACAGCCTGAGATCGCACCGCAGCCCGCGTCCGTTGCGGCACCAACACCAGAGCCGCAGCCTTCTTTGGATGATGCTCCAGTGCAAGTTGTGGAAACAATCAGCACGGTCAACATGGAAGCAGAATCCATTGCTGACACGCCGGTTGTTGGTCCAGGGCGTCGGCGCACTAAAGCCCGCAACAAACTCGTCAAGTGATGACAAATGACAGTCAACGTAACGCTGCAGGACATCATCCGACAGGTATTCGCAGAGATTGGTGAAAGCCTCAATCCCGCTGAAACAATCGGGATTATTGAGCGCTATTCGCTGCTTGTGGATAAACAGCAAAGGGTGTTGGGGCAGCGTTACGATTGGCCGCAACTGCGCGTCCGTGAGGTGTTCACTGTCCCTGCTGGGAAGAGGTATATCCAGCTTCCCGGTGAACTGATCAACCAGCGCATTCGCCGTATCGAAGTGTTCTGGTCTGGTCGGTGGCAGACAACGCCGCTGAATTTTGGCATCTCTTCCGCAGAGTACGAAGAGCAAGACAGCGAGTTTGGCGAGCGGCGCGACCCTATCGAAAAGTACGACTGGCACAAAACACGCGAGATAGAACTTTGGCCGTTGCCACAAACGGACCAAATTCTACGCGTAACGGGTGCCCGTGATCCTGAACCACTGAGAAACCAGAATGATCGCGCGGAACTGGACGACGTCGCAATCGTCTTGATGACCGCTGCAGACCTTCTTGAACCTCTTGACCCTGGACGCGCATCAATCACTCGTGATCGCGCGGAGCGCCACATCAGGCAGATTTTGGGTTCCGTGACACCTCGCAAGCGTATCAATCTCGCACCGGGCGACAGACAACCCAGCGTGAGATACATCCTCAGAGCACCGCGAAACAATGCCTAGCCTCGTCGTTGAAGATTTCCGCCTTGGTCTGGATGTGCGCCGTAGTCCGCAGACGACGCCACCAGGTGCCTTGATCAAGCTGGTGAACGGGCACATCACGCGCGGCGGAGAAATCCAGAAGCGCAAAGCGTTCGTGAAGGTGGCAGACGTCCCGAACACAAAGGGTTTGGAGTCTGCAGCTGGGTTGCTGTTCGTATTCGGCACGGCTGAACCTGATCCAAACTTGCCGTCATTCATCACATACCAGCAGCTGACACTTCCGAACGATGAAGAGATTGCCGCTGTTCTCGACAGCGATGCATTCAACGGTCGTGTGTATGTGGTGGTCCAGAGCGTCACGGGCGACGTGTACCACTTCTTTGACGGCGTTCGCGTCACCGACTGGGATAAGTTGCAGGAAATCAATCAAGTCGAGAACTACAATGACCTTGCGCAGTTCCTGGGTGATCGCATCTCTGCAGACGACAGTGTTACGGTTACAGTCAATGGTTCTGAAATCGTTATCACTGCTCAAGCAGTCGATGTGGACTTTCCCGTCTCTGTGAACGCCAGCAACGGCGGCACAGTGAACGATCAGACAATCACTTTGACAGTTACGCAGGAAGCCACGGCGACAGACGAAAAGACTGTCGAGATCACGTTTGGCGGGACATACGAGAAGGAAGACATATTCAATGTGGTGCTAAACGGCACGACCTACAGCAAGGCGGGTAACCCCGTGCAGGTCGGTCGCACAGCAACGACGTTCCGCACCAAGATGTATTCTGCGGCTGGAAACATCGTGTATTTCTCTGCTGTGGACGATCCGACAGACTATGCTGATCGAGATGACGGAGACGGGTTCATTCGCATCAGCAACCACTACGGCGGCGCGGAAGACGTGCAGGGATTAAGCCCGTTTCAAAACGGTGTGGCGATCTTCAGTGAGAATGCCGTGCAATTCTGGAATCTGGATCCAGACCCGTTTCAAAACCAGCTGGTACGAGTGATCCAGCGCGTCGGAGCGATTGCTCCCAAGTCAATCACACCATACGGCGATGCGGATGTGTTCTTTCTGCACTGGTCCGGCATCCGGTCGGCGCAAGCGCAGTATATCGAAGATGCACCGAGTCCTGCTGATATCGGATTGCCGATCAACGACCTTGTCATCGCTGATGTGCGTGCGGCCGGCAACAACATCACCAGCATTACTGTCGGTGAGATCGAACCAGAAGACAGCCGCGTATGGATGGCGATTGGCCAGAAAATCTATGTGCTCTCACGCTTCCCGGAATCACGAATCCAGGCATGGTCGATTTACGAGGTTGATTTTCAGGTTGATGAGTTCGCCGTCATCCGAAACAGGATTTACCTGCGCAGCGGCGATGAAATCTACTTGTACGGTGGCGAGGATGGAACGACCTATGACGATACCGAGGTCGTCGCACAAACGCCTTTCTTGGATGCGGGTGCTCAACCGAACGTCAAGAGCTTCAGGGGTCTTGATATAAGCCTTAGTGGATCATGGAAGATTAGCAAAGGGTTGACGCGGAACAATCCCGACATCCTCTCCATACAGAGCATTATCGACGATGATACATATGACGGGCGCGAAGTCTCAATAGATGGTATAGGTACAGCTATAACTCTTGAATTTCGTTCAACTTCTGAGTCTGCGGCGACGATCCGAAACTTCAGCGTTCACTTCCAACAGGACGGGATTGGTCAGTAATGGGTATCTTAGACTCCATTTTTGGTCGGGACGATTCCGCTGATGAAGCTCGCCGACGCGAAGAGGAACGGCGCAACAGGCTTAGGCAAGGTCGCGACAGCATCAATCAAGAGTTCTCGATTTTTGACGATGCGTTCTTTGACGGCGCGCGGCAATCGGCGCTTGATAGGCTGGTTCCTGAACTTGAAAACCGTTTTGAAGACGCAAGCGGACAAGCGCTATTCAGCGCGGCACGCAGCGGCAACCTGGGTTCGTCGGCGGCTATCAAGAACGATGCGAAGCTTTTGGAGAATTTGGCACGCGGTCGGCAAGACGTGCAGTTTCAAGCTGACGACTTTGTGAACAATCTTCGAGGCAATGTCGAAGACGCACGGACTGATGCGATAAACTTGCTGATGGCCACTGAGGATCCGACAGTCGGCGCGAACGCAGCTGCTGCACGAGCCAGGGCGATTAGTCCGACTAGCGGCATTGAAAACCTGATTGCGCCGGTTGTTGAGCAGGGTGTCAACCTGTTCGGAAATTCAATCGGGTTTGATCGACGTTTGGGAATCGCGCGCAACGGTGATGCTTCACAGGGACCGTTGCAGCAGACGTTCAGAAACATCTTCAGCGGCGGAAGCAGCAAACTTTTAGGGTGACGGAAATGGTATTCGCAGCACTTGCACCTATTATCGGCGGGGCTATCGTTGGCGGCGGGATCATGGAAGGCATTGGGCGCAACAAGCAAGCCAAGGCCATGCGCCGCGCACGAGAAGACTTTCAGCGTCGGGACGATGCACAACGGCGATTAGCCGCTGGTCTGGCAGAGCAAGCCAACGCTGAATCCCTGAATGATGCAATCCAGACAGAGCAACAGGAAGGCAGCGCGAGAAGCGATGCGCAGGTCCTGGGTGCTGCAACCCAGCAAGCGCCGACGTCTTCCATCGGTGCGACCAGTTCAAACGTGGTAGCGCAGGAACAAGCGAACGCTCGCAACCAAGCGCTCAACGCGGCGCGTGATCGCGGGCAAGCCATGGCACAGCTGCGCGGCTTTGGTGGCGGCCTGTTCAATCAGGGCCTGCTTACAAACCGTCTTGGCCAGGATGTCGGTCTTATCAACAACTTCAGGCTTGCTGATCGTGATGTCGTGTTCCCAGTAGAACTTGATCAGGCAAGTCGCAAAGGTGCCGCACTGCGATTCTTTGGGCCGCTGGTTTCACAGCTTGGACAGACTGCGGCTCTAAACGCAATCAGCGCCATGACCGGTGGCGTAGGTGGCGGTGCAGGTGGACCATTGAGCAATCTTCCTGTTGGTTCTCGTGGTTTCTTTGAAACCTTGAACCAAGGTGGCGGTAGCGGCTTTAACCCGGCAACGACACGACTCCCGTTTTAGGTGGTGACATGGTGGATGACGTGCGCTTTCTGCGCCCACAGCTGAACCGGTTTGCAAGCCCAGCGGCGGAGTCGTTGGGCCGTTCCTTTTCCAACGTGATCGCCATGTTCGCGCCACGTGACCCTGTCGCGGAGCAACGGGAAGCGCTTGCACTGCAAACGCAGCGGTCGAACCTGGAAACGATGCGCTTGACGAATGAGGCAAAGCGCCTGGAGCGTGACACGCGCGCGGAAATTCTGAACCGCTTTCCGGTCGGTAACGAAACACGCGTTGATTTCTCGATGACGCCACAGCAAGCAGCTGATGCTGGTGGAGCGGTGCGCCAGCTTATCCCAATCAACGACCTGTCGACCGAGGCGGGACGGCGCGCAGAGACACTTGGACTGGCACTGCGCAGCAACCTTGCTGGCCTGGGAAACACAGACGACCTAACACGCACGTTTGGTGTGACCATGCCAAGCATGGTCGGCGGGACACCGGTTGGCGAGGAAGAGCGCCGCAGGTTCTTTGCGACCACCGGCAACCCTACATCCAACACAGCATTGACGGGGGCGCGTGTGGACGAGTTGACTGCGCGTGAGCAAGCAAACGCACTGCAGCTTCAGAGACAACGCGATGCGGCGGCATTGCAGAGAACCAGAGTAACGCAAGCTGGAGCGAGTGCCCGGAACAATGCGTCAATCCAAGCAGCTGATCGACGCGCTGCATCTCGCCTTGAACTTGATAGGCAGAAAGCGGAGCAAAAGGCTGCAGTGGAAAGTCAAGAGAGACTTGATATCCCTCCTGGGCAAATCGCAGCATTCACGACGGCGCGGTCTGGTCTTCGCTCTGGTCAATCTCTGTTGGATGAATTGGACGCTGAAGGCTTTTCAGCGTTTGATAGGTTTCGCGCATCAAGTGTCGAGTCCCTCACAGGAAAGCGTGACGAGTTCAAGCGCAAGATGAACAACCTGATTGAGGGTGTCGTTCGCAAAAGGACCGGCGCGGGGCAATCTGAAACTGAAGTCAGGGAGTCTATGGCGCAAAACACCATCGGCGTGCTTGATGATGAGCAAAGCGCTCGTGAGAAAATCACGCGCTTGATGGCTGAATTGAATGATGTAGTTGTTACGCTGGATCCAGACGGTTCACGCGGTCGGTTCTTGGATGAGCAACAGCCCTTCAATTCCAATCAACCGGCACAGCAGGCGCCAGCACAGGCAGCTGCACCGATTCCTGAAAACCTTGTGCCCGCTGGCACCAACGCGCGCGGCCAAGCGATATTCCGAGACCCTGCAACGGGTGCACTGTTTGTGGATGAGTGATCATGGCACTGCGACAATTGACAGACCAAGAGCGCGCGGAGTTTGAGGCACAGACACCGGCACCGACCATCGCAACGACACCGGCATCAACACCGGTCGCGACAGCCAATCCCGCACCAGCTGGCATGATGTCTGGTCCGACCATCGCAGGACAGCAGACACAATTCATTCCGATTCCAGAGCCAGCGTTCAACCGCAGCGCAGAGATGATCCTTGGCAATCGATCGACCGTCACTGATCAAGTTGTCAATCGCGATGATGGCGCACCGTTTAGAGAGCGCATGGCGATCATGTTTGCCAACACCGATCAAGACCGATTGGAAACAGCGCGAGACCAGCTTCCAGGCGCTCGGATGGTCGGTGGTCGGTTGATGTTTGATGGTCCAGACGGACGACTGCAGTTCGTTGACCCGCCAGGCGCGGACCTACAGGACGTCACAGACATCATCCCAGAGACCATCAAGACAGGTTTCGGAATCGCTGGTGGTGCTGGTGGTGCAATGTTGGGTTCTTCTGTTGGTCCAGGCGGCACCGTTGCCGGTGGCGTGACGGGTGCTATCGCCGGTGAGAATGCCGGACAGCAGGTCAATGACGCCATCGCACGCAACCTTCTCGACACGGTTGATAGTCGTCCACTTCGTCAAGAGATCATCGAAGACACGATTAGTGGCGGTGTGGGGCAGCTGATTGGTGGCGGTGTCGTACCGGTTGGACGCATGGTCGGCCGGCAATTGCAGCGCGCTGGTTCCGCCGTAGCTGAAGCACCGCAGCGCTTGGCGCGCAGCCGGGGTGACGAGGCAGGGTTCGACGCACAGGCTGTGTCTGATCAGTTCTCCCGTGTTGGTGTTGATCCTACTGCGTCGGCATTGGCACCACAGGGATCAGCAATCCAGGCTATTGAGGCGAACCTTACGCAGAACGCATTCAGCGCGCGGCGGATGCAAGCACAGCGTGACCGCATTGATGGACAGGTTCAAGGCGCGCTTGAAAAGCTGGGCGCAAACTTCAGCCGTGGTCCGTCGACAGTCGGTGGCGATTTGAAAGACGCCATCGTGAAGCGATCCGGTGAGTTCCGCGAAGAAATGAATACGGCTTTCAACCGGTTCTTTGATGAGCAGATTCCACGGTCGACGCGCATTCCGCCAGACAACCTGCGTTCGTTTGCAGCTGGTCCGGATGGTGTTGCAGACGCATCACAAATCCGTCGTATGGGTGTTCGTGCGTTCCGACCACTGCAGACGATCCTGGACCTTGCCGACAGGCAGGGCGGACAAATCAGCATCGAAGCGCTGCGCAACGCACGGACAAAGATTGGCGAGGCTCTGTCGTCACCCAACATTGAACGGCGCAGCCTGGACCGTGGCGAACTGAAGCAAGCCTATGATGCACTGACTTCAGACATTGAAGCGGCGGTCGCCAGCGTGCGTCCTGAGTCTGTGGAGACCCTGCGTGCACTCAACAAAGGGTTCAAAGACGGAATCGAGTTGATTGACGGTCGGGTTGCTGAACTGACACGCCGTCCAGAACCAGCGCAAATCGTCTCTCAGGTGTTCAACGATTCCCGAGCGGGTAGCCAGCGCATCGGAGAATTGCGGCGCGTTCTAAACAAGGAGGACTTTGAAGGGTTCAGGGGCGACTTCATCACGCTGTTAGGTCGGAACAACCCCGGCCAAGAAGTGGCGGACGATAACGCTCTGAACCTTGCGGCGTTCGCACGGAACTATGAGCGGATGTCACCGGAAGCAAAGAATGAACTGTTTGGTTCTGGTGGTCGCGCGTTGCGCAAAAGCCTGGACGATCTTGCTGGTGTCACCAAGAGACTGACTGAGGCGGATAGGCGTTTCTCTAACACGTCACGCACAGCATCCAGCAACCAGCTGACAGAGCTATTCACGGTCGGCGGCGGTGGAGCGGCTGGTTTCGCGGTCGGAGGTCCTGCGGTCGCGGCTGGAGCGGCGGCGGCTGGCGTTGGTGTACCCAAGGCTGGAGCGGCACTGATAACCAATCCTCGGTTCGTTCGGTGGCTGTCTCAGACGACAGAACTGTCTGCTCAGAAAGCCAATCAGGAAGCGCCGCAGCAATTCCTGGAGCGGAGGCTTAATGGACTAGGTCGCGTTGTTGAGAACGCAGACCCAGCCATCAAAGCAGCGGCGTTCCAATACGCCGATCAGATCACAGATGATTTCTTGGAGCTATTCGGCGACGGTCAATCCTTCACCGGTTCATCGTCACTGCCATCATCCAACTGATCTTCGTCAATCAGTTGCATCTCTTCGACGATCTCACCGTTTTCAAACGTGCCTTCATCGCCCTCAATCTCGATCTCGTCACCGTCTTCTAGGTTTGGGAAATCGTCGGGTTCGTCATCAAGCGGTGAACTTTCGTCGCCACCATATGTGATCTCGTGCTGTCGAGGGTCACGCGTCGTCAATGTGTTCTCAGGCGTGGCGTATGCGACAGTCGGTGGCAGAGAGTCTTGTGGCGGATCAGCCTTGATTGTCGGTCGGATTTCAAGAACAGCACCATCAACCTTGGTCTTGGGTAAAATCTCCAGTGTCAGGGTGAATTTGCCCTTTTTCTTGGTCTTCTCCACAGCTTCAATCACCTCTTTCAAGAGGTTTTGCGCGCGTGTCTGCACGTCTGATGTCATGGAGATTGAGAGATTATGGATAAACGGGTGTTCACTCATGTGTCCAGCTTCCTTCTTGCTTCAGACAATAGGGTTTGAAGGTCGACACCAGGCATCAAGTCAGACTCAATAAAGCGCATCGCCTTCGTGAAGTATTCCGCGAAATCGTGTTCGCGCAGCTTGTCGAATGCGGTTGATCCGGGTGTGATGAACGTCGTTCCATCGCGCGTCATCATCGTGCTACCCAGTCCGCATTGCATTTTCAGAACGTCGTGCAGAACGTCCTTGGACGGCGCAACGCCGTTTTCAACGCAGATGTCAAGGACAACCCAGTACATGCCATTTCGTCGGCGGTTCCTGGGTTGCCCAAGACGCACCTGCAACCACTGTGAGGAATCGTAGGACGACAGGACGTCCTTCTCATGCTGATTGACAGCAACCAGCGTGTGCCCAGATCGAACGAAGTGCAGTGGCCGCTTATCAGACATCAGTCGTCCAGTTCGCTCGGATCGACATCAGACGAAATCTCGTCGTCCTGCGTGTCTGGTTCGCGCTCTGGTTCAGCAGCTTTCTGCTGCTGCTTCTTGGCGCGCTTGTTGAACTCGTCATACTTGCCGTCACGAGTATCGTTGACGCGTTTGATAAGTTCTTGAGAACCAAGGTCGCTCATGTGGTGCTTTCCGCCGTCGAACATGGCGTTGAGCTCGTCGTGTGATCTGGACTTCTCCATGTTGAAGCACCAAGCGTCGACAAACGCTTCAGCATCCATGTATTGCTCTAACTCACCGTCTGGGAAATAAAGCTCAAAAGGAGGTTCGGGCGTGTCTGTTTCAGGTGCTTGCTCAATGCGTGGCATCGGTGCGCGCTGTTCGGTGTTTTCCTGAAACTGCTGGACAATCCCAATTTCATCAGACGTGAATTGCTCACCGATCTCTTCTGGAAACGCCATGCGAAGCGCTGCAGCTTCAGCGCACTTGTCAAGTTGTCCACGGGCGCGCTTGCACCACATGCTGTTCGGCTTGCCGTCCTTGTCGGTGTTGAACGTTTCTTCCCAATAAACGACAGCAGTATACTCGTGACGTTCACCGCGCAGCATTCGTCCAACAGTGACTTGTGCATACTCTGGGTGTCGCACAGTGACGCCAGAGTAATTCGCCTCAACCATCTCGCCATAGACTGTTGGCGATCTACCCGCATAACTGTCAGTGCGGTGAGCAGTGATTCTCAATTCCGCGATTCCCATCATCACGCGGGTTGTTGAGGTCTTGGTTTTGTTGTTCCAGAACGGCACCAAATGCACCGTACCCTTGAACGGATCCAGGCCACGCGCTTTGCAGTATCCAAGCGCAAGCATGATGTCGTGGGGAGATTGCGCACCAGGGTAGACACCGTCGCACAGCACCTTCCATTGTGATGCTGTGATTCCGTAGGCGCTATGCGCTTCCCGCACCATCGGGAAACGTGCTGGCGTGCTTTCAAGAACCGTTACCTCACGACCGCTGTTTGCTGTGCCGTCACCTTGACCCCTGGAATTTGCATTTCGCTTCCGGTTGTTACCTTGTGATCGCGAACCGCTTTTTGAGCCATCGTTTGAAGCCATTGATCCAATTCCTCTTTGTAGTGCTTTTTGACGAACGGCAAGAACTTGGCCGCGCTGGCCAATTCGCCGCTGTAGGTGGTGCGCAGTGCGGCGGTAGCGCCAGAAGACGAGCGAACTGCTGTGTCAGTGTCTTTCGCGTCCTGTAGGCGCGCTTCTGCTTCCGCTTTGAGCCGCTGCGCTTCCATTGCGTTTTTGACGCCGGTTTGTTGCTCAAGTTTCTGCGCCTCTTCAAGCTTGCGTTGTGCTTCAGCTTCAGCGGCGCGGCGCGCTTCATCGGCTTTCTTCGCTTCAGCTGCTTGATACTCAGTCAGTCGCTTCTGAACATTGACCTTGATTGCAGTGACGCCTTCTGACATCGGCTTGTAGTAAGCATCAATCACGCGTGACAGTGACAGATAAGGGTCTTTCTCTGCCTTTCTTTGCTCTTCCAACGCTTTTGAAAGAGCGTTGATTTGCTTGAGCATTTCTGCTGCTTTGGCCGCCGTCTCTGGACTGTTGATCACGACACGCGGTAACGCGTTATCGAATTGTTCGATGCGCTGCATGAACGGTGTAGTGATGCTTTCCAGTCTCTCTTTCAGCAACTGCGCATCTGATGGCGGGTTGTTGTGCCCCATTTCAGACATCATCATCTCCGAACGGTACGGGATCGTTAAGCAGGTCAATTGGTTTCCGCACGTCCCGTGTTCGCGCGGCTGCTTTCAAGGATCGAAATTCTGCGATTGAAACAGGCTTGCCGCCGAACCAAGGCCATTTATCAGCGAGGTCATCAATCAGCTTTCCGTTGATCTCACAGAGCATTTCTTCATCGCCTATGAGATCACCGTTCTCGTCACGTGGAGAATGCATCCACACGCGGACAGGAACGAAAGGGCCGCCTTTAACCAGTCTGGTCTTGTAGTAACCAGTTTCTGGCGAGTTGAGTTCGATCCGTCTCTGTTTCGGTTGCGAAACCATAAGCGACATACTCCAGTTCACAGAATCTGCGGATGATCTCAGACGCGAGTGCAAGACGCTGTTCAATCGTCCCTGTGCGCCCGTCGTAAACAGCGTGATGGTAGCTGCAAAGAGGAACCGTGTAGATGTCGTCAACCTTGATCCCGGTGCCGCCATCCCCGCCGTAGTGGATGTGTGCAGCTTCTGAAACCGGTTTGCCACAGACAGCGCAAGGCACCGCTCCACGCCGTGTGTTCAGCCACCTGTCATCTTTGCGACCCGCCATCAGCCTCAACCTCAATCACAATCCTGAACCGCAACCGAAAAGCATTGAACGTGAGTTCTGATGCGTTGTGTCGGCGGACATAGGTCAACCGAACCCGGTACACGCGGCGCAGTGCCATCGCAATGCCACGGGATAGCTGGTCTAAAAACCATTCTGGGGAATCGTGCAGCGGTCGATATTTCGCCTCGCCAGACCGCTCGTCGGAAATTTCCTCGATGTGCCCGAAAGTCATTGATTAAACCTTCCCGTGTACGCTATTTATGATTGACGTCGAACATTCGTCAAGGAAAAAACATGCGACTTCATCCGTATCTGCAGGAGCAGGGAATCAGCCTAAGTGCGTTTGGGCAATGGCTTGGTGTGTCTCGTCAAGCTATCTCAAAACTGGCAAGCGGCGAGAATGTCCCGTCTTTTGCGTTACTTCACAAAATCCACAATGAAACCAATGGGGTAGTAACCTTTTTGGATTTTGTAGAGCATCAGAATGAATTGGCGGAGAAAAGGGAAAATGGCTTCAATTAACCAGTCAATCCGCATCTATCCGGGCATGTGGCAAGACACAAAATTGTCAGTCATAGCTGATCAAACGGGGATGTCTGTAGCGGCTGTTTTTGGGTGCTTGGCGTGCATGATGAGCATGTCAGGTGCCTCAGAAAACCGGGGAAAATTTGCCGTCACACCGGTTGAACTGGCTGACACTATGGGGATCGGATTAAAGCAGGCAGAAGCTGTCATTTTTCACGTCAAGAGGTTTTTTGTCTCACGTGGCTGGTGGCGGCACTGGGATGCACTGCAGGTCAAGCGCGAGGATCGCAGCGCAGCGCGAGTACGCAAACATAGGGGCAAAAATCAGGGCGTTACATCAGAGAAAACACCAAAAGAAACAGTCACTTACAATGCCGATGGTCAGTCATCATTTTTGACAGAAAGCGTTACATCACAAAAAACACCAGAAGAAACAACAACTTGTGACGGCTCTTCGCGCGCGCCTACGCGCGTAGAGTATAATAATATAAATTATAATATTAATAATAATAAATATATACACCCCGGTAGCTAAATAGACTATTTATATACTATTTATGAATTGTGTCCCCCCTCCCCCCCACCCCCCCCCCCCCCCCGCCCCCCCCCCCCCCCGGGGGGGGGGGGGGGGGGGGGGGGGGGGGGGGGGG
>SPKZ01023614.1_pt1 | contig 29792 bp, 29 predicted proteins | sample 2456571 | NCBI WGS metagenome assembly SPKZ01 (sample SAMN11192286, study PRJNA482655) | marine metagenome | biome: ENVO:00000447; feature: ENVO:00000244|ENVO:00000211|ENVO:00000569|ENVO:00002023; material: ENVO:00002151; isolation source: ocean water from marine abyssalpelagic zone ... | reverse complement strand
CAGCGCCGACCACGAGCCCGAGAATCGCTGGTTCCGTGCCTGGGGCGTCTGGGTCCTGAACCATCGTGCCATTGTGGTCCTGGTGAACCTGTTGATCACGGGAGGCCTATTAGCCGCCATTGTCACGTCCCTGCGAGGCGACTTCAGCAGCGAGCCGTTCTTGCCAAAGAACTCGTCCGCGGCGGTACTGAACGATCAATTCAAGAACGATTTTGGGCACGACACCTATTCGATGATTCTGGTCGAGGGCGACGTTTACTCCCTCGACTATCTGAAACGCCTCAAGGCATTGCACGACGACATCCGGCGCATCAATGTCGAGATCAAGAGCCTCGGCTATCAACATTGGGACCCCACTACCCAAACGCCGCTGCCCGGACCCGAGGGTTCAGAGCCCACACTCTCTGCCGATACCAACCCAGACTTCGGCGACTTCGGCGACTTCGAAGCAACGGACGGTGACTGGGCGGCCGAATCCGGCGGCTCTGTTTTTCGCGAAGTGACCTCGCTCATCAACGCGCGCCAGACCCGCGGTACCGAGAACGGAATCGTCGTCGAGGGCCTACTCGACCAGTGGCCCCAAGAAAAGGATCTAGCCGCTTTGCGACAGCGTGTGATCCACGACAAGAGCCTACTGGGCCGCGTCGTCGGCACCGGCGGCCAACACAGTCTGATCTTGGCCCGGACTGACCACATGCACGACTCGGAATTCACCGTGCTCGCCGACGCCATCATGGCTACCGCAGAAAAGCATGACCGGGACGACTTTCGGGTCAGCGTCGGCGGCGTGCCCGCGCTGTTCGCGAGCCTTGAACGTATCCTAGTGGTCGATACTGGTGCCCTCTTTGCTGCCGCGTTGATCGTGATGATGCTCGTGCTCGCGTTCGTATTTCGAAGCCCCGTCGGTTTGATTGGCCCCGCGGTAGCCGTCATATTCAGTGCGATCTGGAGCATGGGTTTCGCAGCATTGCTGGACCGCCCCGTCACTCAGGTCACCATGATTATCCCGGCCTTTCTGATCTGTGTCGGAGTCGGCGATGCCGTGCATATTCAAAGCGCCTATCGGGACAAGCTACGTGCTGGCGTGGAGCGGAAAGAAGCGGTGGTCGCAGCCATGGCGATTACGGGCATGCCGGTCCTGCTGACATCCATGACCACCGCCTTCGGCTTGTTGAGTTTCCTCTCTGCCGACACCTCCGGCATCATGGATATGGGGCTGCTCGGTGCCCTCGGCGTCATGGCCGCCATGCTCCAATGCCTCACCGTCCTGCCAGTCTTCCTCAGCTGGAACCGAGGCGGAACGTTTGGCGCCCTCAATCAGCGTCAAGGGGGCCCGATGGACCGGGCGCTGTCCCTCTGCAATTCCGTGTCCGGCACGCCACGGCGGGCCCGAATGGTACTAGCGATGGCGTCCGTGCTCGCTGTGGGCTCGGGACTATTCGCCTCGCAGATCTATGTCAGCCACGACGACATGCGCGTCTTCGACAAAGAGGCGCCCACACGTCGTGTACTCGAAACCGTTAACGAATTTATCGGCGGTGGTGGGGATTGCGCACTGTATATCCAAGCTCACGACGGTAAGACGGTCGCCGACAAAGAGCTCATGGACGCCCTGATGAAACTAGAGACTCACATCATGAGTTATCGGGATCCTAAGACGGACGTCGCCGTCATTCGTAACGTAAACGGCATTCTCGACGTGGTCCGCGAAACAAATCGCGCTCTGCACGGTGGTAACCCGGCGTTTTACGCTGTGCCGAAGACCCAACGGGCGCTTTCGGATATTTTCACGGTGTTCGAAAGCTCCGCGCCGGATCAACTCAAGAGCACCGCCACTGTCGACATGAGCCGAGCTGCCGTGTTGATTCGCACCAACTGGCTCGACTCCCGAAGTTACGAGCCGCTGCTTGAGCACATTCGGGAAGGCATTCGGATCCATATTGGCGGCATCGCCGACGTTCAGGTCAGCGGCACGGGTTCCCAGTGGGTGGAGATCACGAACAATACGATCATCAATCTATTGCGCAGTTTCTCGATCGCATTTGCGTCCATCACACTGTTCATGATCTTCCTGCTCAAGAGCGTCAAATTGGGCACCATCGCCATGTTGCCCAACCTATTGCCCATCCTCGGGCTGTTGGGGATAATGGGAGCCGCAGGTATCTGGCTCGACTACAGCAACGCTCTCATCGCCTCGATCACCCTGGGAATCGTGGTAGACGACACGATTCATTTTCTGCACCACTTCCGGATCAAAATGGAAGAATCTGGGAACGTTGATGCCGCCATTGCCCACGCCTATTCCTATAGTGGCCGCGCCATGGTCATCACGAGCATTGTGCTGGTAGGCGGCTTTTCGACCTTCCTACTGGGCGAGCTGAGCACGATTCGCCACTTCGGCGTGCTGGTGGCCTCCACCGTGTTCATGGCGCTGTTCGTCGATCTCGTGTTGACCCCCGCCCTCCTACGGGTCGTGTACGGCGGCGCCACCTCCCCTTCTGTTTCGGCCGACGCCGACGCGTCCGCCCTCGCCTGAGGGACCAAGGCGCCCAGTCACTTCGACGAGCCCCCTCGCCTACGCCAATCCCTCCCTTGAAACAGGAAGCTGACAGCGTGTTGAGTCTTGGCCTAAGCTAGCCGTCACCTTGTCGCCCCGTTTACGCTCTCTGTGCCAGTCATTGCTGGTACTCAATGTCAGCTATTGCAGCCTCGCCCTAATGGTGGATGAGCTCCCAGGCTGGAAGATGTTCGAGAGCGTGGAGAAGCTCGACTACGCCTTCGTCGATCGGGCGGGCCGGGCCATTGATCTGCATGAGGTGCTGCCTCAGCGCGCCCACCTAATTGACCACCGACAACTGCGGCGCATCGCCCACTGGTATTGCGGACGCTACGCCGACCACGGCCCGTTCCACTACACCGAAGGGGACGCCCCACCTCAAGCTCTTGTCGCCCCTGAGTGCCAGATTCATGATTCTCGCTAGGCCCTTTCCGACGAATGGCCGGAGCGACCCACGTGCCGTCTCAGCCTGCTTGAAGCTGCTGGGTCTCGCCTTACTGGTGCGCGTGGTCAGCGATATCAGCGGGGGGCTGTTACTCGTGCACTCTGGGGACTACTTCCCGTGGCGACACCTCCCCGGAGTGCCGCTGTATTCAGCCACTTGGCTACAACTCGAGTGGACCCTCTCGGTGGCTTGCGCCCTCATGCTGTTGAGCGGGAGGTGGACGGCACTGGCGCTGCGGATGGGTATGGTGCTCGCGCTGGTCTCGCTATCCCAACGCTTCGCCAATCACCGCGTGTTGCTTTTTCTGCTGTTCCTCTTCCTCAGCTTGGACCCGCCAACACTCAAGAGCTACTGGCCCACCGGGCCGGCCAGGGTCTCTCCCGCGCTAGGATTGGTGAGAGCCCAACTGGTGATCGTTTACTGGTTTTCGGCTGCTAACAAATGCGCGCATGGCTTCTTGGACGGGCAAAGTTTGGTGCACTTGCTCGGAACATCTCGAGACGTGGCTCTCTGTCTAGCCATCGCGGCTGTGGCCGTCGAGTTGGCACTCCCGCTGCTTCTCTGGCTCTGCCCCCGGCTCGGCATTGTGATCGCGCTCGGCTTGCACACCAGCTTTGCAGTGGCGCTGCCAGGGCTCTGGACATTCAGCGTACTGATGATGTCCATGGCTGTGCTTTTTTATCCGCCCCGCACCCACTCTGTCGGGGCGAAGTCAATTGATAGCGATGACTTAGAGCCGGACTGAAGCGTGCATTGACGTCTGCCAAACGATGCGTCATTCCAGATTCATGAAAACCCTTCACCTGCTTGGCGTGCTCGGAATCGTTTCCTGCTCGGCAGGTGAAGACGGCAGCGGCAGCCCGGCCCGGGATGCCAGCAGCGATACGTCAGCGAATGCCAGCAGCGGCGGTGTCACGTTAGGCTCAGGAGACGTAGCCGCGACATCTGGAGGGACTGCTTCCAGTGGCGGCGGCACCAATTCTGGCACTGGTGGCGCGAACAACCCTGCCGGCGGTGCCGGCGGGCAGAATTCGGGCAAGCCCGCTGATGCCGGAGGGAAAACCGATTCTGGAAAGTCCGACGTCGCCAAGCCAGACGGCGGAAAACCCGACTTCGGCGAGGAATGCAAAGTCGCCGCCGACTGTAGGCTGGTCAGCGACTGCTGCGGTCTCTGCATCGGCATTCCGAAGGACGACCTCGCGTTGTCGTGTTTGCTTCCCTGTAGCGAGTTGAGCCGTGACGGCTGCGCGGAACGGGGTATCGAGACGGCTCAGTGCATCAACGGAAACTGCTCCGCTCAAGTCGATTGTGAGCAGAGCCCAGTCATGTGCGACATGATCATGAATTGCCCCGACGGACTGGTGCCCACCGTTATCGGCGATTGTTTCGGGCGTCTGTGTGTGGAGCCCGTTCAATGCGCCGAAGACTGATTTCATCCGAAACGAAGCCGGGGCATGTTGACACCGAGCGCCCCCCACAGCACACCCGACCTATGAAACGCATCTGCCTCATTCTCGCCATTGGTTGCAGCTTTTTGGCGTGCACCGAGAGCGATTCGAACAGCCACTCTGAGGGGGGCGCCGACGGTAGCGCCACTGACGGCGGCGGGCAGAACGAGTCAGGCAGCGGCGCCACCGGCTCTGGCGGCAGTTCGGCTGGCGGCAGAGCCGGTGGCGGCACGTCCTCTGGTACTGCCGGGTCGGGCACCGCGGGCAACCCATCGGGCAATACCGGCGGTACTTCGAATAACACTGGCAGCGATTGCGAACGCTCCGCCGACTGCGACCTCATCAGCGATTGCTGCGGGACTTGCGAAAGCTTCCCTGAAGGCGAAGGCGTGGCCGTCTGCATGATGGCCTGCGATGCCGGATCCGACGGCTGCGTACAGCAGGGCGTAGTGGGCGCCGTCTGCATCAATGGTTCCTGCGACACCCAAGTCAACTGTGATGAAAGCGACGTCACGTGCGACATGATGATTAGCTGCATTGCTGGACTCGTCCCCAGCGTCGTCGGCAACTGCTACGGCGATTGCGTCGTTCCGGACCGCTGCGCTCCGTGAGCCGTCAAGTCCTCTGAGCCGTCGGGCCCGCGCCACGCCTCGCGAGCACGACCCAGCTCCCTCGATCTAAGCTAAAATACAGCTCCGTGGAAGACTTCCTCAGCATTTGTCTTGGGCTCGGCCTCGCTGCGGCAGCGGGGTTCCGCCTGTTCGTTCCTGCGTTGCTCATCGGCCTCGGGATCCGCTTTGGCCCGGAGGGCCTGAGCTCGTTAGAGAGCTTTCCGGCATGGGTCGGGAGTACACCTGCGCTGATCGCTCTCGGTGCTGCCACCAGCTTCGAAGTCGGCGCTTACTATTTTCCGTGGCTGGACAACGTTCTCGATACGATCATGAGCCCGCTCGCAGTACTGGCGGGCATATTACTGTTCGCCGGAGCGACGACGGAGATGCCGCCGATGTGGCGTTGGTCCCTCGCTATATTGGCAGGAGGCACTGCTGCCGGCTTGACCCAGAGCGCCACCGTTATCGCCCGTACGGCGAGTAGCGTCGGGACCGGTGGTCTCGCCAATTTTATTCTTGCCACGGTCGAACTCATCGCATCCATCGTATTTTCTGCCGTGGCCGCGATACTGGCCCCCACCATCCCGATACTGCTAGCGCTCGGCCTAGCCTTCGTTATCTACCAGCGAGAGCGCGCGCCCGCGCACGGCTCTACTGGGGCCGACGCAGCTCGCGGTACGGGCAACGACATGAGGACTGAGTGAGCGACTCTGCCGCCACGTCAACGAACTCCAGCTCCAACAAGAATCCCGACACCCAGCGAGCGCTAGTTTCGATTCACCTCGCCTCGGTGTTATTCGGCGGAACGGCGCTGTTCTCCAAAATCCTGCCGCTGGCTGCGGTGGATATCATATTCTTCCGATGCTGGGTGGCGAGTGCCACGCTGGCGGTCATCCTTCAGCTGCGAGGCGAGACCTTCGCGCTGACCCAACGTAGAGACTATGGCATCGCTCTCGCTCTCGGCTGCCTCGTCGGCTTGCACTGGGTCACCTATTTCTTGTCCATGCAGGTGTCGACCGTTGCGATTGGTATGGTCTCGCTATTCTCATATCCCGTAATCACCGTCCTGCTCGAGCCGCTCAGTGAGGGTCGCAAACCGCCTGGGTCGGATCTGGCTATGGGCCTGGTGGTACTCGCGGGAGTGGCTCTCATGGTTCCGGAACTGAACCTCGGACACAACACGACCCTCGGCGTCGCGCTCGGCATCATTTCAGCCTTCTTCTTCGCTATTCGAAACATATTATACCGACACAGCTTCAGCCGCTACTCGGGCAGCAAGACGATGCTGTATCAGTGCCTAGTCACCGGCCTGTTGCTCATTCCCTTCGTCGGATCGTGGCACCCGTCGCAGACAATACACCTGTGGCCGCAACTCCTCCTGCTTGGCACCCTTTTCACCGCCGTTCCGCACAGCCTTTTGGTCCGCGCACTCCGGGCAATTAGCGCAAAGACAGTCTCCCTGATCAGCTGCTTGCAGCCCGTTTACGGCGCGCTGGCAGCCGCGATACTGCTCTCTGAAGTCCCCTCGGTCGCGACCTACTGCGGCGGTTCCCTGGTGCTCGGAGCCGCGATTTTCGAGACCGTCAAAAGTCGCTAGAAAACTTCCTCAAACCGGGACGCTCGGGACGTTCCCAGGCCCCCGCCATATTCCCAGGTCGTGATAGGGTCGCCGCGTTCCCAGCTCGAACCGGCCTGCCGGTAGCATCATGAAAATTCACGCATTATTGCTCATTGGGCTCGCGACGGTCTTCTTCGGAGCGCCTTCCCACGCCCAGCATGCGCCACCACCCGAACCATGGGATCCTCCCGTCGTTTCTCCTGAACCAGCGTCCGCTGCGCCAGTGATCGAGACGCCGACAGCGCCCGCAGCTCCAGCACCAGAACCGAAGCCAACGAAGGCACCGGTTGAGTCGGTACCCTCCGAGCCCGAGATCGAACAGCTTCTGTCAGACGACCCCCACCCCGACTACGTGCCACCTCCTGGTTATGGCCTAGGCACTCGTTTGCAAGAGCGCCCTCGTGCCGATATCCCTGAAAATGCTGCCGATTCAGAAAGCGCCGAAAGCTTCGAGCCGGAGGAAGCAGAGTCAGAGGAAGTAGTGGCTGAACGGCACGACGGCTTTTATCTACGGATGACGGCGGGAGGTGGAACCGGTCGCATACTGCACAGACTTCAAATCACGACAAGCGCAAAAACCGAAGCTCATTCAGGTGAGTACATCGGAACCTACGTCGGCATGAACCTCATGGCCGGTGTCACCGTGGGCTCCGGTTTGGTCCTGGGCGCGCTCGTCTCTCAGTTCCGAATGTCCGACGCAGACAAAAAGGACACCGACCAAACGATCGAACATCCGGACGGGGCTGAGTACGGCAACATCAGCTTCGGACAGCTCGCGTTCATGGCTGACTGGTTTCCCACCGAAGACGGCGGCACTCACCTCGGCGGCTTGTTCGGCATCGGAGCAACCGGCATGCAGCGAACGGACGGCGAAGAAATTTACGGGATGACGTTTGGGCTGTTCGGCGGCTATGACTTTTGGGTGTCCGATCAATGGTCTGTGGGACCCATGCTGGAAATGACGGGCACGAGCGTCGATGAAGGAGACGACAGCCTCGTCGACGCGCGAATGCTGACGGTTTCTCTCAGCGGTCTGTATCACTGAAGCCAGCCGTGCCACGCAGCTGGCTTCGTCTCAATTTTTGCTCGGTGCGGCTTCCAGACGCCGCTTCAGGCAATCGAGATCGAGCAAGTTGGCGCGGCGCATCGACCACGACAACAGCGGGGCGGTGAAAGCCTGTAGCCCCTTGGCTTCCCCTCGGTTCCGAAGTGTCATTCGAGTACTGAGCACATCCCCCGGAAGCTCAAACCACTCGTAGGTGGTTTCCATCGGCATGGGTCCCTCATCGGTGCGCATAACCAAGCGCCGCCCGGGCTCAAGCTCCACTACCTCGTAGGTGTAAGCGAGCTCCTTGCCCAAGAAGCTCGCGACATAAGAGACTCGACTTCCCAAGACCAACGGGGGGGATGTTTCCCAACGCACACTCTTGATGTTGACGTACCAGTCACAGGCCTTGGATGGATCGCCGGCGAAAGCCGACACTTCGTCTATGGGGCGTTGAATTACGATTTCGGTCTGAACGTCGACTGCCACGGCGGTGCTCCTCTAACTGCCGCGAAACTGTAGTCCAGTCCCCCCGTCCCCCGACAGCACGGAGTTCAAGAACGAGCAAAAAGGGGATTCACCGTCGCTTTTCTCGGACTTTTTCCCCATACGCGAGGGGCTGGGAATTCTCCCGTCAGCCGCCCGTGACAACGGCCCGATCGACGCGGCGATGCTACAGTTGTGCTCACTACTTTCTTGGAGGGAGCGACATGCTCACAACGCGACGGCGATTTTTGGCGGGCGTCAGTACGGGACTCGGCGGGTTAGTCGTTGGCTGCGGGACCACCCAGACCGCGGACAATCCTGGCGGCCGTGGCGTTGGTGCAGCCAGCGCTGGCGGCTCAGGTGGGACGACGACCGGCGGCGGCTCAGGCAGCACAAGTGCCACGGACTCCGGCCTCCTCCTCGACTCAGGGGGCTGCATTGCGACAAATTCAGATGCTCAGGGCCCGTTCTATCGGCTCGGCACCCCAGTGCGCAGCAATCTAGATCTGTACGGTGAACAGGGAGACCGCCTGCAGCTGAGCGGCGTCGTCCGCGACGGGTCCTGTCAGGCCCTCGCCAACGCGGTAGTCGAAATCTGGGCAGCTGACTCAGACGGCGTCTATGACAGCGATTCAGACGAACAGCGCTACTACGGGCAAGTGGCCACTGACGGGGACGGCCGCTATTCCTTCACCACTATCTCCCCCGGTCGATACCTCAACGGGAGCACCTTCCGACCCGCCCATATCCACATGAAAGTTTGGCTGGGTGACACCAACTTGCTCATTACCCAAATATATTTTGCGGGGGATCCCTATCTTGACGTTGATCCTTTGGCGGAGCCGTCCCGCACCATCGTTTTGGCGCAATCGTCGGGTCTGGTTCAGGGCGTGTTCGACGTAAATACGAACGCATGAGGGGCTAGGTCCCCGAGGCTCCGCGGCTCGTCGAAAGCCTACTTGCCAGCGCTGCTACCAAGCGCCTCGCAACTTGATTCGACGGTTGCGATGGCCTTTTCGACATCGCCCATCTTGGCTTTCCAGGCCCGACTCCAACGGCTCAACCCCTGAAGAGCCCCCCTGTCAAACGACGTAACGTTCTCGATCGGGTGTCGTTCCACCACCTCGATCAACGCGGCAGCCGCGTCCGAAACTTTCCAGAACGCGCAGTGCAGTTGGTTCTGCAGTGATTCTTCCCCCTTCGTCAGGCGATGGTGCTTCACGTCTCCGGCCAAGTCCTTCATTTCATGGGAGAGGCGCTTGGACAATTTGCGCTGCTGAGAATACGCGTCTAGCCGGTGGCTCAATTCCGTTGTTGAGTCACCCGCGTCGATACCGGCAATCACAGATAACAGGCGAGCCAATTCCGTGCGCAATCTCGGAAGAAATCCGTCCAAGTCCTTGCATAGCGATCGAGAACGCTCCACCAACAGAACCGCCTTCTTTGCTTCGGCAGAGTCAGGAAATTTATCGATTAGTGCCTCCCAGTGATGCAGCGCACGACTGGCCAGCAGTTCCTTGCGCCATTTAAGATCCCGCGCGGCCTCCATATCTCGGAGGGCGTTTTTTGCGATCACCAATCGGTCGTTGGGCACATCTTGTTTGTTCTTCAACCGCTCATCAAGACACTCTCGAAGCGCTTTGGCATCCTTCTTAGCCAGCAATATCTCGCACAACTTCAACGAGGCTTCTCCGTCGTCCGGGCGAAACTTCAGTGCGCGCTCTAGACGAGCCTTCTTTTCATGTAAATCCGAAGAGCCGTCCGCGGCGGCGATCAGCCACGTCGCACCGAGCTGGCGCGCCGTCGATGCCTGCTCGGAACCAGGTGCTTGAATGGCCACCAACTCGAGGGTCGCCAATGCCTCTTCGAATTTCCCGGCGGCTCGCTGCTCCTCGGCTTCGCTGAGCAGCTTCTGCTCGGCGTTACAGGCGCCCATCACAAGGAACAGAGCACCAAGTGCGAATTGCCGACCAGTAGAACTTCGCATTTTTCCCATTTCGTCCCTGCGGTCTAGAGTTTCGGGATCCAGCGACGCCGTCAAGTCGGTGCTGAGAGTATTCCGTCACGGGTGTTCGATTCCGCGAAACACAGTGCAACGGCGGGCAACAGACCATCCGAATCGCCAGCAACGTCGAACTACGTCGACCTACGTGACCAACGCGACCAACGACGAGCCACCTGGACCCAACCCGGAGTAGTGCGTTCGATTGGCGAGTGTTGCCAGGTAGACAGCACGTAGTGGCGTCCACTACGCCGATCGAAATAGCGGTACCCGGGAATTGAATTGAGCGGTTCACTTCAGAGCCCATCAGCCGCTGAACAGAGTCGGCTCTGGAGCGCCCGAAGGACGCAGCGATGCCGCAGCGGCTCCGCAGTCTCTCCTCGAACCCAGCAACGAGGAACCCCAAGGCGCCGCCTGTACGGCATGCCGTCGGCTCGTGGTCGGTAGGAGTACTTCCATTCCGTTGACTCAATACGTAGGAGAACTTACGCCACCAACGCCAGTGAAGAGCTTCGCAACGGACACGGCGTTGGATATTCGCCTCCGTCGGCCACCATATCACTCTGTGATCCTCAAAACGCGTAGCGCGGAGGATCTAGCGCAGGATATATGGCGTGCATGCACAGCCGATTTCGATTGCTGATGGTAGCGGCGGCCATTGGCACCAGCACGGATCTCGCCTGCCCGCTCGCGCTCGGAGCGCCCACCGCATCCGAACATGGGGTAGCGAGCTGTTGTTCAACGAGGCCACCGACAAGATGGAGGCCGGCGACTACGATCAAGCCTGCCGAGCTCTTGAGGAGAGCCAGCGTCTCGACCCGGGCGTAGGGACATTACGGTATTTGGCTCAGTGTTATGAGGAGCAAAGACGCACCGCAAGCGCATGGGGCATCTTCCGAGAGGCCTCCGCGCTGCGGGCTTAGGCGTCGTCGGCTTCGTGCCCTCCCCTGGTGCGAGTTCGTCCGGCCCCGTGAGTGCATCCAAGAGGGACGAAGCGCCGGCCCCGTTGGAGGCTTTGACCGTGGGCGCCACGGCGTCGACCGCCTCGGCCCCCTGAACGCGTAGGGTCTTCGGAACGTAGGGCCTGATGACCTCAACCGGTACACGCCAGTGCGCGAAAAGAAGATCCACCCAGGATTCGCGCCACATCCACGGCCCCTGGGGCAACTCCCAAGGCCGGTGCTCCGTCTGTGCCAAGGCCGGGTGTGCCATGAGAGGAGCCGTCGTGCCACCGCTGCGCGGCTACTACAGCAGATTTTCGAACGCGTGAGCGAACTCCATCGGCTGCGGCCGGTCTTTTGGATCCAGCGTCGTGGCCGCCCGCATGAGCTTGATCAGTCCCTCCGGGTAGCCATTCAACAAGCTCGGATCCTCAAGAGGCTCGCGCTTCATATGAGCGAAGATTCGCTCTCTCGCGTTGCCGATCTCGTCGAAAAAGGTGCGACCTGTCGTGACGTTGTAGATACACGCTGCCAATCCGTAAACGTCTGCGCGGCCATCCAGATCTACGGGATCGAGCACTTGGTCAGGAGCAATGTAACCAGGAGTACCCGCAACGAATCGCCCGCCTACCTCGGCTGATACCTTCATCGCCCGCACCATTCCAAAGTCAATGACCACAGCCGATAACGGGCGGGTATGAGCAGGGTCGCGATGTTTCTGTGGATCGAACCGCTCTCCGCTGTCCAGTGGTAATCGTAGCCAGATGTTCGCCGGCTTGACGTCACGGTGCACGAGGCCCGCGCCATGCAGAGACGAAAGCCCCGCGCAGGAATCGAGCACAATTTGGCGAAGCTCAAATAGCGTCAACAGTTTCGCCGCCGAGTAATCCGCCAAGTCGGCACCGATCAGCAGCTCCAGCACCATAAAGGGCGCATCGTCTACGACGCCACGGTCAATAATATTGAGCACGTTGGGATGGTAGAGAGCGGCGAGCGCCCGCGCCTCATCGACGAAAGAAGCGAGAATTCCAGCCCGCTCGGTTTCGCTGGCCCCAGCTAATGCGTCCATTTTTGGAGTCTTGAGGACGAACAAGCGATCCGCACCAGGTTTGCGTACCAGCCAGATTTTCCCGATACCGCCTTCGCCCAAGGGGCGAACCAACTCGTAGCCCTCGATACTCTCGGGCTTCTGCTTCTTCTTGGCAGGCCGAGGCGGAGGCGTACGGGCAGCCGCGCCGCTAACTGCCGTTTCCAACAACGATGAAGTCACGGGGCCCAGAGACGCGAACCAGACGTCCAAGACTCCGAGCTCTCGCGAACGGATCGCCCGGGCAATCAAGTTGGCAACGCGTGAGCCGTTGTCGGATGCCGCCGGCGGAAGAGACGATAGCGGCCCATCGGAGGCCTCATGAAGGGCCTTTACTGGATCCGCAAGTGTGGCTTGGAGACGCTCCGCAGAAAGCACTAAGTCGAGGCACATCGCCTCGAGCTCCGACTTCGGCCCGGCGGCGCTGGCAAATCGCCGTAGCGATGCCGCTAGGCCGGTGAGCGACTTTGCCAGTTCCGTGTCGGCAGCGTGTAACTCTGAAAGTGCCGCCTCGGCTTCCTCACCCCACTGACCATCCGGGGCGCCCTGCGCCACCACAGCGCGAGTCGCGTCTGCCAATTCACAACAGCGTTCCAGTACGCCTTCTCGAATCATCGGCAGGGCAGTTCCCAGCTGCCGCAGCATCGCCGGGCGATCGATGACCAACGCCCACCATGCCGCAAACGGTCCGAGCCATTCGACATCGTCCACAGCGCCTAAAGACGTGCCGCGGGTGGTGTCAACCAACCGCCAGAATGTGGCGCTCAGTGCATCCTGCAATTCCGCTGACATCTGGCGGGAGCCGTCAGCGACGCCTTCCAGCTGACTGAGCCATACGCAAGTATCAAAGGCGGTGGGGCCCCGACCGGGTCCGAGGTCGCTCTCGCCACCGGCCGCATCCAGTGCGTATCCACCGAGACGCACTGCAATGACTTCCAAGGCCGTTTCGGCGGCGGCGGCCTCTTCGTTCGCGTCGCCGGCTTCACGAAACTCAGCTCGATGCTGCTTCACGATCTCCAAAAACTCAGTCGGCGCACGAGCTACGACGTCCCACGCTCCCGAAAGATCCGGCTCCTCTACTTGTTCCCCACGAGGGTGAGTGGCCAGCTGGGGCCTCCACAAGCCTAGCGCCATCGACCGCGCACAGCCTTCCAGGGCGTTCATGCCCGCCGCTCGATGTCGCAAACTGCCCTGCTCGAGCACCACCTGGCGCGCCTCGCAAAACGTGCGCTCAAGCCCTAACGCAAATCGCGCGGCACGCGCGTCTGCTTCTTCGTCGTCGTACTGGGCAGCCAAGTGTACCAAGTTTTCTAGACCCAGCTCAAGATCCAAAGGGGCGCGTTCCGCACCGTCCACTGGATCAGTCGCCGAAATCACGCCTAGCCAGTGCCGCCACTCTTCGACAGAGTCCGAGCGGGACCGTCGGGCTAGCTCACGCAAGTCCGCTAGCGGCCCTCGAACGTCTTCGGGGTGACTGCCGCGACGCCAGAGCGTCGCCAAGCCTCGCGCCAGCTCGTGAGCCGCCTTCGCCCCGCCCATGCCCCGCATGATCCGAGACGCGAGGTCGTTCCACAAGTCACGGGACTGATGGAATAGGTAGGGGGTGCCCGCAGCGGCCGCAGGCAGCGCCCACGCTTCGTTCTCGGGATCGTCCAGAACAGCCTTTAGCTGATGACCGAGGACCCGCAATCTGCCGGCGGGCAGCGATGTAAACGCGGTGAGCGCCCGCTGACGAAGCACCAAGGAGTCTCCCAAGAGCCAATCCAACAAGGTGCCCTCCAGATGCTCCACTTGGCCAGCGAAGAGTCCGAACGCGCGAGCGGCATGGGTGGAGACCAGTGGCTCGGGATGCAGGAGGAGCGGCTGCAAAATTTGCAGCGTGCGACCGATCATTTGCGGATCGGTCTGGTCGTTTAGCCCACCGGCACATATTTCGAGACAGCGCGCGGCCAGCACCCGACCGCGCAATGAGCCGTGCGCCGGCTGTGCGATCATGGCCTCGAACGTGACCTCGGATTCCCACACCCACTTAGCCAGCTCAGGAGAGTGCAGTGCGCTTGCTCCTGCCTCCCAAATCAGTATTTCAATTCGAGCGCTCGCTTCGACATTCTCGGTCAGGCCAAGATAGTCACCAGTCCCGAGCAGCGGAACGCACGCCAAAGCGTCGACGAGCGGCCCCTCCACAATGCGTGCTCTGGCGACATCCGGAACCTCGGCCCCAAAACGCGGAACCTTGGCGGCATCTCGGAGCAGGCTAGCCATGCGTATTTGGCCGCGTGCGACGCTGGCACGACACCAGGCAAACAGAATCGGTCCGGCGGACTCGCTTAGAGTTCGCTGGAGATCCACCACCGAATTCTTGCTGCGCGTCATCGCCGGTAGCCCTTTGTCCAGAGCCTCCGCCGCCGTCTCTATGCTCTGCTCGAGAACAACCACCGGGGGGCCGAATCCACCCGCCCGCCAGTGCCCATCCAACGCTCGGAGCACCGCGGGGTCGGCGGCCACCGCTGCTTCAAGAGTTGTAAACGCTTCGCCAATCCGCTTCGGAATCATAACAGCCCTGAGAATACACTTTTTGCTACGGGTTAGAACCGCTACCCGTAGACTTCGCTATGTGCCGAAGTCGCGAAAAACCAGCGTCTTCGGCCTCCCCCCACTGGCACCTTCGCCGAACTCCCGGCTAGACGAGCCGCGTCCACGCGCTCCACCGGTGCCGTCAGCAGGGGCCGTTTCCCCCCGCTACACGTTGAGTGCGTCATACAGCGCTGGATGTGCGGGTAGGATCGCGGCTACGATTCTTCGAGTCTGGGATGAACAGCATGAATCAGCCACTCTGGCGCCTGTTTTTGGCGTTCCCGTACACTCTAGCCCTGGCGGCAGTATCAGCCCTTAGTTTCGGAGCGCTAAGCTGCGTTGATTCGACGGAGGGGACTCGCTGTACTCCCCTGCACCAGCAGAGCTGCGCCTGCGACGGCGCCCTGGGAACTCAAAGCTGCCGCGTCGACGGCAGCGGCTGGGACACCTGTGTCTGCACCCCAGATCCTGTGGAATCCGGCCGCTTCTCTACGGAGCGGATTCTATTGCTCGATGGCGATGCCGACAGCTATTGCGGCTCCAGTTTGACCCTCACCATCCAGGAAGCCCGTTCCGCGATCGGAGACGACGACATTGCGTCGTTGTGCAGCTGCCTGGCGGACGTTCAGGTGTCGGCTGGGCTCTTTGATTGCGCCAACGTGGAAAGCGACAGTGCACAATTCGCCGCGGACTGCGTCCAGAGCGCCGATACGCTGCAGACGCCCACAGAATGCACGGCTCCCCTGGCGCTCGTCGAGCAGTGCGAAGTAACCGTCGCCCTGTATATCGGAACTGACTGCAGCAGCGCACTGCCGCGACTGGCCCCGTGCGAAGAGCTCCGAGCGCTCCCCGGCTGTGACAACTTCTAGTCGTAGCTAGGGGCCCGGCGGTGCGAGCCGAAGCCCAGTACCGACAGGCGGTTTCACTTGCCCGAGCCGATCAGCTGAAGGAAGCGCTTCGCTTGCTCAAAACAATCGCCCCGGAGTCGGCACGCCGCAGCGTGGCGCTCGATACCATCGTGGTACTGCAGTGGGCGGATCGCAACATTGATGCCATCGCGCTGTACGAGGCGGAACGAAAGAATGCGGTTCTACCGGAGGGAAGAAGCCAATTTCCTAGCTACGTGCGAGCGCGAGCAGCGGCGGCATACCGGGAAAACGCCGAACTCTCTTTGAGCTGCCGCCAGACGACATCCAGCAGCTCCATTGGGACCAGCAAAACGACGTGTACTTCGATGACGAAAAGCCTCGATTCGAATCGCCGCGCCCTCCTGTCATCCCGATGAATCTCACCGCTGAGCCCATCGACACCGCCATCAATTCACTACTCCGCGAACTGCCTCCGGCCTCGGCCCGACCCAGCTCACGAATCCCCTAGTCTCAGCGCCACTCCCAGACTTAGACCGAACGACGCCGGAGCCCTACGCGCCCCCATCTGACTCGTCGCTGTCGGCTGGAAACTCGCCGGGCTCCACTCCATCCAGTTCGGATCCACCCAGTTCGGATCCATCCAATTCGGCGCCATCGGATGTGTCGCTGCTGTCTGCGCTATCTTGCTCCGCCCGATAAGCGCGTTGACAGGCACGTCGTTTATTCCGCTTCTGATTTCGCTCACGCTCACGCTGGTCATCCAAGTACAGGCGTTCCACCTTGGCCCGCGCCCAATCGGTCTTTCGAAGAAATTTCAGACTGGAGGGAATGCTGGGGTCGTTTTCGAAACATCGCACGTGAATACGTGCTGCGAGATCCTCCCATCCACGATTCTCCACTAACTCCTCAAGGATGCTCTTCAGCGTGACTCCATGTAGAGGATTCTTCGGCTGCTCTTCGCTCACAAGGCTTCTTTCGGGTCGGCTTCGATTACACGTGGGTGGCGCGGAAGCGTTTTTTCTTGATGCGCCCGGTGTTGATGCTCGAAACCGCCCTCGCGACAACGGCAGCGGACACCGCCACGTAAGTCAGACGCGGATGGATCTCGATCTTGCCGACATCATCCGCGCTCAGGCCTCCGGCTTCGCCTGTTAGGGCTCCGAGGATATCACCGGGGCGGATCTTGTCCTTCCGCCCGCCCGATATCAAGATGGTGGCAAACGCCGCGTCCCGCGCCAGCTCTTGCACGTCGACTTTCGTCCAGCTCTCGACTCGTTTCATGACCTTTCCGGAGAGCCGTTCGATGTTCGCTAGCTTCTCCTCGTCCCAGGGACAAACGATTGATACCGCCACTCCCGTTTGACCGGCACGGCCAGTGCGACCGATACGGTGCTGGTAGATTTCCCCTTGAGAGTGCAACTCGAAATTCACGACAAGGTCGAGATTTTCAATATCGATCCCGCGGGCCGCGACATCGGTTGCTATCAATAGGCGAACACTTCGGTTTCGAAACTTTGCCAATACCTGATCACGATCGAATTGCTCCAGATCGCCGTGGAGTGCGTCAACACTCAGGCCGGCGGCCGACAACCCGCGGCATAAATCCGAAATAGTCGCCTTTAAGTTACAGAAGATCAGAGCGGACTCGTGTTGGTGACGAGCGAGGGACCAACATAAGGCCTGAAACTTGTCCTCCACTTTGGCCTCTACGCAGAGTTCCTCAATCTCAGGCATCTCTGGCCCCGCGTCCACGATAATCCGCAGGGCATCCCGCTGATGGGAGCGACTGATGCCCGCGATAGCATCGGGGAAGGTGGCGGAGAAGAGCGCGGTTTGTCGAGTCGTCGGCATCGCCCGAAGAATTTTCTCCATGTCATCGGAAAAGCCCATGTCAAGCATGCGATCGGCTTCGTCCAGAACTGCGGTCCTCACAGCTTGTAGAGCCAGCGCGCCACGACCGAGCAAGTCCAGGATTCGACCTGGAGTGCCGACAACCACATGCACGCCACGACTCAATGCCTCGCTCTGAGGCTGTATCGGCTCCCCACCGGCTAGCACTAGGACCTGTAAGCCCTTGTGATGCCGACCCAGCTTACGAAACTCCCGAGCGACCTGGGCGGAGAGCTCACGGGTCGGGCACAACACCACCGCCTGCAAGCCAACGTCAGAGAGGCTCAACTGTTCCAGGATCGGCAGCGCGAAGGCGACGGTCTTACCGCTACCAGTCTGGGACTGTCCGATCACGTCCCGCCCCTGCATCAGCGCGGGAATGGCCTGAGCCTGGATCTGCGTGAGCGAGCGATAACCGAGCTGGGACATCACAGTCAGCTGGGCCTGGGAGATTCCCAATTCACCGAAGTCTGTCGACATCGCGGGACCCTAGCTCGGTCCCGTCGCAAGCATCAAGTCGTTCCGCTGGAGCGCGTCAGGGCGCCCTGGAATGCCTCGATTCTAAGGCGCTGCGCCAAAATCGTCGCTGTACGCATCCAAGCCGTGCAACGAAAACTCGCTAACCGGGACGAAGCGCAGTGCTGCCGAATTGATGCAGTATCGCAGCCCACCCTCGGCCGGGGGACCGTCGTTAAAGAGATGACCCAAATGGGAATCCGCGTGAAGCGAACGAACCTCAATGCGCACCATGTCGTAGGAAGTATCTGAAAGCTCAATGACGTTCTCTGCGACTAGAGGACGCGTGAACGAGGGCCAACCGGTGTTCGAATCGTACTTGTCGAGGGAGCTGAAGAGCGGTTCATTGGAGACCACGTCGGTGTAGATGCCAGCCTCATGGTGGTCCCAAAACTCATTCTCAAATGAATACTCCGTCGCATCCTCCTGGGTCACGCTGAACTGCAGTGCGGTCAGAAACTCTCCGAGCTGAGCTTCGGTGGGTGGCGAGTAGGTATTGGCATCAAATGGCGCGCCGAACTCCCACGGCACCGGCGCGGCGTCGACCGCCGCCCCTCCGGAATTGGCCCCGCTGGAGCCAACACTGCCGGAATCGACCTCGCCACTTGGGTTCCCCGTAGCGCTTCCGGAACCTGCGGGATCGGCGCCGTTCGTGTCGTCTGCGCAACCAGAAACGAGCCCGGCCAAGAGAAGAACGCTACAAATGGTTGAGTGAGAGCTCATCTGTTGAGTCATCGAATTCCCGTTGGTCGAATCAGTATGTGGCCTGAAGACGTATACGAAGCATAGGGCGCAAAGTTTCAGGCGTCACTGAGAACGCTCGATCGGTGAGTACAGAGTCTGTCCTCACCGGAATTTGCCCGCTCCGGTTGCCCGTTTGACACTCGTCGGACGGCGTCTATAACGCCGGGTATGGCGAATATGGCCCCAACGGCAGCGGCGGCCGACCCGGGGCATCCGCGCGGCAGGTGGGGACTACTCAGCGTCTTCTTCACCATCATTTTGTACGGGTCGCTCGGCGCCATCGCATGGGGTCGCCAAAGTGGCTGGACCGCAGACGTCGCGGTCCCTCCCGCTGTGAACGCGCTGATCGAATCCGCTTGGGGCACGATGTTGCGAATGGCCCCGATACTTCAGGTGGCAGTCGTGGCTCAGGTCCTGATGCCAGCGGTTCGACGGCGTCCTAAACTTCTCTCTTACGAGATGTGTCTCGATGTTGCCTACGCGCTCCAAATCTCATTCATGTACCTGAGCTTTTTGGGAGTCATTGTCGGGTCTATCGTGTGGTTCCTCCAGGCTCGTACCGGAGTGCTATTTCCGTCCATCAGCGATTGGCCCCATTACGTTCAGGTCGGCATGGCACTGTGGTTGGTAGACTTCTTGGTTTATTGGCGTCACCGGCTCTCGCATCACATCAAAGTCTTGTGGCCGATCCACGCGGTCCACCACAGCAGCGAACGAATTGACGTGTTGACGACGACCCGGCTCCACCTACTGGAGGTGATGGCTGGCGGCGTGATCACGATCTACGCCCGACGCTATTTCGGAATGACTGCCGAGGCAGCCGCCAGCGGCTTCGCCATTTACCTCTACTGGAATTACTACATCCACACGAATGTCAGGATCCGCCATCCTAGCGTTCTCAAGTACTTGCTGGTTAGCCCCTTCGCCCATCGGTGGCACCACAGCAACGAAGAGAGCGCCCGGGACAAGAACTTCGGTGTGGTCTTCGCTTGGAACGACTGGATATTCGGCACCGCCTACTACCCCGATCGGGAGTCGAACGGCTACGGAGTGGACTCCTCAAACGGCATCCCCCTTGAGGAGTCGTGGTGGCAACACCAACTGTATCCCTTTCGCGTCTGGGCACGGGCCTGGAGTGAACGCCACGGCTCCCGCTCGCTTAGCGCAGCTAACAAGGCGCTCACGAGCGATTAGTCAATCCGGCTGTACCGGCCGGACCTCGCCTTTCAATCTGTCGTGTCCCTACAATACGTTCTCAATTGGTTGGTGCCCGTCGGCGCTCTGTTCGGGCTGCTCGGGCTCCAGCGTTTCCCTCAGAAGGAGCGTCGGGCCTGGGCGCTGACTCACATCAGCCTATTGGCGACATGGGCGGCAGTCCGCATTGTGGCTGGCCCACAATGGTCGGCATGGGTGTTTGCGCTGGAGCTATTGTTCGTGGCACTCCCCCAACGGCTCGTCCGTCACGCCGCCGCCGCCGCGATGATCCCGCGATGGGGAAGAGCGTCAACGTATGCGCGCATCGCTGGCTGGCTACATCCATTCGGATCCTGGCCGAGCCAAGGTCGCCTTGTACACGCCTTGGCGCTTTGGGACGCTGGGCAAGAATCCCTTTCTCGCCAACAATTCGAGCGGCTCACCCGCGATCCAGAATTCCGGCAACACGCCCTACTGCGCCCCCTCGGACTCTCGGGTCAGTGGGAAGAAATGCTGAGCCAACTACGGGCGGAATCTGGCGAAAGCCGAGACGAAGCGCTACTGGGCCGCGCTTTGGGCGAGTGCGGAAACATCGACGCCCTGCACCACTGGGCCGCGCGCATCAACGCCGATCGACAACTATCCGAACTCTGGAAACTGAGTTGGCTCTACGTCACCGTGTTTAGCGGGCTACCGGAGGCCACGCGTCAGCTCATACGGCACGGCTTCCCGACCATGGGTGACGAGATGGGCACCTTCTGGCACGCCAGCGCTCAGCAGTGTGCCGGGCAATGGGCGGCGGCCCGTGTCACCTGGCAGCGACTCGGAAATTCCGAGTCCTACACTCTGCGTTCCGCCGCAGCTCAACGCCTCCGGTGCGCCGGGGCAGGGGGGGCTGAGCTGCAACGGTCAGCCCCCCCTGCCCCGGAAACACCGGCTGCAAACCGGGAGCGCGAAGCACGCCACGCGCTCGTCGAACATGTTCACACCGCGATCCGCACACTGGCTGCACGCACTCGCCCCCCGAAGCGGCCGTGGTTCACATATGCCGTGGTGTTTCTGAATCTCGGGGTGTTCAGCGTCTATCATGACTGGGCGGGTAAGCTCAGTCAGACCGAATACGGAATGCTACTATTCGACGCGGGCGCCTTAGTGGTGCCGTTGGAGCTGGCCAATGACGAGAGCTGGAGAATTCTGACCGCCGGCTTCTTACATTTCGGCCCGGTGCACCTCGCCTTTAACTGCTTCGTGACGACGGTACTCGGGCGATCCATCGAAACGCAATTGGGCCCTGCCCGCACCGCATGGATCTATTTTTCTGGGGTTATCGGCGGAAACCTCTGGTTTATGTGGTTCACCGAGGGGCCGGCCTTGGTCGTGGGCGCTTCGGGGGCCGTCATGGCATTGCTGGGCTCGCAACTCACTCGGGTCGCGCTGGAATACAGGAAACGTCGAACGCCGCAGTTATTACGCCCACTGTTCATGCTCCTATTGGTGATGGCGGTGCAGATCGTGTTCGACATAAACACAGAACAGGTTGCCGGCTCGGTACATCTCTCGGGTTTCGCCATCGGAATGTTCGCCGGCTGGTTGGTTATGGATGCGCGGCGAAACGCAGCGGCCTGAGCCGGTCCCGCTTCTCCACAAAATCGCTGTGCGGAGACTGAGCAACCCGTTAGATCCAATCTAATCCTGTGCCCGCTTCTACCCCTGACGACGGCAACAACCCCTTGCTCCGGGATCCCGTCGGGCCTGCGTTGTTGCGAATGGCGGGGCCGCTGGTCATCGGCGTCGGCGCAATTTTGCTATTCAACGTAGTGGACACCATCTTCGTCGGACAACTCGGCGTTCGCCCGCTGGCCGCCATGAGCTTCACCTTTCCGGTCATCATGATGATGATCAATCTGGTAGTGGGCATCGGCACGGGCGTGACCGCATCGATATCGCAAGCGATCGGCCGCGGCGATGACAGCGTCGCTCGCTACCGAGCCACCGACGCCTTGATAATGAGCGTCGGCATCGCCGGGACACTCTGCGGGCTGGGACTCTACTTCCACGACTCGATTTTTCTCGCTGTGGGTGCCGACGCGGACCTGCTCCCGCTGATCCGCAGCTACATGGTCCCGTATTTCTTCGGGCTCTTCGGGCTGATCATTCCCATCACAGGAAACTGCGCCATCCGCGGCACCGGCGACACGACATCTCCGAGTGTCATCATGCTCATCTCGGGCTGCGTAAACCTGGTGTTGGATCCTTTCCTGATTTTCGGCTGGGGCCCCTTCCCGCGGCTGGAGCTGGCCGGCGCTGCCATCGCGACGGTGATCGCCTGGACGGTGAGTCTTACAGCTTCTCTGGTTATCCAATATCGGCTGAAGCTCCTGCTCTTTGCCCGCCGTTCTGTGGGAAGCATCCTGCGATCGTGGAAAGACATTCTGCACGTGGGACTGCCCACCGCGGCGACCAACATCCTCATGCCCGCTGCCACCGCGCTATTGACCCGCCTGGTTTCATCCCATGGCGCAGCCGCCAACGCGGCCTACGGGATTGGGCATCGAGTGGAAGCAGTGGCGATGGTGGGTCTGTTCGCGCTGTCCATGGCTGTCACCGCGTTTGTTGGTCAAAACTACGGGGCCAAACAGATCTCACGAATCGATACAACTCTCGATTTTAGCGTGAAGGTGTGCCTTCTTTGGTCGACCGCCGTAGCCGGCAGTATCTGGCTCGCTCGAGGGCCGCTCACCGCCCTCTTCAACGACGATCCCGACGTGGTGAACAATGCGACGACATTTCTTCAGATCATTCCCTGGAGCTACGGAGCGTTGGGCCTCTCCTTCGCCTGTACGGCAACCCTGAATGCCCTCGGCCGTCCGCTGCTCTCCAGCGTCGTCGTGTGTTCTCGCTTGTTCTTGTTCACCATTCCTCTAGCGATTGTCGGCGACCATCACTTTGGGCTAAGCGGATTGTTCGCGGGTATCGCCGTCGGCAACCTGCTAACCGGGGCCGTGGCCTTCGTCATCGCCAAACAATGTGTACGGCGCCTCCAACGCGCGGCCCCCGCTGGCATCGAGGAGGCTCGTGCTGACGCCGACTAAATCCAGAAACCGAAACCCAAACCGCAGAGGGCCTCTGGAACGGTCTAGCGGCCACTTCTGCGTCGAAGAGCGATGCGGCCAAGATCTAAACCGGCGGTTGCCATTCCTGACCACGTAAGTTTAGAACCCGCGACATCTTCCCAACGCTGGAGCGGCACTTCGAGAAACTCATGGACGGACAGCGGCTCGGGGGCAGAAAGCAAACGGCCAAACAGCTCAACGTCGAACACCCACCGACTGGTGAAGGGCTCGACGATAGCGTGGCGCAGAGCCGGGGTGTCACGCAATAACTTGGCGCCACACTGAGTGTCGTAAACGCTTAACTGAAGAGCCCAGGATGCCACGGTGGCAAAACCGCGACCTAGGTAGTGGCGAAATGGCTGACGGTTCACTCGGCGCCCCAACAGCTGGACTCGTGAACCAAGCACAACCTTGACGACGCCATCATCCATCGCCGCCAACATGGACAGAATTTCTTCAGGCGGTGTCGCCATGTCCGCGTCGAGATAGCCCACGATGTCCGCGCCCGCTTCCAAGCCGAAGTGCAGCCCCGCTCGTACGGCTTCCGCCTTGCCACCATTTTGTGGCATGGTGTGCACAAATATTCGTTCGCTCTGCGCGCTGATCTCTTCCAACAGTTCCGGCGTGCCGTCGCTGGAGCCATCGTCGACCAACAACACATGGTTGTCTGGAGACTCGACCAACTGCAGACAATGCTCGGCTTTCAGCCTATCGGCCTCGTTATAACAGGGAATGACGATTACGCTTTTTGGCATAATGCCCACCAACCGAGTCCCGGTACCTCCAGCCCCACCCCCACAGCGGCGCGACTGAGTCTTCCGTCTACGGCCAATGCCGCCAACACACAGCTTCGTAGGCCACGGCCGGCATGCCAGGCCAAATCTTCTGGAACGTGGGACGCGGCTTCGTTGAAGGTCTGCCCCGGCTCCCTGCTTTGCTTCAACATGCCCAACCAGCGTGGCAGCAGCAAGCTGTGGAATATCCCGCCCGCGCGACGCACCGTGAGGCCCGCGCCTTCGAGTAGCTCGCGCGCCTGTTGAGGATGATAGCGCCGATAGTGACGAAGGTTTTCGTCATGATTCGAGTACAGCCCCGGCCAGGCGGGCACGCTGAATAAAACGTGACTCCCCGGGGCGGCGCAGCTGAGAACGTCGTCGAGAAATCTCTGGTCGTCCCGAACGTGTTCGGCCACGTCCAACATCAGCAAGAGGTCAAACTCGCCGCTGGGTTTCTCCACCGTGTAGCAGATCCGTGATCGGGGTGACGGCGTGCCCTGCTCGTATCCGAGGTCCCAGCAGACCGTTTGCTGAGCTTCGTTGGCATCGGCCATCTCTCCCGCAAACCACGCGTCCCCTGCGCCTACATCGAGCACGCGGTGACTGCCACTCATCAGTCCGGCGCACTTGAGTTCACGCAGGAAAAAGCTCGCCCGTGCCAGCTCCCAGGGGTGACGCAAAAAGTCTTGCTCTGGGAGTTCCGACAGGTCCATTTAAGCGGACCGTATCACGAATTCCCGGCCCGGCGCCTTGGAAGCTCAGTTGCAAACGCCGGTCGGCTCGTTGTTCTGCTCGCAGGGCGCGCAGTTGTAGCCCAGTGGGCAGCCCGCCCTCGGAGAGAGGAGGGCCTCAAAGGCGCTCAGATAACAACCCGGCACGCACCCCCCTGGGTCTCCCCCGCCAAATAGTCCGCCGGTGGCGCAGGGAATCACGCCTGAATCCGGGTCCTGCATCATCGCCGTCGGAGCACAGACATGAGCCGACTGGGTGCAACTGTCCACCAACACATCTTCTTGATTCTTTTCAGGGACCAGCCTCAGTGGCACGCACTTGCCCACGGTTGTGCCCTGGGCCTCACAACAATCGTCGAAAATCACTGGCTCTTCCGTCGGCCCTGGATCACCTGGCATCTCACAAGTACCGAGAGACTCTCCGCTGAGTGGATCATAACAAGGTGCGCAGCGGTGCCTCTCGGGGCAGCCCTCGGACGGGAGCTGCGTATTATCCATGCCGTCGATACACTCTGGCAAACAGCGCCCCTCGGCCTCCGTCATCGATACACACGAGCTCGGCACGTAGCCGTCTTCCCGGAAACTGTCGGGCAGACAAATCAAGTCGGGCGCCGAGCTACAAGTGCCAGCGCTGATCTGATCGCGAGTCTCTTCTGGGATAACGCTACTGGGCAAACAGGCGCCTTCGCCTCCACAGCAACGTTCGAACAGTACAGGCGGGCGAACCGGTCCGGGATCTCCCGGCAAGCCGCACAAACCCGTATCCTCACCGTTGTCGAGGTCGTTGCACGGCGCGCACAGGTAGCCGTCTTGGCAGATGTCTTGGGTTAACAAATCCGCTTGATCCACCAAGTCGGGAAGACATGCAGGAAGGCAGCGACCTTCGGCGTTGAGCAAGGAGAGACACGTGAGCGGTACTTCGTCTTCGAGCATGAACTCAGGCAAACACAGCAAGCCCTTCCCGTCCGGACAACTGTCCTCGCCGAGGGCATCGCGCTCGTCCTCAGGGATGCTTTCGGAAGGCAAACAACGCCCTTCGCCACCGCAGCAGTCAGCGAATATCACCGGAAGCTCAGTCGGCCCGGTACCGCCTCCGATGTCGCACAGGGTGGTGTCGTCACCGGAGATCGGATCGTAACAAGGCGCGCAGACGCTGCCGGCATCGCAGATATCCTGCGGCAAGAGCTCCGCTTGGTCGGCCAGATCGGGCAGACAGCTCGGCACACATCGCCCCTCGGCTCCGAGTGTCGACTCGCAAACTGCCGGCACGTAGTCATCCTCTGTGAATTCCTTGGGTACACACAGCAGACCGTAGCCATCAGCGCATTCGTCCTGACCGAGAGCGTCCCGCTCCTCCTCGGGAATCATATCCGACGGGGTGCAGTAGCCGGCGCCGTCGCAACAAGCGGTGAAGGTTCGGGCGGATTGGCGCGGGCCCGGATCCGCACCCAGCTCACAGAGGCCCGTGGATTCGCCATCCCGCAAGTCGTAGCAAGGCAAGCAGCGATGAAATTCGGGGCATACATCGACGGGCATCAGCTCAACCTGATCGCCTAGATCATTCAAGCAATCAGGAACACAACGCCCCTCGCTGCCGAGCACGCCGCGGCAGTCCTGCAGCACGAAATCGTCTTCGGTAAATGCCTCGGGGGTACAAAACATGTCCTCGCCACAGCTGTCCGCGGCCAAGTTGTCGCGATAATCTTCGTCCACTAGGTCGCCAGGGAAACATCGGCCCAGGTCGTGGCAGCAAAAATCGAAGGTCTTGGGATCCTCCGTAGGCCCCGGATCGTTGGCGAAGTCGCACAGCCCTGTCGACTCAGCGGTCATGGGATCGAAACACGGCGCACACACGTGAAACTCGGGACAGGCGTCGCGAGGCATACGGTCTGCGTTCTCCAGCACGTCCGGTAGACACTCGGGCACACACCGGCCCTCGGCATCGAGTAGGGACCGACAGCTCAGGGGCACAAAAGCCTCGTCGTCGACGAAATCGCTCGGGACACAGAGCAGGTCGCCAGCGCAGCTGTCGGTGCCCAAAAAGTCTCTTTGCTCTTCCGGAATGAAACGTCCGGGCAAACACTGACCGATTCCGTGGCAGCAAAGCGGGGTGGGCGCCGACCATGGCGGCTCCGTACTCTCACAAGCCGTGGCAACCCAACCGAGAGCGACCAGGAACAATAGAGACGAAACAGAAGACGGGAATCTCATCAGAAGTGCCGAGCGGCAAAACACCGCGCCGGAGGCTGACTGGATTTGGTCGGGACAGCCAAACGTCAACAGCCGCCACCCTATCGCACGATAGGGGAATGCGCAATATGCCACCTTCCCAGCAGTTTCAGCAGTGGAAAGCCGATCAGGCAAACCGGGAAGGTTAGCAGTCCGGTCTGGATCGGTTCGGCGTCAACACGCCACTTTTCGGCTGGACGGTCGTACACCCGGCCGCCGCCGTCCCCCAACAGACCGCACCAGGAAAGCAAAAAGGCGCCCAAACGGGCGCCCTTTTGGCGAGAGACGCGAAGTCGCGCCATGAGGTAGCTGCGATCAGACCATCGTGATCGACTTCATCTGCACGGGCGTCGTCGGGCGGTCCCTGCCGTCCGTCGGAGTGGTGTTGATGGCCTTAACGACATCCATACCGCTGGTGATCTTGCCAAACACCGGGTGCTTGGAAGCTCCGGGAGAAAAGTAGTCGAGGTTGGCGTTGTCCACCGTGTTGATGAAGAACTGACAGCTTCCCGAATTGGGTCCAGCATTTGCCATGCTCAGACTTCCCGTGACGTTGGAGAGTTTGTGCTCCGCCGGGTGCTCGTCTTTGATTGCACCATGGGGTGAGTCGCCGGTGCCAGCGCGGGGACTGCTCGGATCCTTGCTGTGAGGACAGCCGAACTGATTCATGAAGTTCGCGATCACGCGGTGAAAATGCAGGCCGTTGTAGAAGCCCTCGTTCACCAAACGAACAAAGTTTTCGCCAGTGATCGGCATCTGCTCCACGAAGATTTCCGCTTCAAAAGAGCCCAGGGTGGTTTCGAAATTCGCTGTAGGGTTTGCCATTCCCAAGGCCTAACCCGAACCACGCCGGGGGATCAACGGACGATGGCGTCGGAGTCCTTCTTCGGTGCCGGAACGGACCGAATCCTCAGCCGAATGGCTGGGCAAACACAGGACACGCAAATAGGTGGCCCGGACGTCCTCCGTGACAGCACGATATTGGCAAATCAAGTGCTCGCCAGCGGTCATTTCGGGCGTGGAGTGCACTCCAGCACGCCGAGCGAGTGCATTGAGGTCGGGGGCTGCGGCATCCAGAATCGCCATTCCGCCGCCGTCCACGAGTCGCATCCGCTGTTCCAGACGGCGCAAAAAGGCGTAGTCCTCCAGCATGCTCTCCACATCAGCGACAAGCATCGCCCCAAGGCTCCCAGATCGGCGAGCGCTTCGGCTGTGTTGCTGGAACGAACCTGCAGCCTTGTGCCGTGGAACATCTGCAGCCACTGGACAGCAAGCGCCACGTCCAACAAGCCCCCGCGGCCAAGCTTCGGATCGTAGGGCCCCCCGCCCTCTTCGGCCAGCTCCCGCTGCATACGCATTCTTAGCCGCCAACCCCGGTTCGTAAATGAACAAGACATCGAGATCTGAGCCATAGCCTAGCTCGCGCCCCCAAGTTTGCCGACAGCAATAACGCTCAGTCCGGAGTCGTCACCGTCCATTTCGTACAACACCGTTCGTTGCAAGAACTCCTCCGCCAACTCCGAGAGGCACCCGGTCACGTCGTGGGACTCCTCTCCCCCCACGAGATCAGCAATGGCAACGGTCACGGTCACCTCCAACTTAGCCCGTCGCAGTGCGGCGACGAACAACTCTCTCGCTTCGTCAGAATCCGCGGGACGATAACGCTCGAAGTTCTCCCAATGGTCCGCAACCACCAATCGAGGATCGACCAAACGGGCCCCCCCGCGCCCAAACAGATCGGAATCCGCCAAGTCTGGGTGCTGAACGAGCACATCGCCGACAAAGCGACTTCCCCCGAGTACCCCAATGAACCGCGACAGAACTCCATCGCCCTCGGCGAGGGCGTTGATGTCGCTAGAACATAACTCGAGCCGATCGAAGAAGGCACTGAGCTACCGCACCGCCAGCTCAGGGTCGGCACAATGATCCAGCGCGACCAACAATTGCTCGCCCAACTCCGGGAATCGCCCCAGAGTGATTCGGCCGAGCAATCCGTCCGGCGAGTCCGCTAAAAAACCCAAGTGGTTCGCGACTTCCTCGACTCGATCGTATCCCATGCATCGGCCCCCGCACGCGGCTTCCCAGTCACTGCAACGGCCGTCCGTAGCCGCCGCTAAGAGCAGATCCTGAAAAAGGAACTCGACCGTCGAAAACACAGAACGAAGATCAGAAGTCGCCGTGAGGAGCAGCGCCGGCCTGACCTCGCCCATCTGGGTCAGGCTGGTGCTGCGGGCGTTCTGCATCGGATCTAAGAGAAGGTTCTGAACAAGGACCTGCATTAGGCGGGCCTACCGCGCCGCATGGGGGCACCCGGCGGACTCCGCTTTCACTCAGTCGTCCGGAACGCTAGTCGCATGCTCGACTCGTCGGTAGCGGCTCTGCCCCAAAAGCGAGTAGTGTACAGCCGTGTCACGCATCGCCGTCGTCGGTGCCGGTCCAGCCGGCTCTTCCCTAGCCACTTTTTGTGCGAGGGACGGGCACCACGTCACGCTCTTTGAGTCCGAATCGCAACCCCGCGCCGTTGTCGGAGAATCCCTATTGCCCGAGGGCAACCGGGTGTTGGAACTATTGGGTCTCTCGATGGACGGCTTCGTGGAAAAACACGGCGCCGTTTTTCATCGGGGGCTGCAATATGTGCGGTTTGACTTCGACGAAGCCGAGCGCCCCCGATGGACGGTGGCTCATCATGTATCTAGAGTTGAGTTTGACCAACGTCTGCGCAACCTGGCACGAAACGCCGGTACCAAGATCGTCATCGAACAACTGAAGCGACCTCCCAGCGGTTTCGACTGGGTAATCGACGCAACCGGTAGACGCCGGGCGATGGCGCGCCATTGGACTCGCTTTGAGGGTCACCCGCTGTTGAGGAACGCGGCCATATCGAATTACTACCGAGGGGCCGCCCCTCTGCGCGGT
>SPKZ01004515.1_pt1 | contig 29803 bp, 33 predicted proteins | sample 2456571 | NCBI WGS metagenome assembly SPKZ01 (sample SAMN11192286, study PRJNA482655) | marine metagenome | biome: ENVO:00000447; feature: ENVO:00000244|ENVO:00000211|ENVO:00000569|ENVO:00002023; material: ENVO:00002151; isolation source: ocean water from marine abyssalpelagic zone ... | reverse complement strand
CCACTTTATGCTTCAATTTTATGCAAAATTATGGTGAAGTTGAACCGATAACTAATTGAAATTGGTTAGCAGCTATGTCAACTTATGGTGCAAGCGACACCGTTTGAGTTTATCCATCGTACTGTTGCCATGATATTTACCTCATTTGAATAAAATTAATGTCCGTTGTCGTAGTGAACATTGTTTGTTTTACCTTTTTATTATGGGCTACATTGTAGCCTTTATCAAGTGGTATTTTATTAATGTGAATATTTAATTTTTAGAGTTAAGCGAGCATTACTATTGAGAACTAAAATGAAATGAAAATTTAAATATGATGGTAGATATTATGTGTAAAAGTCAGCTCATTGCGCTGAGCTGACTTTAGGTTGGCTATAAAGCCATTTATCTAATTTTAATTATCTGAGGGTAACAATATAGTTGTAGTTAAATGTCCTTTATCAGTAATAATATTAATTTTACCAAAGGAAAAATCATAAGATGAAAAAATCTGTTGCTTAAATTTTATAGCATTTTCATTTATTTTCTTATCATCTTCGTTTAAGTCCCCCCAATCTCCATATTGATGTCGATGTACAAAATCTTCAACACAAATATCATGGGTTTTACAAAAATTTAACGCATTTTTTGTTATTAAACACCTTCCTAGATCAAACAAGTTTTCTCTAAGACCAGATAAATCGATATCGTCTATCATAATAAGCTCCAATTATTTGAAACTTATATCCCTATTGGGATAGTAAGTCCCAATAAGTAATTTATGCACCGGTAGGTGTTATGAAGTTAATTAAAATCCTTAATAATTATCTTCGTAAATGGATCGATATATTTCAGCATCTTCTTTAAAAATTTGGTATTTAATAAATGATATCCCTATATTTAACAAACTAATTATTATTACTAAAAACAGTATATTTAACATAAGTAATCTCCTAAAAATTAAGAGACTTATTTCCCAAAGGGAACTAAGTCCCAAAGGGTAGTATTGGATTATTTAAGCACTACTCAAATAAGAGTTAATCCATAAGTACAACAAAACAATGATAGCACAAATTTTAACCAACCAATATCATATATCTACTTTAATAAAAACATAATTTTAATTACATCAGCAGCAGTCACGCCTCGCAAATGCAAATTAAATTTATCTACTCGATCATGTAAATGTTCAAAAGAGCCAATTTTATAATCTTCATTATCTAACAAATTGTAACTATCTCTACCGTGATTTGAGCAAGGCTCAACGCTCAGCATTTTAGAAATTGAAGCAATAACTTGCTTGCGACTGGTTAATAAATTCTGGTGGTATATATAAGTGTTTTTTGCTGCTGTTAATGCTTCGTATGCCGCGCTAGTTTTAGATAACAACCGTGTCGAAACATCGGCGGCAATCTGACCAGTAGATTTTTCGAAGCTGCAACCGATCCGGTTTACCTTGGGGAAATTATTTATATATTTTGGATTCCGGTAGCATAATTTCCACTGCGGCAAAATTTCACCATAAACAAATTGAATTTCGATATACAAACCAGCGCCATTAGATAATATTAAAAATCGGCTATCCTTAGATAAGGTTTCGTTATAGATCCAGCCAGCGCCTAATCGCATAGCAACTTGTTTTAGTATTTCGATTTTTTCAACGAGATTTCGCATATATCCCCCAACATTGATTTTTTATTAAAGGGGATTTCTCCCCTTAATAGTTAACTAGCTCGTAACTGTGATTGTGACTTACCTTTGATTTTTTGACTACCGTGTAGATCTCGGATTTTATCGAGTGAGAAACTGCCACGGCTAGCGCTTTTCCAATCTGCGGGACGGTAATACCAAGCTTTCTTTTTACTGGCGTAACTAAAACCCGCGCCCCCCTCCTTTTTACCTAAAATTTTGCTGTGCTGACTGGTCGAACCAGTCAGCCAAATCCAAGCCCCACAGATCTCAATTTCAATACCCGGCAAATCAATAATCTTGTTTAACGCTTCATTTAATAGATCTGAATAACCAAGCTCACCGGCATCAATTTCGCCTTCAAAATTTTTGAGTGTTTCATAGGCTTGAACAATGACTTGCATCATTTTGTTAGAGCCGCCGCGATCTGGATGAAATTTAAAAGAAGCTTTTTTATAAGCTTTTTTAATATCATTAGTGGTCAAGGTTCCTGTGAGTTCTAGAATTTTTGCAGCATCTTCAATTTTCATGATAAACCCCTGTTATTCGTTAAGTTCAATTTGAGAAGCAACCACCAATAACAAATTTTTTCCGTTATCAAGGTTGTAAATTTTAGGGAAAGCGCCACGGCGTAACTTGCCGATTTCACCCGTAAAACCGCCAGCAATTACAACGTAAGATTTACCGATAATTGGCTTTTGATTTTTAGGGAAATGCTCGTTTAAATAACTTGAAACGAGATCAATAATTCGAGATTGACGCGCCAAATCATCCGGTTTGGCTCGGGCGCAAGTTATCGCTTGAGTTTCAGCTAAAAAACGATAAGCAATAGTTGACCAATAAAGTTTTTCTTTATCGTTCGCGCAAGCGTGGCGGTCAGTGTGATAAATACGCTCTAGGTGTAATATAGAATTTCTAAAGTCGGCTATTTTGGTTTTAGTCTTTTGATTTTGAGAAATATCATTTTGGTTCGCGCTTGAGCTATCCAACGGTGATACGTTGGTCGCTGCTGCCTGGTTAGTAAGACTTGGTTGTTGTGTAGTGGAATGGCTCATAACGTTATCTCCTGGTTAATGTTGGTATCACTTCGGAACGGCTTAAACGTCTTGGCTACTGGCCATCGTTCTGATTGGCAAGAGCGCGGAGCGTTTATATACCCTTGCCGATCAGGTTGTGGTCAGTGACTATTAGACGTTGCCGTTTCCGTGTGGTGGCAACATAGGAGATACAAGTTGAGTCATGGAATGGAGCAATAACCGCTTTAGTCTTACTTTCCTGGCATCAGTGAAATTCTTGGTATTTATTACCTGCAGCTGCGTTTTTTTTGCAGCAGCAGGTAATAAATATGTTATTGCTACCTTGAACCAGCAACAGTTTTATCGTTGCAGGTACAAGGTAGTGTATTTGGTTTTAGCAATAAAAAGTCTGTCTTTAGACCATCATCAGAGTAATTAAAATCGACGGTTAAGCGGCAACATCATGATAGTTTTGGGTGATAAGGTGAATGAGGAACGATTGAGCCTAGAGCCCGACACTATGATGATTTTTAGTTGCCGTCAGTCGATATTCATTCCGGTTAAGCCCTAAGCCTGGGCGCGTACTCTAACGCTTTAGCTTTAGAGTAGGGGGCTGATAACAAATAACTTAGATTGATCGATACAGTCTGTTGGCTTTTTAACAGTCTGTTTCTATCAATCTAAATCAGAAATGTCTTAGTCTTGAACCGCAACTTTTTTACCGTTGCCGGTGCACGATAATGTTGTTAGTTTTTGGGTGGGGTTTTATCCTGAAATCTTTAGAGTTGACCGACTGGCCAAGACAACGGTTTCTATGTTGGCTTGGTTCTGTTTGTCTCACTAGAGGCGAAGACTCGCGGGGAGACTCTACAGAATAACAAAGTAGTTCCCGCTTGTTGGTGGTTAGAACATTTTAATTAGAAAATTTCTTTGGTTGGCAATTTCAGCTAATTTTTCTGGTGTCGCGTAACAAAGATTCTCACAAACTCCGTCGCAAATTCCCGCGCAATTACCTTTAGATTCCAAAAATTCTGACACATCGAGCATCAACGGATTATCAGCATCAATTTCAAACCGCAATGTGTCATAAAGAGTCTTAATCTCTCTAAAACAATCAATCATTTCAATAACGTTTTGACACTCAAAACGGCGGTGAACAAATAAAGAGTGTAAAGTTAAAAAATTGTCATTTGAATTATCCATAATAATACCTCGATATCAATTATAAGTTGTTAGCATTTTGGTAGTGCTAGACCCTCTGTTTACTGTCCATCGTTCTAAATTGCAAAAGCGCGAAGCGATTTATCCCCTTTTGCAATTTTTGATGTGGTCAGTAACAGCTTTAAAGGTCTGCACTATCTCTGTGATATCAACTTAGGAAATATTAATATTTTTATTAATATTTTTATTAATATTTTTATTAATAATTTAATTTTATTCTTTAGAGTCGACCGTATGGTCAAGACAACGTATTTTTGTTGGCTTGGTTCTATTAGCCTCATTAGAGACGAAGACTCGCTAGGAGGCTAATAGAATGACGTAGGACTTCCCATTAATTAAAATTTTGGTTCACCATTTCTATCAAAATAAGTTTGTTTACAAGTAGGGAAACCAGCACACCCATACCAAACTGTTTCTTTTTTTAATTTACCTTTACCTTTAATAGATATTCTCCTTATTAAAGATTTAGAACATTGACCACAATTAAACTTAGTTATATCTAAAGGGTCTGTTGGTTTTGTATCTGGCTTCCCTCTACAATCAGATAAAGTTTTTTTACATTCTGGATAACCGGTACAAGCCCAAAAGAAACCCTTTTGATTATTTGATGTTCTTTTTCTTCGCTTCATAGGTTTATTACAATCAGGGCAAGAATAAGTTTCTAAGCTCTTATAATCAGGTTTACCGGCTTTATCCGGTAAAGAAGTCTTACACTCAGGGTAACGATTACACCCCCAAAATACGCCATTAGAGCCCTTGATTTTTTTTAAAATACCGTCCTGGCATTTAGAACATTTGTGAGTTTTTATTTTAATCTCTAATCCGTTAAGCTTAAGATCATCAATTTGATTACCGATAAAAACCATTAATTCGTTAATAAAGTTTTCAGCGGTATTACTGCCCTGCTCTATCATTAATTGTTGCTCATGCCACAAAGCAGTCATATCTGGACTAGTAGCTATCTCTGGTAATGCATTAAAAAATTGCTGGCCGATAGACGAACTAATAACTTTTTTCCCTTTCTCAATTAAAAATCCAATATCAAATAATTTTTTTATAATTACGTCCCTGGTGCGGGATGTACCAATGCCTCCATGCTCGCCTTTTTTATCTTTGTCTTTATCAACGAGTAGTTTTTTTATGCCTGGATCTTTAATGTATTTAGCGATCCGGGTTAAATCTATTAATAACGATGCCATCGTATATAAAGGAAGTGGTTTAGTTTCTTTATTTAACACGGTTGATTTTTGACAAATACCGATATCTGACTGATTAAGTGATGCTAAATCTAACGCAATAAAATCATCGACCGGCGCGTCATCATCAACCAATTTTTTATAAAGGACTGTCCAGCCATCTTTAAGTATAATTTTACTCGACACTGAAAAAGTATGACCAGCGCAATCTATTGAAATTTTGGTCTCTTGGTATTGTTGTTTAGGATAAAACTGAGCGACATAGGCTTGAGCGATTATTAAGTAAATATTTCTCAGTGGTTCGCTTAAGGTTGTTAGATCAACAATTGCTTCAGTTGGAATAATAGCGTGATGGGCGCTAACATTATTATTGTTAAAGGCGCGGCTTTTAATAGTAGGATCTGTTTTAGTAACAGGCTCGGTAAACTCAATAGCGGTTTGAGAAATTGCCTTAAGCACCCGACCAACATCGGCGTGTTGTTCCTCATTAAGATATTGACAATCACTCCCGTTATAGGTGATAAGCCGGTATTTTTCCCGCAGTTCCTGAGTAATTTTCATTACCTGATCAGGTTTGTAGTTAAATTTCTTAGACGCATCAACTTGTAGTTTTAGCATGTTATAGGGTAAAGGTGGGCTCAACTCCTTAATCTCTATTTTCACATTGGCGATAGTAGCAGTGTTTCCCTGGCACTGTATTGCTATATTATTTGCAAAAGATTTGTCAACTAACCTATTTTTATCATCGATTGGTGCATCATCAGCCGGGCAATATTTAGCGGAAAATTGAAACGAAGAAAATTGAAAATCCCCCATTATGTCAAAATAAAATTGTTTTTCATGATTAGCATTGGCTCGGTCTCGATTAACAACCAAACCGAGTATTGGGGTTTGAACTCGGCCAACACTTAATACCCCATCATACCCACACTCTTGTGCAAATAAAGTATAAGCCCGGCTCATATTAAATCCATAAAGTTGATCTCCAATACTTTGAGCAAATGCTGACTGATAGAGGCCATAATATTTTTTATTATCAGTTAGGTTTGCTAGGGCTCTTTGCACGATCCGTAAATTGTTGTCATTAGTTATAAAACGTTGAACAGGTTTTTGATAACCAACACACGTTAATATTTCATCGACTATCAGTTGTCCATGAGCATCATTATCACCACAATGTACAATAGAGTTAGATTGTTTAATCAATGAAAGAATCGCACCAAATTGAGCTTTAGTTTTACTTTTAACTTTATATTTAATCGGTGAGTGGTAAATAGGTAAATCGTCAAGTGACCATTTTTTATATTTACTGTCATAATCGGCAGGTTCGTATGGTTCTAACATATGACCGATACACCAAGTTACTACATCGTCACCGCACACATAATGCGTTTGATGATGTTCGCCACCACCCAACCCATCTACTATAGCCTTAGCTAAATTTGGTTTTTCCGCTATAAATAACCGCATAATATATGAACTCCTGATAACTAGTTGTTCTATTTATAAGAAAACATTGTGATATAATACTTTCAAATAAAAAATAATACAAAATAGTTCACATTTGAAACAAAAAGGTCCGTTTGTGATACAATTTATATCAAGATTAATTGAGAGGCAAAATGACTTTGATCACTTCAGAACAAATTAAAGCGTGTAGGGCAATTCTTGGCTGGTCAATTAAAGAATTATCGGAGCAATCAGGTGTTTCAATTTCAACATTAAAAAGAATTGAACAAAGAAGTGGATACCCACATTGTCGTATTGAAAATATAGAACAAATACGAGCAACCTTTGAAAATACCGACCGAGTACATTTGCCTGATTCTCGAACCGTTGTTATTATCTACCTTGACGATAAAGCCATTATTGAATAAATAAATCAGGGAATTTCACATACCTGCCCATCGTTTCTTTCCCTGCATTGTTCTAATTCACATTGCTCTCTTTCACTCCAAGTATCATATTGATCACATGTTTGAACGATAGAACCTGGGCCTCCTTCACCTATACAGGCAGCTCTTTGTGCTTCATTTTGAATAATATTACAATCCACAGCAACTTCAGAAGTAACGTTTCCATCTTTATCACGGTTACGGCATTTAGGAGGGCTTTCAAACATACCTAGAGTTGCTTTGTAGACGGCCCATTTAGCAAAAATTATGTCACATTCAGCTGGGTTGGTATCTAAAGTAATTGTGCCAAAAACACATACAACGGCTTCACAGGCTAATAACTCACCTTTTTTGAAAAAGCCAGCACTAACATTTGATGAAAAACTGCTTATTGATATCAAAAATAATAAAATTAATATATTAGATTTTAACATTACAACACCTCTTAATTTAAAATACCGGTTATTAAAAGTTGATTAGGTGTTAACTCTTTTGGCATTGCAAAAACTCTCACACCTTTCGAAATTGAATAATTATCTTTAGTTTTGCTCCATGAAGTAATGTGATAAATGTTTTTCTCTGGCACACCGGCTAATTGCAACGCATCTGATATATAACGAGCTCGTTGAGCTGATAAAATTTCAACCCCAACATTACTTTTTCCGTGACTATGACCGACGATCATATAAGAGCTAGAACCTAGCTCGGTGAGTATTTTTTCAACAATTATTTTAGAATCAATAATCTTTGCGGACTCGTTATAGAAATCAACATCGATATACTGTAAATCAGATATAGTAATTTTTACTGTTGTTGTCTCCTTTTTAGGTGGTTCCATTTCTAGCGCTACCTTTGTAGGAACTTCAGTGAATTTTTTAGCAGGTACTTGTTCTAGTTCATCTAAGATAATTATACTAACTGGTGTTAGTAGATCAGCAGGCATGAGATCGAATTTTTGGCTAAAATCATGCCTCAGAATCCGGTAATCCTGATTCAGTTTAAAAATAGATTCTCTCATCACCATTGTTGATGAACAACCCATAATAACTAATGTAGATAGTCCGACGCTAAAGTATCGTTTAAAAGTCATAATTAGGACTCCTTGTAGCGGATATTAGTTTATTGTCGTAATCAATAACTAAAGTGTTTTTATTACCAATTGCCATTAATAAAGCATCAGTTTTTGACATTAGAAGATTTTTACGTTGAAATCCAATTTTTGCTAATAAGATAGCCTTGGCATCATCAGGAGAATTTCTGCCGATATATACTCGATAGCCTGTTCCCTCTACAATGTACTCAATCAGCTCTTTAACATTTGATAATTCATCAGGATAAACCGTTCTAACCATAAATTTCAGTTCGTTGATTTGAGCAGAGGCAGTATTAATTAAACTGGATAAAAGAAAAATTAAAGATAATTTTTTAATTGATAAATTCATGAAAAACACTCCTGAATGGTTTGATTCTTCTCGATTTCTCAATGAAGATATTGAACGTTTTACCGCTATTAATAGTGATGGTTGGCACAAGTTTTAAATACTTAGCAGCTAGAGGTTGCACTTGAGTACGTGCTGAATTAGCAACTTCAGCTTTGGTGTCTACTTTACCGGTAATGCCCCCGGTTTGTTTGCCATCAGCGCCACTGGATACAATGGCATAAGCCATTACTCCCATAAACTGAGCAAAAAAGTGGTAATTAACCTCGTCTTTAATGCCTCCAACACCTTCATGATCAACAGCTGAGTCCCGTGACATATCAATAACTACATCATCTGGACGTTCGATACTTTTGATTAGATAAGCAACTCTGGCATTAATAGGTTCGTTTACATTAGCCAGTCGTATTACCTTGCCATGAATAACAGAGCCAGTTGGAATTAAGACATAATTCCATTGCGTATCGTAAACATCGTGTGAAACATACGCACGAAATGAACCAACGTAATCAGAAATTAATTTTTGGGCTAAAACGGCTTTAATAACCGTTGTAGTTCCTAACCTTGGATAATTATTTTCAGGATTTGCTTCTTTTGCATTTATTGAATGACTTAATAAAGCGATAGCAACACCATGCTTAAATAAGTTTTTCATTTTTCACCTCCAAATAATTCGTTGATATTTGGCGGCGTCGTTGAAGCATCAATTTCTCCGTTTTGTACCGCTTTACGATATTCTCTGAGAGCTTTTATTTTAACTCTGAGTTTTGCTTGCTTATTAGTAATAGTTTCTTTTGTTTCTTGCTGATTTCCGTCTGACTTAATAGGGTTATTTGTTTTATAAAAAGTGCCTTCTCCTATCGTACTTTTTGATGCTAGTGATTGGTAAACTCTCGATTGTTCCAATTCGATATACTTTTGATAAGCTGACTTTTCTTTTTCTTCAGTACCTTTATTCCTATTATTTCTTGAATTCCTGCCCTCTGTTGATGCTTTATATGAAGCGGTTTTACGTGGCGCATAATCCTTTTTTATCGGCTGATCTAATATTTTGTCAGTAGTATTATTATTGGGGCTATTTTGTCCTATACCATTATTAAACCGACTAATAGCCGTATTTTGATTAACACGAATACCGTCTGTAACATTCTCTGGAGCGGTCAATGCAGTAGCAGCCTCTTTCTTATCATCTTCATCTTGTTGAGCAGACATAGAATAAAAAAGAAAGGCAAATAATCCAGTTAGCATAACCCCTGCTACTAGAAACCAGCGTTGTAGACCTGACTTTAGCGTAGATGGCTTTTCGCTGTCGATATCAGCTGTTGGATCTTTATTTTTCTCGTTAGGTTCAGCCATACTAATATGCTCCCTGCGTTGTATTATCAGCACGGCCGACTTCAACGGTTGAATCCGAATATTTGAGTTTAAATTCGGGAAAGATGCCGGCAATCATATAAAGTTTTGTTAACGGATCAAATTTAGCGTGTACCATTTCAGTCTGCCCCGATAATGTGGCCTCTACCATCATAAGACCTTTGTTATAGTTATAAACCCGAATAAATGTAAAACGACCATCATCATAAATATCAGAAATCAAATTTTTACCTATAAAACCACTACCTTGATCCCAAGTGTAACGGGTATAGATATTATGGCGATAACGACGTAATGCTTTTAATACTGCACTTTTAATTTTATCACTCGTGTTTTTTTTCTCAGTCATATATTTTTCGCGCCATAAACTGGCTAACACGCTCGATGTATCGGTCGGTCTTTTTAAGGTTAAAGCTTTTCTTTGTTTGGATGAAAAAATCAAACCATCAACCAGACGATAACAATTTGATTTAACATTTTTCTTTCGATAAACCTTAAAATCATAACTTTTACCGGACATACCTACAGCTGATAATGAGGTTGATTGACCAAGCTTAAGCTCAGTGGTTGGTTTAATGTAAATATGTGGCCCTGCTGAATCGGTCAACCAAAGTTTACTGTTACCAACAATAGGGTCTGTGTTTTGCATAATGTTTTCAGGTAATTCAATATGCGTGTAATTATTAATCATCGAATTTACAACATGAGTTTGGCCGTCTTCATGGTTTAGCCGGTTACATTCAATAGCGGCAACTGAAGATGATATAAAAGTTATTACTAGAGCGCTCAACATAGTTTTCATAATTAGTCCGTCCGATTAAATTATTTAGTAACTGAGTTATCGTAATTAATTTTTTCTTGAATAATTTCTAGCCCAATTGGATTAGCTCGAAGCTGATCACGAGAGAATCTTTTTAGTTCCTTAAAGTTCTTAAGTCGCCAATGCAAATTAACAACTTCTCTGATTGGTTTTCCTTGCTGAAAACCATCTGAATTAATGGTTGTGCGCTCTATAAATATATTGGTTCGATAAACATCAGAATTACCATTAACAAATACACCAGATGACACATCGAAATGATCGGTAAATCGTATTTCTATTTTTTCAGTGATACCCCTTTTAGTAAAATCTATGGCTTTTTGGGCGGCGTAATATTGCCCTTCGCCATTACCAACAAAACTATTAGCCAAAGTATCAGACATAAAAATCAGGGCAAAACCATAATTTCGTGACATTGCGTGAGGATTAACACCAAATCTTGATTCAACATAATCATGAATATGCTTGTCGATTATTAGCGGAAAATAATCAGCTTCTTCGCCAGATTTTCTAAACTCTATATCCCATGTACCATTAGGATACATTTTAACAAACATCAATTCGGTGTTATTTTCTGCTCGTTCGTTAGCTAAATTAATCAAAAAACCCTGGATAATGTTAAAAACAATAGACAGCAACAAAACAACGTATATTTTGGTATTTATTGAGACTAGTGATGCAGCAGTGCTATTAATTTCACTTGTCGTATCGTCATCTGATACTTTGATAATTGGTTCAATTTGCTCTTTTTTAATTATTTTATCCATGTTGAGTTACCTTATTTTTAAATCATTTTTACGACTGTTGTAGCTACTTTCATAGCTGCATTCGATGCCTTAGAAGTAATACCACCAAATCCCGATGCCATTGCCGCAGACATACCACCGACTGCTAGCATAAAAAAAATACCTATAAACAAATGGAGAATAATTCTATTAGCGGCCAACGAATCAGCTACCGGATTGAATTCTATAGGTGAGTCGAGAACGCCAAATATTGCGAAGAAATAAAGGTAATAAAGACTTAAAGCTATTTTTGCAAAAAGGTGAAAAAACCAAAAACCAAGAAAAATCTGGAACCATTTATCAAATATTTTACGGGTAAACGGTACTAATAGTAGAGGCAGGAATAATAAACCAGTAATTTTAGAAAAGGCGTAACCCCATACTCCCCAGGCATTCATAACAAATATAATAATTTTTAAAATTACCAGGACTACCTGAAATTGAAAGAAAACCCACCATGCCGCTAACCCACTGAATATAGAAATATCCTTTAACCTGATATTTTCCAGTGCTTCTGACATCTTTGCCCCAGCAAAAATCGGATCAGACTCTCCAACAGCTTCAGTTTGAATACCAGAACCAATTGCATCTGCCCAACTCCAAATTTCACTAAGCGCATAGTTATAATTGACGTAAAATCCCCAGGTAAAAATAACGATAAATACGTAAGCGATTAACTCTTCAAGCTCGTATTTTTTTAGCGCCCAGGCAATGGTATGCCAAGCTAGCCCAATAAATGTAAAACCAATCATCATAGAAAGAATATATTTTGATAGCGGTGAATCAGGGTTGTCTATTAGATCCGTTACAAAATCTGAGATAACACCATTTAGTATTTCATCGGCTTTACTCAATTCTTCTTCAGCAAATACGTTTCCCGAAAAAGAAAAAGCGAATAATATAACACTAGAAGATACTAATTTTTTGAGTAGTATTTTAAGTAATATCATCTGTAATCCCTATAATCATTAGGGTTCTGTTTTAATACATAACGCTCGATATACATCGTTTCACGATGAAGAATATCGACAGTAAGCTCTATATTTTCGGTTTTTATATATTTCGGGTTGAAAGAAACATAATCTATTAACCCTATAAGTTCTTTAAGTTTTGCCTTAGCCGTTAACTCAGTCATAGACGCATAAAATTTATCACCAAACTCGGTCGTGCCACGATCAGGGTTTTTTGCATACCACTCTTTACGCAATTCTTTGGTGCATTTGAGTTGAAAATAAAACTTCTTGTGTTTCTCCTTACATTTTTGATGAACTTTATTTGCATATACTTTGTAATCTGCTAATCGCTTAATTCGGTAAGGGTCTGCAACGTGTTCTCTCGGTTTATCACCACGCTTACTAATTCGGGATTCAATAAGTAGTTCATCAAGCGTTTTAGTAGCTAAAGCAGGTAGACTTAAAGTAAGAGAGAGAGAGATAATGATGCTAGTTCTCATTGGTTTCACCTTTAAAAGTTAACACTGTCAACACGGCCTACTTCAGCCTCGTATTTGTCACTGTTTTTTATTTCGAGCTTATCCAATAAATACATATCGTAAGCAAATGATTCTTGAGCTTTGCGATCCATAACATCTTGATTCGACATTTTGAAATTCTTAAGAGTCATATCGTTTTGACTTTTTTGCATGGCAATTTGAAGCTCAAGCTGCATAGCCATTATTTGCAATGTTCTTAACTGAGACTCGTCACCCATTGCTACATTTTCGCGGTCTTCAGCCATACTTTTTTCAGCTTCAGCTAAGTTTTCTGAACGTGACTGAAACGCTTTAACAGCGTAAGCTTGTTCAGTTGCTTCTCGGGATCTTAAATAATGTTGCTCAGCCTGTGCTTTTTGTTGATCACGCATATCGCTACTGTCAAAAACAGTATCAATATCGTCAAAAACATCATCTAAATTACGAATACGTTTATAAATAGTACTAACTTTTTCATCTATATCTATAACGCCATCGTCGGTGTAAATAGCTACTCCCCATTCATTCCACGATGAATCAAGTGGATTTAAAGGGAAATCAATATCAATTTGACCGAGTAGATCTTTCCAGCCATCATTATCAACCAAATCTGCCAATCCTTTTATTTGGTTTAATGCATGTTCATATTCCCTATAAATTTGTTCCATTTGTTGAAGGGTCTGAACATATTCATTAGCAGCTACGGACGATTGATATATACTCTCTGCATAAGTCGATAATTGTTGAATATATTCTAATAAACTTTGTATAAAACTTACGATATCCACCGTTGGTATGCCTGTAGCTTCAGATTTTGGGGAATAAATTGTAATAGGAGTCAATATTAAAAATAAAGACAATACGTAAGCGGCTAATTTCTTCATGATTATTTCCTTTTAATTAAAGTTTAAATCTTGAATCGTTTGTTGAATTGCCTTATCAATATCACTACCATACAATTTTAAATTTCGCTCTAACGTGGTAGCTTCACCGGCAACACTAGTGTTAATAACACGTTGCTCTGGCCCTTCATGTAAATTAATGACCTTTGCAACGCCTATTTCTGGTTGATATATAAATGCTTGTTGTTTTGGTTTCAGGTTTTCTATTGCGTCAAGATATCCCTCTGACAGTTCAAATACTTCTCGGTATACGTCCCTACTCATTTCAGCATCGGCCATAAACCAAAAAGTAGAGGCTGCACTACGAACAGCAGCCCAATCTTCTATTTTTCCTAGCTCTCTTGGATTTTGAGTCCATAACGACACACTACCGTTCCATTTTCCCCAGGTGCGAACGCCATTAACTAAAAACTCAGGCATTCCTTTAATTTTTAAAAAATTATGGCACTCGTCTATATCCAACTCTTTTAAAGAGTCGCGTATATTGGGGTTTTCAAAAGACCGCAACACGCGATAAACAATTTCATTCATGGTAATAGGTAAAGCGATTGGATCGCCTTTCACCCCCATAATGTTATAAACACTAAATCGTCTACTTAACGAGCCAATAGCATCGGTTTTATTATCGTAAATACGGGCATAATTTCCGTCACCGTAAAAACGCGATAATTTATAGGAAACATCATCATTACAATGATCAATAAACGTTGAAAAAGATTGCATTTCCTTAGGTAATTTAAGAGTAGAAAAAAGAGCTTCATCAATTTGAATTTGTTCATCACGGGTAAATTTCTGTAATTCTTCGCTGCTGTTAGATTGAATCATCTGCTCTAGTTGTCTGACAAAATGAGCCCTAAAAGCCCGGTCATTTTCACCATTAGCGATAAAAAATGGATTAAATCCCTGTTTAATTTCATCATCAATTCTAAAAATACTACCGTCATCTTGAAAAAAGTTAGCAACAGCTTCAGTACCTGGATCAATATCTATCGCGGTATATAATCCACCGAATTTCATAAAATGAGTTGCTAATGTATTTTTCAGAAATGTTTTACCGGAGCGGATAGGACCAACTCCAATTGTCATGCTTTTACCGCCAATATAGGGAGTATAATAAAATGGTGTACCATCATTCGACTCAAAAATATAAAACGCTTCTTCTTTTGTTGTTCCCGCAGCTGTAACTTTATCCCAATGCGGAATACCAATATTAGATTTATAATTAAGAGATAGCGCGGCAACCTTTGATGCATTTAATACCATGCTACGTTTAGATTTGAATTGTGATCCCGGTAAAAAACATTCAAAAGCAGATTGTAAACCAGCTGATTCCCAAATTAAATCGACGCCAGCCTGATTTAATGAAGCGCGAATTTTTTTAGCTGTTTCGTTAACTTCAGATGGGTTTTCTGAAAATACAGCAATGTATGATTCAAATTCACCGTGATAATCAGATAATGATTGAGATTGCTGAACTTCAGATAAGATAGATTTATCATGTTCTGACATTGATGATAGCCTTTCTAATTCAGTCTTTTCTTTGCCGAACATCATATCAGCGACGCTTACTTGATTACGTGCAACATCGTCTGTCATTGTTTTAAAGTGTTTTTCTTGATGTTTTTTTTCAAAGCCTCTGTAACGTGACATAAACACATAATTGCCCAAATTGCTTAGTGGCGGGTTAGCGCCGGTAGTCAACAATCCATCTTTAATATATTCATCAGAAAACCCTTTCACCGTCGCTATTCTGACATAAACAGTTTTAAGGCCGCTAAATTTTAAGAAGTTAACACCACCAATATTGACAGGATTGATATTAGCTTCAAAAATCCTACTATCTAATGACGATGAAGATGGATTAGAGGGCAGAGAAAGGTAATCAAAGTCAAAATTATTAAGTGCTTTCATTAACGACCAAGTTGTTGATGAACTCAATTGATGATTATTAAAAGAAGTAAGGTCAAGTCTTGATAAATGATTTTGTATTTCTTCTTGCAGCATTAATTCAGTATTTTTGACATCATCCGCATATGCTAGGTAACTAGCGCGTTCTGAAAAACGAATTTTGATATATTTTCTTGCATCTTTAGATAATGGGGTCGATATTAAATTTTGGAGGAATTCAAAGTTTTTCCAAGAAGTGAGATCCCGCGCAAAAGGTAGCTCTGGCATAAAGTACACTTTTGAGCTATATAAATCTCTTTGGCTGTTTAGAAATATTTCACGACGTTTTGAAACAATATTTGAACGTTTACTATCCCGTTCTTTGATACTCACGTTAGATTCTTTCTGATGAATATAATATTGTGTTAATACCATATCAGGGGGGCTATTTCTGATAATAGAACGTACTAATGCTGTAGAAAATATTCGTTCTCTATCGCCTAATCCTGTTGGGTCAATACCACCTAACTCATAGGCACCAAACATTGATGAAGCCTTTGTTATAAAAAAATCTTTATAACGACCAGCTAAACATGATAAATCCCCTGTTGATGTACTAGTCTTTTTCATGAAATATCTCTAATTTATAAATTGAAGAAAAATATAATCATTGATTAGCTTCTAAATGCGGTTATCCAAACACCAATGTTTAAAATGATGATTATCGCAATAATGACTCGCATCAGTGTACCCATAGCCATAACCATTTTAGGAGCAATAGCCCACAATATTGCAACACCAGCGATACAAAAGAACGAAAAAGCGGTAGCGACTGGGCCATCAATAAAATTAATAATATCCTGTACGAAAGCTGTTACTTTTGCTAATGGGCCAGTTTTCGGTCCGCCGATACTATATTCAGCATAAGCACTAGTGGTGAAAAACACGAAAATTGAAATCGTTAGTATGTTTATTTTTTGTTTTGTTGTAATAACAAATTTATTAAATTTATTCATATCTATACTTCCTATCGGTTATTGAATTTAAAAATTTCTTTAACTTCTATATTTCCATTAGATTGCTGCATTAAAATTTTTAATTTCTTTTCATTAACACCACCTGCTGTGTACATATTGGGTCTTTTTAAGTTATCAAATAATAAAATTAAGGCTTGATCGTCATTTTTGTGAATAACAATAAGGGGAGGGATAAAAATTAGAAAAATGGCAATCGAAGCTACAAATCCAATAACAACGAATGTAATGACAACAAGCGCGACTGTCCCAAGGAATAATTTTGAAGGTACACCGCGAATAAGCCGCTTTTCATACAAGGCTTTGTTATGTTTCAGATTTTCGTTCTTGCTATCGACCATTTTAAATTTCCATTTAATTATATTACATAACTGCTTGGTAATTTTCCGGATTCAAAGCCCGTAAAGGAATTGAACCAACAAATATAATGACACAAAATGGCTCATTAGTGAACTATTTTTACCATTAAAAGGCTTTTTTTCGGTTAATTATGCAATAATAGTCCATTATTCGTAGTTTTCTGAGAATATCCTGAGATTATCATAGCCGAACAACAGGGAAGGGACTGTTTTCGGCCAACTGCGATTTAGCAAGAATTTCATTTTAAGAATAGACGATATTTTAAACTTTGAAGTGTTAAACTTTGAAGTGTAAGTCGTTATTTTGGTCATAACCGAAGACTTTAACCATTTCACCATCCTCGTTAAGTATTGTTATTTCAGTTATACGTTTACCGTGTTTAGTACGTTTCGTTTGGATAAACAGATTAATTGACTCTTTTACTTCCACACCTGCCATTTCAAAATCAATCATGCCCTCTTTGGATAACAGATACTGAATACGCCGAATAGCTTTTGCTGGATTGTTAGCATGTATAGATGTAAGACAGCCATCATGACCAGTATTTATTACTTGTAGGAATGCATCACATGCGCTTGCATCCCTAATTTCTCCCACGATTACCCGATCTGGGCGTTGTCTTAATGTTGTTTCAATCAAATAAGACAAATTAATTTCAGAACCCTCTCTTTTAGGTGCCTCCATTGCAATAACGTTCGGTAGTTTTAAACCAAGTTCTTGCGTATCTTCACATACAATAACCCGATCATCTTTTGCTATAAAACCCGCCATAGCTCTAAGTATAGTAGTTTTCCCAGAACCAGTAGAGCCTGAAATAATAGCGTTTTTCTCTTCATTAACAGATACTTTTATATAATCGGCCATTTCTTGAGTTAGAGATTTATATTTAACTAAATCATCAAACGTTAAAACTGTTTTAGGAGCGCAACGAATAGTGATTGATGCCCCTGTAGGAGTTATTAATGTTGAGGTACAACAAGCTCTGGATTGATCAGGTAATCTAGCATGCAAAACTCCTAACGTTCCTTTATCTTGTCTTAATGCAATAGATAATTGACGTATAAGTCTCATTAAATTTTCTTCGTTTTCAAATGTTGCGTCGGTTTTAATTTTTCCTTTATTATTTTCGATAAATATATTATCAAAACCATTAATCATAATTTCAGTCACTTCTGGATCAATAAAATATTCAAATATAGGTTCCATATAATGCTGTACTAAATTCCATTTATTTTGAACATTCTTTGCAACTTTCCATATTGGATCATACTTCATTATTTTTCTCCTTAATTGAATCAATACGAGGGTAGGGCGCTACACCTGATTTTAATCTTTTTATGATTAGTGTTAGAAAATATGTATTCGATTTAAGACCTCTGACGTAAAAAATTTTAGGTAATTTAGGTTGTTCTTCAGATTTTTTTCTGGTTCGGCGCCATTCACCTTGAAATAATTGATAAAGACGTTTCACTTGTTCTCTTATTCCTGAAAAACCGGGGGCTCTAGCAAGAGACCATAGAGCCTGACGAACTTTATCATCAGTATATCGTTGTCTTATTGCTAATCTAATTCGTTGGTTCCATTGCTTGTAACACGGCCTAGTCATACGCCAAGTTACGGTAGGTTTTGAATTTGGTTTAGGTAATAGAACCAATTCATAATCGTTATCCCAGGTTAATCGTGATTGCTTGTCAGAAATTTGGGTTAGCTTCTCTTGATCATGAACAGTTCCAACACCCTCGGTCACTAGAAGCCACCACAAAAACACATCACTATTTTTTTTAGGGTAAAGATAAAGAAATGCATTAGATTTTTTTAACCGCCTTCGATAAGATCGCTGATTTTCGTTTAAATCAACACCATATTTAGCAGCCATTTTGTCAGCAAATCCTTGTGCTTTATCCCAGGAGACTACCCCTGAAGTATATAAACAATAACCGCGAGTAGCAGCTTGTTGTATTCGCTGCATTACGGTGGTTTTACGTCTTTGGATTGGTGGATCGTACATCATTAATTCTCCAATAAAGTTTTATCACAATTACCGCACATTAAATATAATGAGGGTTTTCCCCAGGCATTAACCTGACAACCAGGGCAGGTGAATTTAACTCTTGTGGGTTTTAAGGGTTGAAAAATAGCTTCTAAATTGTCGGTTTCTATAACTTCAATATTTAGATGGCTTAATGTCTCCTTGACTTGATTAATTCCATTATCTTTTATCAGCTGTTTAATTGCTTGGGTGGGTGGGTGACTGTCAAACCATGAAATTGTTAGTTGTTTACTTATTAAACCATTAAGTGTTTTTTCAAATTTTCCTCCCTCAATAACATAGTCCATCATTTGATCTCCAGTTTTAGAACCTCCGACTTTGCCGGTTGAAGATGGCATCAATCCGATTTGCTCCATTTTGTTACCCCATTCTTTATTGTGGTAACTGCGCCGCCCCGGATTAGCAAAGTGGAATTGCCAGAGGTGCGACATTTCATGAACTAGCGTTTGCATTATTTCTTGGAAAGAAATTACAGCAAAGTAAGCGGGGTTCATTGCTATTTCATCGGTCTTTGTACCGTTGGAATGAACAAACCGGTTAGAAGAAAAATAGCCGTAAGTGCGATTTTTTCTCTGCAATGTGATCATGCAGTGAGGAAGTGAATCTTCAAATAATTCGCGATTAAAAGTATCGTAAGCTTCTTCAAGTTCACTGTATGTTTTTTGGGTCGGGTTCATATCAGCCTCTATACAAGTGTTTTGTACAATTCAAATAAATATAGTTGAGAATTTAAAAATGGTTTGTACAATCCAAAATAATCACACTATCCAACCAACCACAACAAGCCATTTAAAGCCACATTAAACCATTTATTACGATATGTATAGATAATGAGCTATATCAAGCAATAATTAACTATTAATAGCTATTAATGTCTATTAACGTCTTGTTTAAATTTTATACATATTTTTAAAATAAAATTAAAGGGTAATAATAAGATACAGATTGTTAAAAATTCGAAGAATTTTTAAGGGTTTTAAAAGAGATTCCGTGAAACAACGTTTTACGGGGTAGAAATATTAGCGAAATAAGCTAATATTTATATTGCAAACGCTTCGTTAAGCCGCGAAAGCTGGATTAACGAGGGGTTGCTAACCTGCCAAATATGTACAACATTTTGGGGGGCTAGCCACCCCTCACACCGTTTGCTTACTGCTCCCTTTTGGGAGCAATGTCACGCCGCCAGCGTGACAGGTTCATCGGGTGCCACCCGATGAATTATGTGTGTGTCATAGCCGGATGCCCGTAATTGGGCTCGTCCGGCCTCACGACCGCTAGGGGTTGAAATACCCCTTTCGAGTCGATCATTTATGACATTAAAAGAAGATTGGGCGACACGGAAACGGGAACATTGGTGACAATGTAAACCCTGTCGTTAACGAAGTTGGTGAGATTACTTTGGTAATCAAATCCACAATGAGGGATGCTCGAAAGGGTATAACTCATTCCTGACATGTGGGCTGCTGAGTGCGTAGAAATACGTTGGAAAGTGGAGGCGAAAGCTGGAAACTGAGGTACTAATCGGCGCAAGCTGGTTAGATCGCTGTATAGCTCAAGCATGTAATTGCGGCAGAAAGATGTCGCATTCGGGTAAGAAAAGTAAAGCCATTATCAAACTTAAGTTTTGGTAGTTCGAAGGTGTAAGTAATGCAGTGAGTAAGGGAGGTGCTTTGGAATCTCGGCCCCCTGAAATCGAAAATTTTATTTTTCGAAAGTTGTTACAACTAGCTGTAGTTATGAGCCAGTGGCGTTGCTTTTAGACGTTAACGTCTAACGTGGGAAGCACTTCACCCGTTAACCAGGTTGGCACTTGGTTAATTAAGGGAAAGTGTGGGAGCAAGGTGAGTAGAGTAAAAAAACTTTTTGCGATTCGAACGAAGCATTAGGTTGAGTGAGTAATAGAACGACCGCTTAGCAAGCGGTGATCACAAGTCTCGAAAACTGTAGGCACATTACGAAGTAAGCACGAAATTACCTTGGCAGGTAATACAAAGGGGAGGGCTTCACGTCCTCATTTTTTAAACGGTTAAATCCTGAGTTTGGCGACTCAGGTACTGTGTACCTTGGCCGGTACATTTAATCCATTGTAATTAACGTTGATACATTAAATTTAAGAGGAGTGTTTGTAAGAGTCATTTTGACTCGACTTAGCAACATAATGTTGCGACCAGCCCCTTTCCTAACGGAAAGGGGCTACCTACTAGGTTATATACAATAGTAAAATATCGCAATAAATAGCTTATAATAGCTAAAATATTGCTATTTATAGTTGATAACAACGTTAATATAGTTAATAATAGTTAATAATTGCTAACGAGGTTATTCATATGACTGGTGAAAAATTACCACCAACTGTACAATTTTTTGATAATTTGTCCGAGATAACAGCAATGCGTGATCGCCGGTTCTCTGCGAAACTTATTTGGCAAACACTTCAAAAAGAAGATAAATACGACGGTGATTACACATATTTTTGCCGTTTATTAAAGAAAGAATTTAACGGCGAATCTACTGTTAAATCAGGTTCAGAAAAAGTGACTTCAAGCGTATCTATAAGTAGTACGCAGCAAAAAAGTCAATCTATAAAAAGTACACAAAGTGAAACCTCAAAAGGTGAGCCACTAATGTATATGAGCGATTTAGACCAAAAAAAATAAACATTAGAAAACGCATAAATTTATTAATATCAAATATATAAAAAGGTGATCTATCATGGCTACAATGCATATTTCGATGGGTGAAAAAGGCGGGATTGGTAAATCTCAAAGTTGTATTTTTTTAGCGCAAGGTTTAATGAATGCCGGTCGCAAGGTTGCACTGATTGATCTTGATCCAGCAACAAGCGCACTTGTAAAATATAAGGGATTAGATGTAATTGTTATCGACAATATGATTAACCCTGATACCAAAGATATCGATCCCTCACGTTTTGATGAACTAATTGAAATTGCAAATAGCCGCACGGAACTTGACGATATAATCATCGACTCAGGCGCAAGTAATTGCATCCAGTTTTTTAACTATATTGCGCGAAATGATGCAATTGAGCTGTTTGAATTAGAGGGGCATCGGGCGATAATTCATACTGTATTGCAAGGTGGTGACAATCAGGAAACGACACTAAAAACCTTAACTAAAATATTTGAGCTATTCCCCGATGCTAAAAAAATATTATGGGCTAATGAATATATTCACAAAATGAAGTTCCCAGGCAAAAAAGCTAATGAATTTTTGGGGGCCGATGCCATTATGCAACAACCCGCTGCTAAAGCTGGTTTAGGTTCAGTCTTAGCTATTTTTAAACTACCATTCCTAATACCAAATACTGAAGCACCACAAATTAACAAAATGAACGAATTGGGGATTTTGTTTAGTGAAGTGCGCGGTTCTGACATTTTTAAAATTGCCGAAAAGCATCGTTTAGATAAATTTTCAAAAATAGTTTTAGGCCAAATATCTGACGGCATGACTAAAATACTTACCAAAAAAGATGCGGCATAAATTCAGACCTTTTTAAAAAGAATGGCAGTATCAACTGTTCAATTTACAAGGTTTAATTATGGGTACAGTTAAAGAAATAGATCCGTATAACAAGGCTATTGATAATGCATTATTAAAGTTGGCAACTGAATTTAATATAGCCGTTCCTAAAGATGACTATCTGTTGGTTCAATTATTTCTAAACAAGGAAATTCTTAGTGAATTATATAAGAATGAATTCATTAAGTTAAAAACAGAAAATAGTAAAAGCCAAAATAATTTAAGAAAAGCTTCTATCATTTTAGTTAAGCAACACAATTTAAATATCAAAAAGTATGAGCGATTAATTAAAATAATGTTTGCTTCATCAGCATTAATAGCAATTACCGCGACTTTCATTATTGGCTATTTATTGGTGATTTAATTATGACTGAGAACATTTATTATTTATTTAATACCTCATTAGATTATATAAATCACTACCAGTGGCTGATAACATTAATAACAAGTGGGTGTTTAGTAGGTCTAATTTATTTAGGCATTCATCCACTTAACGCAAGAGAAGATGCTACTCAACGCGAATTTATTGCTGCAATATTCCGACGAATTATGTTGATAATTTTGCTGTTAGCGGTCCCTGTACTATTAGCATATGTTTATTTGGTCTCTGTTGAAGTAACGGGAAACTCTGAATATTTCAATAATTTTTTCAAAGAAACAATTTACGGATTCCGTGGTTCTTGGGCTCTGTATGCAGCGATCTTTATAGGTACTCTTACGCTTAAGTTTTTCAATCAACGAATTCTTGAGCCCTACATTTCACATTTAATAAGAAGATTTAGAGTGAAACAATCCGCTGATAAAATGAGTGATATCAGATCGGAATTAGCTAGCTTGGAAGCCAAAGAATTTGATCCCAAAAAACACTTCAAAGATGGTTACATGTTTTTAGGATTCAATGAAGCTGATCAACCAATTTACGAAACAGACGAAGATTTTAAAGAACGTCATCTTAAAATTATTGGGCCTACTCAAACAGGTAAGGGAGTCATTCAGGGTGTCATTCTTTATCAATCTATTCTAAAGGGCTGGACTACCGGATTTTTCGATATTAAACCCGATGATTTCATTTATTCAATCATGGTTAAGGCTTGCAAAGAAGCTGGACGGCCAGCACCGTTAGTTGTAGACCTTAACGGAGTTGGCCCAGGTAGTTATAATATGTTTGCGAATGGTAGTGAGCGAGAAATTATAAGCCGAATGCAAAACGTGTTTAATGTCAACGAAACAGGAACCAATGCAGACTTTTATAATGTTAAGGAAAGGGCTGTTATTTTAGACATTTTTAAAAATGGTTTTGATGGCTCGATGAATGCCCTGGAAGCAGGTTTAAATAAAGAGTACGAGACAACCGAAAAAAGTCGCGCTTCACTTAAGGAAATGAAATTACATAAACCACTTAACCCGAAAAAAGGGCGGGGCTTTAATGTTGATCGTACCTTAGATGCTAGCGCCGTATTTTATATTAAAGGCTCTATAACGGATAAACTTGTTAAGAAAGCACAAATTACCCTGTTAATGGATATTATCCAATCGGTCTTGAGACGAGGCAAACAAAGCCAACATTTTTATCTAGCTATCGACGAAGTAAAGTTTTTAGTGTGTGATATGTTATCCGTTGGTTTATCGACCGTATTAAGTAAAGGAATGAATATTTCTGTTGCTTACCAATCGATGTCTAATTTATTAAACATGGAGGATAAAACACTAAATGCCGAGGCTATATGCAGCGAAATAGAGATTAATACCTTAATTTCTATAGTTTATAAGGCCGCTGATACTGCGACTGCTGAATGGGCCGCTGAACTAAGCGGAACCGTTAACAAGACAATTATCCGTTCAGAGGAAGTTGATTATAACAATATGGGGGCCGAAGCTTACACGGGCCGCAAGCAAACTCACCAAGACCAAGAAGAACTTATTTCTATAAATAAGATGCGCGCTTTACCTAAACGAGTATCAGCGTTGTTTCGTCCTGAAAAGTTGGCAGAAATACTCTATACCTCATGGATACCATTACTGCCTAATGAAATGGTTGATATCACTGATTTGAAAAAAACCGCCCTTGTTAAACCTCCCCAAAAAGAAGTCGACAACAAAGACCAAGTTAGTAACGATACTACCTTAAGCGAGCCAGCTGTGAAAAATACCGTTAAGGATATAGAGCCTGGTCAAGAGACAATAAATGCCGAAGAACCGGCTAATGAGGATTATTCGTTAGATCAATTTATGATAGAAGCAGGGTTGAAGCCAAATAAAGAATAGTGGAAACCACTTATACAAAAAAGTATAAGTGGTTTCAGGTGGCTAAAAAGCCTATTTAAACGCAATATTATTTAAAAATGCGCTGTAGTTTATGAAAGCAACATTATTTTTATCAAGACAGATTTGGCTGTTAGAATCAAATGAATTAGATGCAGTCATGTCTGTTAATGTAACGTCGGCTGATGTACCTCTACCTTCGTTAATAGGCAAATCACACATAGTTGAAGCGAGTAATTGCATTGCTGGTGAATTAGTAACAACCGCACTAACATTAATGAAAGTTTGTTTGTTATTAAATTGACCTGTAGGGATTGCTAATGAAGCAAAAAATGTGCCTTTGTCATTTTTGGTAAAACCTTTAAAAATAGCGTGAGCAGTTATAGAGTAATGATTAAACTTAGGTTTATCACTTGTATTTTGATCAGTCATAATAGACTCCTAAAGGTGTAAGAAAGGTGGTTTAAACGAAATTTCGGTGATCAATTTAGAAACTTCATGAAGATAAAAACCCTCATTTCTTTGTATCGAGTAAATGGTATGAGTAAATTTTCTGGCAGGACTTAAAAACTGAACAAGAATTGATTTAGACAAATTAAATGTATAAATCTCAACTTTGTTGCCGCTTAAATCTTTGTATGAACTAAAAAATTCGGAATCGAGAGGACGATGAAATTCGTCTTCAGTAGAAAATTCGCTAACTTCGACATTAGGTAAACTGGCGATTTTAGTAAAATTTTTGTGAGCATAGACAACTAAATAAAAATCATCTGGTGCGAGTAACATAGGTAAGACTCCTAATAAACATAGTGTCTTACGGCCATTTATAGGCAGAAAAGACGCCTATGAATGGTTTATGTTGGTAATTTACATCTGATCTTTGATTACCGTAATCAGCTCCTAAAATATAGACTATTATTTTCGATTCGTCAAATAGTGTCACAACTGACACAGTTTAGCCTAAATTATATTTACACCAAAGGGGTGCGCTTCGCTCCGATAATGCCGCCAGCGGCAACGAACCGGGCAACCGGCAGGGCCAGTTAGGTAGTTATTTTGCCAGGAGTTTAAATATTAGGAAGGATTCTATTTTTGATAGGTTTGGTTCAGTGGTGTTGTTGCTTATCATGTTTCGTATTTTGATTAACCGCCAATTTTTAGCGCGGCGGTTTACAAAATTATTCCAACGTGTTTGTCCTTGTTTCTCACTCCGGGGGATGTAATTCACAATCAAATAATGGTTATATTTATCGGCACCATTATTAGGGTTGTCCGTTGAACACCCTGGGAGGGCTAAATATCCTTTGCCACTTAGGAAATATCGAGATCCACATTTAATATAATTATTGGCTTTAGCCAGTGGATACATTAGCTTCATGATTTTTACCCTTAAGTGACTTATTACTAACGGTCATCTTAACAACTTTTCTTCGTTCATTGTGAACCTGTTTAATTAAGGCATAATAACCAGCCATAATACCACGGAGCTTAGATTGAATAATTTTTCGTTGTACGTAATATTCTTTTTCCGTAATTAAAGCCATAGATCGAATGTCACCTAATAAAGAGACATATTTATCGAATTCAATAAACACCTTTAAGAACTGAGCATTTTCGGGGCAAATACCACTATTTTTTTGAGGTGTAAAAGCCACATTTATAACTTTAGCTTTAGGGAAAGTTACGCTGAAAACGCACTTGGTTTTTTTATGTTCCATTAACTCAGTTTGGGAAATCAGCTCTTTCTCTAACTCACCAATTTCTTGGGTAAATTTGGTTAGGGTTCTGATTGCTAATTGAGATACTTCTTTATGTTCAGAACGTTTTTCACGATGAACTGAATAAATAACCGAGAAAAAATACTCGCCGTTGACTGACCTTATTTGAGCCTTGGGATCAAGTATATTAGGGTTCCAAATTTTAGTGCTGTACCTGTCTTTTAACTGAAATGATAAATTTGCGTCCATTTTTTTACCTTTTAATAGTTTAACGAATTTAAAAGCAAGTAAATTTAAGCTTCATTAGCTAACTGAATAGTATCATAAGTGAGACAAAAAGACTCACCGTTATAAATTTAGTCATGTAAAATAAACCAACAAAGCTAGCAATAAATAGCTACAATAATTACATAAAAAGCGGTAAACAGCTACAATAAACAATTATTAGCTATTAAAAACTATTACTTACTATTTATAAAGAGTAAGTAAGTGAATTTTAATAATTAATTATAGAACACTAATGAAATTTACGGATAGATAAGATGACTATGAAGCCAGATATCACTTACCTGACGGTTAGACACCAATTAAATGCTATGAATTGCCAGGAGTACGAACTAGGTTTGCTAGATCGTATTAACGATAAGATGATTTGTAGATCGTTCAAAAAAAATGAAGTGCTAAATGCTGTTCAATGGTTTAAGCACAAAAATACCCAGGGACAAGATATTTTCATTAGGCCCAAAGGCTCGATAGGGCTTATTTTTTTTGATGATGTTTCGTTAAGTATTCTCGACCGTATGAAAGACGATGGCTTGGAGCCAGCAATTATTACTGAGTCATCACCACAGAATTACCAAGGGTGGGTAAGAATTAGTAATCAACCTATTGAAAAAAGCCTCGCTACTCATTGCGCCAATATTATAGCCAATAAATATAAAGGTGATCTTAATAGTGCAGATCACCGACATTTTGGGCGGTTAGCCGGGTACTGCAATAACAAGCCTGAACATGTAAATTCATTAGGTAAATACCCATTTGTAAAGTTAACTACTCGCAATGGTCGTATTGCTGAAAAACCTGAAGCTATCATTTTTGCCGCCAAAGAACGTGCCGCAAAATTTGAGTTAAACGCGATTAACCAGGTAGTGTTTAAGCAAGCAAACTCGAACTCGGACGTAGCCAGCGTTATTGCTTATGATCATTATCAGCAATTGATTAAACAATATACCGATAATCCTGAATATGAATTAAATTTAAATGCTGTTGATTGGCAAGTTGCTACTGCCCTGGCGAACGCCGGTTATACCTATGATGTTGTGTTTGAATGTCTGTTAAGTAACAGTCCAAATATAGATCAACGTAAAGGGAAAGGTCGTGGCGCAAAATATGTTGAGCGTACTTTAATTAAATTATTTAATTTATAACGCCAAACGAGCAATATAAGCTACTGTTATTTCTTTGCGACCTCTTAGTGCTAAATTGTTCAAAAAAGGCTAAATTGGCCCATTGTGGTTGCGCAAAGCGCATTTATCAGTAGCGCAGCGACCCCCCCGGTGTAAATATAGAAGATTCTTGTGCCTCAAGGCACTTATCACAAGGCACTTATGTTTTTTTGCGCGATAGCGCATTTCTAAGCGGTAGCTTTCGGTGTAATAACACCACGCCAAAACAAAGATATCCCCGTTATCCTCCGAGCCTTTTTATAAGATCCTTATATAATATTTTTTAAAATCCTTTTCCATAGGGCTAAAAACCTTACTACAGGCGGGTTACAGACGATCAGGTGCAACAAAACGCCGTGAAGCCTGCAACAAAACGCCGTGAATTACCTTTTTTGTTCTAGTGACTATACTATTGAATTATAACATATAAATAAATTTTGGTGTTAATATTCTTAGGAAAAATAACGCTTTAAGCAATTACAACAAAACGCCGTGAAACCTGCAACAAATCACCGTGAAACTGTGGATAACTATCAACAGGTAATATACCTATGTATTAAACGGATAATTTATGTTTAGTGTGTATTAATATATATATAATACAGTAACTTGTGCTGTTACAATAAAACGCCGTGAAGCCTGCAACAAATCACCGTGAAACTGGGGGTAATATTAAATTGGAGATATCCACATAAATTTAGGGTCTTGACATTGCAACATTTGCAACTAATATAACAAAATGTTGCAATCACATTCGGATCTTAATTATGAATCAAACAATTAATAAACTTGTTAAACCAGTAATGGAATCTCATAGTCTAACATCAGCCAGATCTGACTTAAGTCGTGATCAAGAGCGAGTTATATTCTTGTGTATGAGGGATATTTATTTAAAAGGATTTCCGAGCGAATGTGAGTTTACCATTAATCATAAAGATTATGCCGCTATCTATGGCTTAAGCGAACAAGAGGCCAGAGACGATTTAAGAACGGCTATAAAAAACATGAAAGGAAAAACAATTCGTTATTATGAGAACTGGGATAATGAACTAGCTATTACCGAAGTTGATTGGTCTGTAAAAAGGGTAATGGCTATTAAGCGTGGGCAATATAAATTGTTTTTAAATCCGATGCTTAGAGAAATATTAGAGCCTATGGCGTATGATTTGCATTTTACGTTAATGGATATAGAACAAGTCGGTAAAATAGAGTCTAAATGGTCTATAAAATTATATAGGGCTTTGTCTCAATTTAGATCCACTGGTAAGTGGTATATTGCAGTCGATACACTCCATGAACGTTGGTCCGTCCCCAGTAGTTACAGAAAAAATTTCAACTTATTTAGGACTAGAGTTTTAAATCCCGCAATAAAAGAGTTAAGACGCCATCACATTTTTAAAGATGTAACACTTGTTGAGACACCAAATGACGGCAATAAAGTTACCCATCTTCTGTTTCTTTTTTCACCTATAAAAACCTTAGAATAAAGCTTTTGCTTAAGTGATTTTTAAAACTTAACAAGACTATTTTACTGTGATTTGTTTCAATGGTTTTAAAAGCTTCACTTTCAATGATTTTATTTACACTGTGATTTGTTTCAATGCCTCTGAAATGCCGATAAACAGAGCGTCTATAACACTGTGATTTGTTTCAATGCTTCTGAAATGCCGATAAACAGGGCGTCTATAACACTGTGATTTGTTTCAATGCTTCTGAAATG
>SPKZ01008133.1_pt1 | contig 29828 bp, 18 predicted proteins | sample 2456571 | NCBI WGS metagenome assembly SPKZ01 (sample SAMN11192286, study PRJNA482655) | marine metagenome | biome: ENVO:00000447; feature: ENVO:00000244|ENVO:00000211|ENVO:00000569|ENVO:00002023; material: ENVO:00002151; isolation source: ocean water from marine abyssalpelagic zone ... | reverse complement strand
ACCCACCAGGTCGAGGTCGTCGACCGACCGGCGCGTGCGCTCGGTATCCGCGACCGCGTGATCCTCGCCGGGTATCGCAGTGCCGACTACGCGGATGTGCTGCGGACCTGCGATGTCTTGACGTACCTCGTTCCGGGTTCGGACGGGGGGTGTCGCGCGCTGCTCGAAGCGGCGGCGTGCGGAATTCCCGCCGTCGCGACGCGCCGGGGGACGCTGCCGGAGATCGTGATCGACGGTGAGACGGGTGTGCTCGTCGACGAAGATGCCGCGTCACTCGCCGCGGCGTGGGAAACGCTGCTCTTCGACGACGCGACACGCCGTCGGCTGGGCGATGCCGCGCGGCGCCGGGCGGTCGCGGTGTTCAACCGCGAGCGGCTCGCCGAGGAGGTCGAGGCGGTCTACGCAGCCGCGATACCGAAGAGCGATCGACTCCCGTCGTCCGAGCCATCGCAGTGCACCTGACCGGGTCTAGTGTCGTTCCCAACGCCCGATTCGGCCGAAGCCGAGGGCGTGACGCGCTGCGGTTCGCCGGAAGCACCGCGACAGGTGCTCGTCGATTTCAGCGGGCTGCGAGCGGATCAGTCGCTCGCGTTCCGCGTCGAGTCCGAAGAAATGATCGAGGACCCGGTCCTTCAGAAAGCTGCGCTCCGGGACCATGGCCACCACGAGCGGCGTTCGCTCGGCGAAGGCCGTCACCCACTCCCGGAGCCCGTCGGCGTCGATGTACATCATCACCTGGATCGCGAAGACGCAGTCGTAGCGCCGCGACAGCGGATCCGCGGTCGTCGAGAGTCGCGGGACGAGGTCGTAGCCGGTGTACTCGACACCATCGGGGAGGCGACCGCGGAGGTGCTGGGAGCCGCACCCGTAGTCGAGGACCGACATTCCCGACTCGAGGCCGGCGAGGCGCGCGCAGCGCCCGAGCACCCAGTGGTGGTAGATCGCCGTCGGCCGCGACGTTTCGTACTGCAGGTGGTTCTGATCGATGTCGACGAAGCTCGGATCACTCGCGCGTGCGCCGAAGCGCGCTCCGCTCGGTTCGTGGCTTCGATTGCTCACGATCGGAAGGCTATGCCCCGGTGGCGAGGCATGCCATCACGGCCGGACCCCGAGGATCGCTCCCGCATCGAGTATCCTGTCGACCCATGGCGTCTCTCACGCAGCCCGCGGCGTCGCGCGCTTCCTCGGAGTGGCGCCTGCGGCTGGGCGTCGTCCTGCTCATCGCGCTAGGGCTGAGACTGATCACCCTGTCGCCGTTCCTCGGTGCGAAGGCGGTCTTCGACGAGGCCTACTACCTCTCGGTGGCGAGCGACATCCGAGAGGGAAGGGGCCACACGAACGGTCTCAGCGGCTCCGAAGAGCCATCCGCGGGCAAACCTCCTCTGTATCCCGCACTGCTGGCGGGCTTGCAGATGCTGTGGGGTCGCGACCCGACCCTTCTCCGCTCGTTCCAGATCGTGCCGTCGCTGATCACCGTGGCGCTCGTCTTCTCCATGGCAGCGCGCCGATATGGAACCCGCGCGGGCCTGGCGAGCGGGCTCTTCTGCGCGCTGTCGCCGTCACTCGTCCACTACAGCCACTTGATCTGGCCCGAGAGTCTGGCGGCCTTGCTGGTCGCGCTCTTCTTCTGGTTCGTCGAACGCTACGACCGCCTCGGGCGTCTTCGCGACATCGCTCTCGCCGGCGTCGTGCTCGGCGTGTCTGCGCTCAACAAAGGGGTCTGGGTCTACTTCGGCGTCCTGGTGATCGGGTGGCTGCTGTTTCGCAAGCGAGATTTACGAGCCGCCGCCGCGCCCGCCGCGCTGTTCGCGGTTGCCGCCGCCGTCGTGATCCTTCCGTGGACCGCTCGCAACCACCGGGAACTCGACCGCGTCGTCCTCGTCGCAAATCAGACGTGGTTCGCGATCGCCGTGGGCAATCTCTACCCCGTCGACGACTGGTACCTGGGCTCGACGCCCAAGCGCGAGCGCCAACTCCTCATGGCAGCCGCGAATCAATACCCGGAATTCGAACGCGAAGACTTCTATCGCGAGGTGGCGCTCCAGGTCATCGGAGACCATCAGCCCTGGTGGATCTTCCAGAAGATGGTGCGCGCGCCCGCGGCACTCTACGGCCTCGAGTCGGGCCAGCTGCGTTTCGTCGAGAACGGCTGGATCGATCCGGGGCCGACCGTTTCACGCGCGCTCGTCGTCTACGACGTGCTCGGCCACTACGCGACCTTGATTCCAGCGGTCGTCGCGCTGTGGGTCATTCCCGGGGGTCCCGTGAAGTGGCTCGCCGTGCTCGCGGTCCTGTACCTCAACGGCATCCACGTGCTTGCGAACGCCTTTCCGCGCTACCACGTCGTGATGCTCCCCATCGTATTCACCTACGCGGGCGCACTCGCGGCCCGGTCCTTCGACGCGAAGCAGGTCGCGACGTGGCGGTGGGTCGGCGCCGCGGCCAGCGCCGCTGCCTTCGTGTTGATTCCGCTCCCGCGTTCGCTCGCGTACCTGAGCGGGCTCTGGGCGGGCATCGGCTGATGCTCGAGATCGCGTCGTTCATGGCGATCGGTCTCGTCGTCGCATTCGCGGTTGCGAGTCGCCTCGATCCGCTGCAGAAGAAGAAGCTCAAGGGCGGCGTCAACCGCTTCTTCGAGTGGATGGAGGATCGCGGCCACCTCGCTCGCATGCCGAGCTTTGATCCCGGGGGATACAAAGACTACCCGGAGCTCCGCGTTCTCGAGGAGCACTGGAAGGAGATTGCCGCCGAGTGCGCGGTGTTGATGGAGCGCCGCGACGTCCTCGTGCCGATGCAGAAGCTGGGCGGTGGCTACACGGTCAGTGAGATCCACGCGGCCGACTGGAAGACCCTGATGTTCAAGTCGGGTCGCTTCATCGAGGAGAATTGCCTCCTGGCGCCGCGCACGGCGGAGCTTCTCGCGAGCATTCCCGGTGCCGACACGGCCTTCTTCTCGGTGCTCGAGCCCGGGGAGCGGATCGAGCCCCACTGGGGCTACTACAAGGGCTTCGTCCGCTACCACCTCGGCGTGTTGATTCCCTACAACAATGTGAACGGCGAGTGCTTCATCCGATTGAACAGCGACCCGGACGTGAAGCGCACGCAGGCACGCGAGCGCATAGACGAGGGCGTCGCGTACTACTGGAAGAATGGGGAAGGGGTCTTCTTCGACGACACACACCTCCACGATGCGCACAATCGTTCGGATCGGGTTCGTGTCGTGCTCTTTGTCGACGTTCGCAAGAAGATGCCCGCACCGCTGCGCTGGCTCAACCAGCTCTTCGTGTTCATTGCTCACAGCGACAGTTCGGTGCGGAGGATTCGGGAGAACGCGCGAATCAGAACGTCGTGATGTGGGGGTCGGCGTCGCCCTGCAGGGCGGCGAGCTCCCGGTAGAGTCCCTCTTTGGCGACGAGCTCTTCGTGCGACCCGATCTGGGTGATGCGTCCGTGTTCGAGGACGACGATGCGGTCGGCGCGACGCACCGTAGACAGGCGGTGCGCGATGACGAAGACGGTGCGCCGGTCGCCAAAGAGGCCCTCGATGGCGTCCTGGACGACACGCTCGCTCTTCGAATCGAGGGCGCTGGTGGCTTCGTCGAACACGAGGATCGCGGGATCCTTGAGCAGTGCACGTGCGATCGTGACGCGCTGGCGCTGGCCACCCGACAGGCGCACCCCCATCGCGCCCACCGGTGTGTCGTAGCCCTGCGGAAGCTGGTCGGCGAACTCGTCGACGCGGGCGGCGCGCGCTGCCGCGAGGACCTGGCCTTCGGAAGCGTCCGGGCGCGCATACGCGAGATTCTCGCGGAGTGTTCCGTCGAAAAGGAACGGATCCTGGCCCACGACCGCGATCTGCTCTAGCCACGAATCTCGCCGGATCCCACGCAGGTCGATGCCGTCGATGTCGATGCGGCCGGACTTCGGGTCGTCGAACCGCAGGAGCAGGTCGACGAGAGTGGTCTTACCGGCACCGCTCGGGCCCACGATCGCCAGGACCTCGCCCGCGCTCACATCGAGGGACACGTTCGAAAGCACGGATACGTCGTCGTAGGCGAACGAGACGTTGCGGATCGAGATGGTGCTCGGCGCGCCGCGGATCTCCACTGCGTCGGCGGGGTCGGGACTCTCCGCGGGTTCGTCGAGCATCTCGAAGAAGCGCACCGCAGAGGGTTGGGCGTCCATGAGTCGCACGAAGCCGCGCGCGAGGTCCTTCACTGGTTTGTACGCCGTAACGAGGATCGCGGCGAAGGCCGCGAAGTCGCCGGGGGTCAGGTCCCACCAGCCGCGGGCGACGATCCACGTGCCCGCGACGATCACGCCGATGCCGACCGCAGAATTGAACATCTCGACGATGCTGCGCGCCGCGACACGGTTGCGCACGACGCGCATCGAGCGGCGGAAGAGGTGGTCGGTCTCGCGCCGGAACGCGGCGTTTTCGTTCTCCTCCGCTCGGAACGCCTTGATGACCTTGATGCCGGAGAGGATCTCGACGAGGCGCTGCGTGACGTCGGCGATCTTCTCCTGGCGGCGTCGCGCGGTCTTCCGAATGCGACGTCCGAACAGCGAGATCACGCCGAACAGGATCGGGGCCAGCAGCAGGGAGGCCATGGCGAGAGGCGGCGAGAGAGCGAACAGGAACGCGATCCCCATACAGATGCTGAGGGCCGATACGAGCACGGTGCCGAAGACCAGGCGCAGCGCGCCCTGCGCCGAGTCGACGTCTTCGAGTGTCCGCGAGACGATGTCGCCGCGTCTCTGGTCGCGGTGGTAGCGGAGCGGCAGCGCGAGCAGATGTGCGCACACGTCCTGCTTGATGGAGATGTGGATCCGGCCGAGCACCCACTCCTCGAGTGTGCTGCGTGCGAACAGCAGGCAGGGCAGGACGACGATCAAACCGCAGGCTGCCATGACGATCGAGGCGAACCGGCCGCGGATCTCCTCGATCGGCGCCGTGCCCCGGGTGAGGCCCGGCGGAGCGATTCCTTTGGCGGCTGTCCCCACGCTCGGATCGGGCGCGCCCAGCTCCGGGAGCCAACGCTGCTGGGTGGTTTCCGAGATCACGACGCCCGGCACGACGACCTCGTCGAGCAGCGGCTTGATGAGGTACACGCGCAGATAACGGCTACCGCTGTAGGCCGCCGACAGCAGCAACGCCAAGCCGATCAGGCCCAGCCAGGGCCTCGCGTAGCCCAGCAGCCGCACGAGGGTTCCAGTCGTCGTCACGACATCCCTCCGTGCAGGCCGGGGTTTCCGGTCGCCACCATCGATCGACTCATCGGCGCTCGTGCAGCTCGTCGAGTCCCGGCCGAAAGCCGCTTCCCGGGCGAGGGTACGCCTCTGTGGAAGCACGCGGCAGAAGACGATCGGCTTCTTCCGCCCAGGCTCCTAGCCCCCGAGGCTCGCCGCGATGGCTTCCCCGCCGCGCCACCCGAGCAGAATGTCGCCCTCGAAGCCGAGCCCGGCGACCCCCCCTCGGTCGAGTACGTAGCACGATGGCTTGATCGACAGGCGGAACGCGCTCGCCCGCCCCTCGGGTCCCGGATCGATCAGCAGCTCCTCGTCGTCCCATTTCGGTCGCGTCGTCGGACGGCGCTCGAGCCGCTCGGAGTCGAAGGGAATCAGACTGCGCACGGCGGCCAGCATCTCGGATTCGCGGGCCGCGACGTCGGCCTCGGAGACCGACAGCACGGAGCTGGCGACCAGGTCCGCCGGCTTCTTCGCGCCTGAATCTCTTGGGCGGTGGACGCTGAGCGTGACGACGTTGGTTCCCTCGATTGGGCGCTGGGGGTCACCGATCAGGAGGACGCGATCGCACATGCCCTCGGGGATCAGCGACTTGGGGAGTGTCAGGTGCAGGCGGTGGCGGCGAAGCGAGGGTGCGGGGCCGGACAGCAGATCGGGCAGCGGATCCTGGTCGATCGCCGTGGCGAGCGCCGCGCGCGGCGCGTTCAGCACGAGGGTTCGTCCGACCCAGACCTCGCCGCTTTCGTCGAGGGCAATGCCCGGCTGGTTGGCTGCGGCGACGAGGCGGAAGGCTCCGTTGACCGTTCGGAACTCCCCGAAGAGCGCCTCGATGCGGCGGCGCAGTAGCGCTCGCAGCCACGGCGGGCCGTCGGCGATCACCGCGCCGCCTTCGAGAGCGGCGCCGAGCAGCCGGGCCTGTGCCTCCTCTGAAGCCGGCGAGGACGCGAGGTTCGACAGTGCGTGCAGCTGCGCCTCGAGCAGAGGGGTGAGCTCGGGAGGCGCGTCGCGCAGCTCGTCCGGAAGGCCTCGGGCCGAGTCCGGCGGCGGCCTCGTGACGTGGCCAGCTCCCTTTTCGCCCGCCAAGCGCGCCACCAGCGCCGGGCGTCGACCGGACCGCACGATGGGCGCGGCGAGGATGGCGGCCCGCTCGAGCTGGGCGGCGTGGGTGAGCGCACGGATCAGTCCGGAAGCCTGGGCGGAATCCGCGAAGCCCCAGCGCGTGTACTCCTCCCCGGTCCACACGGGCTCCCCCACGTCGAGGCGCGCATCCGGCAGCGCGATCTGGAACGCCAACGGCTCGTGGACGACGTTGCGCCGGTCGATCAGCGGCAGACCGAGCGCGCGCAGACAGCCGCCGAGCACGTCGTCGGGAGCGGCGCCGGTCATCAGGAATGGCTCGCGCAAGCCCGGGAAGGCGTCGTTGTGTCCGCTCTCTTCGAGGATCAGAACCCGCGCGCCCCGGCGACCGATCTGGATCGCCGCGATCAGACCGGGCAGGGCGCTGCCGAGCACTACCGCGTCCCAACGACGGGTGCGCAGCGAGGCCTTCGCCGATGTGGCGGGCAGCCCGCGCATCAGTCTCCGGACGTGTCCTCTTCGATGAAGCCGCGTTCGAAGAAGAGGGGCGGCTCGTCGGGCTCTCTGGCTTCGATCGTGCCGACGTGGTAGGCGCGCTCCCCGAGCGCCCTCAGGCGCTCGATGATCTCCACCTCCAGCGACGGATCGACGATCAGGAGCATTCCGACGCCGCAGTTGAACACCCGCAGCATCTCGCTCTCGGGGATCTCCCCGTGCTGCTGGAGCCAGCCAAAGATGGGCGGGCGTGGCCAGGAGTCGGGATCGATACGGGCGCGCACGGCGTTCGGGAGGACGCGCGGAACGTTGCCGATGAAGCCGCCGCCCGTGATGTGGATCATGCCCTTGATGGAGAAGTCGCGCAGGACGTTGAGGAGCGGCTTCACGTAGATGCGGGTGGGGGCGAGGAGCGCGCTCGCGAGCGTCGTGTTGAGGTCCTCGTCTTCGGCTCGCAGCTCCGCTTTGCCGGCGTTGACCGCCGACTCGACGATCTCGCGGATGAGGCTGTAGCCGTTGCTGTGACAGCCGCTCGACGCCAGGCCGAGGATCGTGTCGCCGTGGCTGATGGTCGAGCCGTCGATCACCTTGTCGCGATCGACCACGCCGACACCGAAGCCCACGAGCTCGATGTCGCCCTCCTGGTAGACGCCCGGCATGCTCGCGGTCTCACCGCCGAGCAGCGCGCAGCCCGCACGCCGGCAGCCCTCGGCGATGCCGCGCAGAGCCCGGCGGGCTCGCTCGGGGTCGAGACTGTTCATGGCGAGGTAGTCGAGGAAGACGAGCGGCTCGGCGCCCTGCACGATCATATCGTTCACGACCATGGCCACGCAGTCGATACCGACGGTGTCGTAGCGCTCGAGCTCGGCAGCGAGCTTGAGCTTCGTGCCGACGCCGTCGTTGCAGGCGACGAAGATCGGGTTCTTGTAGCGCTCGGGGGCCTTGAAGAGGCCCGCGAAGCCACCGACCGGCGACAGGATCTCCGGGCGCATCGTCGGACGCGTGATCGCGGCGATGTCGTCGACGAAGCCCTCGTCGCGGTCGAGATCGACGCCCGCGCGCGCGTAGGCGGGCGCCGTTGGGGTATGGGACTCCGCTTCGGCCTCGTCGAGGCTCTCGGGGGGCTCGGGGGTACTCACGTCCCGGATGGATAGCACGGCACGCCGTCACGTCCTCGGGGTCGATCTGGGCAAGGCCCAGATCGGCCCTTCTCCGCTCGCTGCGCGCGCTTCCCCAGGACTGGGCTGTGCGCCGTGAGCCGATGGCGAGCGAAGCCGGATCGGGTCTCCGGAAACCGTGGCATCATGGGTTGGTGGATGCTTCGGTGGTGATTCCGACGCTCGATGAGGAAGAGCAGGTCGTGGACGCCATCCGAAGCGCGAGCGCGCCCGGTGTCGAGGTTCTCGTCGTGGACGGTGGAAGCCGGGACGCCACGCGGTTGCGCGCCAAGGCTGCGGGAGCTCGGGTGCTCGAGTCCCCGCCGGGGCGTGCGCGCCAACTGGATGTCGGGGCCCGCAGCGCGAAGGGCGGCGTGATCGTCTTTCTCCACGCGGATACCCGGCTTCCGCCGGGTTTTGCCGACGCCATCCGGGCGGCGCTCCGCGATCCCGCTACCGTGGGCGGAGCGTTCCGTTTTCGGTTCGATCAGCACACGGTGGCCCTGCGCATTGTCGAGTGGGGAAGCCGGCTGCGCGTAGCGGCACTCGGGTTGCCCTACGGCGACCAGGCGCTGTTCGTGCGCCGCTCGGTGCTCGAAGCGATTGGCGGAATGCCCATGGCTCCGATCATGGAGGACCTCGATCTCGTGAAGGCGATGAGACAGCGCGGAAGGCTCGCTCGGCTGGGCGCGCCCGCCACGACGTCGGCGCGGCGCCACCGCGCTCACGGCGTGTTCCGCACGGCCTTCCTCCACTCACTGGCGGTCCTGGCCTGGGGTCTCGGGATCGACCGTCGGCGCATCGCCCGGTGGCTCGGCCGATGAGCACGAGTCCCATCCGCTCCGCGCTCCGCCGCCTCGGCGTCTATATCAACCGAAACCGCGCTTTCTACGCGGTCTGGGTCGTCCTGACCCTCGGCTACGTGGCGTGCTTCGTGTCGGTGCCATTGCTCGTGGGCTGGTGCATCGAGGCGGCCGGGTCCGGACCGGGGCCCGAGCTCACGCGTGCAGTCGGACGGCTCTTGATGGTGACGCTACTGCTCGCGGCGCTGCGCTTTTTCTCGCGCACGCTGATCTTCAACGCGGCTCGCGAGATCGAGTACGAGATCCGCAACGACCTCTTCGGGCACCTGCAGAAGCTCCCCCAGTCGTTCTACTTCCGCTGGCGGACGGGCGACATCATGAGCCGCTGCGTCAACGACGTGAATGCGGTGCGGATGATGCTCGGCGTGGGCGTGCTCAATGTCGTACAGACGCCACTCATGTACATCCTGTCGATCGTTGCGATGGCTGCGATCAACAGCCAGCTCGCGCTCCTCGTGCTCGTCCCGTATCCCGCGTTCGTCGTCATCGCGCGCGTGTTCGGCCGGCGGATCCACCACTGGAGCCTGCTCACTCAGCAGGGACTCGGGCAGCTGTCGAACCAACTCCAGGAGTCGATCGCCGGCATCGCAGTGGTGAAGGCGTACGCGATGGAAGACGTGACCCGGAGCCGCTTCGCCGACGTCAATCAGGAGCTCCTCCGCCGCCAACTCGGACTCGTCCGCGCCAACGCCGCGATGCCCGCCATCGTGAACCTCCTCCCTGCGGCGGCCATGTGGATCATTCTTCTCGTCGGCGGAAACCTGCTCAGCACCGGCGGTATGAAGGTCTCCGAGTTCTTCACCTTCGCGATGTACGTCTATCAGCTCACGTTTCCCACCTTCATCATGGGTTGGGTCGTCGCGATAGTGCAGCGCGGCGCCGCATCGATGCAGCGCCTCGACGAGCTGCTCTCCGAGGTACCCTCGATCGCCGACGCCGAAGACGCGGTCGCCGACGCCTCGATTCGCGGCGAGATCGAATTCCGCGACCTTACGTTCCGCTACCCCGGGGCGGGCCGCGAACCCGCACTGCGCGGGATTTCCTTCACGATCCCGGCGGGCTCGACCCTCGGCGTCGTGGGGCCCGTCGGCTCGGGAAAGACGACCCTCACCAGTGTGATCCCGCGACTCTTCGAGGTCGACGACGGTCAGGTTTTCATCGACGGGATCGACGTGAACCGCATCCCGCTGGCGACTCTGCGCTCGTCCATCGCGATGGTCCCGCAGGACTCCTTCCTGTTCTCGATGAGCCTCGCCGACAACATCGCGTTCGGACTCCACGCGGGACGCGACGGCCACGGCAACGGCGAGCCCACGGAGGACCCGGTGAGAGAGGCGGCCGGGCGCGCGCAGCTCGCGAAGGACGTCGCCGAGCTGCCCCACGGCTACGCGACGATCGTGGGCGAGCGCGGCGTGATGCTCTCGGGCGGGCAGCGGCAGCGCACGGCCCTCGCGCGTGCCCTCGCGCTGCGGCCGGAGATCCTGATCCTCGACGACACGCTGTCGAGCGTCGATGCCGCCACCGAGGTGGCGATCCAGAACGAGCTCGAGTCGCTGTTCTCCGGGCGCACCGTCGTCGTGGTGTCGCACCGGGTCAGCAGTGTGCGCGAGGCGGACAAGATCGTGGTGCTCGACGAGGGGCGCATCGTAGAAGAGGGCACGCATCACGAGCTCGTGCGCTTGGGCGGCCTGTACGCGCGGCTCGCGTGGAAACAGGCGCGCGAAGAAGGCGATCGCACGGCGGATGCGCCGCTCTCCGAGCCCACCGCGGGAGAGCCGCTGTGAGCGCACCCGGCGCCACCGGCGACGGCGCGACACGCCCGGTCGATGCGGCGGCTGCCGCGGGCGCGAACGGTGCAGGGCCCGGCGGGGCCGCGCCGGACTCCATGCACGAAGAGGAGATCCTCGGCAAGGCGTACGACGCGCGCCTCCTCCTGAGCCTCTGGAAGTACGTCGCCCCGTACAAGCGGATGATCGCCACGACGTTGCTGCTCACGTTTCCGATCTTCCTGGTCGACCTCGCGCCGGCGTGGATCGTGAAGACCGGTCTCGATTTCTACTTCGGAGTGGACGGCGTAGAGGCCGCGCGCGTCTCCCAGGAGACCGGCACCGTCACCCGCTGGCTCGCCCCTCTTTTCGACCCACCGGCTGGCCTCGCACCGGTGTTCTGGCTCGCCGGTCTCTACTTCGTGTCGATGCTGATGGCGTCGCTGCTGCAGTTCGCGAATACGCTCGTCATGGGCTGGACGGGGCAATCGGCGATGCGCGACATGCGCGTCGAGGTGTTCGACCACATCCAGAAGCTCCATATGGGATTCTTTGATCGCTACCCGGTCGGGCGACTCGTGACGCGCGCCACCAACGACGTCGAGAACGTCGCCGAGATGTTCTCCGCCGGCATCGTCGCGCTCGTCACCGACATCGTGAAGATGATCGGGTTCGCCGTGGTGCTGTTTCTTCTCGACGCCCGGCTCGCTCTCGCCTCGTTCCTCGTCGTGCCGTTACTCGCAGTGGCCGCCGCGATCTTCCGCTTCAAGGTGCGAGCCGCGTACCGCCTCGTCCGCGTGCGGATTGCGCGCATCAACGCGTACGTGCAGGAGAACGTCACCGGGATGAAGGTGGTGCAGCTCTTCACACGCGAGCAGCGCAACTTCGCCGACTTCGACGCGCTCAACGCATCCCACCGCGACGCCTGGTTCCAGTCGATCCGCTACGACGCGGCACTCTTCTCGAGCGTGGAGCTCGCGCAGGGGATCACCGTTGCAGTCATCATCGCCGAAGGGACGGGGTTGGCTGCGGCGGGCACGCTGTACGTATTCATCGACTGGATGCGGCGGTTCTTCATGCCGCTGCGCGACCTCTCGGCCAAGTACTCGGTCATGCAGTCGTCGATGGCGAGCTGCGAGCGCATCTTCCAGCTGCTCGAGACGGAACCGGCAGTACTCGACCGGCCGGCGGAGGAGAACGGCGCGCCCCTCGCCAAGAGTCGCAGCGCTGCGGCGAAACGCGGCTGTGTCGAGTTCCAGAACGTCTCATTCGCCTACGACGCACCCGATCTCGCGGACGGGAGCGACGGCGCCGAGCCGGACGACAATCTCGTGCTGCACGACATCTCGTTTCGCGTCGAGCCCGGCGAGAAGGTCGCGTTCGTCGGCGCGACGGGTGCGGGCAAGACCACGATCATCAGCCTGCTGACGCGCTTCTACGAGCCGGGTGCCGGACGGGTGCTGCTCGACGGCGTCGACCTGCGCGATCTCCCGCAGGCGGAGCTGCGCCGCCGCGTCGCCATGGTCCTGCAGGACGTCTTCCTCTTCAGCGGAACGGTCGCTGACAACATCTCACTCGAGCGAGACGATGTTTCACTCGAAGACGTCAAGCGGATGGCCGACGCCGTACACGCCGGTGGGTTCGTGGAGGCACTTCCCGATGGCTACGACACCGACGTGCGCGAGCGCGGGAGCAATTTCTCCGCGGGGCAGCGCCAGCTCTTGTCCTTCGCGCGCGCCCTCGCCCACGGCGGTGACGTGCTCGTGCTCGACGAAGCGACGAGTTCCATCGACACCGAGACCGAGAACCTCGTGCAGGAGGGGATCCACGTGTTGATGGAGGGACGCACCTCCATCGTCGTCGCGCATCGCCTGTCGACGATCGAGGACGTGGATCGCATCTACGTGCTCGAGCACGGTCGAATCGTCGAGTCCGGTCGCCACGAGGAGCTGTTGGCCCTCGGGGGCGTGTATCAGCGCCTCCACCAGCTCCAGTACGCCGGTGCCACCGCGAGCGAAGTTGGCGGAGAGGCCGCCGCTGCCGCGAGAGACTGAATTTCCCCGTTGGGCGTGGTCGAAAGCCGTCGTCCGCGGTTGCGCGGTCACCCTTCGGGGTGTTAACCATTCGGAGCCTCCCCTCCTCTGTAATCGCTTTTCTGCCACGCCCCCCACCCGTCGTTGTAAAGCGCCGGGAGAGGTCCGTGGGTCTGAACGGGTACCCGTGCGGAGGTTCGAGACGAGGTGCGGCTCAAGTCCCTCGAACTCAACGGCTTCAAGTCCTTCGTGGACAAGACGGCCCTCGATTTTGAAACCGGAATCACCGGCGTCGTCGGACCGAACGGCTGCGGGAAGTCGAATATCGTCGATGCCATCCGCTGGGCGATGGGCGAGCAGTCGCCGCGGCGCCTGCGCGGTCGCGGTATGGAAGACGTCATCTTCGGCGGCGCCGAAGGCATCTCCCCCGTGGGAATGGCCGAGGTGGTCATCACCTTCGACAACAGCGAGGGCGGCGGACCGCCGGCCTTCTCGGCGTACAACGAGATCCAGGTCGCGCGGCGTCTGTACCGCACCGGCGAGTCCGAGTATCTGCTCAACAAGACCGCCTGTCGGCTGCGCGATATCCAGGACTTCTTCCGCGACACCGGCATCGGGGCCAAGGGCTACACCATCGTGGAGCAGGGCCGGATCGCCGAGATCGTTTCGGCAAAGGCCGAAGAGCGCCGCTCGCTGATCGAGGAAGCGGCGGGCATCGGGAAATACAAGGCGCGCCGGCGCGAGGCCGAGAGCAAGATCGCCTCGACCGAGCAGAATCTGCTGCGCGTCACCGACGTCCTCGGTGAGATTCGCCGACAGATCGGTTCCATCGAGCGCCAGGCGAAGAAGGCCGCCCGCTACAAGCGCATGCGCGAGACGCTGCGCGTCCTCGAGTTGTCGCTCGCCGTGGACGACCGCGCCGAGCTCACGAGCCAGATCGAAGCGTCGCAGGCGCGCCTGACCCTTTTGCGCGACGCGGTCACCGCCCTCGAGACCCAGCTCTCCGAGCGCGAGCTCGCCACCGAAGCGAAGCGCATCGAGCTCGCAGAGTGCGAGAAGGTGCTCGCTGCCGGGAGTGAGCGTCTGCTCGCGCTGCGCACCGACATCAAGGAGTGCGAGGCGCAGATCGAGTACGGGCGCCGCGAGCGCGAGCAACTCGCAGAGACGATCGCCGCGCGCAACGAGGAGCTCGAGAGACTGCGGGAAAATCTCCGCCAGCAGGAGGTCGAGGCGGAGAGCGTCCAGGCCGATCTCGCGGCCGTCGAGTCGGCCGTCGCCACGGAGCGCGACCCGCTCCAAAGCGCCGAAGCGGAGGTGCTGGCGGCGCGCGAAAAGCTGGCCGAGATCGAGCGCGAGCGCGAAGTCGCCAACCAGGCGCTCGTCGATGTGCTCACCGGCATCGCGCGCTCCGAAGATCGCAAGGCCACGGTCGAGGACCGCGGTGCCGAGCTGTCCACGCGCATGCGCGACGCCGACGAGGGCCTCGAAGTCGGGCAGACCGAAGCGTCCCGCGCCGACAGCGAGCAGCGCAGCCTCGAGGAGGGCCTGCGCAACCTCCTTGCCGAGCGCGATCGCTTCATGGGTCTCCAGCGCAAGGCGCTCGAGAACCACGCACAGGCGGTTCGCCGCGCCCGCGAGGCCGCCGAACGGCAGCGCAGCGCGCGCGAAGTCCGTGAAACCAGGCGCGCCCGTCTCGCTTCGCTCAAGGAGGTGGTCGAGCGCCGTGACGATGTCGGTTCCGGCGCCCGCCACCTGCTCAGCCGCGACGAATCGGAGCGGCGCAGCCTGGGCCTGAAGGGCCTCGTGCGCGACGCACTCGAGGTCGACCGCGACGTTGAGCGGGCCGTCGAGGCCGTGCTCGCCGATCGCGCTGGTGCGCTCGTCGTCGACCGACCGGAAGGCGCGCTGTCGGCACTCGATCTGCTGCGTTCCGCGAATTCTGGCCGCGGAGTCTTCGTCGCGCTGCCCTCGCCATCGATGGAACCGAGCGGCTTCGTGCCCTTCGGCGAGCCGCTGCTCGGGCGCGTGCGACCGCGTGACGGCTTCGAGCCGCTGGCCCACCGACTGCTCGGCAACGTGAACCTCGTGTCGAGCCTCGACGAAGTCCTGAAGCACTACGGGAGCGGTCGGATTCCCTGCACGTTCGTCACGAAAGCGGGCGACGTCCTGACACCGGATGGCGTCGTCGCCGGGGGTGGAGCCGCAGAGGGAGAGGCCGGCGGACTGATCGCGCACGTGCGCGAGATTCGCGAGCTCGAGACCGAGGTCGCCAGCCTCGAGGCGCAGGTGGCGCGCTGCGAGACGGACCACGCGACTGCCGAAGCGGCACTCGTGAGTGCCGCTGACGAGCTCGAGAACCTGCGCAACCGCCACCACACGGCGGCGCTCGCCGTGGCAAACCACGAAAAGGACCTGGAGCGCACTCGAGAGCGCGTCAAAGCTCTCGGTGAAGCGCACGAAGGCCGCGTCGCCGAGCGTTCGGGAATCCTCGCGGAGAGCGAGTCGCGCGCGGTGGAGGGAGGGCTCCTGGAGACGCAACTCTCCGAAGCACGCCAGCAGCGCGTACAGCGGCAGCGCGATCTCGACGCGCTCGGTCTGCGCATCGGCTCGGCCGGACGCGAGGTGGCGCGCCTCGAGACGGTCGCCACCGAGCGGCGCGTCGAGCAGGCCGGACGCGAGGACCAGTGCAACCGGCTGCGCGCGGCGAGCGAGCGCGCCGTCGCCGCCACGCGCGAAGCGGGCGAGTGGATCGCGCGCCGCGAGGAAGAGATCCGCAGCGCCGAAGCGCGCCGAGCCGAACTCGCCACGATCATCGAATCCGCCCAGTCGACGCTCGACGAGAGGCTTCGCGCAGAGGAGCTCGCCCGCGCCAGCACCGATGAGAAGCGCGACGTATTCGAGCGGATGTCCACGGAGGTGGGCGCGCTCGACGAGGCCAGCCGCGAGCTGCGCTCGGAGCTCACGGAGCGCCGGGAGGAAGTCGGTCAGGCCGAGCTCGCCGCGCGCGAGACGGAGCTCAATCTCAGCCACCTCGACGAGGCGATCCGCGAGAAGTGGGACACCAACCTCGCTACGTGGACCCTGCCGCCGCTCGAGCCCGAGGAGAGCGAAGCGGCCCCGCCGACTCCCGAAGCCAGCGAGACCGAGCGGGCCGCTGCATCCGCGACCGAGGAGCCCGGGGGAAGCGACTCGGAGCTCGGCAGCGCCGATTCCGATGAGGAAGAGCCCGCGCCCGACGCCGCCCGCGAGGCGCGGCGCAACGCCGAGCTCGCGCGCGGGCCCCGTGAAGAACGCGCCCAGCGCCTCGAAGAGCTGCGCAAGAAGGTTCAGCAGCTCGGCGACGTCAACCTCGGTGCCATCGAGGAGCACGAAGAACTCTCGGAGCGCTTCCGCTTCCTCTCGGAACAGAAGGTAGATCTCGACGCCACCCTGGAATTGCTGCGCGACGCCATCGCACGCATCAACCGCACGAGTCGCCGCCGCTTCCGCGAGGCGTTCGAGCAGATCAGCCAGCGCTTCTCGGAGAACTTCCCGCGGCTTTTCCGCGGTGGGAAGGCGAGCCTCTCCCTCACCGACACCGAAGACGTCCTCGAGGCGGGCATCGAGATCATGGCGATGCCGCCGGGCAAGCGCCTGCAGAACGTGAACCTGTTGTCCGGCGGCGAGAAGACCCTCACCGCCGTCGCGCTGCTCGTTGCGGTGTTCCAGGTGCGACCTTCTCCGTTCTTCCTGCTCGACGAGGTCGACGCGGCGCTCGACGACGCCAACATCGGACGCTTCAACGAGATCGTGAAAGAGCTGGCCGTGACGTCGCAGTTCGTGCTCATCACCCACAACAAGCACACCATCGAGATCGCCGACCTTCTCTACGGCGTGACGATGGAGCGCAAGGGTGTGAGCAAGCTGGTGTCGGTCGAGGTCCACTAGGCGCTGCTCCCGTCGCCCGAGATCTGCTTCTCCAAGGACCTGATCGTCGTTCGAGACGGGTCGGGGCACTTCATCCGGTGGCGGCAGGACCCTCGGGAAGACCCCGATCTCATCCGGCCGCGGATCGCCGCGGAGGCGAAGGCTCCGTCGGTCTACCTGCCACCTCGTGCGATGCGCATCAGGAACGGCAGCGCGAGCACCACGCAGGCGATCTCCGACACTCCGGCGACCACGAACGCTGCGCGATAGCCGCTCTCCCAGTCGGCTACGCGGGCGACCGCCTGGCTCACGAACCCGCCGGTGGCCGGCCCGACGATGAATCCGAGCGAGCCGGCCGCGTTGAAGGCCCCCATGGCATTGGTGCGGATCTCGTCGGGGGCGATGTCCGTCGTGAGCACGAGGGACGGAACGAACATCACGGCCGAGGTCACGCCGAGGACGAACATCAGTCCGATCAGCCAGTCGAGCGACCACCAGCCGAGCGTCGCAGTGCCGATGCCGTAGAGGAGGCTCCCGCCGCACACCATCGCCACGCGGGAGTGACTCTCTGCGAGCCGGCCGAACGGATAGCTGAGCAGCGCGAAGGGGATCATGAAGGCGCTGATGAGCATTCCGATGCGCGGAGGGTCGAGGTCGTGGATGCGTGTCAGGTACAGCGAGAAGGTCGTCGTGAAGAAGCCCACCGTGAAGCGGTCGGCGAAAGCGAATGCCAGCGGAGCGATCAGGAGGCGGTTTTCGTTCACCATGCGCACGAGGTCGGCGAACTGTGGGCTCTTTTCGTCTGCGGCCGACATCGGATCTCGCAACACGAGCATCGACACCACGGCGGCAAGGGTCACGAGCGCGGAGCCGAGCAGGAGCGGTGCTATCGGATCGTTCGCGCCCACGACACCGCCGACGGGCGCGCCCAGGGCGACCCCCAGCGTGATGCCGCCCCCGACGAGTCCCATCACGCGGCCGCGTTGCTCCGGCCCCCGACTGCGCGTCGCGATTCCGAGCAGCATCGAGAGGGCGGTGATGTGCGCGCAGCCCTCGAGGAAGCGGATCCCCATGAACACTGCGAACGAGGTCGTCTGGGCGAGCGCGAACAGACACACGGCGTCTGCGAGCAGCGCGCCGATGACAAATTCGCGCCGCCGTCCGATGCGGTCGGACAGCACGCCGACGAGCGGCGCGGCCACGACCGCCCCCACCATGTTGATCGACATGAAGAGGGAGGTCAGCATCTCCGAGACGTCGAACCGATCCTGCACGAGCTCGCGCAGCACCGTGACGGGAAGCGTGACCGGCGCCAGCATCAGCAGCGCGAGCAGCCCCAGGATTCCGATTCGCCAACCCTCGTAGAACACGGCCCTCAGCATAACGATCTGCGGGGGCGCCTGGAGCGGCGGAGGTCGTGAGGAGCCAGCGGAGACTGTTATCCTCCGCGCGCCGTGACCGAGACCGCGACACTTCTGCAGAGCCTCATCCTCTGGGCCGAGCTCCACCCGCAAGCGCTGGTGGCGCTCGTTGCCCTGCTCCCCCTGATCGTCCTCGGCGTCGCGGAAGTGGCGGGGTGGGGCTGGGAGCCGACCGACGAGCCGGAGGTCGCGCCAGAACCCGAGCCCGTCTCCGAGCCGCTTCCGCCGCTCCCGACCGAGCCGCCGCCGGGCCGACTCTCCGAGCGTCTGCGCCGCACGCGCGAGGGCCTGATCGGCCGATTCGGCGAGATCATCGGCGGGCGCCAGGTCGACGCGCAGGTGCTCGACGAACTCGAGGCCGTGTTGTTCAGTGCGGACCTCGGTGTGGCCACGGCCGAGAGCCTCCTCGAGACGCTCCGCCGTCGCGGGCAGGGGGGAGACGCCGACGCCGTGCAGGCGATCCTGCGCGAAGAGATCCTCGCGCGTCTCTCGAAAGTCGAGGTCGAGGGGACGATGGATACCGAGGGTACGCCCCACGTGATCCTGGTGCTCGGAGTGAACGGTGTGGGCAAGACCACCACGGTCGGCAAGCTCGCCGCGCGTCACGCGGAGGCTGGACGCAAAGTGGTGCTCGGTGCGGGCGACACGTTTCGGGCCGCAGCGCGCGAGCAACTCCAGGTGTGGGGTGAGCGGGTCGGCTGCGAGGTCATCACCGGCCCGGAAAACGGCGACCCGTCCGCCGTCGCCTTCGACACGGTGAAGGCCGCGACGTCGTGCACTGCGGACGTCGCGATCATCGACACGGCGGGCCGACTCCAGACGAAGAAGCCCCTCATGGACGAGCTCGGGAAGATGGTGCGGGTGATCGGAAAGGGCCTCGATGGCGCGCCCCACGAGACGCTGCTCGTCCTCGACGCGAATACGGGCCAGAACGCGTTCTCCCAGGCTGAGCTCTTCACCGAGGTGGCCGGCGTCACGGGCCTCGTGCTCACGAAGCTCGACGGCACCGCGAAGGGCGGCGTCATCATCGGGCTGGCCGACAAGTTCGGGATTCCCGTGAAGTTCGTCGGGGTCGGAGAGGGCGTCGAGGATCTGCGCGACTTCCGCGCCGAGGAGTTCGTGGACGCACTATTCGGAGAAGCCAACTAGCTTTGCACGTTGAGACCCGGAGCCGAAGGGATCAGGTCCGCGGAGCCGACCGAAGCTCGGCCGAACCAGGAGGTACTCAGTGAGCCGTTTCGTGATGGCCCTCGATCAGGGCACGACGTCGTCCCGCGCGATCTTGTTCGACAAGGGCGGAGCCATCGCCGCGATCGACCAGCACGAGTTCACCCAGCACTTTCCGCAGCCGGGCTGGGTGGAGCACGACGCGAACGAGATCTTCGACAGTCAGCTCCGCGCCGCCCGCGGCGTGCTCGGGAAGGCGGCTGCAACCGGTGCGGACGTCACGGCCATCGGCATCACGAATCAGCGCGAGACGGCCGTCGTCTGGGACCGCGCGACCGGCGAGCCCATCCACCGCGCGATCGTCTGGCAGTCGCGCCAGACGTCGGGCATCTGCGACGAGCTGCGCGCTCGCGGGCTCGAGGACGAGGTGCGCTCCCGCACGGGCCTGTTGATCGACGCCTACTTCTCGGCCACGAAGGTCCGTTTCATCCTCGATGCCGTCGACGGGGCCCAGGAACGGGCCGAGCGCGGCGAGCTCTGCTTCGGAACGGTGGACGCGTGGCTGCTCTTCAAGCTCACGAACGGCCGCGTGCACGCCACGGAGTACTCGAACGCGTCGCGTACCCTCGTCTACAACATCCGCGAACTCGACTGGGACGACACGCTGCTCGGCGAGCTGCGGATCCCCCGGGCGATGCTGCCGGAGGTGCGGGACACGAGTGGAACGTTCGGCGAGGCCGACGCGAGCTGGCTGGGCGCCGAGATCCCCATCGCCGGGATGGCCGGCGACCAGCAGGCGGCGCTGTTCGGCCAGGGCTGCAGCGAGGCCGGGCGCGCGAAGAATACGTACGGCACGGGCTGTTTCCTGCTCATGAACACGGGCACCGACGCGCCCACTTCGGAGTCCGGCCTCGTTACGACGATCGCCTGGGGGATCGGGGGGAGCGTCGAGTACGCGCTCGAGGGCAGTATCTTCGTGACGGGTTCAGCGGTTCAGTGGCTGCGCGACGGCATTGGACTGATCGACGACGCGAGCGAGACCGACGCCATCGCCAATAGCGTCGACGACACGGCAGGCGTCTATCTCGTGCCGGCGTTCGTGGGCCTCGGCGCCCCCTACTGGGACGAGCGCGCGCGCGGTGCGATGGTCGGCATCACGCGCGGCACGTCGCGCGCACACATCGTGCGCGCCACGCTCGAGTCGATCGCCTATCAGACCCGCGACGTCGTCGAGTGCGTGCAGTCGGATTCCAAGCTCGAGCTCGACCGGCTGCGCGTCGACGGAGGTGCCGCGCAGAACGACTTCCTCATGCAGTTCCAGGCGGACTGTCTCGGCGTGCCGGTCGAGCGCCCGGCGGTGCTCGAAGTGACGGCCATGGGCGCCGCCGCCCTGGCGGGGCTGGCCGTCGGCTTCTGGACCGATCGCTCCGAGCTCGACGCGGCGACGAGTCAGTTCACCGTGTTCGAGCCGCAGATGAGCGCCGATCGGCGCGACGCCCTGTACGACGGCTGGAAGCGCGCCGTCGAGCGATCCCTCGACTGGGAACGGGATTGATCGCAGCGCGATGAGTTCACGTCGTCCCCGACCCCTGGTCATCGCCCACCGCGGGGCGTCGGGTCATCGACCCGAGAACACGCTCAGTGCCTACGAGCTCGCCGTCGAGCAGCGGGCGGACATGATCGAGATCGACCTCCATCGCACCCGCGATGCCGCCACGGTGATCACCCACGACGAGAAGCTCGACGCTCTCGGCGGGTCCGGCGAGATTGCCGAGCGAAGCTTCTCGGAGATCCGCAGCCTCGACGCCGGAGACGGGCAGCAGATCCCGACCCTCGACGAGGTGCTCGACGGTTTCGCCGGGCGAATCCCGTTCAATCTAGAGCTCAAGAAGTCGACGACTGGCCCCTACCCGGGCCTGGAGTCGACCGCCCTCGAGGCGGTCACGCGGCGTGGCCTGCTGGGGGAGACGTTGTTCTCGTCGTTCTCCGATCCGGTTCTCTCGGAGCTGCGCGGACTGTCGACCCACGCGCGCCTCGCTCTACTGATTTCCCCTGAAAATTCAGAAGGTTGGATGAAACGCGCGGCCGCGCTTGGCGCCGAGGCGGTGAATCCGTGGCGGGGCATCACCACGCCGGAGCTGATCGCGGAGGCCCACGGCGCCGGGCTCGCGGTCCACGTCTTCACGGTCAACGAGGTCGAAGACATGGCCCGACTCCTGGACTGGAAAGTCGATGGAATGTTCACCAACTACCCCGATCAGTTGCGTAGGCTGGTCGACCGGAGGGACGTGAATCCTGAGCTGAACAGATAGAGGGAAAAATGCCTCATTTGCCACAATTGCCTTGACGAAATAGAGTATTTTCCCTTATGCATTAGGCGGATCTAGGTCACTCCCTTATGAAATTCAGTTCAGCATTGCCGGCGCCCCTGGCCGAGCTCGACGCCACCGACCGCTCGATCCTCGAGCTCCTCCAGGAGAATTGCAAACAGCCCCTCGCCTCGATCGGATCGAAGGTGGGGCTCTCGGCGCCTTCCGTGGTCGAGCGCATCCACAAGCTCGAAGAAGCGGGCGTGATCACCGGCTACGTGGCCATGATCGACGCGAAGCGCCTCGGTAAGGACGTCACGGCCTTCATCGGGGTTTCGATCGATCGCACCCACGCGATCGGGCGGCTCGAGACCCCGATCGTCGCCATCGGCGACGTGCTCGAGTGCCACCACGTCACGGGCGCTCACACCCTGATGGTGAAGGCGAAGACGCGAAACACCCAGGCCCTCGAAGAGCTCATCGATCGCATTCGATCGCTCGACGGTGTGACGCGGACCGAAACCACCGTGGTGCTCTCCACGGCCGTCGAACGCTCCGTCGTCGCCCTCGACCCGGCCGACGAATTCGCAGCGCCGCCCACGCGACCCAGCCGGCGTTCCGGTGCGCAGCGCTCCCGGAGGAATTCGAAATGACCGTGGGACCCGAGCACCTGGCTCGAGCACGAGAGCTTGCCCGGACGAACCGGAGCCGAATCCCCAAGCAGGGTCTCTACGATCCCGCCAACGAGCACGACGCCTGTGGCATCGGCTTCGTCGCGAGCATCGAGGGCGAGAAGTCACACGACATGATCCTGAAGGGGATCGAGGTGCTCGAGCACCTCGATCACCGCGGCGCCTGCGGGTGCGACCCCGAGACCGGCGACGGGGCCGGCGTGTTGATCCAGAGTCCCGACAAATTCCTCCGCAAAGCGGCCGCTGGCGTCGGCATCGATCTCCCGGTCGAGGGTGCGTACGCGTCCGGCATCCTGTTCCTCAGCCAGGACCCGACCGTCCGCGAGGCCCAGTGCGCGATCTTCGAGGAGAAGGTCGCCTCCGAGAGACAGCAGTTCCTGGGCTGGCGCGAAGTGCCCGTCAATCCCCAGGAGATCGGCCGCGTCGCGCAGGAGAGCATGCCCTCGATCCACCAGGTGTTCGTGGGCGCTGGCGAGGGTCTCGATCCGGACGCCTTCGAGCGCAAGCTCTACGTCATCCGCCGGCTCTTCGAGCAGGCCGCCGTCGCACAGCCCGGCTTCTACTACGTGCTCAGTCTGTCGAGCCGGACGTTTCTGTTCGCGGGCCTGCTGCGCACGAGGCAGATGAAGCTCTTCTTCAGCGACCTCTCCGATCCCGACATGGAGTCGGCGCTCGCGCTCGTCCACTCGCGTTACAGCACCAACACCCTCGGCGCCTGGGACCTCGCGCAGCCGTTTCGCTACCTCGCGCACAACGGCGAGATCAACACGGTCCGCGGCAACCGCAACTACATGCGGGCGCGCGAGGGCACGCTGCGCTCGGAGAGGTTCGGCGACGACCTCGCAAAGCTGTACCCGATCATCCGCGAGGAGGCGAGCGACTCGGCGCAGTTCGACAACGCCCTCGAGTTCCTGTGCCTCACGGGCCGCGAGCTCCCCGAAGCCATTCTGATGATGATCCCGGAGGCCTGGGAGAATCACGCACAGATGGACGAGGAGCTGCGCGCCTACTACGAGTACCACTCGTTCCTCATGGAGCCCTGGGACGGCCCCGCTTCGATCGCCTTCACCGACGGCCGCAAGATCGGCGCAGTCCTCGATCGCAACGGTCTGCGTCCCTCGCGCTGGCTCGTCACGAAGGACGGCTTCGTCGTCATGGCGTCCGAAGTCGGAGTGCTCGACGTCGCGCCCGAGAACGTGCTCAAGAAGGGGCGCCTCCAGCCGGGACGCATCTTCTTCGTCGACCTCGAGCAGGGTCGCATCGTCGAGGACGAAGAGATCAAGGCCGACTACGTGTCCCGCAAGCCGTACCGCCAGTGGGTGGGCGAGAATCGCGTCGTGCTCGACGAACTGCCGTCCGCTCCGGCCCGGCACGAGCCCATCGACGACGACCTGCGCTTCCAGCTCCAGCAGGTGTTCGGGTACACCTCCGAGGACCTGAAGTTCTTGATCGCGCCGATGGCCGCCAACGCCAAGTGGGCGATTGGCTCGATGGGCGAGGACGCCGCGCTCGCGTGTCTCTCCGACCGCCCGCGGATGCTCTACCACTATTTCAAGCAGCAGTTCGCCCAGGTGACGAATCCCGCGATGGACTCGATCAACGAGGGCACGGTGATGAGCCTCTACTCGACTCTCGGCGCCGAGAAGAACATCCTCGAGGAGACCGAAGCCCACGCGCGCATTCTTCGCTGCAATCGGCCGATTCTCACGAACGAGGAGCTCGAGCGAATCCGGCAGATCGACCAGGCTGGCTTCGAGGCCCGCACCCTCGAGACCGTCTTCAAGGCGTCCGAAGCGGGCGCCGGCCTGCGCGGCGCCCTCGACACCCTCTGCCGCGAGGCCGCTGATGCGGTCGCGTCCGGCGTGAACCTGATCGTCCTCTCGGACCGCGGCGCCACGCCCGACCTGGTTCCCATCCCCATGCTTCTCGCCACGGGCGCGGTCCACCACCACCTCGTTCGGGAGAACCTCCGCACGCAGTGTGGAATCGTCTGCGAGACTGGCGAGGCGCGCGACGTCCCGCAGTTCGCGCTGCTCGTGGGCTTCGGCGCCGGCGCGATCAACCCCTACGTGGCCCTCGCGACCCTGGAAGAACTCGTTGAAGAAGGGACTTACCTCCCCGATGGGATGAGCGTCGAGACGGCCGTCGCCAACTACCTGAAAGCCAGCGACAAGGGCTTCCTGAAGACGATGGCCAAGATGGGGATCTCGACGCTGCAGAGCTATCGGGGTGCCCAGATCTTCGAGGCCGTCGGCATCTCCGAAGAGGTCATCGACCGCTGCTTCACGGGTACCTCCTCCGTGGTGTCCGGCGTGGGCTACGACGTGATCGCGCAGGAGTGCGTGATGCGCCACAAGCGGGCCTTCCCCGGCGACGAGTTCGCGTATCCCGAGCTGGATCCGGGCGGCCTCTACCAGTGGCGAGAGCGCGGCGAGCGGCACACGTTCAACCCGGAAACCATTGCGAAGCTCCAGCACTCGGTGCGCGAGAAGAGCTACCAGACGTTCCAGGAATTCTCTGCGGCTGCGAACGACGAGGCCGGGCGCCTCTGCACCATCCGCGGGATGCTCGACATCCAGTGGGCCGACGAGGCGATCCCGCTCGACGAGGTGGAGCCGGCGAGCGAGATCGTGAAGCGTTTCTGTACGGGCGCCATGTCGTATGGCTCGATCTCCATCGAGGCGCACCAGACGCTCGCCATCGCGATGAACCGCGTCGGCGGAAAGAGCAACACGGGGGAGGGTGGCGAGGACCCGACGCGATTCATCCCCGAGCCGAACGGCGACTCGCGGCGCAGTGCCATCAAGCAGGTGGCCTCCGGTCGCTTCGGCGTCACCAGCTGGTACCTCGTCAATGCCGACGAGCTGCAGATCAAGGTCGCGCAGGGCGCAAAGCCCGGCGAGGGCGGCGAGCTACCCGGTCACAAGGTCGACGAGACGATCGCGAAGACGCGGCACTCGACGCCGGGGGTCGGCCTCATCTCGCCGCCGCCGCACCACGACATCTACTCCATCGAGGACCTCGCGCAGCTGATCTTCGACCTGAAGAACTCGAACCGGCGCGCGCGGGTGAGCGTCAAGCTCGTGTCCGAGACGGGCGTTGGCACCATCGCTGCCGGTGTCTCGAAGGGCAAGGCCGACGGCGTGCTCATCTCGGGTCACGACGGTGGCACGGGCGCCTCGCCCCAGGCCTCGATCAAGTACGCGGGCTGTCCGTGGGAGATCGGCCTCGCCGAGACCCAGCAGACCCTCGTGCTCAACGACCTGCGCGGTCGCATCCGCGTCCAGACCGACGGCGGACTCAAGACCGGCCGCGACGTCGCGATCGCAGCACTTCTGGGCGCCGACGAATACGGCTTCTCTACCGCACCGCTCGCGGCGATGGGCTGCATCCTGATGCGGGTCTGCCACCTCAACACGTGCCCGGTGGGGATCGCCACGCAGAACCCGGAGCTGCGGACCCGCTTCGCGGGGCAGCCCGAGCACGTGGTCGAGTACCTGTTCTTCGTCGCGGAGGAGCTCCGCGAGATCATGGCGAAGCTCGGGTACCGGAAGCTCGACGACATGATCGGTCACGTCGAGCACCTCCAGGCGAACCGCGCGATCAACCACTGGAAGGCGAAGGGTCTCGACTACTCGGACCTGCTCCACAAGCCCGACGTGCCATTCGCGATCCACAACTGCGAAGAGCAGGACTACGGACTCGACGCCGTCCTCGATATGAAGCTCCTCGAGCTCGCCAGGCCCGCGCTCGCGAACGGCACCCCGGTGGCGATCGATCTGCCGATCCACAACACCGACCGCACAGCGGGAACGATCCTCGGCTCGGAGGTATCGCTCGCTTACGGGTCGGACGGGCTGCCCGACGACACGATCCTGCTGGACTTCAAGGGCTCGGCGGGGCAGAGCCTCGGGGCCTTCTGCCCCAGCGGAATGACCTTCCGGATCGAGGGCGACACGAACGACTACTGCGGCAAGGGGCTCTCCGGGGCGAAGATCGCCGTAACGGTTCCGGCGGACGCCACGTTCGAACCGGCCGACAACATCATTACCGGCAACGTCTGCCTCTACGGCGCGACCAACGGCGAGGCGTACTTCAACGGGCTCGCCGGCGAGCGCTTCTGTGTACGCAACAGCGGTGCCCAGGCGGTGGTGGAGGGTGTGGGCGACCACGGCTGCGAGTACATGACCGGCGGTACCGTCGTCATTCTCGGCAAGACCGGGCGCAACTTCGGCGCCGGCATGAGTGGTGGGTTTGCCTACGTGCTCGACACCGACGGGAGCTTCCCCGACCAGGTGAATCGAGAGCGCGTCGACCTCGAGCGGATCACAAAGGAGGACGAGCAGACGATCCAGCGCCTCGTCCGCCGACATTTCGAGTACACGCACAGCGCTCGTGCCGACAAGGTGCTGAGAAAATGGAACACCTACGCGCCGAAGTTCGTCAAGGTGTACCCGAAGGATCTGAAGGTCGCGCTCGACGCGCGCGTCGCAGCGGGGACTGGCGATGGGTAAGGTGACCGGCTTTCTCGAATTCGAGCGTGAGAGCACGGCGTACCGCCCGGCCGAGACCAGGCTGGAGGATTGGGGACAGGTCCAGACCGACCCCGCCTTCGAGTCGGTGCGCGACCAGTCCGCCCGCTGCATGGATTGCGGCGTACCCTTCTGCAACAACGGCTGCCCGCTCGGGAACATCATCCCCGACTGGAACGACCTGCTGTACCGCGACCGAATGCAGGACGCCCTCGTGCGTCTGCACTCGACGAACAACTTTCCGGAGTTCACCGGGCTCGTATGCCCCGCTCCCTGCGAGGCCGCCTGCGTGCTCGGGATCAACCAGGATCCCGTCACCATCAAGCAGATCGAGTGGGAGATCATCCGCAACGGCTGGGATCGGGGATTGATCCATCCCATCAAGCCCGCGCGGCGCAGTGGTCGCTCCGTGGCCGTGGTGGGCTCTGGCCCCGCGGGCCTGGCGGCCGCGCAGCAGCTCAATCGGGCCGGCCACATGGTGACGCTGTTCGAGAAGAATGACCGCATCGGGGGGCTTCTCCGCTACGGGATTCCGGAGTTCAAGCTCGAGAAGTGGATCGTCGATCGCCGGCTCGAGCAGATTCGCGAGGAGGGCGTGCTGTTCCAGACGGGTGTGCACGTGGGCGTCGACCTCTCGGTGTCCGACCTGCGCAGCAATTTCGACTCCGTACTGCTCTGCCTCGGGTCCGAGACCCCGCGCGATCTGCCGATCGAGGGGCGGGAGCTCGGCGGCGTCCACTTCGCGATGGATTTCCTGCGCCAGTCGAACCGCCGCTGCCACGGAGACGAGCTCGACCCGGCCCAGGACATCCTGGCCACCGACAAGCATGTGGTGGTGCTGGGCGGCGGCGATACCGGCTCGGACTGCGTGGGCACATCGCACCGGCAGAATGCCGCGTCCGTCACATCCATCGAGCTCCTCGAGCGCCCGCCGGAGACGCGCGCGGAGTCGACGCCGTGGCCCACCTGGCCGCTGATGTTCCGGAGTTCGAGCTCCCACGATGAGGGGGGCACCCGCGAGTACGCGGTGATGACCAAGCGCTTCGAGGGCTCTAAGGGTCGCTTGGAGAGGCTGCACGCGGTGCGCGTGGAGTTCGGCTCCCCGGACGAGAGTGGTCGCTCCACGATTTCGGAGGTCACAGGGAGCGAATTCTCGATCCCCGCGCACCTCGTCCTGCTCGCGATGGGTTTCGTGCATCCCGTGCACGAGAACCTCGTCGAAGGGCTCTCGGTCAAGCTCGACCCTCGCGGAAACATCGAGGCGAACACGAAGGACTTCTCGACGAGCGAGCCGGGTGTGTTTGCTGCGGGAGATTGCCGTCGCGGACAGTCGCTCGTGGTGTGGGCGCAGTGGGAGGGTCGCGAAGCCGCCCGCGAGGTCGACGCGTATCTGGTGGGTGAGTCGCGGCTTCAGTCGCGCGTCGCGTACGTCTGAACGCGCACAGCGAGACCGACCCGGTCCGCCCTGTCGAAAAGCCGGCCCGGACTGGCCGCTTTCCAGATTCACTCCTGATTCCAAGCACTTGTGGGGCTGGCTCTCGATCCCGTGGGGCGGCGGCAGCGATCTGCAGGGGTCCGAACCCGACGCCACCGCTGCCACCCACTCCAGCCTCCACTGGGGGAACACGACCTAGAGCCACCCTGACGGCTCGGGGCCGGGGCAACGTCGCCGGGAAATTCCAGGAGCTTCCCCCCGCGTCACTGCGATCGTCGATCAGCGCGGGCTGTCGGAATTCCGGCAGCCCGCCTTTCTTCCGATTCCACTGCGCCGCGCGCCGGCGAAGCGAATTTCGTACACGAATCGCGGCATCCGTCGCCGGGTCGCGAACTTCTGAACCGCACTGCCATTTCGCCGTCGATGAGAGACGCTCGCAGGGGAGGTTTCGCACACGCGATGCTTCGATTTCTCGAATGGCCGCGCACTTCGTTCGCCCGTTTCTCTTGACGGCTTTCCGGTGAACCCGGTACGATTGGGGCGACTCGGGGGGGTCCCATCATTCCGCACGCGGGTCACACGTCGACTCCGAACTCGAACCCGCCGGCTGCGGCCAGACGGCGGAAGGGTGCGAGCGCTCAGACGTCGAAAGGCAACGGGGCGACCGAGTACGATTTCGCCCGTCTCGAAGGCGCGGTCACCGGTCTGGTCGAAGCTCATCAGCGCCAGCTTGCGCGCAGCACAAATCTCCAGAACGATCTCGACGCCAGCAACCGCCAGCGGCGAGAGCTCGAGGGGCAGATCCTCGAGGCGAATCAGAAGCGTCAAGACGTGATGAAGCGGATCGACGAACTCATCGCGCAGATCGATCAGCTCGACGCTCAACTCGCGCAGTCCGAGCTCGGTCCCGAGGCCTGATCCCGTGTCGAACCGCCGCACTGTCGCGGTGCGTCTCCGTGGCAAGGAGTACCGCGTCCGCAGCGACGAGGACGAGGAAACTCTCCAGCGGGTCGCTCGCTACCTCGACGAGACCCTCTCGAAGGTCGAGGAGAAGACCGGCACCGTCGACACGCTCGACGCCGCTCTCCTCACCGCGCTCAACCTCGCGCGGGAGATCGTCGCCATTCGCGAGGGGCGTCGTCCCGGTGGCAGCGGGGCCGTCGAAACGGACCGCCTGCGTTCGCTCATCGAGCTTGCCGAATCCGGGCTCGACTCACCTCCGGCGGCTCACTAAGCCGCCCCCTCCGGTGTCTTCCGAGCAGAAGCGGCGGCTGCGGCGCGAGATGATCGCGCGGCGCCGCTCGGTTTCCGAGGACGTCGCCGGAGCTGCGGCGCGAAGCGTGGCGGGGACGCTGCTCGCCGAGCCGCGAATCGCCCAGGCGCGGGCCGTGGGTCTCTACGCCGCACTCCCCGGCGAGCTTCCGTCCCGCGAGACGTTCGACGCGCTGGCGGCAGGGTCCACGCCGAGGCTGCTCCCGCGCTGCATCGGCGAAAAGCGTCTCGCGTTCTTTCGCATCGACGACTGGGACGATCTCGTCCCCGGACGCTACGGTGTTCTCGAGCCGGCGAACGACCGGGAGCCGGTGGTGCTCGGACCCGCCGACGTGGTGGTCGTGCCCGCGGTGGCGCTCTCGCCTACCGGTGAGCGTCTCGGACGCGGTGCCGGCTACTACGATCGCACGTTCGACGGACCGGACGCCCCGCTGCTCATCGGCGCAGGCTACGAGTT
>SPKZ01016030.1_pt1 | contig 29894 bp, 45 predicted proteins | sample 2456571 | NCBI WGS metagenome assembly SPKZ01 (sample SAMN11192286, study PRJNA482655) | marine metagenome | biome: ENVO:00000447; feature: ENVO:00000244|ENVO:00000211|ENVO:00000569|ENVO:00002023; material: ENVO:00002151; isolation source: ocean water from marine abyssalpelagic zone ... | reverse complement strand
GTATAAAAACAGTTAATTATGGATTGGATAACAAAAAAGTTGATGCAGTACCAACTTAAAAAAGCAAAGAAACAGTTAATTAAACAAGAATATTCATTTATGAAGCGTGCCTTTGGTGATATGGTAAAAAGTTATGAAAGCACGATAAGGTTCTTAGAAGCGAATAGTAATAATTAATTGATTTTATACAATGTTATTGTGCGTTTTAATGCAATCTAACGTAATTGTATAAGAATAGTAGCGGATTAAACGCACAAAGCAATCGAATGATAAAAAAATTAAATAAATATTAATAACCTTTAAATAAGCCACAAAAACGCTATTATTTTTATACGTTGTTGTGCATAGTACGGTATGGAATTACAAAAATTTTTAATAGAAGAACTACAAAAACGCTTTAGTGCAAATGCAAATGTTAAAGCCATTGAAAAGCAAATAACGAAAATAGCTGAACAAACCACTTTAAACAAGTACAAAGATAATATACTTTTTGCTGATGGATTAGAATTTGAATTAGGTGGTGTAAACGCACAACTATCTCATTGGCGAGATGCTTTAACCTTAGATAAGGTAGAATTAAGTTTGGGTTATTTCTGTACTTCTAAATTACCAAAAGCAAAAAGGGAAAGAATAAAAGAGGTTAAAGATAAATACAAACAAAAAAAGTATATGGAATGGAATAACTACAAGGTTGCAATATGGCACGAATTAAGATACACTATTGATATTGAAAGCGTTTTGTCTGGGAATATCAATTTACAAATCGAGTTGTAGTATTGTGCACAACGCTCTGTGTAAACTGTCGTTTTAATGCAGTTTTACACCTTGTTAGGCTTATGTACGGATTATTAAACAAATAAATATAAATAAAATGGGAGTAGATTACACAGGACATTACGGAATAGGTGTTAAAATCGAATTGATTGATTTTGATGATGAAAACCTAGATAAAGAAATAGCAGAGCTTGAATGTATGAGTGAAGTACTAGAAGAAAAACTAAATGGTGATAAATATAGTTGGTTTGAAGTCGGACAAGGCAACTACACGGGTGAATACAATGACTATTATGTAGAGGTTGACGAACCTTTTAAGGATGGCTTAAACAACTTAGAAGAAAAAAGAGATGAGCTTCTAAAACATCTTAAAGAAATTGGTTTAGAACCAAGTGGAGAGTTTGGAGTTGTTGGAGGGATTGAGGTTTGGTAGTATTAAGCCTAACTACTTATATGCTTACCTTTTGTAATACAAAAATCAAATTATATCAATAAAACAGTACAAATACAAAGAAATAAATAATTTTTTGTAACTTTGATTATTATGGCATACAGCGATACAGAAAAGACAGATTTGATAAATGAAATATGTAATAGGGTTTCCAATGGTGAAGCCCTTAGAACTATTTTGAAAGAGGATAGTATGCCTAAATCAGAAACGTTTTATAGGTGGATTGATGAAGACGAAAACAAATCGAAACAATACGAAAAATCTAGAAAATCTAAGACATATATAGATAATACTAAATGTAGATCAAATCCAAAAGGTAGTAAAGCTATTGATATAAATGATTATAGACGTAAAAACGCAAGAAATACATCTAAAAGTAAATATCCTAATTCAAACCTATACATTATAAAAATAGAAAGTAAAAACATTTATAAAATAGGTGTAAGCCAAAACCCACAAAGAAGGTTTAGAGACATAGAAAACTCAATGCCTTACTACGTAGAAGTAGTTTTTAACGAATATATAGACAACGCTTATAAAATAGAAGAACAAGTTCACGACAAATACAAAAATAAACACATAAAGTCAGAATGGTTTAAATTATCTAATGAAGATATAAACCAAATACTGTGTGTTTTACATGAATTAAAACTAATTAAAAAAGCGATTTAGTAAAATGGCACGTTTATCAGAATATGATTTTGAACTATGTAAAGAGATATGCGAAGAAATCGCTAACGGGGGCTATATCATGGATGTTCTTAAACAAAATAAAAATTATCCATCCTGGTCGACCTTTAGACGTTGGAAAAATGAGCATGAAGAATTACAAACATTGTATGTAAAGGCTCAGCAAGATAAGACTGAACCGATCATATCACATATTAAAAAAGTTCAATTAATGGCTTTAAATGGTGAGATAGAGCCAAGTGTAGCAAATGTAGTAATCCAGACCGATAAATGGTTATCTTCTAAATTTTATCCAAAGATGTTTGGCGATAAAGTTGATCTAACAACCAAAGGTGATAAAATCGCAACACCTGTTTTTACTTCTAATCCTTTAGATGAAGAGTAACTTTACATACAAACCAACTACCGCATATTGGAAAATAGATAAACTCATTAAAGAGGGTTTGCCGCAATTTAAAAAAGACGAAAAGAAAGTATTTGTAATTGAGGGCGGTCAAGGAGCTGGTAAAACCATTTCTATTTTAATGATGATTATAGACCTATTTGCAAGGTCAGAAAAAAAGATGACGGTTTGTACTGCTCAATCTACCAAGTTAAAAGACACAGCATGGAAAGACTTTAACAACATTCTAAAAGATTGGAATATCCCAGGATATAACAAAACAGAACAGCCAATGTTTTGTTATAAAGATCGTGATAGTCATTTTGTTGAGTTTGTTGGATTAGATAAGGATGATATGGGAAAAGGTCGAAGGCGTGATGTTATCTATATTAATGAGGCTAATAAAATAAGTCTTAAACAGTTTACCGATATATCCGCAAGGGGTAAGGTTATTATCATTGATTTTAATCCAGATAGTAAGTTTTGGGGACATGATTTAATTAACGACTTCAATTTTATTCGCCTTACTTATCCAGACAATGAGTTTTTACCACAAGCCGAAATAAGCAATATATTAGATTACAAGGTAAAAGGCTTTATTGATCCGTACATTGAGGATTACGACAAACCGAGTAATATTAAAAACGAATACTGGGCAAACAAATGGCGTGTATATGGTTTAGGTAAACCAGGCGGCGTTGAAGGTCGTATCTTTAATTGGAAAAAGATAGGATTAAAAGAATATTTAGACATTCAAGGAGTGCCAACTATCTACACGGTGGATTGGGGTAAACAAGATCCTTTTGCTATTGGCGAAATGAAATACTACGACGGTATGTTGTTAAACCATGAGTTAAACTACATGAGCGAAAACGAATGGAGAAAACGATTAACTACAACGCAATTAGCACAAATACAAGGCAGGGATAACGACGGATTTATTACATGGATGTTTGAGCGTTTAAACATTCCTAAAGACGCTTATATTATTTGTGATAGTAATAGACCTGAAAAGATTAAAAGCCTTAGAAAAGCAGGATGGACTTATGCCGTAGCGATTGACGGGTCAAGTAAGGTTATATTAGACGGTATAGATTTATTACATAACTTAGATGTAAGGTTTACCGATACCTCAACAAATATAGACAATGAACAACAGGCTTATAGTTGGGATAAGGACAAAAACGAAAACCAATTAGAGAAACCTAAAGATCAGGATAATCATCACATGGATAGAATTAGATACGGCGCTATGTGGTGGGCTAAAAAAGGAGTAATTAAAAAGGTTTAGATATGGAAACTTTATTAGAAGAAAATGGATATCCGTTATATTTGATAGATTGTGAAGATAATAAAGAATTTGATTTGACATTTTTTGTTTACCAAGTAAATGAATGGGATATGAAAAACAAACCTATTAAATATGATAAATATTTAAGTGGTCACATCAGATGGGATGGTATTTGTCATTTTTACTTTGGTGATGCAGAGGGCTATATTTATTTTTTAGGTAAAAACTTTATTGAAGATCATAAAAAAGTTATAGACGCCTTATGGAATAAATCAGAAAAAGAAATAGTAAACTTTGATAAAAAGTGCGCTTATTAAAATAAAACGTAAATAATTTGCATATATTATAAATTTTTTTTATAGATTTGTAGTAAATTTCAATGTTGTGAAACATCGGATAGTGGTTTTTGGTCAAAAAATATTAAGTTAAGAGGTTATCTATGTTAAAAAATGTAGGTAATCTCTTTGCTATTACATTAATTCCGAGAGTAATCTTAATACTCTCAATACCATTTATCGGGTTAAACGTGTTTTGCGCAATTGTGATTTTAATTAAAAATTGGTCATTAAGCATTACATCTAAGGAATTTGGCTCTTTATAATCCATTTCGTACTAATATTGAAAGTGTAGAACGTCTAAGAAACGGATCCTGGTTTTATACTTTGTTTTCTTCCGATACAAGTGCATCCGCATTACTTACTGAAGAACAGCGACTAAAAGCGGTTATGTATAACCCAGCAGCGTTAAAAGTATTTAAACTTCAATGTGATATGTTTAGTTTAGCTGAGGTTTGTGCTTATCGTAACGGCAGAAAATTAAATAACGATTCTTTAGTAAACCAATTACAACAACCAAACATATATCAAACACAAAGGCAATTCTTATGGGACTATATGTTTTGGACTATGTTAGGCACATCTTACCTATACACTAACAGTAAAACATTAAACAATAATACTAATTGGTACTTTTTAGATCCTACTCGCTTTGAGTGGGATAATTCATTACTAGAGAAACTAGATAAAAATATAACAAGCCGTCAATCGTATAACGATTTGATGCGCATGACAATAGACTATCGAAACTTAGACGGCACAAAAACTACTTACCAAATAAAAGATATAAAACCGTTCTTTGATTTGTCAAATGGCGTTGGTAATTGGTTTAGGGGTAATTCCTCTATTGATGCGTTGTACAAAGTCATTTGTAATTCAGATAAAGGATTAGATGCGAAAGGCATTAACTTAGAGTATTCTGGTAAGTATTTTATATCAGGTCAGCATAACCCTGAAGATGTTACCAATACACCAATGAGTCCAGGCGAAAAGAGAAGTATTGAAAACTCACTAAACAAGAATAAGCCAGTACACGCAACCGAGAGCATGATAGACCTTAAAAGGTTTGTTGATGACATTGCTAAGTTAGAATTAGATTCAGGTTATAGAGAGGATTATTTTACTATTGGTAATATGTACGGAATACCTCGTGATGTTTTAGAGGCTAGTTTAAATGGCGCTACTTACGAAAATCAGGAAAAGAGTGCGGTTAGGTGGATAGATCAAGGTTTAAAGCCTAAAGGAGAGGATCTAATATTGGGATTAGAGAAGATTTATGGTTATGACAATAGAAACATAGATTTAACTATTAGTTGGAATCATTTAGAGTTCATGCAAGTTGTAGAGCGTGAAAGGTCAGAATTAAGAATGAAGAAACTTGCTAATCTAAGACAAGCTCAAGAAATGGGCATACTTGACGAAAACCAAGTACGTGAGCAAGGATTAGAAATAATGGGGGTAGATGGACAGTAGATTAAAGAAATTAGAGAAAACAAAAAGTATTATAAAAGATGAAGAACTAAAAAAAGTAATTCAATCTAAGATAGACAAATTAAAGTCCAAAGAAAAAATAGTTAAGTGATGGATAAGGAATTTATAAAAGACTTAGTAGAAAATAAAGAGGATCACATTAATTTAAAGAAAGCAGCAGTTAAACATTGTTTAGGTGGTGTTAGTGCTACACTAAACCCTAAAACAGCGTTAAAAGGTGTTTATTCTAATTCTGAGAATAAGTTAGAACGTACGATTATAGGTAATACTTATTTGTGGATGGATTCGCACGATGACGTACACGCTAAAGGTTGTTTTTCTAAGTCTATAAAAGAGCGTCAAGATAAAATATTTCACTTACACGATCACGAATTTAAGTTAACATCAAAAGTCGGAGAGCCTATTAATATTTATGAGAAGGATGTTTCTTGGAAAGACTTAGGGGTTAATGAGTCAGGTGTTACGATGGCGTTACATATGGATTCTGAAATATTAAAAGAATACAATGCTCAAATATTTAACGCTTATAAAGATAATGGTATAGACCAACATTCAGTTGGTATGCAATATGTAAAAATAGATTTAGCCGTAAACGATGAAGATTATGAAGATGAATATAAGTTATGGCAAGATAACATAGATAAGTTAGGAAACCCAGAACAAGCAGAAGAAAAGGGTTTTTTCTGGCTAGTACGAGAAGCAAAATTGATTGAGATTAGTGCGGTGTTATTAGGTTCTAATGAACTAACACCAACGCTAAACGAAATAAAAGTGGAAGCCGTCGAGAACACTTCCGAAAAGGTAGCCGCAGAAGCACTACAAAAACAAATTGAATTTTTAAACAAGATTAAATTTTAACAAATGGATTTAGAAACAAAAGCAAATGAGATTAACGAAAAGATTGATGCGTTGAAATCTCAAATTTCTGAAGCGGTTACAAAAGAAGATTTAACCGAATTGGAAAACAAAATGAATGAGCTTGATGTTAAGGATTTAACAGAAGCAAACAAAACAGCGATTGAGGAAATGCAAGAAAAAATCAATTTCTTACATGACCAAGCGACTAAGCAAAAGGAAACTAAAAAGGTTTCTTTGCGTGAGGAGATTGCTGAAAAGATGGAAGATATTAAAGGTATCGTAAAAGGAACTGTTAAAAACGTAGTATTAAAAGCAAACGTTTTAAGATCCTCTATTGCTAATAATACTGAAGCAGTTAGATTAGGCGATATTGGTCAATTAGGTGTAAAACAACGTTCGTTATACGATTATTTTACTAAAATTCAAGTAGGTTCTGGAAATCATAACGGAACTATTCGTTACATTGATTGGGATGAGGGCACTATTAATAGAGCGGCTGCAAGTGTAGCAGAAGGCGCACAGTTTCCTGAAAGTACAGCAGCATGGCAAGAGTACACAAAATCATTAATTAAAGTTGGTGATAGTATTCCTGTATCCGAAGAGTTTGGAACAGATGAGGTTTTAGCAGCGTCAGAAATAAGTACTTTCTTAAACGTAAATGTAAACACTAAAATTGATGCAGATTTAGCCGTTGGAACTGGCGGTTCGGATATTGACGGTTTAATGAATCAAGCACCTGCATTTACCGCATCTGCTTCAGGAATTACGGATGCAAACATTAAAGATTTAGTACGTAAGATGAGAACTGCAATTGTAAAAACTAGAGGATCTAAATACTCTCCTAATTTTGTTGCAATGAACTCAGATACTTTCGATCAGTACTACCTTAAAAAAGATGCTGATAACAACTATATCTTTGATCCTGTTACAGGTCAGATTGCTGGTTTAGATGTTGTAGAAGATAACAACCTAGCTGATAATACGCTTTGTGTGGGTGATGGTCGTTTCGGTAGAATTTATGAAATGGGTGGTGTAACACTATCTGAGGGTTATGTTGACGATCAGTTTACTGGAGATTTAAAAACTATCAAAGCAAGAGCAAGATTATTATTTTTAATCAGAGAAGTTGATAAAACTGGGTTCTTAAAATCAACAGATGTGGCAACGGATTTAGCAACTTTAGCATCATAATAAGATGAAGGTTAAATTAGAGCTTACTAAGGATTGGCTACACTTAAAAAAAGGTGATATTATTGAGAGGTCTAAAGACGTAGCAAGATTACACACAAACGTTTTAAAGAACGCTAAAGTGTGGACTAAACCAAAGAAAGCAACTAAAAAAAAGTAAAGTAAAGCATGGCTTATTTAATTGATACAACATATTTCCAACGTGAGTTATTCGTGCCAAATGCGGATGAACAGGATTCAAGGACCTATAAGGAACTTGAAACCTCTATTGATGGCTACGTTAGAGATTACTTGCGTCAGAATTTAGGCTATGCTTTATTCAATAACTTAGACGGACAGATAGTAAACGGAAATCTTCCGAGTACGGCGGATCAGAAATGGTTAAACTTAGTCAATGGTGCAGAATATACCAAAGACGGAAAAACATATTACTGGCTTGGTTTACTTCACGAAGATGGAAAATTTAAAAAGTCTTTACTTGCTAACTATGTATTTGTTAATTGGTTAGAAAATAACGTATCTACTCAATCAGGAGTTGGAGAGGTTGTAATCGACGCTAAGAACTCAACTCGTGTTAGTGTAAATAATAGGCTTATAAAGGTTTGGAATGATTTTGTAGAAATGCACCAAGGAGAGGAATCTATCTATGATGTACCATATCAATATTATTATGATGGTGTTTTGGTTACGGATTGGTTAGCAAATAGCCAAGATGACAATTACGTTAGTTTGGTTCAATTCCTTAGTGATAACGATACGGATTATCCAGATGTACCTTGCAAGTTATACGAACTTAAAAATAGTTTAGGGTTGTGATAATTGGCGAGGCTTTAAAACGTTTAATAGATGGAACGGAAGTAGAACTTACAAAAGGTGATGAAACTGTATGTAAAAATATTAAGTTTCACTATGGCGATCAAAAGGAACTGATAAAATGGATTGATGACAGACAGTCAGATAAGTACCCTTTAGTGTGGTATGTAGTAAATCCATACTTTGATGAACCAGATGGTTATAAAAACGTTACAAGTACTATATTAATCATGCAATGGACAGACATTACATGGTTTAACAGTAAAAGAACCTTAAAAAGTTACGACGAGGTTATTGAACCTGTTTGGCAAAAGGTTAAAGAGTTGTTAGATAAATCTAATTACATTCAGGTAATGGGATCACTAGCAAACAAATACAGAATTAAAGACGAACCTAATTTCGGTGTTAATAATTCAGGTATTCGATTAGGTCAGACGGACTTTACAAACAAACAAAGCAAAGGCGATTCATCAATAAGTTTAGATACGGTTGACGGTCGCATAATAGAATTAAATTTTAGAATTAAAACAAATTGTATATAACATGGCAGTAGATTTAAACGCATACGGTAACTGTACTACAGACTTTACAGGTTCAGGTGTAGGTACTTGCGATATTACTGAATTTGGCGATGCAAAGGGAATTACTTTATTTAAAAAAGGTACTTCTTATGCTATCACAAACGGAAACGCTGCATTTGGCTTAACTGAGTACACAAACGAGGTTAAAGGATTAAATGCATTTCCTTATGTTGGTATCTATGACTTTGCACAGGATACGCCAGAAAACGAAAAGAATACATCTTCAACAGGTGTATTAACTGAAATTCGATCAGGAAAACCACAATTTTCTTTTATGTTTACAAAAGGAGGTTGTTTCCATAAATCGCTTTACAACAAAAGAGGTAATGCGTTGTGGGATTTTGGTATCTTGTTTGAAACAGGAATCTTATTAGCAACAAACGCAGCAGGAGACGCTTTAAAAGGCTTTGACGGTGGTATGTTATCAGTAGAAACATTTAAGTTACTACAAGGTACTGATCCACAAATGTCAACAGCTATAACACAGCTTTTAGATGCTGAGGAGTTTAACGCTAGACACGTATTTATTCCATTCTCTAAAGTAGGGGATTTAGATGCGGTTGTAGGTGCTATTGAAACACAAATCACAGTAGATGCTATTTCGGCAGGTACTTCTTTTAGTGCGTCGATTGTTTCCGCTTGTAATACTGATAACGTTATCTTAGATTTAACAGATGACACTAAGTACGTTCTTTTAGGTACTCAAGCAAGTGCAACTACAATTAGTGCGGTTACTTATAACGCATCAACTAATAAATATGATTTTACGGTTAGCCCAGCATTAGTGGCAAGTGATACGGTGCAAATTAAATTAGGAGACGGAACTTATGATGTTATCGAAGATACGACAGGAAACCTTTACAAAGGTACTTCTAATTCAGTAACGGTAAGTTAAATCCCTAACTAACTAAATAGCAACCCTATCCTAGTTTTAGGGTAGGGTTTTTTTATTATTATGATTATAGCAGGAGTAAGTGTAAACGAAAAGCATCCGCCTAGTAAAGAAGATTTGATTAAAATGGCTTTAACTACAAAAGGATATTTTCAGTTACCACAAAACAAAGCGATTAAATTAATCGAAAAGGAAATAAAAGAAAGTGGATTATTTAACACCCGTAAAAAACGAATTAAACATACAGATTCAAAGCCTGGGCAATCTAATCGACGTGCAAATGCACAAAAACGAAAAGTGGATAAGAGAGCAGATTCGTAAAAGGTGGTTGTTAGGCAAAAGACCAGACGGCTCTTTAATTGGTTTATATCGTTCTGAGGATTACGCAGAAGATAAGTACAATCAAAATAATAATGCTGGGTTTGGTAATGTCGATTTAACTTTAACAGGTGCATTAGGTCGAGGTATTCAAATTAGCGGTTTTAACGATGACTATGAGATATTTTCAAGTGATACGAAATATGAGGATATTGTAGATAAGTATGGTTACTACAATTTTAATATTACTGAAGATGAAAAGAAAGAGTTGTTTGATAGAATATTAAGTGTTATCTTATTAGAGAGTATAAACGAGGCTTATGAACTATTTTAAAAAATATTTAGATAATTTAACTGATTACGATAAAGTTTGGATACATGGTTTTATTTGTGGGTTAATTTTAGGCGCAAACATTGCTAGTGTAATTTACTGGTTTACGACATGAGTATATATAAAGAGTTAAGCGATGAGCTAATAGAATTAAGAAAAAATTACAGTCCTAAAAATAAATTAAGGATTGAGGAAATAGATTCTTTACTCAAAAAGATTGATAAGCAAATTGGCGTTTGGCGTAGACCGATAGGTAATTATAAACCTCATTACTTAAAAAACTGGAAATGAGTTGTTTTAGTTGTGGTAAAACCTTTAACGGGTCAGTAAACGATTTGTTACAACTCTATAAAAGGGAATATCTAACCAAAGGAGTTGAAAGATATTTCTTTAGATTAAAAACAAACGGAGATGTTAAGATAATACACAAAGATCAGTTTAAAAATGTCTTTGATAGTCAGATTAAACCAAACTTTAAAAACGGTGCTGAGTATGCGCATATTAGGGAGTACAAAACCGATTAATTATTATAAGTCTTTAGATAAACTAAAGATTTTAACCTTTTGGGATATTATAAAGCATAAAAACGTGCTTTTATTGGACTTTGATTACTTTGACGGCAAAAAGTACACCGAAGAGCAAAAAAACGAACTAGAGCTTACTTGGTTACGTTTATACGATGAATATTATGTCATGTTAGACGATTCAAAGAGCAAGTTTAAAATGAATAAGACTTTTGACGAATTAAAGTTAAGGGATAAGATAAACCAGATTAAGAATAACTATGATTTTTTAGTTATGATTTGCGGTTATGTTGGTCAAATGCCTAACGATATGTTAGACCAGTATATCCAGGAAACCTATAAGAGATTGATTAAAATTGACAAGAGGATTAAACCTAAGTTCTTTGATCCTGTTACGGATAACCTCAAAATGTTAGACAGGTTTATTAATTCTCTTATAAACACATACAACCAAGTGCATAAAGACAATGTTAAATCGGTGGAATCTGAAATTAACAATGTTTATGATGTTGTAGCCAATGCTGAGAGTTGGTTAGAGCGTAATTTGAATATAAATGATATGGTAGTTTCTCATTGGATTGCCATAGAAAAACAAGTAAAACAGAAGCAAAAAGCGGTAAAAAATAAGAATAATGGCAAATAATATTATAAAAACCACCGAATTAATACAGAAAGCTAATGAAATATTGGCTAAACACGCTGGTTATTTAGATATGGCAGCCGATTCTTACCAGAATTATGCGCAAAGTAGCAAATTACCAAGCGATTATGTTAATAGTCTTAAAAGAGTTGACGATATACAGAAAAAGATAGTTAAATCTACTAAAGACGTAGAAAAAGAGCAAAAGAAACTACAACGTGAACGTGTTGCGGATCTTAAACTACAAAAGAAACGAGAACAAGCCTTTGATAAGTACGAAAAACAATTAGAGCGCGAACAACGTTTATTGAATCGTACACAAGGACTTTATAACAAAGTTCAAAGAGGTATTAATGAGGTTACTCGTAAATATCAGGACTTAGCAGTTAGAAAAGAATTAAACGGCAAACTAAGTGCGGAAGAAGAAATAACACTAGGTCGATTAGAGGCTAAGTTACTTAAATACCAAACGGCATTAAAGAAAGTAGATGCTAATATCGGAAAGCATACTAGAAATGTAGGTAATTATAAGAGTGGTTTTGATGGTCTAGGGTTTAGTATTGCTCAGTTAACCCGTGAAGCTCCTGCATTTGCAAACAGTATGGAAACTGGTTTCATGGCAATATCTAACAACTTACCGATATTTTTTGATGAAATTGCAAAAGTTAATAGAGAAGTTAAAGAACTTCGAGCATCAGGAACTCAAACATCAAGCGTTTTATCTCGTTTAGGTTCTTCATTCTTTAGTTTACAAACTTTACTTAGTGTAGGCGTTACACTATTAACGATTTACGGAAGTAAATTAGTAGAATTTATAACAAACACAGACAAAGCAACTACCGAAAGCGAGAATTTTAACAAAGCATTAAAAGAACAAAACAACCAAATTAAGGAAAATATACAATTACAGAACCAACAACTAAGAACGTTAAGACTATCTTTAAAAACCGAAGAGTTAAGGAAACGTATTTATGACGCAATGTTAAACCCTTTAGATAACGTTGCAGATAAAGAGGCGTTGTTATTAGAACTAAGAGCAAAGTTAGATGCTGCTGGTGTTAAAAACACGCAAACGTTAACGGATGAAAATTTAATTATTTCAGATCGTTTAGTGATTGCTAATAATTTGATTAAGTTATATTCTACGGAAATAGCAATACAAAGACAGAGGCAAAAGGTAGATGAAATAAACCTTAATTTAAGAAAATTAGAACAACAGCAATTTAAAGAAGGTAGTGTAGAATACATAAGAAATGAGGAGCGCAAAAGGTTTACTACTGATGATTTAAGAAGATCGACAAAAGAACTGATTGAACTGCAAAAGCAAAAGATTCAATTAGAGGATGAAAATAATAGCGTATCTGAAAAAACTGTAGTCATTACAGCGAGTGCAAATAAAGAAGCAAAAGAAAGTATATCTATTGAAAAAGAACGTTTTAGATTCTTAGCGGGGACTATTCCTTATTACGAGCAATTAATATCATCCTTACAGGCTCAACAAAAAGCATTAGGCGTAAACAAAGCAACCTGGGATTTTTGGCAAGTATCTATTGACAGAGCGCAAAAGTCTTTACAAGAGTTAAGATCAGAACTAGGATTGACAACAAACGAAGTTGGTACTGCCGCATTTTCTTTCCCAGATATTCAGGCTGGTTTTGACAGGGCGTCAAGAACTAACTTTGAGAATGATTGGAAGGACACTTACAATACAGTTTCACAATTAGGGCAACAAGCATATAACACAATAGCAGAAGCAAGTCAAGCCTCTTTACAAACGCAATTATCGGATTTAGAAACACAAAAGAACGTTGCTTTACAATTTGCAGGAGAAAGTGCAACGGCTAGAGAGGAAATAGAAAGACAATACGACGAACGCAGAAGAGCAATACAACAAAAACAAGCGCAAAACGAAAAAACAAATGCTTTGTTTAGTTCTGTTATTAATACAGCAAATGCGGTTGTACAAGCATTGCCTAACATACCATTATCTATAACAGTAGGTACATTAGGAGCAGCACAAACAGCCTTAATTGCAGCGCAACAAGTACCACAATTCTGGCAAGGTGGTATTGTGGGTGGTCAACAACAAATAATGGTTAACGACGATCCGTTCGGTAGAAAAGGCGCAAACTATAAAGAGGTAATAGAAAAGCCTAACGGACAGTTACTAACACCGACAGGAAAGAACGTTAAAATGACTGTACCAAAGGGAACAATAGTACACCCAACTTACGATGCATTTATACAGTCTTTAGATAGTGAATTACTAACTAATAATATTATGCCAGTAGGACAGGGTTCTATTATGCCAATGGTTATTAATCAAGGATTGACTAAAGAACAGATTAAAGAGGTGTTTGGTCAAGAGATAGGAAAGTTAAATACCACTATTAAAAACAAAGAAAGTGTTTTAATATCTCACGATAGGAGTGGTTTTAATACATGGGTATTTGACAAACATGGCAAACGTAAAATAATGAACAACAGATATAAAGGGAAGGGAGGCAGTGTATAAAAGAAAAGCCCTGCCGAAGATGACAGGGCTACAACCTACACTATTAACCAATCTCAAATAATATGAAAAAACCTCTCTAAAAGATTTCTAATTAAGAATAATCTAATTTAAACAAAATATTTTAAATGTCAAGCATTTTAGACTATAAATTTTATCTTAACTTTAAAAACACCGATTCATTCGGTAGAATAGAGATAACAGAACCCGTAGGATTTGACGGGTTTTCATTCGTTGTAGAACAAGATGAAAAGCGGTTTGGTCGAGATGTTTACAAGATCAATGAGGAGATAGACCTTATTTTCTATAAAGGCAATTGGGATTCTACCGATACAGCGCAACAACTACCAAACGGAACATTAATATTTAGTTTAACTCAGGGGTTTGATTGGTTAATTGACACGCTAAACACTCATAAGTTTGAAAGCGATGTTGATTTTGAGATAGAACTAAATTCAGTTGTATTTATACCTAGCAACTTAGATTTTGTTACCTATGAAACCGATGACTTGACTTATATTAACCTAAAAGCGGTTCAAGTTCAAGACAAACAGTTAATTAAAAGGCGTGAAGATGTTATAACGGATTTGTTTAGTTCTGAGGATTTAGATGGTAATGCGGTAGACCCTATTCAGTTACAAAACATACTTATTAAAGCTAAACCAGTAACTCAAGAAAGCGAATGGAATTTACCTCAAACCGAGGAGTTTAGTATTTCAGGATCATCAGTTAGTACAATATCAGGGATATACAATTATACTAACAACGTTATAAAATTTGGAATAGATAACACCTTATCATTTTTTAATTTTAATGTAGGTGGTGAGGATGCAGATACTTACGCATATATTGAAGCCGAAGACGATATTAGTAATGGTACAATAACAATAGACATAGATTTATCTATTCAGCGTTTAGGTGATATTATAAATAATATGAACTTTGGAGTTGTTAGGATGCGCTATTATGTCGGTTCTTCTATTTCTAGTGGTGGAAGTGAGGCTACTAATATATTTAGTGTTGATATATCTGACGCATCAACAGCAGAGCAAATATTTAACGGTGTTGGATTTGATTATATTTGGAATGTTCAAGATACTTTTACAATAGAAAATATATCTATACCAAGTGGTCAAAGACTATGGATATTTTTTGAAACAGCTTATCAATTTACTTTTCCTACTTTAATAATAACACGTTTTAACTCTAACACTATTAACGCAAAAGTTACAAGCACGGCAATAGATAGCGTAATTCCAGGAGCAAGATATATTGATGTTTTAAAAGCTAGTATTAATCGCATAAACGGCTTTGAGGTTGATGCCTCACGTTTTGATGTGGGTGGTGAGTTTTACGATCAATTTTATTTTACTGGAAATATAATAAAAGGTCGTGCAGAGAGTTTTCCTGTTAAATGGAAGGAATTATCAAACGACTTACAAGAGTTTAATTGCGATTATCAAATAACAGATAAAATATATATTGGTAATTATGCGGATTTTTACCCTAATAACGAGATAGGTGCTTTTTTAACTTCTCCAGATGCAACCTTTACTAGAACAACAAATCAGAGGTTTGCTATAAATGAGTTTAATTTTAAATATAAAACTTTTGAACAAGATCGAGAGGAAGAAAATACAACCGACGCAATACATACAGAAAGCCAAAATATTACTTCTAATAAACAAGTAGAAAATAAAAAAGACATTGAAATAAATCACATAAGAGATGCGTATAAATGGGAATCAACAAGAGTATTAGGATTAAAAGAAACAACATCTACAAATGATGATGACAAAGGATATATTATAGATGTTGTGCCATTAGCACCAAACGCATTAGGCGGTTTTACTGCTTTATTACAACACAATATAGATAGTAATGGCAATTTACAAATATTAGCAAACCAAAGATTTACATGGACTTCATTAGGTATTCAAGTTGGTAATAATTTTGAGATTGTTACAACTCCAAATGCGGGAGTTTATAATATATTAGAATTATCCGATACATTAATATTATTAGACGGATCACCAAGTCAATCAGGAGGTTTTTTTACTGAAGTAGCCTACTTTTATACAAATGTTTTATTTACAAATAGAACTAATGAAGGATTAGTTTTTGCGGAAAATTTACTTAACAGCGATAACTTTAGTAATTTAAAGTACTCTATTAAACGAAATATAAATAGGTGGTCATCTTATATTAACACAGCTTCAATAAGTGAGACAGGAGAGTTTAAAAACACGTATTTTAAAGATAACGGCGAATGTACTACAAGGTTTGACGATGAAAGTGAGAATGTAATTGAAGATGCGGATATACCAAATAGTAGTTTAGATGATCCAATTCTTACCACAGATGAATATTCTACACGTTTATTAGTGCCATTTAATGATATGGGTACTGTTTTAGATGCTATCAATACAGTAAACACCGATAAAACAATAAGTGGTTTTATTCGATGTGTTGATACAAATGATAAAGTGATTAAATTATATCCTAAATCTTTAGAATATTTACCAAGTACTGAAACACTTAATTTGGTAGGAGAGCAACGTTTTGAGAGTGATACGCTTACTATTGTTGTAAGTAGTTCTACTTGGATTATTAACGAGGTAGGATATACAGAGGATCAGTTAAGCGATCCGATATTTGAATTTGATGGTAATTATTTAAAAATATATGATGCAAACGGATTGCCAATAATTAACCCTACAAAGTTTGATAAAGTCGAGGTTGACGGTCTAACTTTTGGTAGTGCAATAGATTTAATGAATTATTTATCAAATGTATAGATATTTTTATTAATTTTATATCGTTACTGTTGTGATAACATTGACAAATGAGAGATTATAGTTTTTTAAGGTTAAAAGATAACTTAGCGGATGCATTGGATATACAAGATTCGCCAGTAACTACTCATTTCTTTTTTAACCCTATCCAATTACTTCCAAACAAATCATATTTACAAATCACAAACTTTAACGGCGGGATTGCTTTAGACAGCGATTGCGAAGTTTTTGTTGTTGATTGCTCTGATAATGTACTTGCAGATATAACAGATAACGTATTTATTGAGGAGTTTACCGATTCAAACGGTAACAACCAATGTAAAATAGAGTTTATCAACTTAGGTGTTGACTTTTACCGTCAGACGGTATTAATTAAGTTCGATATGTTATCTTCCAATGCGGTTTGGTACACTAATCCAATTAATATAACGGCATATCAATCGGAAAGGACTGTATTTTTTAAGTATAGGAATTACGATGATTTTAATGGCATAGGCTACACAAATGCTAATGTATTTCAGTCTATATCGGTTGCGATGTATTTTGACATCCCATTAGATGAAACTGAAACTGAAGACTACTTCCAAATAAGCCGAAACAATACTATAAGCGCAAGAGCTTTACAAAAAGTATTTGAGCAATACAAAATTGAGCAAATAAACCGATTTACATACGATAGGTTAAACGTTCTTTTAAAGCATGAGTTAATTTACTTGGATAATGTAAGAGTTACAAATAAACCTGTAATTGAATCCTCAGAAAGGTTAGGAGATTCAAATTATTTTGAAACCGATTTGAGAGTTGGTAAAGACTATAACGATTTTAGTTTTTACGATCCTCAAATATTTTCAGGATTAATTTTGTCAAACTTTACGCCTTCAGGACTTAATTTGACAGGTTCTACTTTTTCAACGTTTAGTTTTCAAGGAAATATAGATTTAACGCTAAATACAGGTGTTGTAAACGTATATAATAGTGTAGGGGTATTAGTCGAAAGTTTTACAGAAAGCGATATGAATGTTTTGGGAGATACTTTAATTATCAATTCAGTAGGTAGTGCCGTAGAGAATCCTGCTAACGGAGATTATTATTGTCATATTTCGGCAGGATTAGTAAGTGGTTTAGGTTTTGGAAACGAGCAAGTAAACGATAGTACAACATGGACTTTCACATTGGCTGATGCGGATTATAGCAATACAGATTATAGTAATACAGATTATTTTACAGATTAATGGGAACTAAAACAGACATACAAACAAAAATAGCAACGGACTTGGCAAGTGGGAATACGATTCCTATTTCAGACCACAGAGACGTTTTAACAGGTAGTACAGATAGTATTTTAGATAATCTGTATGCAGATAACATAAATGATACTAACGCAACGACTAATGTAGTAACTGAGAACGCTGCAAATAAAACTTATTCTTTAAACTTTGTAAAGCAAGGTAGGAAAGTAACGGTTATCGGATTTGTAAGGAATAATACAGGTGCGTTTACTTCAGTTAATGAAATTTGGTGTTCTATTACAAATACAGAATTTCAACAAGCGGTTAGTCCTACTTATATTACAGGTCATAGCGCTGCAAGTTCGCAACCGATAAAATTTATTTTAGCAACTAATAATTTCGCTGCTTTGGATTCGGTAGGAATTAATGAGGTTGTAGAGTTTAACTTTACATATTACACAAACGCATGATACAAGTAAAACGAAATAACGGTCAAAATTACGCAGATAACATACTAAATAGAGTGCTTTATTTTGATGCGTTGCAAACATGGAATATTACAGGCACAGGAACTGCAATTTTAGATAACACGGTAGTATTTAGCGGTAATTCATCTTTAAAATTAGACAATACAGATCCTACAATAAATTTAGTAGCAAGTAATTCAGACCAAGATACTATTATAAAGGTTAACGGTAGTTATCAATTTAGTTGTTATTTACGTAAAAATGACGCTTTAGAGGTTTATACTGGTAAAATCGAAATATTTAAAAATGCAATTTTATTAGATACGCAAACATTTAGTTTAGGTGGTGACAATACAGATGAATACGAAAATAAGGACTATAATGATGAGTGGGTAAGATTTGTAAGCGATCAGAATTATTCGCTTTTAAAAAGTGATGTAATTACCTTTAGATTAACTTTAGACGGTATTTCTGGGTATGTTGGGTCAAACACCTCACTTTGGTTTGACGGGATGATGTTAAACTTAGCAGATAGGGTTAATTTCATGCCTCCTGCATATACAATACCTTCAGAAATATCAGAAATTGAAATATTAGAAAATAGAATAATAGTTAATCAATTAAATGTATTAACAACTTTAGGAGGCACAATTGATAGTACTAAACAGTATTTTATTGATGGCTCAATAAATATGACTGGCGTTACAATAACAGTACCAAACACAGGTATTTTTATAGCTGGTTTAAATTTAGATTTATCACAGTTAAGTTGTGCAGATAATAATTATACTATGTTTAGTGGTGGATCTTCTGGTAACGTATTTTTACAAGATTTATCTTTAGAAGTTACAGGAACATCATCACAGGTTTTTGATTTAACTGATGCCACAGGATTTAACGCAATAGAGTTAGTTAGAATTAATTTTAATAATTGTACTGCAATAGGTGAAATTAACGGTTATAGGCAAGGATTAGAAACTAATACAGGTAGATTTGGTGGTACACCAGAAATGACTTTAAGCGGTACTTGGTTAGGGGGTTATTTTATAGATACGTCAATTGTTAGAGGTTTAACAGATGGTGGTTATTCATTATTTAAAGCGGGTACGGCATTTACTATGAATAGTAGATTTAGAACTAATCAAAATGTAGATTTACCTGCGTCTGCATCTTACTTAAATTTTGCACCTTCTAATTTTGTAAATCCCTCTACTTTACAAGTAACGGGAGCTTTAGTATCTCGTAACGGCACATTCAACTCAACAGATTCTAATATAACACCAAACATAACACAAGCCGACTTAGAAAGTGCTTGGTCTAATAATATTGGAATGTCTAATACATTTGAAGGTGGCAGGTTAGTTGTTAGTAGTGAAAACTTAACTAATATACTTGCGGGTTCTACTTGGTACACTTTAAATGCAATTTGGTCTGCAACAAATTTAGAGCATTTTGATAACCCTTCAGGCGGTCAGTTAAGGCATTTAGGTAATTCGCCAAGAGAATATAAATGCAATGTAAATTTTGTAATAGAATCACAGCCAAATAATGATATTGGGATAAGATTGAGAAAATGGGATAATAGCGCAGGTTCTTTTGTTGATTTTGGAGAAAAAAGGAGAGAAATTAATAGTTTAACAGGCGGTAGAGATGTTGCATTTTTTAATTTTAGTTTTAATGTTGCTTTAGATCAAAACGATTATGTTTTTTTTCAAGTTAGAAACAATTCAGGAAACAATAATTTAACTTTAGAATTAGATAGTGATTTTATATTAGAAGAAAGATAAAATATGACTTTAACAATAAGAAAAAAAGGAAATAAGAATTTTTGGCACTATGCTAATGTCGAGGGCTTAGACTTAGAATATAGTGCAAGTGATTTGACTGCTATTTTTGACGGTAACGATTTAAAATTACGTTCTGAGGTTGGTAGAGTGATATTTGATAGAGAGGGTTATAATTATTCTGTTGTAACAATATACGATGACACGGTAGGGGGTGGTCCAGAGACCTTTTTAAGTGCAATAGAATTAGAACAACGCTTAATTAATTTAGGTTATCCAGCGTTTTATATTGATGTAAATGAAAATAGTGCAACTTGGGGAGGTATTGATGGAGTTTTAGAAAATCAAACTGATTTAATTGACTATGTAAACACCAAAGATTTTGATGGTGGCACAATAACAGTATAATATGAGTATTCCATGTTTAAAAATACCAACAAAAGGATTTAGGAAAGTAGGCGATACATTTCCTAAAATAAAATTTGTATTAGGTGGTGATTGGTCAGAGGATTTAAGCACATTGCATAGAGTAAGATGTCAAATTTATAACGGCAATAGTCCGTTTATAAATTTAGATTCAAACGCATTAGGTGGTATCACAATAATTGATAGCAATACTTTTGAGATTGATGAAATACCTTGTAATGTAACAGGCGATTATCCAGTAGGCACATTTAGGGGTGATTTACAAATAGAACGTTATACCGCTTTTGGTCAAGAGCCAGTTGAGGTAAAAACATATTTTAACATAGAATATACAACAATTAAAGAATACACAGTAAAACCGCAAACGTTTTGAGTACAGTTATAGAGGTCATAGAAGAAGTACAAAACATAACTATTACAGTTACAGAAGTTGACAATACTGTTACTTTACAACCCGTCATATCTCGTAATAGTAGTGGTTCGGGTGGTGGCGATATGTTAAAAGCAGTATATGATCCAGCAAATAAAGAAGAACAAGTATTAACAATTAATGACACCTTAGACGGTGGCACAATAACAGTATAGAGAAATGCCAGAAAATTTTCAAAATAGATACCAACAATTAAGAGGGACAGCGGCAGCGTGGACTTCAAACAATACAGTATTACGAGATGGAGAAATAGGAGTAGAAAAAGATACAGGGCAATTTAAAATAGGTGACGGCTCAACCACATGGAATAGCTTACCTTATGCTGGTGGCGGTGGAACACAAGGAATAAACGACACAATATGGGTAGATCCCGTAGCGACATTAAAACCAGAGTTTGAAGGTAATATATCGGTAGGAGATAGAACGGTATTTGGTCAGATAGAATTTAGCACAAGTGATTTTATCGGATGGACTGAATCATTAGGGGTTGGGACTATCTTGTTAAACGCAGATGAGCATACCTTTCAGATAGGTGCAAATTCAGTTAGTGCAAGTAACTTACTAACCTTAGATAAGGGCGCTTTTACGGGTGAGATTGATTTAAGCACAAAAGGAGGTACTTATTATGATGATTATGATTTATCGGTAAGTGGTTCTATTACTTTTTCTATTGGCTCAGGTTCTACCGTTCACGGGTTTTCTCATATTACAGTTATTGCGGATGGTGTTACAGAATTATGTACCCAAGCAAATTTAGGGACTATTTTTTCAAAGCAATATGAAGGAATACCAAGTGATAGAATACTAAGTGCAGGAACGCATGATTTGTACGTAGTAAATTGGAATAACGGGGTTTCACTAACAAAACCAACTAATAACGCAGATGTTACTGCACCAACTTTATCGAGCTTTACTATCGAAGATGCAAACAAAGACATAGTTAATTTTGAATCGAGTGAGGTTATAACAGGTACAACCTTCGGCGGGTTTACTTTAGGAAGCGGTAAAACTATCACAGCATTAAATATTAACTCAGGAAGTACAACTGGGCATTATTTTACGGTAGATTCGGACTACACAAACGGCGATGGAAACGATACAATAGAATATAGCGGATCAGGTTCTAATATAGAGGATTCGGCAGGAAACGCTTTAGCTACTTTTGGAAGCACAACAGTTACAAACAATATACCTGCAAGTGGCTTAACATTTACATTAGACGGTACACTAACGGAAAGCCCAGCGGGAACATATACTAAGTCAGGATTAAACTCTTTAACAGACGGCTTTGCAGTTTCCACAACATCAGTAAGCGGTGCATTTAATTATAGATGTGAGGTTGCAAGTACATCGAACCTAAGAATGATATTAGGAATATCAACAGACAGCACTAATAGAGCTTACAATACATCCCCTGCTTGGGAGTATGGCGCATATTTGATTCAAAACAATTTAACGAGTTTACGACCATTAATTAGCGGCGTGGCTGGAACGTTAGAAACGCCACCAGTAGCACCAGCGGCGGGTCAATATTTAGAACTAAGAAGAGACGCAAGTAATAACGTTACAATGTGGTATGACGGAGTACAGTATGGAAGCACAGAAGTAATTGCAGGAGACGTTTACTTGCATTTTCAAATATACGCAAATGGTAACTCAGTATTAAATCCAGAAACTTACTAAATGAGTATTCCATTTATAATATCGACGTTAGGAGGTGCGCCAGAACCTGAAACATGGGTTTTTATTGCGGCAGGTCAATCTAATATGTTACCTACTACGGAATCAACTTGGGATGACAACCCCGATACATTTCCTGCGGGTACTTTGCAATGGGGTAGGTTTTCGCCAAACAATAACACCTTAATAGATGCTACGATTCCTTTAGAGCATTGGGGTATGAATGTAACTCAAGATTTTGGTAGAGGTATTACGATGAGGTTTGCTAATAGAATTAAAACACAATATCCTTACGTTACGGTTGTGTTTATTCCCGTAGCGGATGGTGGTACTGGTTTTTCAGACGGGTCATGGAATAAAGGAGATACTAATTACGAAGATATGGTCCTGAGAACAAATACTTGCTTATCTGAGAATCCAGACTTTATATTAAAGGGTATGTTGTGGCATCAGGGAGAAGATGACAGAAACAATAGCGGAACATACCAAGCGAGTTTATTACAATTTAATACGGATTGGAGAAACGATATAACACAAGCGGATGCAACAACGCCTTTTGTTTGTGGTGGTTTGTTACCAGCTTACCAAGATAGTAACGCAGGTGTACAGGCGGTAAATGACGTTTTAGAGAATGTACCTAATTTAATTAATTATTCAGGTTATGCGGATTCACGAACACCAACAGTATTAACAGGTGTTGATTCCGTACACTATAATAGTGATTCAAGTTTAACATTAGGAGATAGATATTACGAGGCTTATTTAAGCGCATTAACAAATACACCATAATATGAAACCAAAATTGGACGGATCGAGTTATTTACATATTTTATTCGGATTTTTAATCTTTATTTCAACGGCTTTGTTTTTAAATATAGCCTTTAATGTAGAATGGTACGAATCTCAGTTGTGGGGTTTAGGTGCAGTAATAATCTTATCAATTTTTAAAGAGGTAAACGACTTTACACGTAAAATAAAATGGTTATTGACATCAAATAGCAAACCTTATTTTGATTTTTGGGATATATTTTGGTCAATTATTATACCTTTAACTTTTGTAGCAATTAAATATCAATAGTATGCCTTGGTGGTGGAATAATACATACGTAGATCAAAAAGAGTTTCAGACTTACGCTAAAGAACAACAAACTATTATAAGAGGTTTGGAAAAGCGTATTGAAGTTTTAGAGGCTTATCATGCTGAACCTGAACCACAATTTATAAAATACGGATTTGGTAAAAACGCAACAGGTGGTGAGGGTGGACAGGTTATTAAAGTGACTAACCTTAACGATTCAGGAACGGGATCTTTAAGACAGGCTTTACAATACACTTCAGGACCTAGAATAATAGAATTTGACGGTTTAGATGGGACTATTAACATGAATAATCCTTTAAGCGTTACAAATGGAAATGTTACAGTAGATGGTTCTACGGGTAATATTACTTTACGTGGTAATATGACTATTATTGAAGATTCTAATGTTATTATTAGAAATATGCGTTTTAGACCAGGTTCAGCACCAAGCAACCAAGCGGATGGTCTTTCTGTTACTGCATGGGGTTCTAAAACAGTAGAGGATGTGTTAATAGACCATTGTAGTATATCCAATGCAACAGATGAAAATTTTGATATAAGAGTAGCCTCTAATGGGATTGTAAGAAACGTTACACTACAAAATAGTATTGTTTCTAATTCTGGTTATGGTTGTTTAGCGAGTAAGCGCACTCACAATGTTAGTATTTATAATTGCTTTTTTGCAAATAATAAAGACAGAAATATAACATCTAACTATCCTTATGGCAATGAGTTAGATTTTGAAATGATTAACAATATCGTTTTTGGCTTTGAGTGGGCAACCTCTCCAAGTTTAGGTTCAAAATTTACGGTAGTAAACAATATCTATAAAAAAGGATTAAGAGCAGTAAAAGGTGCTTGTGTAGATGGATCAACGGCGGGAGCAGGGACATACTCTAACACCTATGCATATATCGAAGGAAATCAAACAACAGCTAATATGTTGGAATGGTCTGCATTACTAAACCCATATATAAGAAATTCCGCATATAACGAGAGTGGTTTGCCTATTAAGAATACTGAAGATGTAGAAGATATTTTAGATCATGTTGGTTGTAGTCTTACAGGTAGAGACAACCAAGATGAACAATTAATAAATGAATATTTAAGCTATTAATATTGAGGGATATTAAATTATTAAATTATGTGTAACAAAAAGAAATTAAAAAGAATTGAAGCTAAGTTAGACTTATTGTTGACTGAGTTAGGACATGGCGACAAACTTGAAAAACTAAATCGTTCTATTCCTGGGGGAGGTTTACCTAAACCAAAAGACCCACCAGAAGAAGATGATCCAATAGGCGGATAATGAAACGATTTATAAGAGAATACGCTCCGTTTATAATATTGGGTTACAATACAATATTTGCGGTTTGTTCTTATTTTGGTTTCTATAAATATTGGCTTGATTATTTTTTAGGAGATTTATTTGGTTATTCGGTATTTACAAATTTGTTTATGCTAACAGTGTATATGAACAAAAAATATTGTGCCGCAACTAAAATATGCGTTATAGGATTAATTGCCCTAAATCTTTCAAGCATAATTTACAAAGTTTGTAATATAAATGGACTTGTATATGATATTTATTTATTAGTCATAGTCTCTTTAGTTTTAATAATAAAAAAGTTATGATAGCATTTTGGTATCAATTAGATCCTGAATTATTACAAATTGAGTACGTTTCAGTAGTAGGTCTTTTACTAGCTGTTTGCGGATATTTAATTTATACTATAAAAATTAAAGACCAACAAATAAAGGATCTTAGAGATGAGATTAAAGAAAAAGACGTTATGTTAGTTGGATTTGTTGAAAAATACTACACAATAGCAACCAGAATAAATGAGAGATTAAAGTGATGCTTATGTGTTTTGATAAAAATAATTTATTTAGAGATACTCATAAAAAGATAAAAGAAGAGTATGAGCGTATAGATAAGGATTACCAAAACCTCATAAATGTTTTATTAGCTTTTGAGGACAAAATACCCATGCCAATTAATAGAGAAGATTTAGATTTATTTCCTGAATTAGAATGGATTGATTTAAATGATAAGGTATCTATAAGAAAAAGAAAAAACTTATTTAATAATTATCTTAATTTTGATACTAAATTACAAAAGGGTGGTGCTTTTGGTGAACATTTTCACGATGACATGATAGAAAACGCTGAGGTAATTAACGGTAAAATGATAGATCAATATGATGGTAAGGTTTATGAACAACACGACATTATGCATTATGAAAAAGGCGAAAAGCATAAACCAGTAGCATTAAAAGAAACTTTATTAAAGGTAATATTTAAACCATGAAATTAAGCCAAAAACAAAGAATATTTACAAGAAACATCGGTTGTTTAATAGAATACTCTTACCATATTGATATAGAACTAACTTTTGGTCATGCATGGCGTTCCCTAGAAGAACAAAAAAGACTTAAAAAAGAGGGTAAAAGTAAAACCCTAAAATCTAAACATTTAGATAGATTGGCGGTAGATTTTAACTTTTTTATAAATGGAAAATTAACTTATGATTATCATAAAATAAAGCCTCTTGGAGATTATTGGGAAAGTTTACACCCTGATAATCGTTGGGGTGGAGATTGGAACAAGAATAATAAAAAAGATGGGTTTATAGATACACCCCATTTTGAAATGCAATAAAAAACACCCACTATAAAGCAGGTGTTTAGAACTTATTTAATCAAAATCAAACAGAAAATTAATAATATGTTTGAATTACGAAACTAACAAATAAATTTAATAAGTCAATGACATTTAAAGATTTTTTTAAAACGACAGAAGCATTAGTAGTATTAACCGGTTTATTTTTAACGGTAATATTGGGTAAATTTTGGGCTATTGTCACAGGTGTAACTTATGTATTATTAAACGTGCCAAGTGCATGGAGTTGGATTATGAGTAAATTTCAAAAATAATGGTAACTGTTCAATGGTGTAATGAGTATGATGTTTTATTAGGGCTATCGGTTAACGAAATAGAAAGCGTTAATGAAGAAATACAAACCTTAATAGGCATAGGCTTTTTATTTTTTGTGGTTTATATTATTATTTAGTAACTTTTAGCCATGAGAAACAACTTAATTTTCTTATTCGCTGGTGCTATTATCATGTTTTTTATTATGCGTTCATGTGAAGGCGAACCAAAGATTATTACTAAAACAGAAACTAAAATAGAATGGAAAACGGACACAGTAAAAGTCAAGGAGATTCAAAAATTAGAAAAACCTGTTTTTGTAGAAAAGATAAATACTATCAAAGGCAAGGATTCGATTATATATGTCAATGTGCCAACGGATTCTACAATAATAGCAAATCAATTTAAAACAGAATTAAAATCAAACGAGGCAAAAGCAGATTTAACCATAACATCTACTGGAGAGGTTTTAGATGTTTTTGGTACAATTACTTACCCAGAAAAAGAAACAATCACAGAGATCACCAAAATAAAGGATGCATCAGGATTTTACCTGTATGGAGAAAGCCCAATTAATTCAAAAGTATTTACGCCTGAAATCGGAATACAATATAACATTAAGAACAAAATGTTTATTAGTAGTGGCGTTCAATATAATAACCTTAATAATAACCTCGATGTTAAACTAGGCATTGGGATAAAACTATTTTAATTATGGAAAATGAACAGAACAAAACTTTTCAATACAGAATAGAACACAGTAAATTTAATTATGAGGATTACATCGAAAATATTTGTAAAAACTCATTATTTAGCATTTACAAAACAAAAGTGGGATAACATATCTAATAAAAAACACCCACTAAAAGCAGGTGTTAATTTATTTCATGTCTTGACCAAAAAAAGCGTGGGAACCTTAAATGGAAAGAACTCAAATATAACATTAAATAACGAGATTATGAAACAATTATTTACTTTTTTATTAATCCCTTTTTTGGGATTTGCTCAGGTAGAAACCCAGTTAACAAATTACCTTAATTTGCCGTGTAATGCTACGGTTTGCCAAGACATTCAACTAGGAGCTTGTCCAGGAGACTTACAAAGCGACGGAACGCCTGTACCCTTTACTGATTACTACGTTTATTACGTTACTGAGCCTATTGATATTCAGTACAACTCTTTAACGCTTAGAAACTGCCGTTTAGAGTTTAGAAACGGTGCATTTTTAATTGATAACGGAATTGAGATTAACTTTCAAAATGACTGCGATACTGAAGAGGATGTTACTGGATTTGTGTTTATCGGTGGTGGTGCGCAATATCCTTCATGGGAGGTTTACTATGCAACGTTATCAATTCAAGAATTAGAACAACAAGGTGTTGAATCGATTAAAGAAATTTACTATGATCTTTTAGGCAAACAGATTGACATAAATTATGCGTCTAAAGGATTGTATTTAAAGAGAAGTTTCTACCCTTATGATGTGGTTAAAACCACTAAAATTATTAACTAAAATTAAGCCCTCTTTATAGAGGGTTTTTTGATTATGGGAAAAAAGTATAGACTAGATGACCAAACCGCAAAAGAGTTAGGTTTAACGCCTAAAAAACGTCAAAAATCAGAAAAAAACTCTAACCCTAAGTATTATCTTAATAAAAATCGAGAGGAACAACTTAAACTTATTCGTGCTAAGGGTTTACTAGAATCATGCGAAAATCATAAAGTACACGCCGAAAACGTGCCTTATTTATGGAAAAAGGATAAAGAATCTTCAGTATTTATTCGCAATCCTTTATATGTAACACCTATTGAAAAAACCTACCTCGATTTACGCAATGAATTAATAGAAGATTTACAAAAGTTTAGTCCTAAGTTCGATAAGATCAAGCGAAAACAACTAAAAGACGCTCATTTACTTGTTATAGATCCTGCCGACATTCACATAGGCAAACTTTCTAGGGCTTTTGAGACAGGAGAGGAGTACAACACCCAAATAGCAGTTAAACGTGTTTTAGAAGGTGTTAACGGCATTTTAGACAAGTGCCAAGGGTTCAACATAGATCAAATCCTTTTTATAGGTGGCAACGATATATTGCACATAGATACACCAAAGCGAACAACGACATCAGGAACACCACAAGATACCGATGGGATGTGGTATGATAATTTTCTAATCGCTAAAAAACTTTATATTGAAGTTTTACAGATTCTTTTAAGCGTTGCAGATGTTCATTTTACCTTTAATCCATCGAACCACGATTATACCAATGGTTTCTTTTTAGCAGATGTTATCCAGACGTATTTTAAAGACTGTAAGAATATAACTTTTGATTGTTCAATAAGTCATCGTAAGTACTATAAGTATCATAATAATCTAATAGGTACTACTCACGGAGACGGCGCAAAACAAGACATACTACCTATGTTAATGGCTCAGGAAAGTAAAGATTGGTCAGATACTAAACACCGTTACGTTTACACGCATCACGTACATCATAAAACGTCTAAAGATTATCCTGGAGTTACTATTGAGAGTTTACGATCTCCAAGCGGTACAGACAGTTGGCATCATCGAAACGGACATCAACACGCTCCTAAAGCGGTGGAAGGTTTTTTACACCACAAAAAAAACGGACAAATAGCCCGTTTAACTCATCTTTTTTAAATCATTAAGCAGCCTTTTGCATTGAACACTTGTTGATTTATCATTTTGATCTCGAATCAAATATTTATGCTCCCTTTGTATTTTTTCTCTTATTGCATCACGGATAAACCTTGAAACATCAATATTATATAATCTCATTTTTTTAAGTGTTTTGTACTGAGTTTCTGAAGTTCTAAAAGTCTTTATTTTACTATACATATCAAAGAATTGTATTACAAAAAGTAATCATATAAGTAGTTATGCACCATTATAGTTTTGTGCATATTTATAGTTGCTTTTATGTGTTTCTGTAAGTGTAGTACAACCGCACTTGCATCTATTTTTAGGTGCTATCC
>SPKZ01006256.1_pt1 | contig 30006 bp, 31 predicted proteins | sample 2456571 | NCBI WGS metagenome assembly SPKZ01 (sample SAMN11192286, study PRJNA482655) | marine metagenome | biome: ENVO:00000447; feature: ENVO:00000244|ENVO:00000211|ENVO:00000569|ENVO:00002023; material: ENVO:00002151; isolation source: ocean water from marine abyssalpelagic zone ... | reverse complement strand
TTTTGATAATATAAGGTTTTCACACCTAACTCCCAAGCAGTCAAATAAAGTTGATTTATTTCTTTCGTTGGGGTATCTGGTGGTATCATAAGATTAAGAGACTGACTTTGATCTATATATTTTTGTCGTTGTGCTGCCTGTTGAATAATTGAAAGTTGACTTATTTCCGCAAATGTTTTAAATACATTTTTTTCTTCTTCACTTAAGAATTCTAAGTGTTGTACTGATCCATCTGCATAAAGTATAGATGTCCATGTTTCTTTAGTATCTTTACCTTTTTCTGCTAATAATTTCTTTAAAAATGGATTGCGATAAGTAACTTCAATTTTTGCTCGATCTTCAACATAATAATTTGAAGTTCTAGGTTCAATTGATTGCGATACTTGTCCTAAAATAAAAGAAGATGATTTTGTTGGAGCAATAGCCATCAATGTAGTGTTTCTTCGCCCATATCCTTTTAATAGTTCAGGTTCTCCATATTCCACAGCCATTTTTTGTGAAGCAGCAAAGGTTTTATCATTTAAGAATTTAAATATTTCGTTATTCTTTTGCATTGCTTCAAATGAATCAAATGGTATCATGTTGCTCATTAAATAATCATGCCAACCTAAAACACCTAATCCTAATGCCCTCTGTTCTTTTGCAAATCTATGTGCTCTTTCAAAGAATGGAATATTTTCTGTTTTCTCAACAAATTCTTCCATCACTGCATCTAAGAAATATGTTAAAGTTTCAACAGCATCAGTGTTTTTCCAATCATCGTAATGTAATAAATTCATAGATGACAAGCAGCAAACAAAAGAAGTATCATTGTCTGTGGACAATGTAATTTCTGAACAATTAGATGTTATTATTCCTTGTGATACGAATAAATGATCATCATCAAATACTGTTGGACAGTAAACATCTTCAACTCCATCCATTTCAATGCTTGATATTTTATGATGTTTTTTAGTATTATTTCTATATTTTCTTTTTTCCAAAAAAACATTTTTTCTCTTTAAAAAACCAGTATGTTCATCTAATACAAGTGCATCATTTTTATTTCCAATTATTAACCTATAACAATCTTTAGTGTTATAATTTTTAAGCCCACCTTTTCTTAATAGACGTATAGAGCTTTGTAAGCCCAGATTATTAAATATAAGTTGTACTTCTTTTAAGAAATCTTTATTTATAGATGCTAAATTAATCTGTATAGGGTTACCTTTGCTTTTAGAAAGATGAACTGTTCCATCTGCGTATAACAATCCTTTTATATATTCCCATTGAGTTTTTTCATTACTTTCCCATATCCATTGTGGCACATATCCTTTTTCAAAATTCAATGCCTTCTTTAGGGTTTTGATACAATCTTTGAAAGTAGGAGTTTTAATTTCTTTTGTTACAACACAGTTTCCATTATCAATTTCATAAGTATTACTGTCATATTTATAATGTATTTCATTAAAAGCTTTTTGAACAGGTTCTAATAAATCAATCATTATTATATCTTTACGTTGAGTACCGTCTGCTTGATATAACCCTAATAAAAATGCTTCTGTTTGATAGTTTTTATCTCCAAATATTCCACGCTTAGTCTGAATTTTTAATTTATCGCCTATTTTCAAGTCTTTACACATTTTTTTATCATATGTGTTTTTCCTCTCATTGTAAACAACTAGCTTATGGTAATCTGTCACTCTATGTTCCATACCATTTTCTAATGTGATTTTATAAACTGGAACATTTTCCTCTCTTAAAAGCATCGGAGATGATTTAACTTTTTCATTCCCGTTATATAAAGTCAAGTATCCTTTTTGCTCATATAATTCTTTAGCAGTTAAATAACCTCTATCACTAACAACTCTTTGATCACCAGCAATACACAAATTACTACCATGAATTTGTTTACCTTTGTCTTTATAAACATCAGGTTTATTGTTGTTGACATTATCTTTAAAAAAGATATATGGGTTACCAATTTCAACTCGATTTTGTAAAACTTTTGCCCAAATTTTTCTCTTTTGTTTATCTCCTGCAATCATTTCTTTAAGCCACTGATCACCTACACAAACTCCATAATATATTAGCTGGATTGGATTCCCTTCTAGTTGTATGTTAAGCCATTCTTCTATGTCTTCGTGTTCTATGTCAATATATGCAGCAAAATGGCCGCGTCTAGTACTACCCTGACTGATTGTGTCTATAGTAGTTTCAAATAATTTCAGGAACGGGAAACTTCCGTTTGATTGCCCGTTATCTTTTATTTCACTACCTCTAGGTCTAATTCCTCCAAAATAGGCAGATGTTCCTCCACCAAACTTAGACATTATACCCACTTCAGCAGAAGTATACATTATATCTTTAACACTATCTCCCACATAAGAAGAATAACAACTTATTCCTAAGCCTCTGTCTAACCCAAAATTAGACCAAACTGGTGAAGATAAAGAATACCATCCTTTAGACATGTATTCATAAAATTTTTCTGCAAAGCCTTCTTTTTTTAGAATTTTTTCAGCAGTTTCTGCTATTTCTTTTATTCGTTGTTCTGGAGTTATATTTTCTGTCAAATATCCTCTTTCTAGAAATGTTCTAGTTTTATCCGTTAACCAATCGAATTTTTTTTGTACAATTTCTTTTTTAAAATAAGTCATCTTCTGTTATTGATTTTGTTTTTTTAGAGTATGCTGTTGTTCTTTTATTAAAGAAATCATTGTCCTTAGTTGAGATGATTTTTTCATCAAACCAGAGTGTTTCTTCTAACATGTCTTCATTTATGTCAAATATTGGATTAATATTTAGTGCATTTAATGAATTATTAAATCTATTCCTCACAAAATTAACAATAACGTCTTTTGGTAGAAAATCTAATTCTCCTTCTTCAAATATCCAATTTAACACCTTTCTTTCAGCCTTTTCAGCCTTCTTACATGCTTTAATGATTTGAGCATTAAGTTCTTCATTAAACCATTCTGGGTGTTCTCTCTTTAATATATTTACGATTGCTATACCAAATTTTCCATGTATATCCTCTTCTTTAGAGGTTGCTTCTACAATATTAGATATCCCTTTAAACATTTTTTTATGTTTATCAAATGACATCATTATCAAAAACTGACTAAATAAAGAGATATGTTCTATAAAGACTGAAAATAAGAGCACAGAAAGTGCATATTTTTTATTTTCTTCTTCTTTTATTTTTTCATAATCTTTATTGTTATGTGAGCCAAATATATCATTGTTTAACTCTATAGCTCTGAACTTGTTACTGGGGTTTCGATACTTATCTAAATCTTTTTGTAGGTATTTTATTCTATCTATTATGGCTGGGATTTCTTCTATACGCTCAAATTCTTCATTTAAGCCCATTTTTTCTAACAAAAAAGCATATGCGTCAGAATGTCTTTCTTCTGATTCTGCAAATGTAAAACCTACCCCTGCAATTTCTGGTTTAGGCATCCTATCGTATATTTTTGCCCAAAAAGTTTTTACTGATACCTCTATCTGAGATATAGCAAGCATAGTTTTTTTTATGATATCTCTTTCAATATCTGAAGTTTTTACAAGATAGTCTTGTATGTCTGAATTAACATTAAACTCAGTATGAATCCAATAAGAGTGTCTAATTGCTTCCTTGTATTGTTCGATTTCAGGATACTCATAAGGACGAAAATTTATTCTTTTATCGAAAATTCCCATGTAAAAATTTATTAAGGTTGGTTGAAAAACATATCACGTTGAAATGATATGTTTTTATAAATATAATTGTAATTAAAAAAAGAATTATGTTTTTTGATAAAAAACATAATTTTAACAAAAAAATTAAGATAAATATGCTTCCATACCTTCAATGTTTGTTTCATCTATTTCTATACAAACACTTCCATTATCAAATAAAACATCTTTGAATAAAATTCCTGCATCTCCATCTCTATTCTTATCAATATAAACGTTAGCTTTTTTATTCGATTTCTGAGTTGGAGTTTTTGAAAAAGAAAACACTAATGGGGCTTTAAACGCTCTTTTTATTGATCCTCCTGCGTTTTCCATTTCAACTATTGCTTTATTAATCCCTGATCTACCTGATTGTATATAAGATAAACAAGGAACATAATATTCTAAGTCAGATATTAATGTTATCACATCTATCATAACATCGCTTTGTTCTTGATACTCGTCTTTATATTTTTTATCAAAAGGCGATCTCAGACAGTCTAAATAATCTAATACAACAAAATCTAAAGCTCCATGTTGTGCAATATAGTTATCAAAGATTAATCTAATATCATTTGTAGTAGTGTTTGTTTGATTTTTTTTAATCAATACTATGCGACCACCTTTATCATATGCACTTTTAACTTTAGGATTAATAATTTGGTATGTTGTGTCTTGATTATTTATTACCGTAGATATGCCCATATGAGATAATTTGGAATAGATTTTTTTGACAATATCTTCATAATAATCTTCAAAAAAAATCATAAGCACCTTTTTTCCTAAAAGAAAATTATAAACAGCAGATACTACAGCAGATGTTGTTTTACCAACCCCTGTAGGTACTATACCTAATGCTAAACGACCTTGTTTAACATTAAAGATTTGATCAAAATAATCTCCCCATCCCAAATAATATACTTCCCCTTTATCATCAAATTGATATTGGCTATCGGGTATAATTTCAACAGGTCTATCGTTGTAATAAAGCTTTCTTTGAAAATCTCTCAGTGATGCCATCATAGAGTCAACTGATTGAATTTCTTTCCCACTTTTAATTCCGTCTATTGTGTTATAACAATATTCTAATATAGATTGTTGAGTGAAAAATTGTCTATGTGCATCTTGTACAAATCTTTTATCTTTAATTTCAAGATTTGCTATTCGGATAAGTTCATCAACTAATGCTTCTTTTTCAATACTGGAAGATAACTTTAATTGAGCTTGAGCTTTTATTTCTCTGTAGCTAGGTATTGTGCGATATAAACTGTAGTGATGCTTTATTAAATCGACGATCTTTTTTAAAAAAGAAGTTGAAAAATACTTAGGGTCTAGTAATCCAATAATGGATTCACCATATCTAGTATCTCTCAACTTCTTACCGTTACTATCTTCTACAACATCACCAATCACACATTTAAGTATTTGATATTCGTATTCTTCATCAAAATACTTCTTAATTGTTGTAGACATATTTGATTTTTATAGCTTAAAAATGGTGATAGTAATCAATCAAATTAGTTCTTTCATCGAATCTGTTTTTTAACTTCTTTGAAGCTAAATGATCACAAATAGTACTTATAACCCCCTCTCCTTTAACAACTTTGTCTCCAATTTTTATTGTCAATCCTTTATAGATCGATTTTAAATTAGGTTTAAAACTGTTTTGTTTGATCGGTAGGAAAACAGATGCATCTAAAGTAAAGCTATATATTTGTTTTTCTATAGTGTTTTTCTGTTTTTCACCTTGACTGTTGTAAGTAGGGTAAGATAGATCATAGAGTTCTATGATGTAATGATTATTCTTACCTAATTCCTCTACAATAGGGTTTTTAAATAAGCCTTCTCCATTCTCATAATGGCGATAAAGATAATCTTCATTTTCTGATTTTAACAATTTAGAAAACATAGCTGAAACAGATTGTGCCATTTCTACTACTTCCCATGAATTTTCTAAAACATTCGCTTTTTTGTTAGGGATATAATACCCTTTTTGCTTTAATGGCTTTAGATGTTCACTTTTAAGTTTATCAGGATAATCAACATTCGCTTTAAATTTAGATGTTAAATAATCTAAATTGAATTTTTGACCATTTTGTGAATAATACACTTTTAACATGTACATGTTGAAAAAAATTTTGTGATTAATAAGATTTTTTTAAAGAAGCTATTCTTTGAGTTATATCATTGACATAGCCTGTTATAGTATAAATATACTGTTTTAATCCATCTCTTATTCCTTCAGCTTTTACATATGTTCTTCTGATTTCTTTATTATCTCTTTGAGACAATGTTTTTGCATATGCAGAAGTCATTTTTTTATCGTTATACTTCTGCATTTTCATGTATTTTGTTTCAGACTCTGAAAGTAAATATTCATATTCAGCTTTATTATCTGAGTAAGTAACAGACTGTTTTAAAAATTCAGATGAAAGATAAAGACTGATTTCATTTAAGTTTTCTTTTAAATCATGTAATCTCATGATTTCTTCAGGGCTATTTCTTATTTTTTTGTATTCATCTACTATATCTAATATCTCAGTCTGAAAATCATTATATTCCTTCATAATTAAAGGAACAAGCAACATCATGTTACCTGACATTGCTTGTTCTATGTTTATTTTAGATGAAAAATTTTAAAACGGCAGATCGTCTGAGTTGCCTTGATCTGTATTTACTGTTTCAGGGACATCTTCATACTCAGACGAATCCTCTGTCTGTGAAGAAGACCCGTTTGCAGTGATCTTTAATTTATACTCATCCCAATCTTCTATTTCAACAGATACACCTTGGGTTTCCATAAAAGAAGAAAAAATATCAAATGCTTTTTTCTGAAGCGTGTTTTTAATATATGGTTCCCAAAATCTAACTAGTGGTTTACCACTTTCAGCGTCTTTGCATTTTTCTTCAGCATTAACATACTGTTGTTTTAATTCATGCTCACAGAAATCTGCGTTTGCAAAAAGAGGTAATTGACGTTTACCATCTGAAGTGAATATTAAGATATTATATACTTGTTCGCCCTTTTTGTTTTTTACAGATACATCATACTTTCCAGTCTTAGGGTTTTTCTTTTTAGCTTCCTTTATTGAAATGGAAAACAAGCCTTCTCCGTTTTCAACTGCCCCAGCAAAGTTATTCAACAATTCCCTTCCTTTTAGGGAATATGATGATTTTATGCGTAAAACGTTGCGTACAATATTTTCATTGTCCCGCTTAAGCTCTGAAGTGACATACGGCTTAGCTTCATGGTGTAAGATGATTTCATATTTTGGAATGCCCTTTCCATCGTAATCATCTTCAAAATGACGAATACCTCTCACTCTATATTCTCCAAAATAAGAGGATTTAAGTGTTGCTTTTTCATCACCGTCTCTAAAGTAGACGTTGAAGTAAGGTGGATTTTCTTTCCCATTTAAGGAAGAAAAAAATGTCTGGGTTTTAATCCCTTCGTTCTTCGATTGCGTACCTCCAATCATAAAATTTTGTTTTTAGATTTTTTTTGTAAATTGATTTACACAAATGTATGTAAAATATTTCATACATACAAACTTTTTGTGTTTTTTTTTTTGAATTATGTGTTTAATGAATTTCTGACTGTTATCTCTGAATAATCCTTTTCTATTTCTTGATTAGACAATTCATATGATTCTTCTGATGGGTTTTCTGTATCGGACATGACAATTTCTTCTTCATTTTCTTTATCTGCTGGCATCCAATAATCAGATAGACTAATATTGTAAGGAAATGAATTCATAGACTGCACTTTTAACTTTTCATTAGGTGTAGGCATTCTTTTAATTATCTCTTTTTTAAGAGTTTCATGGTTATTTTTAATTACAGAATCTATCTGCTTAAGTTTTTCTTTAATCTGATCTGTTTCTTTATTGGCGTTGATTCCGTTTATCGCACCTATCATTTCATCAAATCTAGAAAGCATTTCGTCCTGTTTTTTAATTAAATCAGTGACATCAATTTCTACTTCATTTAAATTAGACTCATTTTGATCAGTTTCTAAACCTAGTTCATCATCAACTTGTTCACCATCAGTTTCATCTCCTTCGATGTCTAATTCTAAATCATCTTCATTAATTAATGAATGAGAATATTCATTTAAAGGTCTCCTTTTTTTTTCTGGAGTATAAATGTGTTTTTTCATTTTAATCTTTTAACAATATTTTGCCTGATTCTGTGATAAATTCTTTATCCATCACTATAGTTTCAGTGTTTTTAATTTCTTTTTCTTCAGATTTATCTTTAGACATAAAAGATTCTAATTTATCTTTATCCATAAAACTTTTGTATATAAATATGAATAATTAAACATTAAACCTCATTAGCTAAAAGGAATTGCACCTCATCATATAAGTTCAAATAAGATATTGGTACAAAAGAACTAGTAGGGTTTATTCTTACTCCATTGATTAAATCATAAAATTTACCATCATAGTATATACCGATATGAGTTATTGGATTGAATTCATAATTTGTTCTGTTCAAAGCAGATAATCTCTCAATTTTATCAATGTCACCTATAGATTTTATAGCATTAATAGATGTTTTTTTCCACCTAGATGTTGGGAAATAACCCCATACTAACGCTAATCTACTTGATATCTGAGATTGATAGTCATATGCTCTACTTTGACCTCTTGAGCTAAATGTTAAAGGGAAATAATTTAATCTTATATTACTTATACCTGCGAATAAATCCCATGCATCTACCCCTCCAAAAGGAACAGACCGTATACCTATATCAGCTAGAGCATTTTTTACCCATTTCATGCAATAACCTTTACCTATACCGTATGAATTCATTTGTGCTTCATTATTTTTGAAAACCCTAGTTAAATTAGCATCAAATAATTGTGGGGTTAAATCATCATTTAAAAGATATCTTATCACGTTTCCATTTTCATTTATTCCTCTAAGCACTTCATTATCTCCCACAGTAGTTTGAGACAATATTTCATCTATGCTATCAAATCCAGTGCTATCTTCAGATATTTCGTTTTGATTTAATACTAATTGCCTGCTATTATAAGATTGATCAAAAGATAAATCTATATAAGATGTAACTTCTGTCACCAAAGGCATAACATATCTTGATATTTTATATCCTTTGAATGTGGTAGTATGATCATGAGGTGACAATGAATGTGATGTACTTGTGATTATATATGCCCCTTTAAATAATGGGATATTCATTTGAAAATATTGAAATGGTTGAATCATCATGTTCCCCATAGCACTAACTGTTGCACTATAAGACCTATATTTGTATAAATCGTATATGTCAAGACCCTTATAGAATCTATTTATGGCTCCACCTTTATCTAATAAATCCGACTGAGTTTTAAGATATTCTGCCGTGTTTTGATACTCATTTGTTGATATCTGAATGTCCTTAAAATGTGATTGGTTAGTATCACCATGATTTACCAAAAAAGAAGATATGTTATATGGATTTGGATCATTGATATGTCTTTCTGCTAAATCTCTATCAGAAAAATCATTAGGTATGTCCGTTTCATTTAAAGAAAAACCATCTTGTTTGTAATTTTGATCACTCTCCAGATATTTACTCATTTCTCCAACATAGAATGCAATAACAGCAGGTTTGGAAGTTATCTCTCTTAAAGTTGTTTGTGGAGTAAACATATTAGCTAAATCCTCTGCATTGTTGAAAGCTAGATGTGAGGGGGCAAAATGTACAGTGAAATTATTTTCATTTAACAATGATCCTATAAATTCATAACAATTTATTTTATCGTTTTTAAAAAGTTTAAAAAGAATTCTTGGGTTTAATATTACTTTAGAACCTATATCATTCCAAGCTCTATCTATGAAATAGAAATTTTCAAATAAACTCCTATTTTTATCAGAAAAACAAACATTAAATACTTTTCCATCTTTTTCTCCGTAGCTTATCCATTTATCATAATATGCCTTTAAGTCTTCATATATTGCTAATAAAATATTATTATCATTTAATACTCTTTTCCTCTTATCTTCTTCTTTTTGATTTTTCTTTTGTTTATCAACTATTTTTTTAGAAAATTCTTCTTTAAATGTGTTAAAAAATAAAGAAAAATCACTTATTGTTGATAGTTTTTCATCGTTATTAATTATTGGGGCATTAGTTACAGCAATTACTTCCTTCTTTTTATAGAAACTTAATATTAACGTATAGGCATCAACATATTCATCATATCCAAATATATTTTCACTAATACTGTTGTTTAATTTATGAGTATCACTATAAACACGCATTAGATTTTCTATCTCGGTGTAATCCCAATCTTGGATGTATTGTATTAATTGATCAATTATAGCAGAACTATAGGTTTGATCGGTTATAATTGAAAAATAATCTTTTAAGAATATATTACTGTCTACTATGAATTTATCTTCGAGTAAACTTAATTGGGTTAAATTGAATTTATTTTGTAAATCTAATATTGCACCTAAATATAATAGGATAGGCTTAGGCAATTCATATATTGCGGATTTAAAAGAAATTGCATTTAATATCTCATCAACATTTTCTTTAAAACCCAAAGAATCTAGTAATAAAAATCTCTTTAATGAATCCGAATAATCATTATAATTTATATCATCAAAAATAGAATATAAATTCAAATATTTGTTTCGAGCTATTGTGTTATTTTGAGTTTCAACGTATATGTTGTCTTGATCTATATTAAGAGGATTTTCAAAATTCAAAAAACCATCTATGAATTGTAATGAAGTGAAGTCTTCTATTTGACTCAATTGCCCTGAAGTAAAACGATTTAAAAAATCTAAAGATATGTCTTTATATTGTATGTCCTTATCACTTAAAAGAAATTGATTTTTTACCGTTATTTTTGCGAGAATATCATTTTCGTCAATATATGATTTAAGATTATTGTTATAATTATTGGTTTTAATACTTACTTGATCAAAGAAACTTTGATTCTGAGACTTAATAATTAAGATATTAGATTGATTTAATATGACTCCAGATACTTCTGGTTCTAATAAACCATATTCTCCATTTACTTCAAACAAAAAATCTTCATTTACTAACTGTTGAAATAAAAGATTTATATCAATAGTTGATCCATCGAATAACTCATAATATTTTTTATTCTTAATCACATTTACTGCATATTTGCTTTCTAAATTAGCCCATATTTTAATTTGTTTTTTGTCATAGAAATAATCAGAATGGTTATTCAAAACCATGAATCTTTGAACTAAAACTCTGTAAAAATCTTCTATAGAGATAGAACTATTAAGTTTGTCATAATCTGAACTGAATACATCAAGTGCATTAATTGGAAACCAATTTAAATCTTCATTTTCAATTGCTCTTTGTAACTCACGATTATAATCTATATTTTTTTGTATGGTATTAAGATCATATATAGAATTAACAAAAATATCTATCAATTTAAGTTCAGGAAATGTTACTTCGTCAACATTATCTAATTGACCTAACCATGCTTTTTCTTGATTAATAATAACATCAGGGAAAGGATATATTTCATCGTCATCTTTAATGTCGCTATTGACCCCAATCACCTCTTTTCTTTTTCTTTGAATACCATCATTTGACGCTTGCACTGTATATTCATGAATTATTTCATTAAAGACTTCTACATTAGCACAAAAGTTTTGAAAAAAATCTTCTATTGTTGGGTTAAATGTGGCTTGTACCAATTCATTTAAATTATCGGTAACAGTGGAAGATATTTCATTTTTTTGTTTATCAAGAGCTGTTAATGTTTTTTTTATCCAAGAGCGAAAACTATATAAATCAACATAAAAAAAACCTGCTTGATTGTTAAAGTTAGAATTTCTCTCAGCTAATACCTCTTCTGTTAAAACTGATAGATCATATAAAGGTTCATTTTCTCCAACTAATTCTTTCACTTCATTTATCATGGTTGAGATTGAAGAATCAAATCTAGGTAGTCTAATTGATTTTATGTCAATATCACTAAATGTTAAATTATTACTTTTTAAAATAGTTAACACATTATTTAATTTGGATTCTAAATTGTTGTAATAAGTATTATAATCACTTCTTGTATTTTCTAAAAAAACACATACGTTTCTTATGCAAAAAGAATTGTTACTGTTAATGTTTTCTTGCAATATAGGTGTGGTAAACATTGATCTATCTTCATCTGTAATCAATGGTCTGACTAAAGCCCTAATATCTTCAATATCATTTATAATTGTATTTAATAATCTTATTTTTTGATAGTCTACGTTATCTTGTTTATAATCAGAGACAAAACGAGTTAATTTTGAATAATCATTTATCACGTCAGATAAACTTTTTGCGCCTCTCTCTTCTAACTTTTTTTTACCTATAGCGGTGTTAGGTAATGAATAAAGATATTTTACGGGTATATCTGCTAAAAATCCAAAAGTATACCCTACAAAATCAGCTTCTATTTCATATCCTCCGTTAGATGAATCAAATGTGTAATTACTTCTTTGTAAATGTAAACAGTAAGATACTGGATTACCGTAATATCCTTTAATTGTTAATTTAAATACAGGGTATGGATATGTGAAAAAGGCAGATAAAGGGTTATTTGTGTCTCTTCTTCCTCTGTCTAACTCATAAGACTTTAAAGTAGAACCTCTTACATCAAAGAATTTTATTTTTACTTTAGGGACAAAATCAGCAGCTTGATCTATATCTATAGAAGTTATCCCAAACCCTTCAACTGAAGATTCAATACCATCAACATTCATGTAGTTTGTTGTAACATATTTATCTCCGTTTTGTTCACTTGTTGTAATAAAAGATATGCCTTCATTATCACCGATTGAACTTGCTGAATTTATAGAATTACCATCGTCAACAATAACTGATCTTGATTTTTTAAATGCTTTTAAGTTGACATATAAAAAACGATCCTCTGGGTTAAAAATCTCTTGTTTATCTGGATTTGGATCGACAAGATAAGTGTATAAAGGGTCTTGAGAGCCTTTTACTGCGGTTGATATTATAGATACTTTAGGTCTTATCATTTTTTTTTATAAATATATTGTTTTCTTCTTTCTTTTATCTGGAATTATTGATATATTTGACAAAACCTAATATTAAAATGAAATACCTATTTATCTTATTCACATTATTTTGTTTATCAGACTTATCAGCTCAAATATATTATGAGTGTATACCTACAGATGGTTGTAGTGAAAGAACATTAATTTATCACAGTAATGATTATTCTCACTTCTCTATAAATGATAAAATCTATCATTTAATTTCTTTTCAAAATTTTGGTGCTGTATTAAAAATCAAGGTAAGAAATGGAAACGATGAAAAACTAATTTACATAACAAGTCAAACAATAGAGTTAAAGACAATAGAGTACAAATTAATCGCAGAATATAGAGTTAATAAATTAATTTAAACGTTCGTATTCTTCAAATGCTTGCCTGTATTGGTCAATACTTGCTTCTAAAGGGTATGGTATAATTATTGTATCTCCATTATTCCATTCAAATTCATCCATACCCTTATCTGCATTTTTCTGCATTATTAACCAATCATAATAAGGTGAACCATAATAATCAAAAGAAATTCTATCTAACCTTTTATCTTTATTCCATATTATAATTTTATCAGTTGACTTATCTTTTATTTTTAGATAAGGTATAATTTTTGGAATATTGTTAGGTTGGTCTATTATATTATATCTATTAGTATACATTATTTATTTTTTTCATTATACATTTCCTTCATTTAATGGTATATTGGCAGCTTCATTTTCTAAATTAAACTGATCTTGATCACTGATCTGTTCTAGATTTAGAAATCTTTTTAATTCAATTAAATCATTAACATCATTAATCTCAGAAGGAGCTTGAGTGGGAGGTAAAGTGTTTACCCTATCTGCTGAAGGTAATATATCTCCTTGTTCAATTCTTCTTTTATAGTTATTGTTTATTTCATCAATGCCATTAGAATCTATTAATTCAGATAATTTAATTCCATCTTCGATTACTGCATTAACAATTGTTCCATTTTGATTAGGATTCACATCAAAAACTATACTGTCAGCTCTAGGATCATACATTTCAGTATTAGCATAAAAATTATAAGATAAGGCATTTTGTAATCTTGATAATGCACCAGACATACTTTGACCTCCTATAATAACCAATTCCAAATTTATTTTAGCATACATAGGTTCTACCCCTACACCACTTTCAGGGTTAGTATCCCATTGTAAATCATATGCATTGTAATCTATACTTAAGTTTGTTATTAATGCCTTAGATTTGAAAAAATCTCCTATACTTATATAAACAAAAGGTTGATATCCATAATATAAGTTTGTGGGATCATTTTCATCTAAAGATATATTATTTGAACTTCTTACACATTGATTTAAGAAAGTTAATCTTTCATTGAAATCTTGTGGAGTGTAAGAATGAAAGGTTGGTGAAAAATAATCTATTGTTTCGCTTATAGTATTGTAAGATATAGGGTCATTAATTTCTAAGAATTTAAAATATTCGCAATTGTTTTTAAACAATTTATTTTCTATAGATGAAGCAAGTTCATTTAAAAAATTATTTACATTAGTTTCTAAATTTTCTTGTGCAGTATAATTATCATCTCCAAGAATAGTTTCATCAATAGTTTCATCAATAGGTTCTACATCTTCCACATTATCTTCTGCAAACACATTTATTAAAATGTCAACTCTTCGGTTGTTTTTAGCATTAAATGTATCACCTGCTTCATCATCTAAAGTAAGATTATCTTCACTATCGCTTTTTGATCTTGTTTTATATATAATTTCTGTACCATCTGCTTTAAATTCACTTAAACCTAAATTGTTATACAATCTCACAAACCACTCTTGAGTGTTTTGAGCACGATTCCTTGCTAAACTGTTATTAGATATTCTACTTGTAATTGCTGCACTTGCATACCCTATAAAAGTTATTTCAACCTTTTCAGGTATTTGAGAAAATACATTTATTAATTGTTCTCTGACAACTTCATCTGCAACATTATATTGATCATTTAAACCATATGACACACTATCTCTATACTGTATACTTCTACGTTGTCTTCCATTTAAATAAGTAAAACCTAATGTGTTATTAGATAATTCATAACCTCTATTAGATTCAAGAGTTTGACCCGGTAATTCTGTTGATTCATTAGGAAAATATACTGATAATAACTGAATAGATGTAGGTTTTATTTCTTTATCAGCTTCTTCCACTTCATTTTCTTCTGCTTGTGCTTCTGGCACTGCAACTCTATCCACTTTTTTAACCGGAGGAACAAATTTTCTTTTTAAATTATTCAATTCTTCTTGCTCATCCGGGGTCAGTCTATTTTGAGCTAAATTATCTATTTCATTTTGTACAGATTTATCGCCTTTAAAATATCTCTCCCATATCTGTGTTCTTTCTCCCTTTAAAGCATTAACTATCATAGGGTGATCTTTTAATAAAGCAAAAGACAAACTCATTGTTCTTTCAGTAAACGATGCAGTGTATACTGGTTCGGGTCTACCAAAAAAATTATGTTTGTTTATTTCTTGAGAACTTTGCTCTGATATTTCCATGTTGTAAGGGGCAAACCACATTGTTCTATACACATCTCCATTTGGGGAAATATATTTTTCACATTCAGGTAAGTCTCCAGCATTTCCTTTCCAAGCAGCATTTGAAATAGAAAACATGTAATTTCTTAATACTCTATCTTCAGTCTCACGATATAAAGGAGCATAAATAGGTATACCATTATCAGCCAAAGTTGATCTAGTATCTCCATTATCTAACCCTCTATGTCTTAATGTCCTAGATAATCTATTATACTTTCTTCCTTTAGTAAAAACTCTAAAATAATCATTTGCAGTGAACTCTTCCCCATCATCACCTATGAAAGAACCTTGAGAAGTAATTGTTGATCCTCTAGAAATACTATGTGCTTCTCCAATTTCAGATTTAAAAAATGATTTTGAAAACGAATCAATAAAAACTAAATTATTTTTCTCTAATGCTATCTGTTTTGTTTTATAAAGCAAAGATTTTGGATTAAAATCATTTGTTCCCACACTAACCCAATCAGAATCAAAAATGGATTCATCTGATATAGATTGTTGTGGAACATCAGATATCATACGAGGATTTTGTTGTATTAATCCCCTTTGGATTACAGTAGGAGAATATAATGATTCTATAGTTCCAAAAGATCGATTAATGCCATATTCGTCAACATCCTCTTCATTAAAAAAAATATACTTTACATTAAATTCTGAAGTATCGCTTTCTTCGTTTATATCTACTGCCATATATTGATTACCAAGAAGAATAAAATCTTCAGGATTCAAATAAGGTCTATATGTATGCTTAGGTCTTTGTAATGTATTTTCTATAAGTTTTCTATAAGCTTTACCTGTGTATGATAAAAGAACAGATGATCTTTCGTTCGCAGTTAAATTACTATTATCATATAAAGAAAATGCTTCTTCTGGTATATAAGAAAAAGGGAGTGTTAAACCTTGTAATCTCTGAACATAATTAACTGATCTACCAATAGGAGTTTTTGGTACAGTAATAACAAAATCACGTCTTAATAAAGGATCGCCTTGTATTACTCCAAACACATCAGTATTTAATCTACCTAAAGTTTCTTCTAATAAATTAGATTGAAGATTTATTTCTAGATTTTCTCTGATTTTTCTTTGACCTATTTCTCCTAAAGGAGTATCTTCAAAATCATTTAATCCAGTGTAAATTGAAAAAGTGTTATACGCTGGACTACAAACGAAATTCTCTATAGGTTCAATGTATTGATCATAAGACTCATAAAATTCACTATTATTATTAGTTTCAATAACATTAAATAGTGGATTTCTAGGTTCAGGGCGATATCTATTTTTACCTAATATGCTATTATAATAAACATCTACAAAATCTAAAACTTCTGGAGTGTCAATTATACCAACATCTATATCATTAAATGAAACTAAATCATATATTCCATCATCAGGTTGTTGTAGATTAAAATCTTTTGTATCGTTTAATCTAAGTCTTCCAATTTCGATAATATCCCCAGAATCCTGTATAGGGGTATCTAGTGGAACCATAAATTGTTCACCTCTATTGCTTGAACCGTCATAAGGTAGATTCTTAGGCAAATCTTCAGTGCGTTTTTGGTCAGCGATAAAATCTAATACTCCACAAGGCATTAAAAAAACATTTTTTCGTTATTAATAAATACCTTTAAAAGGTACTTTTTTTACCTCTAGGGTTATATTTAGTGTTATTTTCTATTTCGCTTCCAAACATTCTAATAAAATATTGCTCAAATTCTGGTTGTATTTTTTTGAAAATATCTCTCATATCTTGTTCACCAATAGGTCTACCTGAAGAATCATTGATTGTTATGCTGCCCTTGAATTCATCGAATGTCAATTCGACTTTATTATTTTTATCACTATGATTTATTATCTGAGCATTTTGTTTCATTTGAGATAAAAGGTTTTGATAATTATCTCCTATTTTTTTCTTGTCTATCTCTATAATTGAATTACTTGAGGTATCATAATCTTGATCGGTAGATTCATACCAACTTTTTTTCATGTCATCAATTATAGGTGTTAGACTGCCTTGTTTTATCGCTTCAGATGTTGCATCTAATGAACCAAAAAAAGAGCCAAAATAATCACCAAATAAATTATCACCAAAATCTAATTTGCCAGTGAAAAAATCTTTCGGCCCATTTAAGAAATCAACTAAGTTTTTAATATTTTCACTCAATTCTTCTAAATCATTGCCTATACCTTCAGAAGTTAAATATCCTTCCATTGATCTAGTTACATCTTCGGCTTTTTCAACAATGGTAGGAACTTGTTGCATTATTTGATCAAAAATTGATTGATCTAATTCATCCAATAAAGTTTTTAAGCCTAATGCCATAGGATTATCTCCTACTCCTGTTCTAATTTGTTGAGCAATAGGTCTTAGTTGATCAGATGTCAACTTATAAAGATTCTCTGATATGATAAAACGCTTAAATGTTTCAACTAAACGTTGCATTGTATCAGATAAGGCTTCGTTAGACATTATAAGCTGTTTGTTAATGTCCTCTAAAGGAGTATCTTTGCCAATTGTAGAAAGAGAATTAACTTGATCCTCATTTAAATCTAACACACTTACCGCCTGTATTTGATCGCCTACCTTAACATTGACCATGTACTCACCTCTATCTTGATCATAAAATGCATTAGCTGCAATCTTATCTACATGTTTTTCATAATCATTTAATGCTAATATCTCAGACGATATTTGATTGCCTATTTCTTCTCTAATGGCTCTAATTTTAGATGCTTGCACAATCTGTTCAGCTTGCATTCCCGTGATTTGAGCCATTTCATTTATCATATCTAATCCAAATGGACTCACTACAGCCTTTCCTTCTTCATTTATCATTGCATAGGCTCCAGCTACATCAACCAGTTTTTCAAATAATTTATCTGGTTCATTTCGTGCCATAAAACCTAATTCAAATGGATTACCTAACCTAGAAAATTGTCCACCTAATACTTGTAGTCTTGCGGAAGTTTCCATTATATCCGGTAACATCCTGTTGTTTTGAGCAAATTGAGCCGCGCTTTCTATATTGATTTTGTATCTTTGAGATAACTGAAGCATTCTATTTAGACCTTGAATGCCATTTCTGAAACTCAATCTGTCCAATAAAGACATGTTCTGAGTTAATTCTTTTAAATAAACTGATGCATTTAAACCTAATTCATCTGCTTCTTTAATTGCATCCATTGTAGTCAATTTTACATCTTCAATAGATGCACCATATAACGCTAAAGTACTAAATATTTCTTCAAATCCTTGTCCATAAGCTGCCCTAAAATCAGCAAGTTGGTTTAATTCATCTGGAGAGAATAGGCGATTTACTCCTATTTGTCTGACCATTTCCCCGTATGATTGGGTTAATTCATCGATACTTATGCCATAAGCTACACCTATCTCATAAGCTGATTGTAGAGAATCGCGCATAGCATTCGACATTTCACCTGCTACACCTAATTCTCTGTTTATTCCACCTATTGATTTATATATATCATCCCAATAATTAATAGGGCCTAATATTCCGAAATCACTTGCACCTAAGTTAACATTTTTTAGATTTTTATCTATACTGCTAACCATAAGTTCTATGTTAGACTTAACTACCCCCGCAAATCCTGTTGCAAAATAATTAAACGCTTGTTTAGCAAAATAGTCACCAAACCCATTAAAATCTTTCATTTACATTAAATCATTGAAAAAACTGTTAACAAAAACCAAGCAACTGTTAACATAATACCTATACTTGCTAATGTAACAAATACCTTTCCAAAGAAGTATAATTTCGTTGAATTATTAAAAAGAAAACGCAACACTAAAAATACAATTATTAAATATACGAAAGACATAATTTTTTTTTTTGTTACAATACAAATATCTTGTTTTTTTTACTAAAAAGCAAGACTTAGATACTTTTTAATAAATATCACTTATCATTAGCTTCTTCATTTATTATCGATATCCGTTCTTTTATCTCCCAAAATGGCATTATTAGATAATCATCTCTACTAATACCAAATTTTCCTAAGATATGCATTTGTCTTATAGTTTGTTTAACAAAATCATCAGGTAATCTCATTAGAGCTGTACATCTTTCACTAGATAGATGGTAATAAGAATGAGGGGAGAAAGGGAATTGCAAATGACATCATCTCACCTCCCGGAGATGTAGTTACACCTGTCATATCTAATCCCGGCATTACCTTATTAGTGAATCTCTGTAAATCAATTATTTCATTCATGTCAGCTTGCATTAAAAATGCACGTATAAATTCCTTATCTTCATTACCTCCAATACTATGGATTACCCTCTGAAGTTTTAACAACATAAAGCTGTTTTTTTGTGTAGGGTCTTTACGTTGCTCTAAACGTATCCATTTTTCATCCATACAAGTCATTAATTTGAATTTCACTTCAACAGGCTCAAACTTTCCATTTTTTTGATATGACTTCTTTAAAATATAAGAAAATAAGTTATCTTCATCAGGTAACACGTCTATCTGCTTAGCCTTCAAAGTAGTTAAATCAAAAGGATGAACGAATTGTTTTCCATCAGTCGGATCAGTTAATGGTATATGATAAACAGGTTCCATATGTATTCTTAACATCACCATTAATGTCTCTCTATCACCAACCAACATCATCTGAGGATCAATGAATGAAGGTTCATCATCTGCCTTAGTAATCTTTCTCTTCATTAAAACATCTGGCATATCACCTGTTTGTAGCAAATTTCTATCAGTTAAAACTGAAACATCATTTGCCTCCAAATGAAACATTTTTATTTTTCTACATTTATTTTCATAAAATTTTCCTCCAGAAGGAAGCTCTATGTGTGAAAATCTTCTATTTAAATCACTTAACGTTAGCATAACTATTTTTAATTTTAAATATATTAATTTAAAAATGTTGATAAAGTAATATTAATGATATATATTTGTAATCAAAAAATATATTAAAATGCAAACAACAATGTTAGATGTTTTTGATTATGATGAATACACTAGACAGGTAAAACAATTCCATGAAAAATTTAATCATCCTATTTTAGAATCACCATTTATCCCTGATGAAAAAAGATGTGAATTAAGGGTAAATTTAATTCAAGAGGAATTAAACGAATTAAAACAGGCAATTAAAAATAAAGATATTGTTGAAATAGCGGATGCTTTATCTGATATTCAATATGTTTTATCTGGCACTTTTTTAGAATTTGGGTTAGGGAAAAAAATGCCAGATTTATTTAGAGAAGTTCAACGTTCTAATATGTCAAAAGCTTGTTCTAATGAAGAGGAAGCTATTGCAACAGTTGATTACTATAAAAAAGAACGTGACACAGAATCTTATTACGAAGAACAAAAAGATGGAACATTTTTAGTTTACAGGAAGAGTGATAATAAAATTTTAAAAAATGTATTTTATAGTCCTGCTGATTTAAAAACTATTGTTCAAAAAAATAATTAAAATATACATATCATCCCTCTAAAAAAAAAGAGGGATGATTATATTTTTAATACAACAATATACAACGATCAGGCTGCATTGTGAAAGATAATTCTTTTACTTCATCATCATCGTAAGATAACGAACCAAAATCGATCTCACCACTGATCATGCATCCTTCACATCTCCAAGCTGAAACAGTTACACCTACAGGGTCTAATAACTCTAATTGAGTTGTTTTTTTGTAACCAACAGCATACCCGTCACGACCTGTTACAGTTTCATGATGTAATCTAAACCACTCCATTAAAGCTTGGGTTGAAGAAGGAGCTATAAAATCTCGTATAGTGATACCCATAGATTCCCATTTAGTATAACCTTTTGTGAAAGTAGATGTATTTAAGAAACGCATTTCATTTACATTAGTGTTAGGCTTAGGTGTATCGCAAGTTTTTAACATAAACGGTTGAATACCTATATCATCAGGGAAGCGCAAAGTCCATCTGTTATTTTTTAATGGTTCGTATTGTATTGGGGCATCTAAAATTAAATCTGCCATATATAATTCTTTTTTTTATAAATATTAAGAATTGAAAAAAAAGAATTACTTTTGAGACAACTTATATTTAGCAAACAACTCTCTCTTAAACATTTTATCGAATTCTGTATCATTTAGTACATTAATAATAAATATTTTGAATCCCTTGAAATCTGAATCATTGAAATGTTTTGCAAAAATCTTATTTCTAATGTAATCAGAAACAGGCTGACTCAATATATTTACAATATAACTAAGTTTTTTATTTCCTGCTGTTATGTTTTCATGCCAACTAATAATATTAGCATCATGCTCATTAGCTAGTTGTTCTTTTACTGATAATTTTAAGTCTTTATTAACTCCAGTGAATGTATCAAAAATTTCGTCTATTATTTGATATTTTAATCTTTTTGTTTTTGAAGAAAATATGTCTCTAATTTTTCTTGTTCTTTTTTTAATGCTTAACTTATTACCTTCTTCATTTAAGATATGATCGAATATGTCATCTGCTTTATTATCGATTATAACACTTACTTGATCCTTTAATAATTCTTTTATTTTAGGGGTTAGAATAAAACTTCTAAATGCTGCCTTGTATGATTCATCAATTATTCTGTTTCCAGTAAGACTAGCTTTTAAAAATTTTTTATCAAGTTTAGATAGATAAAAATCCATCATGTTATTAACTATAAATTGCTCTAATACAGTTAATGCTTTAGAATTATCTTTTTTAGCTAATTGTATTACTTTTACTAAATCTAAGCCTTTATTAAATCTTTTAAACTTATTGCTTCTAATAATGAAGTTACCAAATTCTTCACCAAAAATTAAACTTATTTTGTTTAATGCTGCTTTGTGTGCTCTTTTTTTATCTGTTTGATTTAATTTATGGTATACGTTTTTTATAGAATCGATATTAACTTCATTTAAAGGAATGTTAGTTTGTTCCAATAAAAATATGTTAGCATGAACATCTACATTCATAAGTTATTTTAACTATAAATATCACTCGATTCCAAAAAAAGGAGTCTTTCTACCGTTATCCCAATTAGCTCCCATTGTTCCGTCACTGTCTAAATGCACACCTACAATTTCAGGTATAAATCCTCGTTTACTAGGTAGCCATTTTTTTGCATGTAAAGTATCTATTCTGTCTTGCCATCCCTCAATATTCATTTCATGAACATACGGATATTTATTTATACCTGTGGCTCCAACATTCCACATTTGAAAAAAGCCTATTGGTATATATCCTTCCATATCCCCCCCATAATATACGTTACGAACACCCATTTTAAATGAATCTAAATGCATATAAACCCACCCTTCATGAATTTTAGGGTTTTTCTTAAACTTTAGCCAATCTTTATATGAATTGCACATTAATCTGTCTATACCATATATGCATTGATCATCTAGATTTTTAAAATCTAAAAATGATCTTGTTCTAGGAGGTAACCATATATCTGCATCTAAATTAATAACCCAATCATTGTATTTTAAATTCTCTAAAGCATAGTTTAAACAGCTTCCTCTAAAATCTGCTCCTTCGTACTCCTTATGATTTTTTATCAAACAAGTAATGTTATGTAAATCACATAACTGAATAGTGTCAACATCTTCTTCAGCGGTCACTACAATATAGTTATCAAAATGTTGTTTATTTTCCCCTATAACTTCACATAAAAAATCTGAATAATTATAACAATAAGTAATAACTTCTATTTTTTTACTTTTCATAGGAATTTTTTTCTTTTTTGTTAGGCTTATTAATTTCAAACCTTGATGTCCCAAACAAAGGACTGTTTCTTCCAGACCAATTAGCACCCATTTTACTTTTTTCTGAATCTAAATGAACAACAAAAGTATCAGGTATTAATTTTCTTTTTCTTCTCGCCCATTGATTAGAAAATATTAAATCAGTGAAATCTGCTTTTCCATGATTTTCATCATATGAATATACTCCTGAATTTTTAGGGTTCCATAATTGAAAATAACCTAAAGGTAGATACCCTTGATCATCTTGATTTATTAATCTAGTTCCTAATTTAAATTTATCAGTTATTCCATCATATATAGTTAATGGATTCGATAAAAAATCACACCAGTCTTCATATGAATTACACATCAATCTATCAATAGAATACAATGCATTTTTATCTAACTCTGCTCCTTTTAAAGTAGTTCTGAAATTTGGGAAAAGATAAATATCTGCATCCATATGAAGCACCCAACTATCTAATTTTAGATGTTTTAATGCTTCGTTTATAGCTTTCCCTTTATTAAAAACATCATTGTTTTGATAAAATATATCTGTTTGAATGCATTTTACTTCATAATAATCACATATTTTTTTAGTAAAAGAATCAGTTGTTGATGTCACAACGATATAGTTGTTAAAATGCTTTCTGTTATGGGGGAGGGTATGAGCTAAAAAATCTCCATAATTTACACAAACAGTAACTGCTTCCATTCTTTTACCAATAAATATCTTTTTTAACATTTATTTTTATGAAACTATCATTATTTTTATGTTAAATTTTTAATGTGTTGAAACTTGTTTTTTTTAAAAAATGTTATTTTTTTTGTATCAAAAATGAGTATAGCATTTCAAACAGGACAAAAATTTAAAACGTCTGATGAAGGTGAAGTATATGTCTTTTTAAATATTAGCTTTAAAAACAGTGAACCTCAGATAGAATGTGTTGATTAAAATTCTAAAAAGATATTTTTAACTGTATAATATCTATCTGATCTAATCAAGATTTAAAGATTGTTTCAGGTAAAATATATATTTTTATCTTTGGATCACTGAGCATCTGTATCCCTGCAATTTATTGCAGGGATACAGATGCTATTTACTAATAAAAAATTATTTTTCTGATAAATATATATAAAACAAATCAACAATGAAAATACAGTTAGACACTACAAAAAAAACGATCAAGATTGAAGAAAACGTTAACCTTAGAGAATTAATTGAAACTCTTGAAGCATTACTCCCTAATGAGGGATGGAAGGAGTTTAAGTTAGAAACCCATACTGAAATTAAATGGACACAAAACCCCATAGCGATAGAAAGAAATCCTTATGAACCAATTCCTTGGAGAAAACCTTGGATCACTTATAAATTTAATGATAAAAACATTGTTATACCTGATAAATATGAACTAACATCTGGGGTTTACAATTTTGAGGTTACAGATAACAATAACATTATCTAAATTAAAACGTTAAACATGTTACCTGAAATTAAAAAAACATATAGCTACTTTGATGATGGAAAAATATGTGAAGCTAGACATTATGATGTTAAAATAATTGAACTCATACCATTCACTAAAATAGATGAAGAAACTAGAAGTGTATGGCTAAATGAAGTTAAAAACCGTGATTGGCTTTATAGTCAAGAAACAGATTATTTTGTAAAAGCAAAAATTACAGAAAATGAAGAAAACATTATGTTCGTGAGAACTTTAGATCAAGGGTGGTTTAGTTTAGGTTGGTGGGCAGGTCGCTTAGATGTAGATGGAAAATTATATAAAACCATTAAAACATCAAAATAATGATAATAATATTTTTCACGTTTGTAATTTATCTGTTACAAATGGCCATATGTTGTATAATTAATATATTTATAAAATCAAGAATACCTATAAATACATCCGATTTTTTAAATATGACTTTTTTACCTTTGCTATTAAGACACACTCATGATGTAAAAGAGAAATCTAAGGATAGATTTGACTAGATGAATATATTTAACTAACAACAAATGAAACTAATGGCTTAATTTTGAGCCATTAGTTTCATAAAATATGTATACTACTGTACTGAGAATTTTATTTCTTTATTATAATATGTTATTTCTTCATTTTTTTCAATTTTTATGTCAATATAATAAATTTGAGGTATCATCCATGAAGTATCTAAATAAAACCAATTATCACATAAAGATAAATTACCTTCAGACCAATCGATTATATCTAATTGATGCTCACCTTGCTTAACGTATAATTTATATTCTAATTTATCTAAATTGATTCTTTTATTTAATGTAAAGGCTTCATATATATCAACAAATATCTTTCTCCGTTCTCCTTTTGTGATGACTTCATTTTGTTTTATACCTCTGAATTTAAACCCAAAGGTAGGGGACTCTAAAACATCTTGATTAAAACTAAAATAAGAGGACAAATTATTAGGTTCAATATTATCTTCATGGATACCAATGTTCAAATTATTTTTAACTAATGGCATCCATTTATCTTCAAACAATCCTTGACATTGCTCTGTTGTCCCAGATAACATTACATTTGATTCATATATGCCTTTTGAAACACATATTGAATCACCACTAAACAATAATTCTTCCTGTTGGTTATATATTTCAACATTAGGGTTTTGATCCAAAATAACTGCATCGTTATTAGCAAAGGCATGTAAATATATTTTATTTTCTTTTCCTAGTATAAAGTTATATCTATCATCTTTGATTACTCCATGATATATGGTTTCTAAAAAAGGTTGGAAATAAGTATCAGTGTCTTTAGTATAGAAACCTAAATATTTTATCTGTTCTTCAGGGAAATTCTCAAACGTAGGAGATAAATGAACTATATATCCATAATTTATAGTATTACCTGAGAGTATATCATTGACTTCATCTGTTAAATCAAATTCTAAATAGTCATTCAATTCGTTATCACAATCAATTGTTGTACAATATAGAGGATCACCTGATAAATTATTAAAAATACCCTCATCTTCCCATGCTTTTTCTGTAGTTGCATTATACCAATTAGATGCACTATGGGAAGCATTACATGATAAAGGTATTAGTTGTTCACACCCTCCTTCACAGTCATATAAATAACCGCATCCTTCGCTCCATTCTTGTGTTATTCTGGAAACACATAAGGTATATGAAGAAGCCAAACATCTATCCTCTCCGTCTCCAAAAAACCAAGTAGGTTTAATTTTAAGTATATGTGAAACTTTTGTTAAATCTCCCAAATAACATTGATCATATAGATTTTTTATAGAAGATTCATTAAAATGAACTAGATATCTAGAATAGACTGGATTCTCTTGTGTTCCTCCATAAAATAGCTCAGCTACAGGGTTTTTCCCTAAATTTATTGTAGAATCTTTTACGATTAAATTATCTTTATCTAAATGAGTACGGTAATAATATAGCAAAATACTAAGTTTTTCTTTTCATATAAATATTTATTATAAAAGAATAGATTATGGAAGCATTACTAGGATTACTTAATTTAGTGTTTGATTTTCTTTCAACACAATTTGTTGATCTTTCTGTAAAAATAATGGTTATTATCACAGGTGGTATGTGGTTAGCAAAAGGAATTGTTTCACTTACTCCTACTGAAAAAGATGATATAGCTGTGGAAAGAGTAGAAGAAATTATTAAAAAGCTTTTTGATGATTACCCTTCAGAATTGCCTAATGATATTTCTCCTGAAGAGAAAGACGCTGAAATTAAAAGAATTGCAAAGAATATGACAAAGAAATAGTCATAGTATTAAAAAAAAAGAGGGGTGAATTCACCCCTCTTTTTTTTCTTCATCTGTGAAAAAAAACATTAATATCCAAAACATAATATAGTAAGTCATGATATATTGATTTTCAGTATCATAAAAAAACATCACTAACAAAGGTACTGGTATTAATCTAATGACATCTCCAGCATACTTTTTATTTATTTTTTCTATCTTAAATCTTAAGAAATAAAGAAATTCAATTTTTAGAAAATTCACGTATTTTATAGAAAAAAATGATTTATCTTCTATTTTCAATATCTCTACCCCTATATCATCCTCTAAATAAACATTTAAAAAATTTATTTCACTTATAATTTTTATCTTTAACATAACTTCTATATTTACTATTAAAAATTAATTCATAGCATGATACATTATATATTCAACTTTTAAATCGACAAAAGCATATATAGATGTAATTTGTCGATTATATTGTTTCCATATATCTGTCCCCATACTTATAAGCTGACCATTAATAGTGTCATTTGTCAAATATAAGCAATTTGATCTAACTTTTAATGCAGGAGCGTTTTTAATGGCAATTATTGCAACCTGTTTGTAATTATCCGGTCTATATACTTCCATTTTAGTAACATATGTCCCTTCTTCAAAGTAAATAGTTTGACCTTTAGGTATGCGTTTCACACATTTTTTAATTATTACTCCTTTGTCGTCAATTAAGTTACAATTTTGACCATTAGTAGTCAGAAAAAAAAGTGTCATTATCAAAGTAGACATGACACTTTTGCAAAGTAAATGTTTCATGTAATATTTTGTTTTTTTACAATGAGTTATTTTTGTTAAAACAAATTTAGGGTATTTTTTTTATGAAACAACAGAATGTGAACTACGCATCAGTATCCCAACAATAAATTGCAGGGTTTTAGATGCTATTTCTTAATAAATTTATATTTCTTCTTTCCACCATTTTTCTAAGACGGAGACAGTACAATCAGCAAACATTTTTTGAACATTCGAATCCATTAACAATTTTGCATCTTCAAAGTTATCAAAAAATAAATGTTCAATCAATAAAGCTGGCATTAATGTTTGAGTAAGAACATAAAAACGAGCTTCTTTATCGTAATCTCCATCTGATTTATCAAAGCGCATCCTTATTAAATGCCCCATTTTATTTGATACCTCTTTGAATAAAGCATCAGCTAAAACATCTGACTTAGTAAAACCCGGAGAAGTATATATTGAAAACCCTCTTGCTGTCCCGTCAAATGCATCTGCATGAAACGAGATATACAATGTATTTTCTATACCAATCTTTCTTGCTATACCATTAGCATAATTAACTCTGGATTCTAATGAAGTATCCTCTACGGGGTCTGCAACAAATCTAAAAGAGATATCTTTATCTATTAGGCTCTTAGCTACAAGTTTAGCTTGTGCTCTATTAAAAACCCCTTCGTAAAAAGTTTTATCATCATGAAACAGACCATTTTTATGCTTATAAAGTTTACCTTTAGTTGTATAATTGCCATTTTCATCTATCCCTCCATGACCGTAATCCAAGAAAATCATTTTAGTTTCATGATCTGCCAAGGATAAATTGGTATGATGATGTTCTTCAGGTATCTCGTAATCTAATTCTACAGGTGCAGAATAAGATTCCTGATCCTCTTTTTTTTTCTTTACAATTTTACTTAAAAAATTTACAATTAAAGGTAAAATTTTTATAAGTATTTTTAATGCATTTTTCATCTACTGTTTTAAAATAAATAGTAAATGAAAGCCAATTAACACCCCTTAAATTAAATCTAAGAGGTGTTAATTTTTTTGATTAAAAAGGTTTTTTATCAGTCATCCCAACCGCTATCACTATAACTATCATTCGAATAACTTGAATTATCAGAGCTACTTGATGTCCAGTCACCTCCAGCGCCTGCACCTCCTGTTTGACCGCCGCCGAAAATTATTGTGTTATTGTCTTCAGTTTCTTTACTCTGAGTACCTGTATTCAGATCATGATCTGAATCTGTTGTACTGTAGTTATCTTCAGTTTCTCTACTCTGGATACTTTCATACAGGTCATTATCTGGATCTGTTATGTCGTAGTTGTCTTCAGATAGATAAAAAAGGTCATCATGTAAACTATCTCGTTCAAGATGAGATTTATGTTTATTATTTTTATTTTTAACAGAATTACTTCTATTACTTCCTACTCTATTAGAGTTATTTTTTGTAGCATTTGTTTTTCTTAGAAAAACAAACCATATAACATATGCTGCTGCTAAAAAAAATACTAACGCATAAATACCAATATACTCCATAATTTTATTTTATTTTTTGAAAAAGAAGGAAGAGTCTTTCTCTTCCTTCTAAACTTTTTTTAATTTTAGTTTACATTTAGAAACATATTAGGTGGAACACCAAATACATTATTTTGGCCAAAAGGTGAAACTCCTTTTTCAGCCCAAATACGTTCATTCTCAAGCTGCATTAGCTTAATCATTTTGGGTTGAGACAAAAGTTCTTTTGTTTTTGCTTCATATTGAGCTGCTTCATAGTCACCTTTAGACTTTGCAATACGTGCCTAAGCAAGATTTTCCTCCTGTAGCTTTTTCTTTTCAGCTAATTGATTTTTTTCATCTTGCGTTTTCTTAGCAATAATCGCTTTAGCAATTTGAGCAGGCAAATCAATATCTCTTATCATGAAATTATCAACAAGAATATGACCATTGCTTGCAAAAGTTTCTTCAATACCTGATTTGATCAAATTTTGAGCTACTTCACGTCGACTGACATTCAACTCAATTGCACCAAATCCAGCTACCACTTTTTTACAAATGCTTTCAGCTATAGGTAGAACATAAGATGCTTCATAATCTCTCCCTTTTTCTTCATGCAATTTACCTATCTTGTTAGGTATTAGACGATAAAGTAAAGTAGCAGAAATAGTGACATCAAGACCTTCTTTATCCATTAAAGTCATGTTTAAATCAATGCTTTGTTGACGGATAGGGTATGTAATCATATCATTCCAAAGCCAACTAACGCCCATATCTACTCCTTCACCGTAAATGTTTTCCGTATCAAGACCTCCATCATAAGGTTTATATGCAACACCTGCATAACCATTATCAACTTCAGCACATGATGACAAGAAAAAAATAACTAAAA
>SPKZ01006346.1_pt1 | contig 30047 bp, 28 predicted proteins | sample 2456571 | NCBI WGS metagenome assembly SPKZ01 (sample SAMN11192286, study PRJNA482655) | marine metagenome | biome: ENVO:00000447; feature: ENVO:00000244|ENVO:00000211|ENVO:00000569|ENVO:00002023; material: ENVO:00002151; isolation source: ocean water from marine abyssalpelagic zone ... | reverse complement strand
GAGCTAGACTAGACCCATGAGCAGCGACGATACCCAAGAACACGACTCTCTACTGAATGCGTTGATGCGCCTCAGTGGGCAGGTGGCAGGGGGGACACTGGACCTTGCCCGGAATACCGCCACTATGACGGCAATGTTTGGCGAGACGTGGCTGCGTAACGCACTGGTAACGAGCATGTCGCCAGAGCGTCTCGAGGCCATGGCCGAGGCAGGGCATTTTCTGCGCGACGCCCGTGAAACAGCTGGCCTATCGATCCGCGAGCTTGCCGACTCGCTGGGTATGGCCGACCAGAGCGTGCTAGAGGATGTGGAGAGTGGCGACTCCATACTGCCACTTGAAGTCATGCTAAGGGCGGCGTCATTACTTGCCAGGCACGACCCCATTCCGTTCCTGCTGAAATTCATGCGCACCTATAATCCCCAACTGGAACAGACTCTTGAGCAGTGGGGCGTGATGGCTTTGCCCAAGCACTATGAGCGCGAGCGGCGTTTCGTCAATCTGTACCGTCAGCACGACTTTCTGCGTGAGCTGTCCGACGATGAGTATGATCGTTTTATTGACTACATGCGCAGCTCCACTGACCTGGTGACGGGTGTGATGACGCGGGAAAAGCAGGCTAATGCGGCAGCCAACGCCAAGCGCAAACCGGCCGCTAAGCGAAAAGCACCGGCCAAGAAGAAGGCAGCCAGGAAGCGTCGTACATCTGTACCCAAGAAAACCCCATAGCTGTGTTGGCGGTGGCCAAGCGTGCCTTTAGCGGGCATGATGCGCGCCTGATTTTTGCCGGATTACGGTTCACCCAGTGCGCTTCGCGCCGGGATATGTGCTGAGACGGCACCGGGAGAGCGACAGGGAATGAGTTCTAGCACGCAAACGAGGGACTGGTACGCCGCCTGCCCGCGGGGATTAGAGAACCTGCTGGCAAGTGAGCTGCAGACCTTCGGTGCCCAACAGGTGCGCGAGACGATGGCGGGGGTTGCCTTTGAAGGACCACTGGTGGTCGCCTACCGCGCCTGTCTTTGGACTCGTCTTGCCAATCGTGTGCTGTTGCCGCTGGCTGAGTTCCCGGTCGAGTCCGCCGATGATCTGTACGAGGGTGTGAAAGCTGTCGCCTGGGGCTCGCTGTTTCAGCACACCTCGCATTTTGCGCTTGATTTCTCAGGTACTAATCACGCCATTCGCAATACGCGCTTCGGTGTTCAGAAAAGCAAAGATGCGATCATGGATTGGTTCCGTGAGAACGGGGGGCAACGTCCGCGCGTTGCCGCGCGGGATGCGCAAATCCGGTTCAGTCTGCGTCTGGCAAGGGACCGCGTCAGTCTGGCGTTGGATATGTCGGGCGGCAGTCTGCATCAGCGCGGCTATCGATCGTCGGCAGGCAAGGCACCGATGAAGGAAAATCTCGCGGCGGCCCTGTTATTGCGCGCTGACTGGCCTGGAATGGCATCCCGCGGCGGTGCCCTGATAGATCCCATGTGTGGGTCGGCGACCTTACTGCTGGAAGGAGCAATGATGGCAGCAGACATCGCGCCGGGGCTGGCACGCAGGCGCTTTGGCTTTGAGCATTGGTCCGGTCATAACCCGGATCAGTGGCGAGCGCTTGTGAGTGATGCGAGATCCCGCGCGGATCGGGGCAAGCAAGCCCAGCTGCCGGAGATTCGCGGCTACGACGCAGACCCGCGTGTAGTTCGAGTGGCGCAGGAGAATATCGCACGAGCAGGGTTGGAAAAGGTTGTGCGCGTCAGCTGCAAGCCGTTAGCTGAGTTGAAGAAGCCCACGCACAAGCCGCTCCCTCAGGGGCTGCTCATCTGTAACCCCCCGTACGGTGAGAGACTGGGCGAGAAGAAGAGCCTGGCGTATCTATATCGGCAGCTGGGCGAAACCTTCGTTCGTGAGTTTAAGGGATGGCAGGCAGGGGTATTCACAGCGGATCTCGAACTCGGCAAAGCCATTGGGCTGCGCAGCCATAAGCGTTACGCGTTGTTCAATGGGGCGCTGCCCGCGCACCTACTGTTGTTTGAACTAGAGAACAACACGCTCAGCGACAAACCGTTGGCACAAGGCAGTGCGGAGGAGCCGCCCCCTACAGGCAAGTCACCGTCGGAATCCATGCCAGAGCAACAAAGGATACAGTCTGGCGGCGAGCCCGAACCGCTGTCAGAGGGCGCACAGATGTTCGCCAATCGCATTCGCAAAAACCGCAAGCGTCTGGCGAGTTGGCTCAAACGCGAGCAGATCAGTTGTTATCGTCTCTATGACGCAGATATGCCCGAGTACGCCGTGGCGGTTGATATGTATGAGGGCGCGGTACACGTGGCGGAGTATCAGGCGCCCAAGGGCGTCGATGAGTCCGCTGCAGAGCGCCGCATGGAGGAAATACGCGCGGCCTTACCCGAGGCGCTGGGAGTGGCGGGGAGCGACATCGCTTACAAACAACGCCGTCGCCAACGAGGGGCTGCACAGTACGAAAAAATGGCGCAGCAGGGCGAGTTCATTACCGTGCGAGAAGGTACGGCGAAGCTGCTGGTCAATCTCAGGGACTACCTGGATACCGGTCTGTTTCTGGATCATAGACCACTGCGCAGACGCATTGCTGCCGAAGTATCGGGTAAAACGTTTCTCAATCTCTTTTGCTACACCGGTAGCGCGACAGTGCTGGCCGCGCTTGGCGGTGCCTCGCGAACCGTCAGCGTGGATATGTCCAATACCTATCTAAGCTGGCTGCGTAACAATCTCGCTGCAAATGGCTTGGCTGAGGGCAGGCACCAACTGGTGAAGGCGAATTGCCTGCAATGGCTGGAGCAGGGGGAGGGCATGTTCGATATTGTTCTGCTGGATCCGCCGTCGTTTTCCAACTCAACCGGCATGGAGAATAGCTTTGATGTGCAGCGCGACCAGTTGGCATTGGTCACGGCCGCCATGCAGCGTGTTTCACCTGAGGGGCGATTGTATTTCTCAAACAATCGGCGGCGGTTCAAACTCAGTCCAGAGCTGACCAAGGCCTTCGACTGTACAAACATCAGTCACGAGACCCTGGATCCGGACTTCGCGCGCAATCCCAAAATCCATCAGTGTTGGCTGATAGCGCACAAAAATTCCTGACTCAGCGCCTGCTTTTGGGCTCTAATGGGCGAGGTCGTATTAGGAAACCAGTGGTATTTGGAGCGCTCAGGGGTTAGCGACTACAAACATTGCTCGCTGTTTACTATCCACAGGTCGTATTTCACCCCTTTTTTTGTAGAGTTTGAGACAGTCGGTCCGCGCAAAACGCTATAAAAAAACGCTAAGTCATTGATTTTATATTTTTTTGACTTAGCGCTTTAGGCGTGCTTCGGCATCACGCGGGCAACGATTAGTAGCCTTCCCGCTGGGAAGAAAACAGAGTATCCCCACAGTTATCCACAGGTCGATCTGTGGATAACTAGTCCGGGTCGGCCAATTTCAGCAATTGTTTACCCTGATTTTCGCCTCTAAAGAGTCGCTGCAGGGTCGCTGGTATGTTTTCGAAGCCGCTTTGCACATCTTCGCGCCAGGCGAACTGCCCATCGCCGACCCATTCCATTAACACTTCGATGGCTTCTGGCGCGCGATCCAGATAGTCGATCACAACAAAGCCTTCCATGCGCAAGCGACGTACAACAAGCAACATCAGATTGTGCGGCCCGGGTGCGGGCTTCTCGTCGTTATAGCCAGAGATGGCGCCGCAAAGCACGATACGCCCACCCTCAGCCATACCGGCCAGACCTGCCTCTAGCGTTGATCCGCCCACGTTATCAAAAAATACATTCACTCCCTCGGGGCAGAGTTCGGCAATGCGCGTGGCGACATCCTCGGATTTATAGTCAATGGTGGCGTCGACCTTGCAGGCCTCACGCAGCCACTGACATTTTTCTTCGCCCCCCGCGATGCCAACGACCTTGCACCCCTTGAGTCTTGCTATCTGTGCCACGGCAGAGCCTGTTGCGCCTGCAGCACCGGATACCAGTACGGTGTCTCCCGGTTTTGGCTTGCCCACATCCAACAGGCCAAAGTAGGCCGTGAGGCTGGTAGCGCCGAAGACGCTCAGTGCCATTCCGGGTGGCGTGCCCTCAGGCAGCACTTGCAGCGGCATGGCGCTGTCGCCCCCGGCAATGCAGTAGCGCTGCCAGTTCACTAAACCTTGAACCAATGCGCCTTCAGGCATGTTGGGGTTTTCGGACTTTACAACCTGCCCAATGCCGCTAGCGCGCATAGGTTCGCCCAGCGCCACAGGGGGCAAATAGCTGGGTACATCTTCTACCCAACCGCGCATTGCAGGGTCAAAGCCCAGCATTAACACTTTCACCAGGACTTCCCCGGCGCCAAGGTCAGGTTCGGGCAGGGGAGTGACGACATGCTCGAAATGCTCGGGCCCAATCATGCCCACGGGTCGTGCTTTCAGCAGCCACTGTTCATTCTGTTGATCTGTCATTATTTTTTGGTCCTGCGAAGAATCAGCGCGCATTGAAACATCCAAGTGCTTCAGCGCCAACCGTGCTGGCCCCGCGCAGGCGGCTGTGTTCAAATCACCGGCCTTGGGGGAGGGTATGTCGGCGACACTGCTTATTGTGTATCACAGCCAGAGTGGCACTTGCGCTTCGCTCGCGGGCGCGGTTTACCGCGGTGCCCGTGAAGACGCAAATGTGCAGACCGTATTGCGTCGAGCCGTTGACGCGAGCATAGCGGATCTGGAATCGGCATCAGCAATGGCGCTGGTGGCGGCGGAAAATGCAGGGCATCTGAGCGGTGGCGCCAAGGCTTTTCTTGACAGGGTGTTTTACCCGGCGATTGCGCGCGATTTGCTGATCCCTTACGCGCTACTCATCAGTGCGGGTAATGACGGCAGCGGCGCAGTGCGCGATGCAAGCCGCATGCTGTCGGGTATTCCAATGAGCGCAGCGACCGAGCCAATGATTTGCAAGGGGGAGGTCACGGGTTTGCATTTGGAGCAGGCCGCTGACATTGGCCGCGCATTAGCTGCTGGCATTGATCTGGGAATCTTTTGAATAATGAGTGAAGCGATGACGCCGCCTGGCTTTGAAGCCGTGCCTACCGGACTGGGATTTACGGACAATCTACAGCCGCTATTTCGACGTGTCGATGGGCAGTGGCCTGAGTTTGGGCTGGTTGTGAGTGAGCCCCACCTGAACATGATGGGGGTGTGCCACGGTGCAGCGTTGATGTGTCTGGCGGATATCTCCGCCGCCTCGGGTATCAACACCGCGGCAGGTAAAACCGCCGGAAGCCCCACGATAAATCTGGCGGTGGATTTTATTGCGGCGGGCAAACGGGGTGAATGGCTGCAAAGCTCTATTGACCACGTGAGCCTGCGCCGTCGCTTTGGATTCTGCGCAGGCGTGATCGAAGGCCCCGGCGGGCTTGTCGCAAGGTTCAACGGCACCTTCTATCTGCCGGATCACAAAGGTGTTTGGAAAGGTCCTGTTCGAGATGCCGGAGGGGTGCTGGGTGTTGAGCCGGAAGGCAGTAGTTAGTCGTCGTCGCCAGCCTGTTTCAGTGCGTCTATGAAGGCCTTTGCCGCCCGCGAGAGACTGCGGCCGCGGTGATAAACCACACCCAATGTGCGCTGCATTTTCACACCTTTCACTGGCAGCGTGACCAGCGAGTCATCGAGCATGATCGCGGGCAGTACCGTCCAACCGAGCCCCACGGAACTCATCATGCGCAGGGTTTCCAGGTAGTTGGTGGCCATGGACACGTTTAGGGATAGCTGCTGAGAGTCGAACAACTGTTTGACGATCTGCCCTGTGTAGGTTCCCAGCCCGGGCAGCACAGCCGCCTCTTTGCCAAGTTGCGCAAGCGTCAGAGACTGTTCGGAAGCCAACGGGTGAGCATGAGAGGCCATAAACGCGAGCCTATCCTGCCAGATCGGCACTGTGCGTAATCCGCTTTCCGGTGTTGGCGACAGTGTTACCAACGCCAAATCGATCTTGGCCTGCATGATCAGCTCATGCGCCTGCTCAGAATCCATGAAGTCAATGTCGATGTGCACACCTGAATAATCCTGACTAAATGCACTGAGGACCGGTGGTAACCGATGCAAGCCAATGTGGTGACTAGTGGCCAGGCGCAGCGCGCCAGAGGGTTCTCCGGCGAGATCGTGCACCGATTGGCGCGCCAGTCCGATCTGGTTTTCTATTTCCTGTGCGTGGGGCAATAGCGCTTTGCCGGCCTCGGTCAGAGAGACGCTGCGTGCGATTCGATCAAACAACTCGGTACCCAGATCATCTTCCAACTGTGCGATGCGTTTACTGATGGCCGGCTGCGTCAAGTGCAGGTTGTCCGCAGCGATGGAAAAGGAGCCGCTCTCTGCGACTCTCAAGAACGCGCGTAAGTGTTGGAAGTCCATGGCGAGGCCTGCATTTGAATAACTATTGGGAATCGAAACTATGAAAATAATAAATTTGAGTAATCCAAGTTGCAAGCGTAAGCTTGCCCCCGATTTTGGTTCATGCCGCGCAGGCAGGAGATTTAGCGATGGCCGGAAAAACCCTTTATGACAAGCTGTGGCAGTTGCATCTTGTGGAGCAGCGCGATGATGGCACGGCGTTGATCTACATCGACAGGCACCTGATCCACGAAGTCACGTCCCCGCAGGCGTTTGAAGGTCTGCGCCTTGCAGGTCGAGAGCCCTGGCGGCGCGACGCCAACCTCGCAGTGCCCGATCACAATGTACCCACCGAGAAGGCGGAACGAGCCGGTGGTGTTGCCGCGATTGCCGATCCTGTATCCCGATTGCAGGTGCAAACGCTGGATGAGAACTGTGATGCCTTCGATATCGTCGAGATCCCTATCAACGATAGGCGCCAGGGCATTGTTCATGTAGTGGGGCCCGAGCAAGGGGCGACGCTGCCGGGTATGACGGTGGTTTGCGGTGATTCACACACCTCGACGCACGGTGCGCTGGGCGCCCTGGCGCACGGCATTGGCACTTCCGAGGTGGAACATGTATTGGCCACCCAGTGCCTGATTCAGAAAAAAATGAAAAACCTGCTGATCAGGGTCGACGGGCAGGTACAGCCCGGTGTGACCGCCAAGGACATCGCGCTTGCCATTATTGGCGAGATCGGCACGGCTGGCGGTACCGGTTTCGCTATCGAGTTCGGCGGCGAGGCGGTGCGCGCCCTGTCTATGGAAGGCCGTATGACCTTGTGCAACATGTCCATCGAAGCCGGTGCCCGCATGGGCATGATCGCCGTTGATGACGTGACCCTGGATTATGTGAAGGGACGTCCCTATGCGCCATCGGGTGAGCAATGGACCGCGGCTGAGGCAGCCTGGCGGGATTTGCACAGCGATGACGACGCTGAGTTCGATCGCGTGGTGGTACTGGAAGGCGCCGCTATTAAGCCGCAAGTGACCTGGGGCACATCCCCGGAAATGGTGTTGCCCATCGATGCTTTGGTTCCTGGGCCCCAGGACTTCGAAGACCCGGTTAAGCGCAGCGCCTGCGAGCGGGCCCTGGAATACATGGGGCTTGAAGCCGGCCAGGCGATCAGTGAGATACGACCTGATCGCGTATTTATTGGTTCTTGCACAAACAGCCGGATTGAAGACCTTCGCGAAGCCGCAAACGTAGTTCGCGGGCGAAGCAAAGCAGCCTCCGTCAAACAGGTACTGATTGTCCCCGGCTCCGGCGAGGTTAAGGCGCAAGCCGAGGCCGAGGGTTTGGACAAGGTGTTCATGGATGCAGGTATGGAGTGGCGTGAGCCCGGGTGCTCAATGTGTCTTGCGATGAACGCCGACAAATTGGGGGCAGGGGAGCATTGCGCCTCTACGTCCAATCGAAATTTTGAGGGTCGGCAGGGCTTTGGCGGGCGCACCCATTTAGTCAGCCCCGCGATGGCGGCCGCCGCTGCAGTTGCAGGTCACTTTGTGGATGTGCGTGAATTAATGGAGGGCGCAGCATGAAGCCGTTTACAGTACACAGTGGTTTGGTCGCGCCGATGGACAGGGCCAACGTAGACACCGATCTCATTATCCCGAAGCAGTTTCTGAAATCGATTAAGCGTTCAGGCTTTGGCCCTAATTTGTTCGATGAGCTTCGCTACCTCGATGAGGGGCAGCCGGGTGAAGATTGCAGTGGTCGGCCGGTGAACGATGAGTTTCCGCTGAACTTCCCACGCTATGCCGGTGCCTCGGTTCTGCTGGCCAGGGAAAACTTTGGCTGTGGCTCCAGCCGTGAGCACGCTCCCTGGGCGCTGGAGGATTACGGCTTTCGCTGCATCATTGCGCCCAGTTTTGCGGACATCTTCTTCAATAACTGTTTCAAGAACGGCATGTTGCCGATTGCGCTGGATGCAGAGTTTGTCGATGGGCTGTTTCAGGCGATGTACGCGAACGAGGGCTACGCGCTGGAAGTTGACTTACCGAACCAACTCATCCGTACGCCAGAGGGTGAATCCATCGCGTTTGAGGTCGATGCCTTCCGCAAGGACTGCCTGGTAAACGGCTTGGACGATATAGGCATTACGCTCAAGAGTGCCGACGCCATCAGGCATTACGAGGCCGGGTTGCGACAGCGCGCGCCCTGGCTGTTTGATGTGATCGGCAGTCGATAAGGGAGAAGGTGATAAGGGAGAAGGTGATGACGAAGCGCGTTTTAATTTTGCCTGGGGACTACATTGGCCCCGAAATCATGGCCGAAGCAGAGAAGGTGCTGCGGCGTGCTAACCAGCAGTACGACCTGGAACTCGCTCTTGAGCATGGTTTGATCGGGGGCGCGGCGCTGGACGTGCATGGCGTGCCATTGCCGGAAGAAACCCTCGCTGCGGCTCGCAGCGCAGATGCCATTCTTCTGGGTGCCGTTGGTGGCCCAAAGTGGGACGGTGTGGAGCGAGAACTCAGGCCCGAGCGTGGTCTGCTGGCTATCCGCTCCCAGTTGCAATTGTTCGGCAACCTGCGCCCCGCCATTCTCTACCCACAGTTGGCTGAAGCATCCAGCCTGAAACCCGAGGTGGTCTCCGGGCTGGACATCCTGATCGTGCGCGAGCTCACAGGCGGCATCTACTTCGGTGAACCCCGAGGTATTCGTACTCTCGAGAACGGCGAGCGTCAGGGCTACAACACCTACGTCTACAGCGAGTCTGAGATTGAGCGTATTGCGCACCTGGCATTTGACCTGGCGGGCAAGCGGGACGGTCGCGTCTGTTCCGTGGATAAATCCAATGTGCTGGAGGCCACTGTGTTGTGGCGCGAGGTGCTTGAGCGCATTGCGCCCCAGTACCCGGATGTTGAACTCAGTCACATGTATGTTGATAACGCTGCCATGCAGCTGGTGCGCGCGCCCAAACAGTTTGACGTGATCGTGACCGGCAATATGTTTGGCGATATTCTCTCGGACGCTGCCGCCATGCTCACAGGCTCCATCGGCATGCTCCCCTCAGCGTCACTGGACCGGGAGGGTCGAGGCATGTACGAGCCCTGCCACGGGTCGGCACCCGATATCGCGGGGCAGGGCAAAGCCAACCCATTGGCAACCATCCTCTCGGTGGCAATGATGCTGCGATACACACTGGCTGCGCCTTCGGCCGCAGATGCCATCGAGGGCGCAGTCAGCGCCGTGCTCGATCAAGGCTTGCGCACGGCTGATATTCATTCCGAAGGAACCACCCTGGTAGACACCGTCGCGATGGGCGATGCGGTCGTTGCCGCACTGGACAATTGAGAGGGCCCGTTATGAGCAAAGAATTTGATGTGGCCGTTGTCGGCGCAACCGGAGCGGTTGGGGAGGCAATGATAGCCATCCTCGAGGAGCGCAATTTCCCTGTCCGCAATCTGTACCCGCTGGCCAGCAGTCGATCAGCGGGCAAGACCGTGATGTTTAAAGGCAGCTCAGTGCGTGTTACCGATCTTGCAGAGTTCGATTTCAGCTCAGTGCAGATCGGCCTGTTCTCGGCAGGGGGCAGTGTCTCCGCCGAGTACGCTCCCAAGGCAGCGGAGGCTGGCTGTGTGGTTATCGATAACACATCCCACTTCCGCCAGGACCCCGACATCCCCCTCGTGGTGCCTGAGGTGAATCCGGAGGCGCTGGCTGGCTACAGTTTGCGCAACATTATTGCCAATCCCAATTGCTCAACCATCCAGATGTTGGTGGCCCTGAAGCCGATCTACGACGCGGTAGGGATAGAGCGCATTAATGTGTGTACCTACCAGGCGGTGTCCGGCACAGGTAAAGAGGCCATTGAGGAATTGGCGGGTCAAACAGCGCGGCTTCTCAACGGCCAGGCGATTGAGACTGAGGTGTACCCCAAGCAGATTGCGTTCAATGCCTTGCCGCACATCGACAATTTTCAGGACAACGGCTATACCCGGGAAGAAATGAAGATGGTGTGGGAAACCCAGAAAATCTTCGATGATGCCTCTATACAGGTGAACCCGACCTGCGTGCGTGTGCCGGTCTTCTTCGGTCACTCCGAAGCGGTCCACATCGAGACTGTAGACCCGATCAGTGCTGAGGAGGTCAGGGTAATGCTGGCCGCGGCGCCCGGTGTGGCGGTTATCGACGAGCACGCCGATGGGGGTTATCCCACGGCGGTGACCGAATCAGCTGGTAACGACCCGGTATTTGTTGGCCGTATTCGCGAGGATATCTCGCACCCTCGGGGCTTGAACCTCTGGGTGGTGGCCGACAATGTGCGAAAAGGAGCGGCTCTGAACAGTGTCCAGATCGCCGAAAACCTTATTGAGACATACCTTGATTAAACGGACTTATTACCTTGATTAATATGAAGGTATTGAACATACTTGATTGAAGATCGAGGTTGTCGCCAGTGCACGGAAGCACCTACAGCACTACTTTGAGCTCGTAGTGTAACCGCCTGACGGGGCACGTTTTTTTGTTAGGTGGCCGGCCCGCGACAATCCTGGGGATGGCAGCGCTGTAGGGGGTGCTGCCGGGGTGCTCTGGAGAGAATAATAAGGCGTGGTTATGGCTCGTAAAAACAAGTTAGCGGCAGCACTGTTAACGCTGGGGTGCCTGAACGCATCCAATGTATGGGCGCTAGGACTGGGTGAACTCACCCTTGAGTCCTTCCTCAATGAACCCCTGAAAGCGCAGGTTGATCTACTCAATACCGGCGTGCTTCAGGCGGACGAAATTCGCATTCGGCTGGCCACTTCCGACGACTTTGAACGTATGGGCGTCGATCGGGCCTACTTCCTGACCGGTATCAAATTCGACGTGCAGGTGGATCAGAGCGGCCGCGGCGTTATCGTCGTGACCTCGGACGACCCCGTGCTCGAGCCCTATCTCGACTTTATCGTCGAAGCACGCTGGCCTTCTGGGCGGCTGCTCCGCGAATACACTGTGCTGGTCGATCCACCCGCGTTTGACACTGTGAACCCTGTGGTGTCTGCGTCGCAGCGCGTCGCAGAGGTAGAAGGGGAGCCCGAGCCGGCAAAAAAAGCCACTGACCCGGCCGCCACTTCCGGTACCCGGGTCAAAACCAGCGCCTCTAATCTGGCTCCGGGCGAAATGCCCAACAGGGATTTTGGTAGCAGCGCCGTGAGTAACCCTACAGCGGGTGCACGCTACATGGTCAAACGCGACCAAACCCTTTGGGAAATCGCTTCGCAGGGCCGCCCTGCCGGCACCAGCGTTCACCAGGCCATGTTGGACATCCAGCGCTTGAACCCCGAAGCTTTCATCAACGGCAATATCAACCAGATAAAGGCCGGTTACATTATTTACCTGCCTAGTGCTGACGATATCAGCTCCGACAATCTGGCGGACGCGCTTGCTGAAGTACGCCAGCAAAACGCGGATTGGCAGGCAAGTCGCGATACGGCGCCCGGTGTCACCGCCGCGGCGTCGCTGCGTATCTCCGCTGAGCCCGTTGCAGCCATGGAGCAGGGCGGCGATTCATCGGATGCCCGCGCCACATCTGATGCATCGATGGAAGACCTGGAGCGAGCGCAGCTAGAGGCGGCTGACAGCCAGGGCCGTTTGGACGCCATGTCCGAGCGAGTTGATACCCTGCAGCGCATCGTTGACCTCAAAGACGAGCAGATTGCCGCCCTCCAGGCTGCGCTGGCCGAGGCAAACGGCAGCAGTGCTGTAGAGCCTGAGACAGATACAGCAGATCTCATGGCAGATGGTCGGAATGCGGCTGTCGAGGGCGATCAGACGATGGCTGGCGACCCGCAAACCGCCGAGGGTGGTGCAGAAGTCACAGAGGTTGCACAGGCTGCCGGTGGGGAGCTAGCCGCTTCAGCCGTTGATGCTGCTCCTGAAGAGGCCGCAACAGCGAATCCGGAACCTGTAGCGGTGCCCAAGGCGGCGCCAGCCAAGCCCACCCAGATCACCAGTAATGCCCCTGCTCAACAGGGCGGTATTGCCCAGTGGATGTACATTGCCGGCGGCGCCGTGGTTGCGCTGCTGCTAGGTTTGATTCTGTGGCGCCGTCGCTCAGGTTCCAACGAGGCAGTGATGGCACCCACAGCCACGCAAGCACAGCCCGTGGCACCAAAGCGCAAAGAAGTGGTGGCGCCGGTAGAACCTGCGCCAGAGCCGGAGCCGGAGCCCGAAGTAGAAGTCGAATCTGCGCCAGTTGCCGAAACACCTAGTGAGGAAGATACAGGGACCGGCCGTGGCTACGGTGAAAAGCGCCACGACGAATACGCTTCCGAGGGCGAGACTGGCGACGCACTGGCAGAAGCAGATATCTACATTGCTTACGGGCGGCAGGCTCAAGCGGTTGAGCTGCTTAAGACGGCTATTGGCAACGAGCCTGGCAATATGGCCTATCGCCTGAAGTTGCTGGAGCTTTACGTCGATATGGGTGATCGGGATGAAGCTGCCGGCCAGCTCACCGAGATACGTGCCAGTGGCGATACCGCAATGATTGCGGCGGCGGAGTCGGTCATGGGCAGTGGACGCTCCACCGCAAATCTGTCTGCCGCACCAGCAGTCGAGGCGCCTTCAAGCGCCCCTGCATTCGAGGAGCCAGACCCTGTGCCCACGGTGGGTAACCCCGCTGGAGGCAGTCCCGCTGACTTTGATGACACGGTCGATCCCGAGGTGTTTGAGTCAGACTTTGGTGGCCTTGAAATCGAGGACAGTGAGTCTCAAGACATGGCCGACGACCTGGACCTCAGCGGCGATTTCGAGGCCGATGAAGGTGACATGGTGTTCGCCGCGGAAGGCAATCAAATGTCCACCAAGCTAGACCTTGCCCGTGCCTACATGGATATGGGCGATGGGGACGGCGCACGCCAGATCCTCGAAGAAGTCATGGGCGACGGCACCGAGGAGCAACAGGAAGAAGCCAGGCAGTTGCTGGCGCGCATTGACTGAGGCATTCCCTCACTTTTCGCCCGACCCGCTGCCTGCTGGCAGCCGGGTCGCATGCCGGGTGGAATACGATGGTCGACACTACAGCGGCTGGCAAGCACAACCACATCTCGATGTTGATACTGTTCAGGAATCCCTAGAGGCAGCGCTTGCGCGCGTTGCCAATGAGCCAGTGCGTGTGCACTGTGCAGGCCGCACTGATACAGGTGTTCATGGTTTTGGGCAGGTTGTGCATTTTGATGATCCCGTCGGTCGCAGTCCCAAAGCGTGGGTGCTGGGCACCAATGCCAGCCTGCCGGCGTCCGTGCGATTGCATTGGGCACAGCAGGTAGGGCCAGGCTTTCACGCGCGATTCAGCGCCACGTCCAGACGTTACCGGTACCTGATTTACAATAGCGCGATACGACCTGCGCAGTTGGATGGGTTGGTGACTTGGCAGCGAAGGCCCCTGGATGCCAGTTTGATGGATCAGGCCGCGCAGCAGATGCTGGGTGAGCGCGACTTCAGTGCATTCCGCGCCGCCAGTTGCCAGGCCTCGACGCCGATGCGTGATATGCAGGCAATCTCCGTAAGTCGGCACGGTGCACTTATCGCTATCGATTTGCGTGCGAACGCCTTTCTGCACCATATGGTGCGCAATATTGCCGGCACTTTGATGATGATAGGAAGCGGGCAGGCACACCCGAACTGGGTAGCAGAACTGCTGGAGGCCGGCGATCGCCGCGTGGCCGCCGATACTGCCCCTGCAGCAGGCTTGTACCTGGTGGAGGTCAGCTATCCCGATACCTTCAATCTACCCGTGCCGCCGCCGGGGCCTGCGCTACTGCCCGGCTAAGTTCTCAGCCTCGGCTTCTGTTATCATTGTTCGCTGGAAGTTTTCAGTAGAAAAGCGCGTGGCACTCACTCGAATCAAGCTTTGCGGAATTACGCGCGCTGAGGATGCGCTCGTTGCTGCTGAATGTGGTGCGGATGCCATAGGCCTGGTTTTTTACCCGCCGAGTCCAAGAGCTGTGACACCGGAACAGGCGGCCGCCATTGTCGAAGTTTTGCCGCCATTTGTTACAGCGGTGGGGCTGTTTGTTGATGCTCAAGCAGAGACAATTCGCGACGTTCTTGGGGTTGTGCCCTTGGGAATGCTGCAGTTTCACGGTGAGGAAACCCCCGAGCAGTGCTTACAGCATCACCGTCCGTGGATGAAGGCGCTGCGGGTGCGCGAGGCGCAGTCGCTGGCAGCTGACGTAGACCGGTATTCCGGTGCTGATGCCATCCTATTAGACAGTTATAAGCCCGGCGTGCCCGGTGGTACTGGCGAGGTGTTCAATTGGTCGCTGGCCGCACAGCTGGATACACCGATTGTGCTTGCAGGTGGTCTGTCGCCCGATAACGTGGGTGATGCGATTACCCGACTGTCACCGGCAGCTGTGGATGTCAGTGGCGGCGTCGAAAGTGCTCCAGGCGTTAAAGATCCGGCATTGATACAGAAATTTTGCGAGGCCGTACGTGCGGCCAATACTTAAATAGCGGTAGGGGATTCCCATGACCAGTGAAATCAATCCAGAGCAATACGCTTCGGTGCCCGATGCGCAGGGGCGCTTTGGGGACTATGGCGGCAAGTTTGTTGCCGAGACGCTGATGTCGGCGCTGGCTGAACTGGAGGCGTTATACCGCAGGTTGGCGGATGATGCTGAATTTCAGCGTGAGTTTGACGAGGACATGGCGCACTACGTGGGTCGTCCGTCACCGCTTTATGAGGCCCGTCGCTGGTCAGACCAAATTGGCGGTGCGCGTATCTTCCTTAAGCGGGAAGACCTGAACCACACGGGTGCTCACAAGGTGAACAACACCGTGGGGCAGGCGCTGCTGGCCAAGCATATGGGCAAGAAGCGCGTCATCGCAGAGACGGGTGCGGGACAGCACGGCGTTGCCAGCGCTACGATTGCGGCTCGTCTGGGCCTTGAGTGCCATGTCTTTATGGGTGAAGAGGACGTACGGCGCCAGGCGCTGAATGTCTATCGCATGAAATTGCTGGGCGCAGAGGTGATTCCCGTCACTTCGGGCTCTCGCACTCTCAAAGATGCCATGAATGAGGCGATGCGGGATTGGGTCACCAATGTCGATGACACGTTTTACATTATTGGCACTGTGGCGGGGCCTCACCCGTACCCCATGCTGGTGCGCGACTTTCAGTGCGTGATCGGCAGAGAGGCTAGAGCTCAATCACTGGCGCAGACGGGCAAGTTGCCCGACGCGCTGGTGGCCTGCGTAGGCGGCGGCTCGAATGCGATTGGGTTGTTTCACCCCTTCCTGCCCGATGAGTCAGTCGCTATGTATGGCGTCGAAGCTGGCGGGCATGGCGTTGAAACTGGCCAGCATGCGGCGCCGCTCACCGCGGGAATCCCCGGCGTGCTCCATGGCAATCGCACCTATCTGATGCAGGACGAGGATGGCCAGATCATCCATACCCACTCGGTATCCGCAGGCTTGGATTATCCTGGCGTAGGACCTGAGCATTCATGGCTTAAAGACATTGGTCGCGTGAACTATGTGGCGGCCAATGATGACGAAGCGCTGGCAGCGTTCCACACATTAACGCGGATTGAGGGTATTATGCCGGCCCTGGAAACCGCCCACGCCCTGGCCTATGCAGAGAAACTGGCTGCACAGATGACGCCGGATCAGCAGATTATCGTGAATCTATCGGGGCGCGGGGACAAAGATATTTTGACCGTCGCCGAAATTGACGGTATCGAACTGTAAGGAAAATACACGCGTGAGCCGTATAGCGGGCCGATTTCAAGCATTGGCCGAGCAGGGGCGTAAGGCATTGGTGACCTACGTGGTAGCCGGTGACCCCACCCCGGAAGTTACCGCAGAGCTGCTGCATACACTGGTTGCTAACGGGGCCGACATTCTGGAGTTAGGTGTCCCGTTCTCCGACCCCATGTCCGAAGGTCCGACGATACAGCTGGGCCACGAGCGCGCACTGGACAGCGGCATGCGTCTTCGCGGTGTGCTGGAATTGGTACGACAGTTTCGCGAGACCGATAAGGACACACCGCTGCTCCTTATGGGTTACGCTAACCCTGTGGAATACATGGGTTATGCCGCCTTTGCCGATGCTGCCAGCGAGGCGGGTGTGGATGCATTGTTGACCGTAGATGTGCCCCCCGAGGAAGTCGACCAGGTCAATGCACAGCTCAAGCGCGTCGGCATGGACAACATTTTTCTGATTGCACCTACAACGCCAGACCCGCGGTTGCCCCTGATCGCTGGTCAGGCCAGCGGATTCATTTACTACGTTTCCCTTAAAGGCGTAACCGGGGCAGGGCATCTGGACGTCGACGATGTAAGACGTCAGGTCGAGCGTATTCGCGCTCATACCACTTTGCCCGTTGCTGTGGGCTTCGGTATCAAAGACGCGGACTCTGCCGAGGCCGTCGCCAAAGTGGCAGACGGCGTGGTTGTGGGCAGTGCACTGGTGCAGCGCGTGGCAGATGTTCTGGCGCAGGGTGAGTCTTCGGAAGCAGCCATCACCGCGGCAGGTGCCCTGGTTCAGGAAATTCGCGCCGGAATAGATCGAACAACTTCCTGAGACCTTCCCTCGGGTCTATAATGGCCGCGTTACAGGGGGGGTTACATGAGCTGGATAGACAAGATTCTGCCGGCTGGCGTGCGCAAGAGCGAATCAAGCGACCGTGCCAGTGTTCCGGAAGGGCTTTGGAAGAAGTGCGTGAAATGCGATTCGGTGCTGTACCGGCCCGATTTGGAGCGCAATAACGACGTCTGCCCCAAGTGTGATCACCACATGCGCATTGGCGCGCGCAGACGCCTCGATATCTTTCTGGATGAAGATGGCCGCGAGGAAATCTATGCCGACATAGAGCCTGTTGATCGACTCAAATTCAAAGATAAGAAGCGCTACAAAGACCGGTTGAACGCCGCCCAGAAGAGTACTGGCGAGAAAGATGCCCTGGTTGCGATGTCTGGTGCGCTGTCCGGTATGCCGGTAGTTGCCGTCGCATTCGAATTCAATTTTCACGGTGGCTCCATGGGTTACGCGGTGGGCGAGAAGTTTGCCCGCGCTGCCCGCCAGGCTCTGTCGGACGGCGTGCCTCTTGTTTGCTTCTCAGCGTCCGGCGGCGCCCGTATGCAGGAAGCGCTGATCTCCCTGATGCAGATGGCCAAGACCAGTGCGGTTCTGGAGCGCATGAAGCAGTCCAGCGTGCCCTACGTTTCTGTGATGACGGACCCGATTTATGGCGGTGTGTCTGCTTCACTGGCCCTGCTTGGCGATATCAACGTTGCGGAGCCCGATGCAAGGGCCGGTTTTGCCGGTCCGAACATCATTGAACAGACGATTCGTCAGAAGCTGCCCAAGGGTTTCCAGCGCAGTGAGTTTTTGCTCGAGCACGGCGCCATCGACATGATCGTCCATCGCAATGACATGCGCGCTACCCTGGCGCGTATTCTGGCCAAGCTGACGGACCAGGCGCCGCCTGCCGAGGTCATCTCAACTGAGTTGGAACTGGCTGAAGACGGCGCGCTGCAGGCGGAAGAGCAAGCCGTCCGCGCATTGGATGACTGAACGCTCTCTCAGCCAGTGGCTGCAGGAACTGGAAGCACGTCATCCCACCGAGATAGAACTTGGGCTTGATCGTGTAACTGCAGTCGCTCAGCAGCTGGGTTTACTCCCTTTTCCCGCATCAGTAATCACGGTAGCGGGTACCAACGGTAAAGGCTCTGTGGCTGCCGTGTGCGAGGCGGGACTGGTTGCCGCAGGTACGCGAGTGGGCGTGTACACATCACCACACTTTCTCGCCTTTAACGAGCGCATTCGCATCGACGGCCTACCTGTGCCGGATGGCATGATCACCGATGCATTTGCGAGTATCGATGCCGCACGCGCGAATGTGTCACTCACGTATTTTGAGATGGCGACCCTGGCTGCGCTTGTCGTGTTTGCTCGGGTGGGAGTGGAAATGGCAGTGCTTGAAGTCGGCCTTGGTGGGCGTCTGGACGCCGTCAATATCGTTGACCCCACAGTCGCTGTTATCACGCGCATCGACCTCGATCACCAGGACTGGCTGGGCGATACCCGTGAACTGATCGGGGCCGAGAAAGCCGGTATCTTGAGAAGCAACAGCCCTGCAGTCATTGCTGACCGAGAGCCGCCGGATAGTCTGCTGCGCCCGGGTGCCGCCTCCCAATACCTTTTGATTGGTCGAGACTGGCAGTCTGAAACCAGCGGCGCCGGGCATAAGTTACAGCTGCAGGCCGCGGGTGAGGCGCTGCCATTGATGCTCGACGGTCCTGCATCGCTGTATGCCGAGAACGTGGGGGCAGCGCTGCAAGCGCTGCTGTTGGCCGGCGTGGATATTACAGCAGCGCCGGTGTTGGCCAGCGTGTCGGCGCTGCAGGTCACCGGGCGCTTGCAACACGTCGCCCATGAGGAGGTTGATGTGGTGATGGACGTTGCCCACAACCCGGCGGCTGTTCATAAACTGCATGAGCATCTGATCTCAAATCCCTGTGAGGGGAGAACAATTGCGCTGTTCAACGCCATGTCTGATAAGGATCTTCATGGTATGATTCGCGCCTGCGGCGAAGGGTTCGATGCCTGGTTTCTGGCGGACTTGCCCGGCGTGGCCAGAGCTGCTCGTGCCAGCGATCTGGCGGCCATCGTGCACGAATCTGGAGGCCATATGATCAGTGTCAGCAAGAATGTGAGGCAGGCTTGGCGCCGTGTATTTACCTTGCTGCAGACGGGGGATCGGTTGGTCGTGTTCGGTTCCTTCTTTACTGTGGCTGCTGCACTGGCATGCTTGCAAAAAGACCGTGCGAAACAGGCGAGACATCACACAGCGTGAATACCATCCTGAAACAACGATTGATCGGCGCATTGATATTGCTGGCGCTGGGTGTTGTGTTTTGGCCGATCATTTTTGTACAGCCCGAGGATGATGTGCGCGCGGTGGCAACCGCCATGGAAGAGCCGCCGGTTGTCGACACTACGCCCATAGAGCCACCCACAGCAGCGGGCTTGACGCCTGCACAGCGCAGCACAACCCAAGACAGTGTGCGCGCTGATGAGCAATCCACATTCGGTATGTCGCTGGATCCCACGTTCACCTCCGGAAGTTACGGCGATGCAGAGTCTGAAACGGCGATTAAGAACCCGGATGAAACGCCAGAGGCTGAGCCTGAAACGCCGGAAGAGCAGCCGCGCCCGGAGACGGCGGAGACATCACAGCCCCTGCAAAGTGTGGCGAACGAACCTGCTCAGACGCGCAGTGAAGCCCCTGTGAAACCGGCGCTGGATGCGCAGGGTATTCCAGTGGCCTGGATTCTCCAGGTCGCAACGGTGAGTAGTAAAGACAAAGCCAATCAACTGCGTGACGAGCTGGTGCGGGTCGATGAGAAAGCCTACGTGAGACCCATCAAGCGCGGCGACAAGACACTCTACCGTGTCTACATCGGACCGAAGTTTGAAAAGGCCAAACTAGAGTCTATCAAGCCCCGGGTGGATGCCAGCTTCGGTGTCCAGTCGCTGATCGCGCGTTATGTGCCCTAATGCCAGCCGGGTCGCCCAGAGGCTCGCGTGATTAGCCTGCCCGATATCAGCGGCTTCAACGGCCTGGACTGGTTCATTGTCGTGGTCGTCTGCGTGTCTACGCTGATCAGTTTGTGGCGAGGGTTCACGCGTGAGGCGCTGTCTCTGGCGGGGTGGGTTGTCGCCTTCGTCCTGGCAAACCTTTTTGCCAGTGAGGTGTCTACCTATCTGGCGGGCGTGATCGAGAACATCACCGGGCGCTATATCGTCGCCTGGTCGCTGATATTCCTTGGAGTATTGGTGGTCAGTGGTGCCATCGCCATGGGCGTATCGAGGCTCTTGAAAGCAACAGGCCTGGGCCTGCTCGACCGCCTCCTGGGTACAGTTTTTGGTTTTGCGCGCGGGCTGATCATTGTGATGGCACTGATCTATTTGCTGCGCGAACTGGTGCCGCCAACTGAGCAGCAATGGGTGTACGAGTCGCGGCTGATGCCGCACATCGATATGCTGATGAACTGGTCCTACCAGATGTTTGACAAGATTCGGTCGGGCGATGTGCCTGCCGTGACCGCGTAGCCTGGCTGCGCAGAACTGAGGAAAAACGCATGTGTGGCCTGGTCGGTATAGTTGGTAAGTCTGATATCGCCCCCGATATTTACGATGCACTGACCGTGTTGCAGCACCGCGGGCAGGATGCGACGGGGATCATGACCTGCCACGGTGGGAAATTTAGCCAGCGCAAAAGTGAAGGGCTGGTGCGCGATGTTTTTCGCCAGCACCATATGCAGCGTTTGAGCGGCAGCATCGGTATCGGCCATGTGCGCTACCCCACGGCGGGGAGTTCCGGCACTGCGCTGGCACAGCCTTTCTACGTCAACTCGCCTTACGGCATCGCCCTTGCCCACAACGGCAACCTCACCAATGCAGATGCCCTGGCCAAGGAGTTGTTTCAGAGCGACCTGCGTCACTTGAACACCGACTCTGACTCCGAAGTCCTGTTGAATGTCTTTGCCCATGAGCTTCAAACGCTTGGGAAACTAAGCCCAGCGGCGGAGGATATCTTCACTGCGGTGGGTGCTGTTCATCGCCGGTGTCGTGGTGGGTACGCGGCGGTGGCCATGCTGGTCGATCATGGGGTGCTGGCTTTCCGCGATCCCTACGGCATCCGCCCTTTGGTAGTCGGCTACCGCGATACGGATGAAGGGCGCGAGCACATGGTGGCGTCTGAGAGCGTTGCCCTTGATGTGCTGGGATACACCATGCTGGGTGATGTGGCGCCTGGCGAGGCGATCTTCATCGACAGCGCGGGCAACCTGCATAGGCAGCAATGCGCTGAGCATACGCAACTGCGGCCCTGCATCTTTGAGCACGTGTACTTTGCGCGTCCCGACTCGCTCATGGACGGTATTTCGGTTTACAAGACCCGTATGCGTCAGGGTGAGCGGCTTGCGCGGAAGATTCTGCGCGAGCACCCGGATCACGATATCGACGTGATTATCCCCATCCCCGACACCAGCCGGATTGCAGGTCAGGCCATGGCGACCGAGTTAGGCATCAAGTTCCGTGAAGGCTTTATGAAGAATCGCTACATCGGGCGCACCTTTATCATGCCCGGGCAGAGTCAGCGCAAGAAGTCGGTTCGCCAGAAGCTCAACCCCGTGCCGCTGGAATTTAAGGGTAAGAACGTGATGCTGGTCGATGACTCGATTGTCCGCGGTACGACCTGCCGGCAAATCATTGAAATGGCACGTGATGCCGGTGCAAACAAGGTCTATTTTGCCTCGGCAGCTCCCCCGGTGCGTTATCCCAATGTGTATGGCATTGATATGCCGTCCGCGACAGAACTCATTGCCCACGGCCGCACGGAGGCAGAGGTTTGCGAACTGATTGGTGCCGATTCCCTGGTTTTCCAGGACCTGGAAGATCTGGTTGCCTGTTCTCACGAAGGCAATGAAGCCGCAAGCGGCTTTGACTGCTCAGTGTTCAATGGCGAATACATCACCGGAGACGTTGACCAGGGGTATCTCGATCATATCGAAGCGCAACGCAATGATGAGGCGCAGTCAGAGCGCCGCGCCGCGATGGCCGCCGAGGGCGCTGTCGTCGGTCTGCATAACGATATCTGAGGGGGTGTAGCGCTATGAGCCGCGATGAACACCCTCTGGATGAGGCAGGCCCGGACACGCTGGCGATTCGTGCTGGTGTGTCGCGTACCCACGAGGGAGAGCACGCAGAACCCATCTTCACCACATCCAGCTTTGTCTTTGATTCTGCTGAGGATGCGGCAGCGCGCTTTAGCGGTGAGTCACAGGGTAATGTTTACTCGCGTTACACCAACCCGACGGTGCGCGGCTTCGAGCAGCGTATCGCAGCTTTGGAAGGCGCGGAGCAGGCGGTGGGTACGGCGTCAGGTATGTCGGCAATTCTCAGCACCTGTATGGCCTTGCTCAAAAGCGGCGACCACGTTGTGTGTTCCCGCGATGTGTTTGGCACAACAACAGGGCTGTTCAGTAATTACCTGAGCCGTTTTGGTGTTGAGGTCAGCTTTGTTCCCCTGGCGCAGGTTGACGCCTGGCGGGATGCCGTGCGGGATAACACGCGCATGTTCTTCCTGGAGACACCCTCTAATCCGCTGTGCGAGGTCGCCGATTTGGCGGCCCTGCGTACGCTGGCAGATGACGTGGACTGTCTGCTCGTTGTCGACAACTGCTTCTGCACGCCCGCTCTGCAACTCCCGTTGTCGCTGGGGGCAGACATCGTCATTCACTCCGCCACCAAGTACCTGGACGGGCAGGGCCGGTGTGTCGGCGGCGCGGTGGTGGGCCGTCATGAATTGATGGATCAGGTTGTGACGTTCCTGCGGACCTGCGGTCCAACCATGAGCGCGTTCAATGCCTGGGTCTTCATGAAAGGTCTGGAAACCCTGCGCCTGCGTATGGAAGCCCATAGTCGGTCTGCATTGGATGTGGCGAAGTGGCTAAGCCGGCAGGCCAATGTGGAGCGCGTGCACTATGCGGGTCTGGAAAGCCACCCCGGGCATGCGTTAGCGCGTCAACAACAGCGTGCCTTTGGTGGCGTGCTGTCGTTTGAAGTGGTTGGCGGTCAGGAGCAGGCTTGGCGTTGCATCAACGCCACGCGCCTGGTGTCTTTGACCGCAAACCTCGGTGACGCCAAGACAACCATCGTGCACCCGGCAACCACCACCCATGGCCGCCTCTCGCAGGCGCAAAGAGATGATATTGGCATTCGCCACAGTTTGATTCGCGTCGCCGTTGGGCTGGAGGATGTGGATGATATCAAGCGCGATTTGCAATTGGGCCTCACCGCCATAGGGAGCTGACACACTACCCATGAATTCCCCGATTTCTGCAAGTGCCACCGGCAAAGACGCTACGGGAGCTGGCGTAGAGCGTTTAATTGACGCTGCCGTGGCTGAGGTGTCCCGCGTTGTACTCGGTAAGGAAATTCAGGTGCGAATGGCGCTGTGTTGCCTGTTCGCAAGAGGGCATCTGCTGATTGAAGACCTGCCGGGTATGGGAAAGACCACCTTGTCCCACGCCCTGGCCGATGTGCTGGGCCTGTCTTATAACCGGGTTCAATTCACCAGCGATTTATTGCCAGCCGATATCTTGGGCGTCTCGGTCTATGACCGGGATACTGCCAGCTTCAGCTTCCATCCCGGTCCCGTCTTTACCCAGGTGCTGTTGGCAGATGAGATCAATCGCACCACCCCGCGTACCCAGAGCGCCCTGCTTGAAGCCATGGCAGAGGGACAGGTGACAGTCGAGGGCCAGACTCGCGATCTGCCCGAACCATTCTTCGTCATTGCCACGCAAAACCCGATACACCAGTCCGGCACTTATCCACTGCCCGAGTCACAGCTGGACCGCTTCCTGATGCGATTGGAGCTGGGCTACCCTCACCCTCAGGCAGAGCGAGAGTTGCTGTCCAAACCCCGGGGAGGGCGCAATACAGTGTCACTGTCCCAGGTTATTGATGCCCAGGGCCTGGCAACTGTGCGCCAGGCGATCGATGAGGTGCAGACCTCCGACAGCCTGCTGGATTATGTGCAGCGATTGGTAGCGTTCAGCCGCCAGAGCGCAGAGTTTGCAGTGGGGCTTTCACCCCGCGGTGCGCTGGCACTGCTGGACTGCGCCCGCACCTGGGCGGTGATGAATAGTCGGCGCCATGTCGTCCCCGAGGATATTCAAGCGGTTCTGCCCGCGGTGGCTGGCCATCGACTGGTGGCCGCCGGCGATTACGCCGGCGATGGCCAAGCGCTGGTTAAGCTACTAATGCATGGCGTCGATGTGGTGCGGCGCTAACCGCGGGCCGTGGCGATGGTGTCCGGTTGGCAGACTCTAAAAACGGCGACTCGCACCCGGTTCCGTGCCTGGCTAGATCGGCGTATCCCGCCCGCGCGCTCAGTCACCCTTGATCAGAAGCGCATCTTTATCTTCCCCTCTCGGGTGGGCTTTTTCTTTTTTGCCTGCTTACTACTTATGCTGCTGACGGCCATTAACTATGAGAGCAACCTCAGCTTTGGCCTCACGTTCCTGCTAACCACCCTGTTTATAGTGGCGGTGTTACACACGTACGCCAACTTGTCGGGGATGACGGTGCACGGTGTGCGTGCGCAGTCTGTGTTTCCCGGGCAGCAGGCGGAGTTTGAATTACTGCTGGAGCGCGGCAAACGCCGAGATCACTACGCGCTCCACGTCGCCTGGGAGAACAGCGACGATGCACTGGTGAATATTGTTGAGCAAGACACCCAAACGGTTCGCCTGCACATTCGAGCCGGGGAGCGAGGCTGGTTCAATCCCGGGCGGTTACTCATTGAAACCAGCTATCCACTGGGTTTGTTGCGTTGCTGGACCTGGGTAGCCTTAGACCTCAATGCGCTGGTGTACCCGAGGCCACTGGCTTGCCCTGCACCCGCGGGGATTTCTGCCAGCGCGGCCGACGGCACGGCCGTTATGGAAGAGGGCAGTGACGATTTTTACGGTTTCAGGGACTATCGAAGCGGTGATTCCCTGCGTCAGGTGTATTGGAAGGGGCTTGCCCGGGGGCAAGCGCTGCAGAGCAAGCAGTACGCGGCCTATGCCGATCGCAGTGTCTGGTTGGATTGGGAGCAGTTCGAAGGCGTAGGAATTGAGCAACGCTTATCGCAGTTGTGTTTCTGGGTGTTGGAACTAGAAGGCGGTGGCGAGGAGTATGGCTTGCGCATACCCGGGGCCACAGTGTCGCCGGGCCGGGGTGAGAAGCAGCGCGATGATGCACTGCGTGCGCTGGCGCTCTACGGTCAGGGTGATACCGCATGAATGTGGAGCAGCAAGTACCGCGCAACGCACTGATCTGGATGATTCTGAGTTTGTTCGCGCTGATTCTGCCGCATATCGAACGCGTTCCGCTGTGGGTTATAGCTGTGTATGTGGTGGCGGCCGTGTGGCGCATACAGGTGTTTCGCGGGTTGTGGGCCTATCCCCGTCGTTGGCTTAAGCTGGTACTTATTCTTGCGGCCTCCGGTGGCGTGTTTTTCAGCTTCGGTTCCGTGCTGGGGCTGGAACCCACCGTCGCTCTGCTATTGACAGCCTTCGCCCTGAAGATGATTGAGCTGTCGAGTCGCAAGGATGCCTATGTGTTAATTTTCCTGGGCTACTTCGTCTGCATCACTGAGTTCTTATTCAGTCAGGACATCCTGATTGTTGGTTACAGCCTGTTTACAGTTTTACTGCTGACCACTGCTCTTGTTGCCTTGCATCAACCCGGGCAGCAACGGTTCAACCGGGGCAGCATGAAATTGGCAGGCACCATGCTGTTGCAGGCTTTCCCTTTGATGCTTGTGCTGTTTTTCCTGTTCCCTCGCATTGGTCCCCTGTGGACGGTGCCTATCAAGAGCCATACTGCCAAAACCGGCATGAGTGATTTCCTCAAGCCCGGCGACGTGTCCAAGTTAAGCCAGTCGGCAGAGGTGGCATTCCGGGTACAGTTCGACGGCGAGATTCCAGCCTTTAGCGACTTGTATTGGCGCGGCCTGGTGATGAGCAGGCTGGAGGAGGGCGCATGGCGCAGCCTGCGCTACTGGGATGTGCCGGCAGCCGAGCGGCGTATGCCCGAGCTGGATGCGGTGGGCGAACCTTTGTCCTACGCCGTCATCATGGAGCCTACCCAACAGAACTGGCTCTTCTCTCTGCGCTACTCACAACCCGCAAGCGATGGCCTGCTGATGCTGGCTGACTACCGGCTGTACTCACCGATACAGATCGAGCATGAAACCCAGTACAGGGTTCAGAGTTGGCCGCAGACACCGCTGGAACCCGAGCTCAGCGCCTGGCGACGCGAGACAGAACTTGCACTGCCGGCCGGGGACAATCCGCGCACGCGTGAGCTGGCCCGATCTCTTCGCGCTGCCAGTGTCAGTGATGCCGACTTCGTCGATCGCGTATTGGGCTATTTCACCCAGCAGGGCTTTGTGTACACCCTTGAGCCGCCGCTGCTGGGGGATGACGACCCCATGGATGATTTTTTGTTCGACAGTCTGCGCGGCTTCTGCGAGCACTATGCCTATGCCTTTGTGATGATGATGCGTGAGGCGGGTGTGCCTGCCCGCATTGTGGCCGGGTACATGGGCGGCGAGATTAACCCGGTGAACCGGACAGTGATTGTGCACCAGTTCGATGCTCATGCCTGGGCTGAGGTTTGGCTCGCTGAACAGGGTTGGGTGCGGGTTGATCCCACCGCGGCGGTGGCACCCGATCGCATTGAGTGGGGTCTTGAGCAAGCAGTGGAAGGCGAGGGCACCTTCTTGTCCGCCTCGCCGCTGTCACCGCTGCGCTACCGCGATATTGACTGGGTTAACGCGCTGCGTTTGCGCTACGACGCACTGACCTATCGGTGGCAGGCCTGGGTGACAGGTTTCAACCAGGAACAGCAGTTTGACCTGCTGTCACGCTGGCTGGGTGAGGTCAGCCCGCAACGGTTTGCCACGGTATTGTTACTCACCTGGGCCGCCGTGCTAGTCCCTGTCGCGGCTGTGCTGTTATTGCGCCGGCGACGCCACCAGCTAAGCCCAGCAGACAAGCACTATCTGGCTTTCTGTGAGCGTATGGCTCGCATGGGTGTTGTGCGCGAGCCCTGGGAGTCTCCAGCAGACTTCGCACAGCGAGCGATGCGCAAGTTGCCACGCTATCGACAGGAGATTGAGGCGATAACCGAGGCCTATCAGGACCTCACGTATCGTCCTGCTCCGGCGCCATCCAGCAGCGGGGAGACCCTGGCAAGCTTGCGCCGTAGCGTTCGCAAGCTTCAATTTGTGCGCTAGCCACCTGCACACGCCTGTTGCGGCGGTCAGTTCCTATTTCGTCACGGTTTACTGCGCCTCAGGGCCCTGATCGCCGTGCAATCCCGTGAGCGATAACTTAGACTCGCGCTGTTAACATATTCTCCGTAATTATGCTCGACCGTCCCGTAAAAACCCCCTGTATTGGCGTCTGCTCAACCGGCATCGGCGATGTCGTCTGCCGGGGCTGTAAGCGGTTCGCCCATGAGGTCATCCACTGGAACGGCTATAGCAACGCACAGAAAGCCATCATCGATCAGCGTTTGGCGGATTTCCTCTCTCAGTGCGTCAGCAACAAACTGCAGGTCATTGATAAGGCATTACTGGCCTGGCAGTTGGAGGTACAACAAGTGCGCCATAACCCTGCGCACGACGAGTACTGCTGGGTGTTTGCACTGCTCAAGGCCGGCGCAGGTCAAATAGAGGACAGCAATGCCTTCGGTTTTGAGGTGGATTTGCGCTACCGGGATATACCCCTGTTGGCACTTCGAGACATGATCGATCAGGAGTTCTACATCCTGTCAGAAGCCCATCACCAGCGATACATTCAAACGCCTGACATGTTCGCAGGCGCCAACTCAGCAGAGGGCGGCGCATGAGTAGCGCAGATCCAGCGGCCAAGGCAGCCTCCCGGCGCGGTGCTAACGTCGGCGGCGGCGCGCAGGTGGACATCGGTCCTATTCAGACGTTCCTGCACTGCGGCACGCCAGACGCGTGGGTAGAGCAAGCCTGCCAGCCGGGAAACCTGCCTGCACTGCTGACAGACCATGCCAACTGTGAGCGCAAAGCTGCCGAGTCTGCACTGGCCACGATCAAGCGCTACGGCGCAAGTCATCTGCCGGTGAGTTTTCGCAATGACCTGCTGCAGAAGATGTCTCGACTGGCTCGGGAAGAATTGCGGCACTTTGAGCAGGTGCTGGCGATTATCGGTCAGCGGAAACTTGAATACCTGCCTCTGGGTGCAGGGCGTTACGCCGTGGGCTTGCGCGCTGAGATTAGCTCCGATGAGCCACAGCGGCTTGTCGATAGCCTGTTGGTAGGTGGAATCATTGAGGCGCGCTCCTGCGAACGATTCGCGGCCTTAGCGCCACATCTGGATCCGGAACTCGCCAGCTTCTACACCTCATTGCTCAAGTCCGAATCGCGGCACTTCCAGGACTACCTCAAACTGGCTGCACAGATCAGCGATGAGAATGCCGTGCAGGAACGGTGTGAGCAGTTGTTATCGGTTGAAGCGAGACTGATTAGCGAGCCCGACGGGCAACTGCGATTTCACAGCGGTGTCCCTATTGGGGTCCCAGACTAGGTTTGACTTTAGAAAACCTTCCTAACTGCCTGATATAAAAAATGTTTCTAGCGATTCTTTATCATCGCTGAGCTCGATATACCAGCCCTTGGCCTCCCAGTCGCCAAGCACCCAGCGCGCCCGCCCCTGCCCCCTGTGAATACAGGGCCGATGGGTGTGGCCATGGATCAGTCGGCTGACGCCGTGAGCCTCAAAGGCCTGGGCAACGGCTTCCGGGGCGACATCCATGATGTCTTCAGCCTTGTTAGAGTTCGCTTCCAGGCTGACATTGCGCAGATTCCTGGCTAGCTTCCGGCGCTCCTCCAGTGATTGCGCGAGGATGGCGCCTTGCCACTCCGCCGATCGCGCCTGTTCCCGAAAGGCCTGATAGGCCACGTCATCCGTGCACAGGCTGTCGCCGTGCATCAGCAGTGTGGGCGTGCCGTTAATGGTGTGTACGGTCGGGTCTTGTAGCAGCTCTCCGCCAACGGCATTGCAGAAACCCTCGCCGAGCAGAAAGTCGCGATTGCCCTGCATCAGGTAGAGCGCTGACCCTGTGTCAGTGAATGACCGCAGCATTTCGGCAACGGTTTGGGCGAGGGGGGCGTCGTCATCGTCGCCCACCCATACTTCGAATAGATCGCCGAGGATATACAGCGTGTCGCAATGTGCTTCACGCTGAAGGAATTCGGCCAGAGCGGCGGTGACCAGCGGGCGCTCCGGCGCCAGATGCAGGTCTGAAATGAGCAGTGTGCGCGCCAATGCGACGGGCTATCAGTCTTCGACGATGTCGACAGACTCGATGATGACCGGGTCAACCGGTACGTCCTGATGACCAGCGCGGCTGGTTGTAGGAACGGCGCGGATCTTGTCCAGCACTTCCTCGCCTTCAACGACTTTGCCGAAGACCGCGTATCCCCAGCCCTGCATGGTTTTGCCAGAGTGGTTGAGGAAATCGTTGTCCTTCACATTGATGAAGAACTGGGCCGTAGCCGAGTGAGGGTCCATGGTGCGGGCCATTGCTATGGTCGCCGTGTCGTTCTTCAGGCCGTTATCGGCCTCGTTTTCGATGGGCTCCTGCGTCGACTTTTGCTGCATCTCAGTGTCAAAGCCGCCACCCTGGATCATGAAATTGTCGATAACCCGGTGGAAAATAGTGCCATTGAAGAAGCCTTCTCGGGCGTACATCAGGAAGTTCTCCACGGTCTTGGGCGCGCGTTCGGCGTCCAGCTCCAGTTTGATATCTCCAAATGTGGTGCGCATGATGACCATGTTGTCGTCCCTGTGTCAGTTATGAGGCCGCGCAATGATACGGACTTTTCACGGCCAGTAAAACAATCTCTCGCGTGCTCTGAGGTGAATCGTTGTCAGGCCCGGCTGCTCTGGGCGCTATCTGATGAGGGCTTTCGCCGCTATACTACGCGCCCGATTTTTAACACCAGCGCAAGCAGGATTCATGGAACAGCAGGGCACTAACAACTTTCTTCGTACCATCATAGCTGATGATCTGGAAAACGGCCGGGTAAGCGACATCGTCACCCG
>SPKZ01000640.1_pt1 | contig 30083 bp, 25 predicted proteins | sample 2456571 | NCBI WGS metagenome assembly SPKZ01 (sample SAMN11192286, study PRJNA482655) | marine metagenome | biome: ENVO:00000447; feature: ENVO:00000244|ENVO:00000211|ENVO:00000569|ENVO:00002023; material: ENVO:00002151; isolation source: ocean water from marine abyssalpelagic zone ... | reverse complement strand
GTTCCTGCCGTTCATCCAGACCGTATACATCCCCACGCCCTGAGCCCCTTTGATGTCGTGATCCGGGTTGTCACCCACGTGAACAATACAGTCCGGTGTTGTGCCTGCATGGGCTAGCGCTGCCTGAAACATGTCCGGCGCAGGCTTTGCGGCCCCAATGTCTTCGGCGAGAAACGCAAAATCGAAATACTCTGCGGCGTCTGTTTTGTAGATGTCGGCATTGCCGTTAGTCAGAGCCCCCAACGTGTAACGGCCGGCCAACTGTTCCAGTATCTCTAATGCCTCTTCGTACAACTGCACCTTGTGTCGTTCAGTCAAAAACGCGGCGAAGGCGTGCTCGGCCCCGGTCTCTGCCTCTTCTTCTGTAAACCCTGCTGCGAGTTGTAGCTCCCGCAGGGTGACCAGTCGCATTTGGCTGACGTTGTGGAGAAGCTCGGGGTGTCGCTTCCAGACTTGCTTCTTGAATTCCCACAGCCCTTCGTGATCATAGTTATCAATGGTGCCGGGGCGGTGCTGAAGCAGCCAGTCTCGCTGGGCATCTTCAGCACGCAATAGCGCAGGCTCAACGTCCCAGAGCGTGTTGTCCAGGTCGAAGGTGATCACCTCTATGGGCATGACTTACTCCGGTTTGGGTTTGCGGCGTCTGGCCCTGGGGTGTGCCGCATCGTAGACCTTGGCCAGGTGCTGGAAATCCAGATGCGTGTATATCTGCGTTGTGGCGATATTCGCGTGCCCCAGTAACTCTTGTACGGCCCGCAGGTCGCCACTGGATTCCAGCATATGGCTGGCAAAGGAGTGCCGGAGCATATGGGGGTGAACATCCTGGCGCATGCCCGCCTTGCGGCCCAGTAATCGCAGGCGCGTCTGAATAGAGCGCTCGCTCAATCTGCCGCCACGGCTGCTGGTGAACAGGGCGTCGGCGCAGTCGCTGTCGGGTGCCGGGGCGGGGCGCTGCGCCAGCCAGTTATCGATGGCGGTTAGCGCGGCTTGTCCCACCGGTACGGTGCGTGTCTTGCTGCCCTTACCGGTGACCGTTACAAGTCTGCCATTACGATCGATATCGTGAATGTTGAGCGAGCTCAGCTCAGCCAGGCGTAGCCCTGACGAATAGAACAGCTCGGCAATAGCCAGATCTCGCAGTCCCAGCGGGCTGTCGTCGCTCTTACTGAGGAAATGATCTAACTGATCCGCATCCAGCGTTTTCGGCAGCTTGCGCGGTTTGCGCGGCGCCTGCACCGCCGCGGCTGGGTTGCGAGGCTGTCCAGCCTGACGCCCGAGGTGGTTGTATAGGGAGCGGCATGCGGAGAGGCTGCGCTGAATACTGCTGCCTGCCAGGCCTTTGCGGTGCATGCCGGTTACCCACTGGCGAATGTGGCTCTCCTGCACGGCATCGGGCTCATAAAGGCCAGCAGCGTCACAAAACAGAAGCAGGGCATTCAGGTCACGTTGATAGTTGGTCAGGGTATGCGGCGAGAGCTGGCGAACCTCGCGCAGGTAGGTCAGAAATTCCCGGATGGCGGCGCCAAGGGCGGATTCTGTCATTGGCGCCTCAGGCGTGTCCGTCCCGTGGCAAGTGGGCCATGCATCGCACGAGCACATCGGCGATGTGGGTCAGGAACAGTGTGCCCATGCCGCTGTGATACCGCTGGGCGTCCGAGCTGCCCACCGCGACGACGCCCAATTCCTCGCCGGCAACCAGTGGTACCACCGCTGCAGAGCCAATATCGCCAGCATTGGGGAACAGGTAGCCCAGTTCCTCTTTGCGCAGCACGCCACACATGGGCTTGCGGCCCTTGAGGATAGCGCCGATCTCGATGCGCGCGCTCTCTGCTGTTTCCAATCGGCAGTCGCCCTCACTGCCGGGTTCGCCGAACAGTATCAGGCTGGCATGCTCCACCTTGAAGTCCTGTTCCATGCTGACAGTGAAAGCCTTTGCCAGGTTCTCGCGATCCCGGGCTTCCAGCAGTGTAAGAACGAGGTGGCGTGTGTTTTCGTACAGTAAGTCGTTGTCGCGTGCGTTGGCTGTGAGTGCGTTGAGGCGATGGCGCATCTCTACGTTGCGCTCGCGCAGTACGCTCACCTGCTTTTCCACCAGGGATACGGCGCTGCCAGAGGCGTGGGAGATGTGAAGGTGGTCCAGCATGTCAGGGTGGCGCTGGAAGAAGTCGGCGTGCTCCTTGAGGTACTCGCGTACCTGGTCCTCATCCAGTTCGTGCTCGGCGGCGACCGCCTGCTCATTCGTTCCCGACATAATTTCCCCTGGCTTACGCGGTGGGCTTTTGGCCCTAGATTTTTATGCTGCCCTCATAAACGACGGCGGTTGGCCCGGTCATGAGCACTTGCTCACCGTCGCCCGGCCATCTGATGGATAGCTTACCGCCGGGCAGTTCAACTGTCACTGTGTCACTGAGCCAGCCCTGGCGGATACCGTGCACTACGGCAGCACAGGCTCCGGAGCCGCAGGCCAGGGTTTCGCCCACGCCGCGCTCAAAGACGCGCAGGCGAATGTGGTTATCGGCAACCACCTGCATAAAGCCGGCATTGGCGCGCTCGGGGAAGCTCGAGTGAGCCTCGATGCGTGGACCCAGGGTTGCCACAGGCGCGGTGTCTACATCGTCTACACGCAAAATGGCGTGCGGATTGCCCATGGACACAGCACCGACGTCCAGGGTTTGATCGTCAATAACCAGCGGGTATAGCGCTTGCTGGCTATCGGCCTCGATGGGCACCTCAGCGGGTGCGAGATGGGGGACGCCCATCGCCACTTCCACCTGCTGCTTGTCGATCATGCGCAGTTCCAGCTCGCCTGCGCTGGTCTCAACCCGTAACACGCGCTTGCTGGTGAGCCTGCGTTCGCGCACAAAGCGGGCAAAGCAGCGCGCACCATTGCCGCACTGGCTGACCTCTGAGCCGTCAGCGTTGTAAATGCGGTAACGGAAATCCACATCCGGATTCTCGGGAGGCTCGACGACCAGTACCTGGTCACAGCCGACGCCGAAGTGCCGATCGGCCAATTTGCGAATATCGCGGCTACGCAGCCGGGCACGCTGGCTGACCAGATCGATGACGACGAAGTCGTTCCCGGCGCCGTGCATTTTGGTGAAGTGCAGGATCATAAGGCTTAGTCTGGCAGGCGGTGTTCGCCGCGCAGCAGGTCCGCCAGGGTTTCGCGTTCGCGCACGGCGAAGTGCCTGTCACCATCAACCATGACTTCGGCTGCCCGGGTTCGAGTGTTGTAGTTTGAGCTCATCACAAAGCCGTACGCCCCGGCCCCGGCGACTGCCAACAGGTCACCTTTGGCGAGGTTCATGCCGCGGTCTTTGCCCAGGAAATCTGCGGTTTCGCACACCGGTCCCACCACATCCCAGGTGGCGTCGATGCCGTCGTTACGTTGGTGTACGGGTTGTATGTCTACCCATGCCTGGTATAGCGCGGGGCGGATAAAGTCGTTCATCGCTGCATCCACCAGGGCGAAGTCATTACCCGGTGTTTGCTTCAGGTACTGGACTTTGCACACCAGTATGCCGGCGTTGGCAGCGATGGAGCGGCCGGGCTCGAACATCAGTTCCAGGTTGCGGTCGCCCACTTCCGCCCGAATGGCAGACAGGTACTCGGCGACACTGGGCGGCTGCTCATCGCGGTAGGTGACGCCCAGGCCGCCGCCCAGGTCGAGATGACGAATAACAATGCCTTCATTGGCTAGTGAGTCGATCAGTGCCAGCAGGCGGTGCAGGGCATCAATGAAGGGACTTATCTCTGTTAGCTGGGAGCCGATATGGCAATCCACGCCGACGATGTCGATATGCGCGAGCGCCTTTGCCTGCCGGTACACATCCACGGCCTGACCCATATCCACGCCGAACTTGTTCTCTTTCAAGCCGGTGGAAATGTACGGGTGTGTTTTTGCGTCTACGTCGGGATTCACGCGTATTGAGACCGGCGCTGTCTTGCCGCACTCGCCCGCTACGGTGTTGAGCACTTCCAGCTCGGCCGCGGATTCCACGTTGAAACAGCGGATGCCCAGGTCCAGCGCGCGGCGCATCTCATCAGGCGTCTTGCCTACACCTGAGAATACTATTTTCGCGGGATCGCCACCGGCGGCCAGTACGCGCTCCAACTCGCCGCCAGAGACAATATCAAAGCCTGCGCCTCGACGGGCCAAGACATCGAGTACGGCAAGGTTTGAATTGGCTTTTACCGCGTAGCACACCAGATGCGCGCAGCCTTCTAGCGCACTGTGATATTCATCCAGTGCGTGCTCCAGCGCGGCTCGGGAGTAAACAAACGTGGGTGTGCCGTAGTGCTGGGCGATTTCCGCCACGGGCACGGCTTCAGCCAGCAGTGCGCCGTTCTCGCGGGTAAACATGCTCATGAGGCGTTAGTTGTCCGAAGAGTCCTGTGCAGGGGGCGGTTCCGGTGCGGGTGGCTCCGGGTAATACAGCGGCCCAGTCTGGCCACAACCGGCAAGCAGCAAACACGCCAGCAGGCTGTGGATCAGCACAATTCTCATTGGGGACGTCCAAGTCGTAAAACGCCGAGTATAGCGTCCGCTAGTTTCCCTTGCGAGTGACGCCTATCATAGGCTGCTCGTTAAGCGCCTAGTGATTGTGATGCACGCCAGAACTCCTACATTATTCCGTTATGGCCTTACAGTCATGGTCGCCCTGTTGGGCTTGAGCGTGGCGAGGTCTGCACTGGCCGTTGATCCGCTGTATGTCAAAAACCTGTCACCCGTGGCCGGGCTGCTGGGCCTGCCGTTGCAGAGCAGTGCCCGCGCGGTGGACGGTTGGCAGGGCAATCTGCATACCAGCATTGCCAGCCACTACGTTCTCGACGATGCCTCTGGCGAGTCGCTATTGCTGGACGGGGAGACATTGCGTCTGGCGCTGGATCTACGCGTGGGCTTTGCCGAAAACTGGACGCTTGCCCTTGAGGTGCCCTGGCAGCAACAGTCGGGGGGGAATCTCGACAGCATTATCAATGGCTGGCACGACTTCTGGGGCATGTCTGACGGTGGCAGGTCTGATGCGGAAGACGACCAACTCGAGTACCGCTACTTGTCGGCGGATACCGGTTTTGGTCTGGATGACGACACGTCAGGCCTGGGTGATATCACACTGTCACTGGCGTACACCCTCCACCAGAGCGATACCGCAGCGGCGTCCGTGGCGCTGGGTTACAAAGCGGGTACCGGTGATGAGGACGATTTTCAGGGTAGCGGCGCTGATGATGTGTTTGTTGCGCTGCGCTTTGGGGGTGAGCACCTTACCGACCTGCCACTGAGTTGGTACGGGCAGCTGGGCTATCTGTACGCTGACGACAGTGACCTGCTGGGGCCGCGGCAGGAAAACAATCTCTGGTTTGCAGGCGTGGGTGTCGATTGGCGGGTCAGTGAAAACTGGTCGCTGTTGGCGCAGTTAGACGCCAATGCCGCGCCGCTGGACAGCGACATTGATGCATTGGGGGCGGATGCGATCTTGTTGTCGCTAGGTGCGCGCTGGCAGGTGGCCTCCCAGTGGCAGCTGGACTTCAGCTTTGTGGAGGATGTTCAGGTCGAGACCGGCCCGGATATCACTTTCCAGGCCAGCGTACGTTACACGCCCAAATAATAAGGCCGCCGGTTCACGGCCTCCGGTTTTCGTTGCCGCTCTAGGTGCGCTCTGCAAGGCGGGCCAGGGCGCGATCACAGGCTGCACTCACCTGCGCAGGTGCGGTGCCACCCAGATGGTCGCGAGCCTGTAACGAACCCTCCAGGGTGAGTACCTCAAACACATCTTCGCCAATGTCGCTGTGGAAACCCTGCAGGGTTTGCAGTGACATCTCAGAGAGATCCAGATTCTCCGCCACGCCGTGAGCAACGGCCTTGCCAACCACCTCATGTGCATCCCGGAAGGGCAAGCCCTTGCGCACGAGGTAGTCCGCCAGATCGGTGGCAGTGGAGAAGCCCCGGCGGGCGGCTTCGCGCATGGGTTCGGGGCGCGCCTTGATGGCGGGTACCATATCGGCGAAAGCGCGCAGTGAATCCAGTACGGTATCTACCGTGTCGAACAGCGGCTCTTTGTCCTCCTGATTGTCTTTGTTGTAGGCCAGGGGTTGGCTTTTCATCAGCGTCAGCAGCGAAATCAGGTGACCGTTGATGCGGCCCACTTTGCCGCGCACCAACTCTGGCACGTCGGGGTTTTTCTTTTGCGGCATGATGGAAGAACCCGTGCAGAAACGATCAGGCAGCTCGATAAAGTTGAATTGTGCCGATGTCCACAGCACCAGCTCTTCCGACATACGCGACAGGTGAGTCATCAGTAGGGCAGCAAAGCCACAGAATTCGATGGCAAAATCGCGATCAGACACGGAATCCAGCGAGTTTTCGGTGGGCTTGTCGAAGCCCAGTGCTGCGGCGGTCTGCGCCCGGTCTATCGGGTAGGTAGTGCCGGCAAGTGCAGCTGCCCCCAGCGGCGACTGGTTCATGCGTGATCGGCAATCCTGCAGGCGACCGTAGTCACGTTCCAGCATCTCGTTCCAGGCCAGCAAGTGGTGCCCAAATGCCACGGGCTGCGCGGTCTGCAGATGAGTGAAGCCGGGGATCACAGTATCATTATGCTGCGCTGCCAGTTCGATGGTGCCTCGCTGCAGCCGGGTCAGTTCACCGGCTATGGCATCAATCGCGCTGCGTAGATAGAGGCGAATGTCGGTGGCGACCTGATCATTGCGCGACCGTCCTGTATGAAGCTTTTTGCCCGTCACCCCGATCAGCTGTGTCAGGCGGGCCTCGATGTTCATGTGAACATCCTCCAGCTCCACTGACCACTGGAATGCGCCGGAGGTGATTTCTTCGCGAATCTGGTGCAACCCTTGCTCGATGCTGGCGAGCTCATCCGCACTCAGGATACCGACGCTCTGCAGCATGCTGGCATGAGCAAGTGAGCCATCGATATCTTCGTTGGCCATGCGCTGGTCGAAATCGACCGATGCCGTGAAGCGTTGTACGAAGCTGTCGGTGGCCTCGCTGAAGCGGCCGCCCCAGAGTTTGCTGGTGTCCTGCTTGTCACTCATGCTGCTTGTGTTCCCAAGTGGTAGTGCCGGCATCGGCTGGATCCGCAAGCGGTGAGGCAGCAGACTTGTTCGCCGGGGTCAAAGGGTGCAAGTATACCACCGGGCAGTGCAGGAACAGGATGCTATGGCGGCCATTGACGGCCAACAGTCACCACCATTGACGGTGCGCAACAGCGGTGAACTTTTCGTTCCCGACATCTGCGCGCCGCGCCCGGTGTTTATCATGGTGCTGCTCGCCGAGCTTCTGGTGCTGGTGTACACGCTGGCGAACAGCAGCCTGCCAAACTTCGACTGGGAGCTGCTGGCCCTGTGTTCGCTGTTTACGCAGTGGGTAGTGCTGCTTTGCGCAGCCACTATTTGCCTGCTGCGCAGTGCGTTCACGCGGCTGAGCCTGATGGTCACTGCAGCCTGCTGTCTGGCCGTGATTGCACTGGTTACGGCTGTCAGTTCCTATCTTGTTACCGTTGCTGTGGCAGATTTCTCGCCGGTGGGTTCTGCGTACTGGTGGGTGTTTCGTAACGTGCTTGTTGCCTGGGTGCTGGGTGCACTGGTGCTGCGTTATTTTTACCTGCAACAGCAGATTACCCTGCGCGAGCGAGCGGAGTTGCAGGCGCGTCTCGATTCCCTACGCGCGCGCATCCGGCCACACTTTCTATTCAACACCATGAACAGCATTGCCAGCCTGATCGATGCTCGCCCGCGGGATGCGGAGCACGCTGTGGAGGATCTTGCTGAGTTGTTTCGTGCCAGCCTCAACGATCGGGATTCCGAGCACACGGTGGGCGATGAACTCAGGCTGTGCGAGGTGTACCTCGGTATAGAGAAGTTACGTCTGGGTGAGCGGCTCCAGTGCGAATGGCAAGTTGATGAAGCAGCGCGAAGCCTGCCAATGCCCTCGCTGTTGCTGCAACCGCTGGTTGAGAATGCTGTGTATCACGGTATTGCACCGCGCGCCGAGGGAGGCGTGATCCGCGTTGCGGTGGCGCTCCGCGAGCAGCGAATAGCGGTGGAGGTCACCAACCCGATTCCCGAGCGTGGCGGGCATAGCGATGGCCATCACATGGCCCTATCAAATATCGAGCAACGGCTGCAGGCCCTCTATGGGACTCAGGGGTTGCTCCAGAGTGAGGCCACAGAGGCCGCTTACCGCATCACGCTCTCTTACCCGGTGACGCCGTGAAAATTTTGGTAGTGGACGATGAGCCGCTGGCCCGCCAGCGATTGGTAAGGCTGCTGGCGTCGCTGCAGCCCGATGCTGAAACCGAAGAGGCGGCCAATGGCGAGTCTGCCCTGGCATTGGTGGCACAGTTCCAGCCCGACGTGCTGTTGCTGGATATCCGTATGCCGGGTATGGATGGAATAACGGTTGCGGAGCAACTGGAAACTTTGCCGGAACCGCCCGCGGTTGTGTTCTGCACGGCCTATGATGAGTACGCCCTAGAGGCACTGCGGCACGAGGCCGTTGCCTATTTGCTGAAACCCGTGCGGGAGGCGGAGCTGGCGCGTGCGTTAACCCGTGCCGGGCGCGTGAATCGACTGCAATTGGCTGCCCTGAGGCCTGACGATAAACAGGGTGCCCGCACGCATGTTAGCAGTCAGGGTCAGCGCACCGTTGAGAGCTTGCCGGTGAATGAGGTGCGCTGCTTTATCGCGGGGCAGAAATATGTCACTGCGTACGGCAGCGAACAGCAGCTGTTGCTTCCGGACACGCTGAAGGACCTGGAGCTTGAATTTGCAGACAGTTTCGTGCGCGTGCACCGCAACGCGCTGGTCTCGCTCAGGTATATACAGCGACTCTCACGCAGTGACGACGGTTGGGTCGTGGAGTTGGCGCAGTGCGATTTGAGACCCGCCGTCAGTCGCCGTCATTTAGCGGCGGTAAAGGAAAAGCTGGTTAAGCGCTAGCAGCAGCACTGGTATCATCTGCGTCCCTGATTCGGATTTTGCCTATGTCTCGCTCTCTGGTGATTGCCACTCGCGAAAGCCCACTGGCCCTGTGGCAGGCCAACCACGTTAAGGCTGCGTTGGAACATGCGCACCCCGACCTTGCAGTCACGCTGTTGGGTATGACCTCTCGCGGGGATCAGCTGCTAGATGTCCCCTTGGCCAAGGTGGGCGGCAAGGGGCTGTTTGTAAAAGAGCTGGAGACTGCCCTGCTTGATGGCAGTGCCGACATCGCTGTGCACAGCATGAAAGATGTCCCCATGGCATTTCCGGATGGGCTTGGCCTGGGCGTCATCTGTGAGCGTGAAGACCCCACCGATGCCTTCGTCAGTAATGAATTCGACGCCCTTGCGGCCTTGCCCGCGGGCAGTGTCGTCGGCACCTCCAGTCTGCGGCGGGAATGCCAGTTGCGTGCTCGCTGGCCACATCTCACGGTGAAATTTTTGCGCGGTAATGTGAATACCCGCCTGGCCAAGCTGGATGCGGGGGAATACCACGCGATTATTCTTGCCAGCGCCGGGCTCAAGCGTCTGGGTTTTGCCGAGCGCATTAGGGACAGTCTGCAGGTAGAGGACTCTCTGCCTGCCGGTGGTCAAGGCGCTGTCGGCATTGAACTGCGCAGTGATGACGCCGCCACACTCGAACTGTTGCAGCCGCTGCATAATGGTCCTACTGCCGCTCGCGTGACTGCCGAGCGCGCAATGAACCGGCATTTGAACGGCGGTTGTCAGGTACCAATTGCCTGCTATGCCGTTATTGAGGGAGAGCAGTTGTGGCTGCGTGGACTTGTGGGTCGCCCGGATGGCTCCCAGATCCTGCGCGCGGAGGGCAGAGCGCCCATGGCACGGGCCGAGGCCCTGGGCGTGGAAGTGGGTGAGGCGCTGCTGGCCCAGGGTGCAGCCGCTATTCTGGCCGAGGTCTACGGTGACTGACACCGCCGTGCTGGTCACCCGGCCGGCGGGGCAGAGCCTGGGGCTGTGTCAGCGTCTGTCGGCTGAGGGGCTGCGGGTGGTAGAGCAGCCCATGTTGACGCTACAGCCATTGCAACCCCTGCCTAAAGGCAGCCACGCGGCGGTACTTCAACTGGATAGCTTTCAGCACATTATTTTTATCAGCGCCAATGCGGTGCACTTCGGCTTTGACGCCATTGGGGACTATTGGCCGCAGCTGCCGGTGGGTATTCATTGGTACGCGATCGGGGAACGCACTGCCGCACTGGTTGGCGAGCAGGGTGTGGACGTGCTCTCACCGGGCCAGGAGATGACCAGCGAGGGTCTATTGCGACTGCCGAGCTTACAGTCAGTGAGCGGTGAGAAGGTGCTGATTGTGCGAGGCAAGGGCGGTCGCCAGACGCTGCGCGATACTTTATTAGAGCGCGGCGCCAACGTTTCCAGTCTTGTTTGTTACCACCGCAGCCCCCCGGAGATTTCGCCGGAGGAGCTGGCGCAGCAGCTGTCCGTGGAGAGTGTGGCCGCGGTAGTGCTGACTAGCGGTGAAGGTCTGGCCAACTTCACCCGATTGCGTCCCCCCGGTGAAACTACTAACTTAACAGCATTAACGCTGGTGGTGCCGTCGGCACGAGTGGCGCAGGAGGCCCGGGAACTGGGCTGGCAGCAGGTGCTGACCGCCCGCAACGCCTCTGATGACGCAATGGCAGAGACGGTATTGGCCTGGCGAGATAACAAGGGGATGCACGCGTGAGTGACAGTGACAGGGATGAGAACAGCGTCACCGCTGTGACAATGGCTGAGGGCGATACGGCGTCTAGCGTTGATGCGACCGTGAATGAGCCATCACCGTCACCCGAGGTAAAACGGCGTGGTGGCTTTATAGCCTGGCTGGCTCTGCTGCTGGTAGTTGGGCTGGGGGGCGGTGTTGCCTGGCTTGTCGATCAGGCCATGCAGCGTTCGGCCGTATTATCTGAGCGTCTTGCCGCATTGGAGACAGCGGATTCAACCGAGCGCGACAGTATTGAATCTTCGCTGGCCGCTCTGGAGGCTCGTATCGAACAAGCGGGTGCGGCGCGCTCTACCGAATTTCAGGGCGAGGTGTCAGCACAGGCTGCGCGTCTGCGCCAAGTAGAAGAGGGCCTTGCTGAGCAGCGCTCAGAGCTCACCCGTTTCACCGCCGCCGACCGGGAAAGTTGGTTGCTTGCCGAGGCCGAGTATCTACTGCGGCTGGCGAACCAGCGTCTGCTAATGACCGGTGATACGCAGGCAGCCGCTGCGCTACTTGCGAGCGCAGATGCTGTTATTAAACAGATGGAGGATCCGGCGCTTTTGTCTGTGCGCGCTGCATTGGCCACGGATATTGCCGCTGTGCGGGCAGTGCCCCAATTGGATATCGAGGGCCTGTATGTGCGCCTGGGGGCTCTTATCAACCAGGCGGATTCGCTGGCCATCTTCGAACTGCCCGAGCTGGATGCACCACCGCCCCCTGAGCCGGCTGACGATTGGCAATCCCGATTGGCGCAGGGCTATGAGGCAGCGCTGGCCAAACTGTCCGACTACATCATCATCCGCCGTCGCGATGTGCCCATGCAGGCGCTGATGGACCCCCAGTGGGAAGGTATGGTGAGGCAGAATCTCCGGATGCTACTGGAACAGGCCCAGGTTGCACTGTTGTCTGGCAATCAGTTCCTCTTCACCGAGAGTCTCGGTCGCGCCCAGGAGTGGGTGGCGCAGTTCTTCGAATCTGACGAAGCCGCAGCCCGGGCGCTCTCAAACGACATTGCCCGAATGCGCCAGGAAACCGTGCAGGTCGATCTGCCCGATGTGTCAGGTTCCCTGCGTGAGTTGCAGGCCGCAATCAGCCGCCACAACGCTGCCAAGGGAGCACCCTGATCATGCGCCGGGTCTTCGTTTATGCCCTGATTGCGCTATTACTGGGCGTGGCGGTGGTCGCCCTGATTGAAACCGACCCTGGGTATGTGCTGGTGGCTTACGGTGACCTCACCCTGGAGAGCAGCCTCTGGGTGGCACTGCTGTTGTTGTTGGTGTTCACGGTCTCGATTTACCTGATTGTGCGCACCTTTCGCCGGCTATTGGCTGGCCAGCATTCCCTGGCGGGCTGGATGATAGGGCGCAAGTCGCGCCAATCGGCGCGGCTGACCAATCGCGGGCTGATCAACTTCATCGAAGGCAATTGGCAGAAGGCCCGCCGGCAGTTGCTGCGCGGTGCCAGCCACAGTGATGCGCCTTTGCTGAATTATCTGGTTGCTGCGCGCGCCAGTCATCGCCTGGGTGAGCAGGATAAGGTTCGCGAATACCTGGGCGCGGCGGAGGCTACCGATTCCCAGGCCGGCATCGCCGTTGAGCTGACACAGGCGGAGATGCGTTTGGCGTCGGCCCAATATGAGCAGGCCCTGGCGACATTGGTTCGCGCCCGGCGTAACGCTGGCCGTCATCCCTATGTTCTGGACCTGTTGTGTCAGGCCTACCAGGGTCTGGGTGACTGGGAAGAACTGGCGCAACTGTTGCCTGAACTTCACAAGTACAAAGTCTTTCCTGCGGAGACGCTTGAGTCTTTGGAACAGCAGGTACAGGTTCAGCGTCTGGAGAGCAGTGCTACCGGCGATGAACCTGCGGTTAGCTTGCAGCGCTACTGGGGCAGTCTCTCCGCTGCCCAGAAGAAACACGCAGGACTGCGCCAGCGCTACGTTCAACAGTTGGAGACCGTGGGCGCCAGTGCCGCTGCCGAGAAAGTCATTTTGCGCGGGCTAAAGCAGCAGTGGGATTCAGGCTTGGTGGCATTGTACGGTCGCTTGGAAACGGAGCACGCCGAGCGTCAGCTCGCACAAGCGGAGGCCTGGTTACCCGAGCATCCTGAAGACCCGGACTTACTGCTATGCCTGGGCCGGCTGGCTGCGCGTCAAAGTCTGTGGAGTCAGGCACGGGATTATTTTGAACGCTCGGCCCAGCTGCGCCCCGATCAGGAGACTTACTCCGAGCTGGGTAGGCTGGTGACCGCCATGGGTGATACTCGCGCCAGCAGCGCGTACTTTAATGAAGCCCTGGCTTTGTCATCCCAAAATTTGCCGGCATTGCCGCTGCCAGAGAAACCCCTGCCAAAATCACACCGCCTCTCCAGTCAGGACTAGCGCGGCCGCTTAGTCGATACCCAAATCGTCCCAAAGCGCGTCAACGCGCGCTTTAACCTCTTCATTCATGGTGATGGGCTCGCCCCATTCGCGGGTCGTTTCACCCGGCCATTTGTTGGTCGCATCAAAGCCGACTTTTGAGCCCAGACCTGCCACGGGTGAGGCGAAGTCCAGGTAGTCGATGGGTGTATCCTCAATGAATACCGAGTCGCGCTTGGGGTCCATGCGCGTGGTCATCGCCCAGATCACGTCTTGCCAGTTGCGCGCATCGACGTCGTCATCGGTAACAACCACAAACTTTGTGTACATGAACTGGCGCAGGAACGACCAGGTGCCCAGCATCACACGCTTGGCATGCCCCGGGTATTCCTTACGCATGGTGATTACTGCCATGCGGTAGGAGCAGCCCTCGGGCGGTAGATAGAAATCCACAATCTCGGGAAACTGCTTCTTCAGAATCGGAACAAATACTTCGTTCAGCGCCACACCCAATATGGCAGGCTCATCCGGCGGTCTGCCGGTATAGGTGCTGTGATAAATGGGTGCCTCACGGCTGGTGATGGCTTCTGCAGTGAACACAGGGAAGCTCTCCACTTCGTTGTAGTAACCGGTGTGGTCACCGAAGGGTCCCTCATCGGCCATCTCACCCGGTTCCAGATACCCCTCCAGGATGTACTCGGAGTTGGCAGGTACCTGCAGGCCGTGGTTGCGACAGGTGTCGGTGACACACTCCGCCAATTCGGTTTTGGCGCCGCGCAGCAAGCCTGCAAATGCGTATTCGGATAGGTTGTCCGGCACCGGGGTTACCGCCCCCAGCGTGGTTGCCGGGTCTGCGCCCAGTGCAATAGCCACCGGATAGCGTTCGCCAGGGTGCTTAAGCTGCCAGTCGCGATAGTCCAGTGCGCCCCCGCGGTGGGACAGCCAGCGCATGATGAGCTTGTTCTTGCCAATCAGCTGCATCCGGTAGATGCCCAGATTCTGCCGTTCCTTTTCCGGCCCGCGGGTAATCACCAAAGGCCAGGTCACCAGGGGGCCGGCGTCCCCGGGCCAACAGGTTTGTATTGGGAGCTGGGTAAGGTCAACGTCCTCGCCGCGCTTCACATGGAACTGGCACACGGGGTTGCGCACCACCTTGGGTCCCATATTCATCACTTGCTTGAGAATGGGGGCTTTGTCCAGTGCGTCGCGCATGCCCTTGGGGGGATCGGGTTGGCGCAGGTAAGCCAACAACTCGCCAATGTCCCGCAGCGCATCCACGCTGTCTGCTCCCATGCCCAGAGCTACCCTCTCGGGTGTCCCGAACAGGTTGGCCAGCACCGGAACGCTGTGCCCCTTGGGGTTTTCGAAGAGCAGGGCGGGCCCGCCGGCTCGCAGCGTGCGATCGGCGATCTCCGTCATTTCGAGATTCGGATCGACTTCTGTCGTGATGCGTTTTAGCAGTCCACGCTGTTCCAGCGTATCGATGAACTCCCGCAGGTCTTTGTACTTCACCGGCAGCGGCCCTGTGTGTGAAAAGCCGACACTATAACCGCTTTGCTGTTTGCGAGTGTGCTGAGGTTGGCGGGCAGCGCGCCAAATCCCTGTATAGTTGACTTCATGATTGCGCTTATCCCTATTGGTCTGGCACTGCTGGCCCTTTTCGCCTGGCTTGGCTTCCGACGTTGGCGAGATTGGTCGGTGCAGAGAAGACCCTTCCCCGAGGACTGGCTGGCACTACTGGAGCAGCGCCTACCGGTGTACCCCGCGCTTGACGCTGAACAGCAGCAGCGATTGCAGTCTATGATCAAGTTCTTCATTGATCGCAAAACCTTTTACGGCTGCGCCGGACTTGAGATTACAGACGAGATGCGGGTGATGATCGCTGCAGAGGCTTGTTTGCTGGTGCTCAATCGCGGCGGTGCCCTCTATCCGGCCTTGCAGTCTATCCTCGTCTATCCGGGCGCGTTTCGTGTAGAGCGTGAGCAGGCGCAGAGTGATGGCACCGTGTCATCAGGGCCTCATGGCCTGCTCGGTGAGTCTTGGAGTAACGGTAAGGTGATTTTATCCTGGGACGATGTGGCCAGCGGCGCTGCCGATTTCACCGATGGGCATAACGTGGTGTTGCATGAGTTTGCTCACCAGCTGGATGCTGAGTCTGGAAGCACCAATGGTGCCCCACCGCTGAGGCGCAACAGCTACCGGACCTGGGCCACGGTTTTCAGCGAGAACTTTGAAGATCTGGAAATGCGCAGCCTGCACGGCCTCAAGACGGTGATGGACCAATATGGCGCCACCAACCCAGCAGAGTTCTTCGCAGTGGCTACCGAAACTTTTTTTGAGAAGCCGCACCAACTTCATCAGCGCAGGCCGGATCTGTATCTGGAGCTGCAAACCTACTATCAGCTGGACCCGCGCCAGTGGTGCGTTACTGAGTCCGCGCACAAGCAGTCTCAGCAGTGAATGCGGCTTGTTCGCCTACAGCACCGCGAGGATGCTTTAGATAGCAGCGTGTCAAGAAGGTGCCTGCCAGAAAAGTACTGGGGCTCGACTGACAGAGAGTTTGGTGAGGTAGGTTACGGCGGGGTTGTGCCCGCCGTTGAGTAGCGGCGCGTTACTTACGCTTCATCGACAGGAAGAACTCGTCGTTGGTCTTGGTGTCCTTGAGCTTGTCGATCAGGAACTCAATGGCCGGTGTATCTTCCATACCGTGCAGCAGCTTGCGCAAAATCCACATGCGCTGCAGCTCTTCATCGCCGGTCAGTAGTTCTTCACGGCGTGTGCCAGAGGAGCGAATGTTAATGGCGGGGTAAACGCGTTTCTCGGCCACCTTGCGGTCGAGGTGCAGTTCCATATTACCGGTGCCCTTAAACTCCTCGTAGATCACCTCATCCATTTTCGAGCCGGTGTTGATCAGCGCGGTCGCGATGATGGACAGGCTGCCGCCTTCTTCAATGTTACGTGCCGCACCGAAGAAGCGCTTTGGGCGCTCCAACGCGTGGGCGTCAACACCACCGGTCAATACCTTGCCAGAGGAGGGGATCACGGTGTTGTAGGCACGCGCCAGACGCGTGATGGAGTCTAGAAGAATCACCACGTCGCGCTTGTGCTCCACCAGCCGCTTGGCTTTCTCAATCACCATGTCGGCAACCTGCACGTGGCGCGAGGGTGGCTCGTCAAAGGTTGAAGCAACAACCTCGGCCCCGCGAGCACCCACTGATCGTTGCATTTCGGTCACTTCCTCCGGGCGTTCATCGATCAGCAATACAATGATGTAGCACTCTGGGTTGTTGCTGATGATGGCCTGGGCGATGTTCTGCATCATGATGGTCTTACCGGCCTTGGGCGGCGCCACCAGCAGGCCCCGCTGGCCCTTACCGATGGGAGCGACCAGATCGATAATACGGCCGGTCAGGTCTTCCGAACTGCCGTTGCCTTTCTCGAGTGCCAGACGCTCGTCCGGAAACAGCGGCGTCAGGTTTTCAAACAGTATCTTGCTCTTCGAGTTCTCAGGTTTGCTGAAGTTAACCTCACCCACCTTCAACAGTGCGAAGTAACGCTCGCTGTCCTTGGGTGGTCTGATCTTGCCCGATATGGTGTCGCCGGTGCGCAGATTGAAACGGCGAATCTGGCTGGGTGACACATAGATATCGTCCGGTCCCGCCAGGTAAGAGGAGTCTGCGGAGCGCAGGAAGCCAAAGCCGTCCTGCAGGATCTCCAACACGCCATCGCCGTAGATGTCCTCGCCGCTTTTTGCGTGGCGCTTGAGGATGGCAAAGATGATGTCCTGCTTGCGCGAGCGCGCCATGTTGTCCAGGCCGATATCCTTGGCGATATCAATCAGTTCCTGAGTGGACTTAGTCTTCAGATCGGTAAGATTCATAGAGGTAGAGGTTCTTCAAAGAGATGGGGGAGAGGTTTTGGAAATGCAATTATTGTGCTGCCCAGCCAGACGTGTGGCGACGTAATGAGCGCAAATGGTTTGGGGGTAGCGGTTGTTTTTATAGTCACACTGGCGTGCGACAGTTGAAATCTAGCACGGGGTCAGAAGGGCGTCTAGTGGTTTTTTGAAGCGCGCTATTAAGGCAACAGCGCGAGATGAGGCCGGCCAAAGTGGCCGGCCCGAAAGGCAATTAGATAACGCCCTGCACCCACTCTTCGAGTTGGGTTTTTGACAGCGCACCTACTTTGGTTGCTTCTGCGTTGCCACCCTTGAAGACGATCAGGGTGGGGATGCCGCGAATACCAAACTTGGGTGGAATGTCGGGATTGGCGTCAACATCGACCTTGGCAATTTTCAGCTTGCCGTCGAACTGGTCGGCCAATTCGTCCAGCACCGGTGCAATCATTTTGCAGGGGCCACACCACTCTGCCCAAAAATCTACCAGTACCGGAAGCTCTGAATTCAGTACTTCCTGATCAAACGTCGCATCGCTGACGTGTACGATCTTGTCGCTCATTGTCTTCTCCATCGTGCGGGCGATTGGGATCGCCGGTGTAAGTGGTGGCATGTTACCACCGGCTCTGCCGGCCTCAAGATTTGCCGCCAGAACGATTCGATATGCTCATATAGAAATTTGATCTAGGTCGGCGGTAATTTTACGGTGAACCGCCACCTTCACTGCCTGTCATACCGGGTTCTCTACTATCATGGGGCCGTACCCCGCTAAAACAAGGGACTCCTGGTGAATAAAAAGCAAGTCATCGTGCTGGTGCTTCTGGCAGCTGCACTCTCTGGTTGGTTTTACTTCGATATTGGCAGCTACCTGCAACTGGATGTGGCCAAAGCCCAGTTGGGCGAGTGGCAGGCCTGGAAAGACGAAAACCCTGTGATAGCAGGCCTGTTGTTCTTTGCTGTCTACGTCGTGGTGACAGGGCTGTCGCTGCCAGGTGCGGCCATCATGACCCTCGCAGGTGGGGCGCTGTTTGGGTTCTGGTATGCGCTGGTCTTGGTGTCGTTCGCCAGTAGTTTGGGTGCGACCCTGGCGTTCCTGGTGTCACGTATCCTGCTCCGGGACTGGGTGCAGGGTAAGTTTTCACGTCAGCTGCGCGCGGTAAACGAGGGTTTTGCCAAAGACGGGGCCTTTTACCTGTTCTCATTGCGGCTGGTGCCGCTGTTTCCCTTCTTCGTGATCAACTTGCTGATGGGGCTCCTGCCCATTGGCGCGGCGCGTTTTTATTGGGTGTCACAGTTGGGCATGCTGCCGGCAACCGCTGTCTATGTGAACGCCGGCACCCAGCTCGGTCAACTGGAGAGCTTGTCGGGCATTATTTCAGCACCCTTGCTGGGCTCGTTCGTGTTGCTGGCCATTTTTCCCTTCCTGGCCCGCGCCTTGCTGTCACGTATCAAGGCCCGTCGTGCCTTTGCAGGGTTCACCAAGCCCAAGCAGTTCGATACCAATATGGTAGTTATAGGCGCTGGGTCAGCCGGACTTGTCGCATCGCTGATCGCGGCCACGGTGAAGGCGAAGGTGACGCTGATTGAGCGGGACCGTATGGGCGGTGACTGCCTGAACACCGGTTGTGTGCCCAGCAAAGCCATTATTCGCTCCGCACGTATCGCAGACTACATGCGCCGGGGCGACGAGTTCGGTCTTGCGACAGTCGAGCCGTCGGTAGATTTTCGCGCGGTGATGGAGCGGGTGCAGGGCGTGATAACGCGTATTGAGCCGCACGACTCGGTGGAGCGCTTCACTGGTCTGGGTGTGGATTGCGTGCAGGGCGATGCCACCATCGTGTCGCCCTGGGAAGTGGAGGTGAACGGTCAACGAATCACCGCCCGAAACATTGTCATCGCCAGCGGTTCGCGCGCGCGTGTGCCGGATATTCCCGGGCTGGACACAGTGGACTACCTCACCTCGGACACCCTGTGGGACATTCGCGAAGCGCCCCGTCGCTTGCTGGTGCTGGGCGCAGGACCCATTGGTTGTGAGCTGGCACAGGCCTTCGCCCGACTCGGCAGCAATGTCACCCTCGCTACCCACAGCAGCCGATTACAGCCGCGCGAGGACGAGGATGTGTCATCGCTAGTGCACACAGCCTTCGAGTCACGGGGCATGACCGTGCATACAAGTTTTGAGGCCAAGGCATTCAAGCGCGACGGTGACAGGCAATACGGGGTCTTCGATACGCCGGCAGGCGAGGTTGAGCTGGAGTTTGATCAATTGCTGCTGGCGGTAGGTCGCACCGCCAACACCGAAGGGCTGAATCTTGAAAAGCTCGGTATCGGTGTGACGCCTGCCGGCACTCTGGAAGTGGATGAATACCTGCGTACCGCTGTGCCCACTATTTACGCCTGCGGTGATATCGCGGGGCCCTACCAGTTCACACACATGGCCAGCCATCAGGCCTGGTATGCCACCGTCAATGCGCTGTTTGGCCGCTTCAGGCGTTTCAAGGTGGATTATTCCGTGGTGCCCTGGGCTACCTTCACCGATCCTGAGGTTGCACGGGTTGGCTTGAGTGAAACTGAGGCCAACGCTCAGGGCATCGAGTATGAGGTGACCCGCTACGGTATCGACGATTTGGACAGGGCGATAGCCGATGGCGAAGACCACGGCTTTGTAAAAGTGCTTACCGAGCCCGGTCGCGACCGCATCCTGGGCGTCACAATTGTGGGTTACCACGCGGGCGAGTTGATCAATGAGTGGATTCTGGCGATGAAGTACAACATCGGCCTTAACAAGATTCTGGGCACCATCCACATTTACCCCACGCTCGGTGAGAGTAACAAGTTTGCCGCCAGTGAGTGGCGTAAGGCGCGCAAGCCCGAGGGTTTGTTGAATTGGGTAGAGCGCTTCCACGGCTGGCAGCGTGGCTGAGGACTGCTGGAACGTTTACCTGTTGCGCTGCAGTGACGGTACCCTGTACACCGGCATCGCCAAAGATTTGCAGCGCAGGCTACGCCAGCACAACGGTGAGTTAGCAGGTGGGCCGAAATACACCCGGGGCAGGCGCCCGGTCAGTTTGCTGTGGTCCTGCACGGCAGAGGATCGCAGCGCAGCCTCACGGCGTGAAGCCGCCATCAAGCGCTTGGACAGGGGCGAAAAACTAGCCTTGGCTGAGCGCTAGCTCCAGTGCTTCCTGCTGTTCAAGCCACTGCTCTTCCAGCGAATCACTCTCGGACTTCAGCTCTCCCTCACGTTGCAGCAACTCTGCCAGTTCCGTCTTACGCGAAACGTCGTAGAGGGCATTGTCGGCTAACAGCTGCTGCACTTCGGCGAGTGCCTTCTCCGTCTTGGCCATGGCAGACTCCGTTGCCTTAACCGCCTTTTGCAGCGGTCTCAGGCGCTCGCGCTGCGCAGCGGCCTGTTGGCGTTGGGATTTTTTGGAGCTATCGCGCTCGTCGGCAGTGGAGGGCGCTGCGGCATCACTCACTTCCCGGCTGAGGGTCCAACGCTCGTAGGCCGCCAGGTCATCCGACCATTCAGTGACGCGGCCATCATGCACCAGTGCCAATGTTTCAACAGTATTGCGCAGTAAGTGACGATCATGACTGACCAGCAGCAGCGCGCCCTCAAACCCTTGCAGCGCTACCTCCAGGGCATGGCGCATGTCCAGATCCAGGTGGTTGGTGGGTTCATCCAGCACCAATAGATTGGGGCGCTGCCAAACCACCATGGCCAATGCCAATCGGGCTTTCTCACCACCAGAGAAGGGGCGTATGGCGGTGGTTGCCGCGTCGCCACGAAAGTCAAAGCCACCCAGGAAATCCAGCATCTCCTGCTGTCGCGCGTCCGGGCTCAGGCGCTGCAGGTGCAGCAGCGGGCTGGCGTCCAGGTCCAGAACGTCCAGCTGTTGCTGGTCGAAGTAGCCAATGGCGCAGTGGGTGCCGGGTTGGCGTTGCCCGCTTAACAGCGCGAGTTTGCCGCTGAGCGATTTGAGCAGTGTGGATTTACCTGCGCCATTGCGTCCCAGGAGTCCCAGGCGATCACCGGGGCGGATTTGCAGGTCGACCTGTGTCAGCACACTGCGGTCCGTGTAGCCCAGGTCTGCCTCATCCAGCCTGAGGATGGGGTCGCTGGCGCGCTCGGGCGCTAGGAACCGGAATTCAAAGGGCGAGTCAAAGTGTGCGGGCGCGGCAATCTGCATGCGCTCTAACTCTTTCAATCGACTCTGTGCCTGCTTGGCCTTGGTGGCCTTATAGCGGAAGCGCCGAACGAAGTCTTCGATTTCGGCAGCGCGTCGCTGTTGTTTTTCAAAGCTGGCCTGCTCATTGGCAAGGCGTTGGGCGCGGTCGCGTTCGAAGTCGGAGTAGTTACCCTTGTAGGCATTCAATCGCTGACCTTCGATATGAAGCACGCGCTGGCAGGTTGCGTCTATAAAGTCCCTGTCGTGGGAAATCAGCAGCAAGGTGCCCTCGTAGCGTCCCAGCCAATCCTGTAGCCAGAGTGTGGCGTCCAGGTCCAGGTGGTTGGTGGGTTCATCCAGCAGTAGCAGCTCGGAGGGGGTCATCAGCGCCCGGGCGAGATTCAGGCGAATCCGCCAGCCGCCGGAGAAGCTGGTCACGGCGCGCTCGCCCGCGTCTTCCTCGAAGCCCAGACCACGCAACAGCGCCAGCGCCCGACGCGGGGCATCGTAACCATTGGCTGCATCCAGTGCCTGGTGAGCGGCAGCGGCTGCTTCAAAGTCACCACTGGCTTCTGCTTTTCGGCTTCGGTGAATCAGCGCTGCCACAGCTGCGTCCCCCCCGAGCACATAATCTGCCGCTGTATCATCCGCAGCGTGGACCTCCTGCGCCATATGCGCAATACGCAGGCCCTGCAGCCCCTCAATGCTGCCAGTGTCGGCGCCCAGCTCGCCCAGCAGCATGGCGAACACGCTGGACTTGCCGCAGCCATTGGCGCCAATCAGTGCCAGGTGTTGTCCCGGCTGCAGGGTCACACTGGCTTCCGACAGCAAAAGCTTGCTGCCCCGGCGAATCGCGATGTCGCGTAGAATAATCATGGGCGCGCATTGTACTGCCAGCGCTGCCGCCACCTCTAGACAACTCGCAGGAAATCGATAGACGTGTCAGATCCCACTGCCAAAGCCAATCAAGGTGTCATGCTGGAAAATGATCTGTGGTCCTTTGCTACGCGGGTCTACGCAGCACCAGAGGTCGCCGCTGCCTGCCTCGCTGCGCAGGATGAGTACTCCATCGACGTGAACCTGTTGTTGTACGGTGCCTGGCTCGGCAAGTCCGGTAAGCGTCTTGATAAGACCCACTTTGATGAAGCTGAGACTCGCGTCGCCCACTGGCGACAGCGCAGTGTTCAGCCACTACGGCGGGTCCGGCGATATCTCAAAGAGGTGCCGGGTGCTGAGGCATTGCGCCAGCGTGTTTTAGCGTTGGAGTTGTCAGCAGAGCAGCATCAACTAGGGCTGCTGTATGCCGGCGCAGGCAAGGCGAATGGCTTGAGCGAAGCGGGCAATGCACTGGCTCAAAATCTCCGGCTTGTATTCAGTGTCACAGCGGGGGAGTCGCCCGTATGGGAGTCCCTGTTCCAGCGCTTGCTGGCCGCGCTTTCGGGGGTAGCCGAGACAGAGACACAATAGTACTATCGCCCACTGCTGCCGCGTTTCGGTTCTTAACGTAATCAACTTTTCCTCTTTCTGGCCTGCATGTTGCCAGTGGGGGTGCTTGATGTTCAGCCCCGCGGTTTCGACTGAACTGTCACTTGGAAGGAATTATGAAAAAACTCGCTCTTCCCGCGGTTATCGCCGCAATGCTCGTAGGCCTGCAGGGCTGCAGCCAGGACTCTGGCTCCGGCGCAGACGCTGAGGTTGCACTGGATACACCCACCAAGCGTTTGAGCTACGGCTTTGCTTATCGTATGGGTCAGCGCATGGTCACCGACGGTATGGATCTGGATGCCGACGCCTACTCAGCAGGCATGCGTGATGCTATGGCAGGTACTGACTCACGTCTGACTGACGAAGAGATCAACGCCGAGATGGTTGCCTTCCAGGAGCGTATGGAAGCTGAGCAGCAGGCCAATGCCACTGCGCTCGCTGAGGCCAACGCAGCCGCAGCAGCAGAGTTCTTGGCAGCGAATGCACAGCGTGAAGGCGTGATCGTGACAGAGTCAGGATTGCAGTATGAAGTGGTCGAGGCCGGTGAGGGCGCACTGCCCGGTGCTGAAGACACCGTTGAGGTGCACTACCGCGGCACCTTGATCGATGGCACTGAATTTGATTCTTCTTATGGCCGCGGCCAGACCGTCACCTTCGGTGTGGGTCAAGTGATTGCCGGTTGGACAGAAGCCCTGCAATTGATGCCCGCCGGTTCCAAGTGGAAGCTGTACATTCCCTCTGAGCTGGCCTACGGCTCTGGTGGTGCAGGTCAGCTGATTGGTCCTAATGCTGCACTGGTATTCGACGTTGAGCTGATTGCCATCCCCAGCCAGGCTGCTGCCGAGGAAGGCGCTAGCGACGAGGCTGCCGTTGAGGCCAGCGAAGGCTAAATTGCCCTCAAACCGGCGCCGGTGATTCCACCAGGCGTCGGTGCGACTGATGCAGACCGGCAATGAGTCGGTCTTCCAGCACAAATCTTGATTCCAGCACTTCACCCAGGGCCGACAGATCTCGCGGCAAGGTCTCCGGGTAATTGCCGCCATCTCCATACTTCTCCTCATAGGCCAGGATGACCTCGGTGGTATCACCGATAGAGGGCATCAGTTGCACGGCCACATCTTTGCTGCCATCGTCGAATTGCTCCGCCTCTGCCAGCAACTCGTGGAAGACCTCGAAGTGTCCACTTGAGGTGTAATCAATCAGCCGTGTGCACAGCTCCAGTTGACGCTGTTTCAACGCGTCTTCAGAGCTCTGGATATCCAGAGACACAACCAGTTCGGTATAGCGGGTCAGCAGGCTGCGGCGCTCCGCCAGCCAGCGGGTAAGCAATTCGTCCACAGCGACAAACTGTGCGGTCGCATTCTCTTGTCTCTCCGGCATGGAAAGCGCTCCGGCTTGGATGAGTCCTCACTATACGGCTGCGGGCTCCGGCGCAGCAAGAGCACGCCACCGACGGACCTCCCCCATCAGTCGCGGGTAAAACGCGAGAAAAGCCGCCTCCATATCAGGCCGCAGGGCTCGCAGACTGGCGTCGGTATCGCGCAATGCGTTGCCGCGTTTTAAACGCTCTCCCACGCGGCTGGCGCTGCCCGCGATCATGTCCCATTCGCGGTAGCGCAGCAGTACGCCATGCTCCCTGAAACCGCGAATGGTTCGCTGGCTACGCGCATCCAGCTGATGGCTTTCCCGTTCCAGTATGTCCAGGCTTTGCTCAGCAAAGTCTTCCAGCATGTCTGCGTGAAACTGGGTCCAGTGCAGGGCGAGAAAGTGATCGAAGGCCAGATCCAGCAAGATGCCGGCGTAACGACGCAGCGGTGGCGGGAAGCGATTGCGAAGCCCGCCAAGCGCCTCGTCACTGTCTGTGAAGGCGTCAATGCGGCGATGCAGTCGTACGCCCAGAGCCAGCGGTTTCGGGAGGCTTTGTGACACCGGGCCTTTACGGTAGTCACCCTCAATGGCGCCGCACAGCAGGCCCGGGTCGGGCCATGCCAGGTGCAAATGCGCCAGATGATTCATGGGTGCTACAGGTGGTTGTATTGGTCGTAGAACTGATTGAGGTAGTCGGTAAAGCTCTCGGTGTCGGTAGCCGCTTCCAGCTCAGCCTGTGCCGTCAGTGAGCGCTGTGTCTCATCGTTGAATCGCGCCTGCGTCTCGGTGGATAGCTGACGACGACGGAAGTGTTGTGCCCACTCCTGGCTGTAAGCCATCGCCAGGCGGAAGAAAGGCAGATCCTTTTCGCGCATCTCCCGCAGTATGCGTGCAGAGGGCGTCAATTCAGGGTTGTCGATCTTGGCCCGCTGATCCAGCACCGCATTGCAATACCCCGACTCGTGATTGGCGGCATCCAGCAGCTTTGCTACGGGCTTCATGGCCTGCAGCAGCGATTGGCCCATTGCTGTTAGCGCCTGCTCGCCCTCTGCGGCCTGAAGGTTCAGACCGGGCTCGCGGCCGCGTGTCACCACTGCCTGCATGTTTGCGGTTTGGCGCGCGAGGTCCGCCTCGTCACAGTCGGGGCTGTCGGCCAACAGGCAATACAGCAGGAAGGTGTCGAGAAAACGGATTTGCTCGCCGTCCAGCCCCAGCGGGGTAAAGGGATTGACGTCGACACAGCGCACTTCAATGTACTCAATACCGCCGCGGCGCAGTGCCCCCAGGGGCGTTTCCCCGGAGCGGGCGACGCGCTTGGGCCGGATCGGGCTGTAAAACTCGTTCTCGATTTGCAGCAGGCTGTCATTGAGCTGCTCGTAGTTACCATCCTGCCCGCTCGGGAACTCGGCGTAGTCTGTGTGGGGCTGCATGATGGCAGAGCGCAGGGTGGTCACGTAGCGATCCAGTGAGTTATAGCAAACAGTCAGGTCTTTCTGGGCTGAGCTGTTGTAGCCCAGGTCGCCCATCCGCAGCGACGTACCGTAGGGCATGTGCAAGCTGCGGGCGTCGCCGTCGAAGGGCTGTAGGTCATGGTCGGTATTGCCGCGCAGGAAGCTGGCACAAACCGCGGGCGACGCGCCGAACAGGTAAATCAACAACCAGGAGTGGCGTTTGAAGTTGCGGATCAGGCCCAGGTAACGCTCAGTGATGTAGTCCTGGCGCTCACCCTGGCGGCCGTCGGCTTCCCAACACTTGTCCCAGAATGCTTCCGGCATAGAGAAGTTGTAGTGGATACCGGCGATGGTCTGCATGATGCGACCGTAGCGATGCCCCAGGCCCAGTCGATAGACTTTCTTCATGGTGGCGACATTCGAGCTGCCGTATTCCGCGACCGGGATACCTTCATCGCCATTAACGATGCAGGGCATGCTGGCGCACCACAGCGTTTCGTCATCCAGTTTTTGGTAGGTAAAGGTATGGATATCCGCCAGCGTTTCCAGACCCGACTGGATATTCGTATCCACCGGAGTGATGAACTCCAGCAGGGCTTCGGAATAGTCGGTGGTGATGAAGTCGTGCGTAAGAGCAGAACCCAAATCCCGCGGGTGCGGCGTTTGTGCCAGCTTGCCTTCTTCGTTCAGCCTGAGGCTCTCTTTCTCTATGCCGCGCTGAATGCCCGCTAGCAGGTGTGTGCTGTCGGGGTCGGCAAGCGCGTCCAGCGAGCGCTGCAATTGATCGGACAAGTGGTGCTCCTTTCCCTAGGGCTGGCCCGCTGTGCGGTTGGCAGGCAGGGTGCCGGCCAGCGTGCGGGGCAAGTGTATATGGCTGGACGGAACCAGTACAGGCAGTACTTACGCAGCCGTGGTCCTGTCAGACCTGCGTGTGAGAGGCCATTCGCCGGGCCAGCAGCTGGCAGGCAAAGTTCTCCTGTACCTCGCTGGCCTGGCCCGTGGCCAGCATAATGCGCGATAGCAAAAGTCCGTATCTGAGCCCGGCGAAGATCTCGTAGTAATCGTAGTGCTCGGCACCAAAGCCGCTAGCGCGGGCCCAGCGCTCCGTGGTGCTGGCATAGTCGGGTAGACCCGGCAGCCTCGGTAGGCCAAGCCCCTCGGCAAAGGTGGCATCGAGGAAGTTAAACCAGGCGATGTCCTGTACCGGATTACCCAGCACCGCCATTTCCCAATCCAGCACGGCTGCCACTTCGCCAAGATCTTCGCTGAAAATCATATTGCCGATGCGGGAGTCTCCCCAGCACAGCACCGTCGGCTCATCGGCAGGCTGGTTTGCGCGCAGCCAGGCCATGGCCTGCATGCAAATCAGGTGCTGCTCTCCTTCCAGCCCCCAGTCATGGTAGTGCTGCCAGTAGTCCAGTTGCTGCTGTAAAGGTGTCTTGCCCTGCACCTCAAGGTCGGCAAATCCCAGCGCCCGATAATCCAGGGTGTGAAAGCGGGCCAGAGTGTCCACGGCGGCGTTCCACAGGCTCTCGCGTTGGGCCTCGTCGGTGTCCTGCACCATCCAGCCATCCATATTGTAGGGAGGCATATCGCTGGGGATGCGACCCGCGGTGTGCTTCATCACATAAAACTGAACGCCCAGGACACTGGTGTCCTGTTCCAGGCCCAGTAGAGCCGGCACGGGAATGTCGCTGTGTTGGCCCAATTCCTCCATCACACGATACTGCAGGCTCAGGTCGTACTCGGGAAATACCGGGCGCGCGATTTCTGGCTGTAGCCGTCCCACGCAGGCCTGACGGTGGGTTGTGGCCCGCTGTTCATAACTGATGTCGAACAGCAGGGTGACATTGGACATTCCCGACCCCTCGGGAATGCGCAGGTTTTCTATAGTGACTGCATGGCCTAGCCGCTCGGCCAACCACTGGCACAGCGTCTCCCGGGTGCGATCAAGGTCATCTACCAAGGGTGTGGGACGTTCAGCATCCACTGGCTTTCTCCCGCCTGACTGTGACGACTGAGTATAGGTCGGTGCGTGAGAGGGCCTCCAGTGAACAAATGATCGAGGTATCAGGGGGCCGCGTATGGTATGCAGCGCTGCACTATGCACCTTTGTATAATGCGCGCCACGTTTTCCACCGCCAGCGGCTCAAGGTGCCGCCGGTGTGGTCCACCTGCCACCCATGGGTGGGCCCAGATATGGAGCACTTATGCGCCCAATAACTGTTGTTGCAGCTGCACTTGGCGCCGCCGCATTGACCTATTGGTTCTGGCCGGCAGAAGAGGGCGGCAGCGAAGCACCTCGCGGACGCTCGCCGGCGGCCGTCACCACTTACGCTGTGGAGGAGCGGCCCTTTCAAGATGAGCTGTCGGCATTGGGCACTCTGCGTGCCTGGGAGTCGGTAGACATCACCGCCAGCGTGTCCCAGATTGTGACCGAATTGGCCTTCACCGATGGTCAATCCGTAGAGAAGGGCGCCGTGCTCGCCAGGCTGAAGCAGGATGCCGAGCAGGCCTCCCTGCGCGAATTGCAGGCAACCTTGGTAGACGCTCGCCGAGAAGTGCAGCGGCTTTCAAATCTGGCACGCCAGAATCAGGTGGCGCAAACCGAACTGGATAGCGCATCCACCCAAGTAGAGATCGTCAGTCACCAGATAGAGGAAGTTCAAGCGCGCATTGCCGATCGCACGTTGGTTGCTCCCTTTGCAGGAGTTCTCGGCTTGCGCGAGATCTCTGAAGGCGCCCTGGTAACGCCGGGTCAGCGCATCACCACTCTCGATGACCTTAGTCAAATGCGTCTGGACTTCAATGTCCCGGCGCTGCGGCTTGGATTCCTGGCTGCCGGCCAGGAGATACAGGCCCGAACGCCGGCCTTTGACACGGTATTTACTGGCCGCTTACTGGCGGTGGACTCCCGGGTTGATCCCGTGGCGCGTGCAGTGACAGCGCGCGCGGTGATTGATAATCCGGACGGCCTATTGCGCCCCGGACTGCTGATGGAGGTGGTGATTCGCGGCCCCGAGCGCAGTGCGCTGATGGTGCCAGAGGAAAGCCTTCAGTCCCGCGCGTTACAGCACTTTGTCTGGTCTGTTGCTGGCGACGATACCGTGCGAACCGAGATCGAAATCGGTGCCCGGGTGCCCGGCTGGGTGGAGGTGCTGGATGGGCTCAACGTCGGCGATGAAATCGTGCGTGATGGCGTTGGAAAGTTGGGCGGGCAGCGCGCGAAAGTGCTGGTGGTGGAGCCCTAACCATGATGCTTTCTGATACGGCGGTGCGCCGCCCGGTGATGGCCGTGGTGGGCTGCGCCCTGTTGTTCGCCTTTGGTCTTTTGTCTTTCGATCGATTGCCCCTGCGGGAATACCCCGACATCGATCCACCCATTCTTAACATCATCACTCTCTACCCCGGTGCATCTGCTGCGGTGGTAGAGAACAAAATCACCGAGTTGATTGAGGACCGTCTGTCTGGTCTTGAAGGCATTAAGACCATGACCTCGACCAGCTCCGATGGCCGCTCCAGCATCGAGTTGGAATTCCAGCTGGGCCGCGACATCGACAATGCGGCCAACGATGTCCGCGACCGAGTCTCACGCATTCTCAATAATCTGCCTGATGAAGCCGAGCCACCGGAGGTGCGCAAAAGCGCTAGCGACGAGCAGGTGATCTTCTGGGCGCACCTGTCATCACCCTCCATGAATTCGCTGGAGCTGACGGACTATGCCCGGCGCTACCTGGAGGACCGCTTTTCGGTGCTGGAAGGCGTGGCGCGCGTACGCATTACCGGTGAGCAGGTCTACTCCATGCGCGTTTGGCTGGACCGCGATGCACTGGTTGCGAGGGGGCTGACTGTTTCAGATGTGGAAGCCGCTATCCGTCAGCAGAACGTGGAACTGCCTGCGGGCACGCTGAACTCAGAGCAGCGGGATTTCGTGGTGCGCATTGAGCGCGGCTACAGTACCGAAGAGGATTTTCGCGCGTTGGTCATCCGCCGTTCCGCGGATGGATACCTGATTCGGTTGGGTGATGTGGCACGGGTTGAGCTGGCCAGCCGGGAACACCGAAGCCTGTTCCGTGGTAACGGCGCCTCCATGGTGGGTATGGGCGTTGTCAAACAAAGCACGGCCAATGCGCTCACCGTTGCATTGCAGGTGCGTGAAGAGATCAAGCGCATCAACCGCCAGCTGCCCGAAGGCATGGAGGTCATTCCCAGCTTCGACAACTCTGTGTTCGTGGAGTCTGCGATTGATGAAGTCTACAAGACGCTGCTGATTGCCGCTGTGCTGGTTGTGCTGGTGATTTTCCTATTCCTTGGCGATCCGCGTAGCCTGCTGGTGCCGGCCTTGACTGTGCCGATATCGCTGGTGGCAGCGTTCTCGGCACTCTGGCTGTTTGGCTACAGCATCAATCTGCTCACCTTGTTGGCGCTGGTGCTGGCGATTGGCCTGGTGGTGGATGACAGCATCGTGGTGCTGGAGAACATTCATCGGCGCTTGGTGGATAAGAATGAGTCGCCGCTGGTGGCAGCCTATCGCGGTTCCCGTCAGGTAGCCTTTGCTGTGATTGCTACCACACTGGTGCTGGTGGCGGTGTTTGTACCTATTACTTTCCTCGAGGGTAATGTCGGCCGTCTATTTGGTG